>Ga0163153_10003004_pt1 | contig 23283 bp, 22 predicted proteins | sample OliLakLV19MP6IB1_FD_148629 | JGI IMG/M metagenome (GOLD analysis project Ga0163153, IMG submission 148629) | Freshwater microbial mat bacterial communities from Lake Vanda, McMurdo Dry Valleys, Antarctica - Oligotrophic Lake LV.19.MP6.IB-1 | ecosystem: Environmental > Aquatic > Freshwater >...
AAATAGCAACTCCACAAAATAGGGTATAATCAGAACCATATGTCAGCTGTCTACGCGCTTGTTAGCGTCTTTGTCGTAAGTCTTATTTCATTAATTGGTGCAGTATCACTACCCATCTCCGACAAGAAACTTCAGAACTTTCTCATTTACTTTGTGAGTTTTTCCGCAGGAGCTTTGCTAGGTGACGTTTTCATTCATCTGTTGCCAGAGGTCACAGAAAACACAGGATTCACCCCCCAAATCTCAACATACGTACTGGTCGGAATCATGGTCACCTTTGTTATAGAAAAAGTAATTCATTGGAAGCATCATCACTCACATTCAGGACACAAGCACGCCCATCCAATAACCGCAATGACCTTAATCGGGGACGGAGTTCACAACTTCATAGACGGACTGGTCATCGGTGCAAGTTATCTCATCAGCTTTCCGGTCGGAGTTGCAACTACCATTGCTGTTATTCTCCACGAGATTCCACAGGAGATCGGAAACTTTGGAGTTCTTGTACACGGCGGGTACAGTCGCGGGAAAGCGCTCTTGTTCAACTTCCTATCAGCCTTAACGGCTGTCTTAGGTACAGTTGTCGCGCTGGTTGTCAGCGGTCAGGTCGCTGGCTCCGTTGGTTTACTGACAGCATTTGCCGCCGGAAACTTTATCTATATTGCGGCATCAGACCTTATCCCTGAGATGCATAAGGAACTCTCATTAAGAAAGAGCGCCATTCAGTTTATAACAATGATATTTGGAATCGGCGTAATGAGTGCGCTTCTTCTATTGGAATAAGCTACTGGCAGTTCTTACACATGCCAAAAAACTCAGCGTGATGATCGCTAATTGTAAATGAAGTTTTTTTCTGAAGCTTTTTTTCTACCTTCTCCATTCCGCATTCTTCTACATCCTCAACTTTGCCGCAATTAATGCATACAACGTGATGATGATGTGGGAGCGAGGAAAGTTCATAGCGGAACTTACCTTCATTAAACTCCACCCGTTTCAAAATTCCGCTTTCGACAAAGGTCTGAAGTGTGCGGTAGACCGTCGCTTGATCGGCCACTATGCCAAGTTTTTTAAGAAAGTCTGTAATGGTCTTTACATCGATGGGCTTATTTGTCCTGGACACAATAGAAAGAACGGCGATCCGAGCTTCGGTTTGTTTTAAATTGTTCTTTTTTAGAATGTCCGCATGATTCATACAGCAATTATATATCATGCAGCTTGCTGTTGGGATGCTCCACACTTTTCACACTTACCTTCATGCACATGACCTTCGCCACATTTACTGCAGTGAGCATGTTCGGAATGATCTTCGGATGAAGTTTGGAGTTTTTTATTTTTACCTGCAAAACCCTGCAAGTTAAGCTCGGAAGAAACGGGGGAGGCTGGACTGCAGCAACCATTTTCAGCATGACCCGCATAATCTACGAAACCGTTTCTATTGGCAAATTGCATTTCAGAAATTTGTCTTTCATTTAAGCCGAGTTCCCGCAATTTTTTCTCATTTCTTTTTTGACTTAGCTCATCCGAACCTTCGTCGTTGGTACTATTGGTGAGTAAAGCCTCAGTATCCTCCCGTAACATCTCCCGATAAGTACCGTCCTCAAAATAAACGTGCACATACCCTTCTTTACATCCGCTTGTAACTGTAATTCCAAGAGCTTGCTCTTCTTTATTTGTTTCTCTTATACTATTTTTTTCTTGAACATCGGTCGCCATGACCGTCTTTCTATTAAAAAGGGGCATAATATTTCCGTGGACAACGCGTCCATCGTTAAGGTTTTGTGGAGGACAGACGCAATCGGTGCTGTTCACTACTAGCGCAAGCGTTTCCATTGCTTCTGAGATATCTCGTGTCCTTTTCTGCAAATGTGTAAATAATGCAGTTCTGTCGATCACATTTGAAGGGTGTGGATTCGGTTGTGTCACCTTTTCAGGTTCAATAATCTCCGCAACTGGAGAAGCGGGTAATATATCGCCAAAATCAAAACCTTCGAATGGATCGGATACTTCGCTTGTTGGAAATTCTAGAGTTGGAGTTAGTTGCTGTTTATGGATTGAAGATGGAGGAAGAACTACTTCACCAGTAAGGATCGGGCTCTGAGCTAATGGCAATATCGCATTCATCCCTTCAAACCGCATTTGAATTGGCTGATGTTCCACAATTAGAATGATTTTGGAATGCAGGACAAACGGTTATAAAAGTTTTGCCTTGCAACACCCACGGTTATCCCGCTTCCCACCGCCTCTGCAACTTCACTAAGACTGTCAATCATCGTATCTAGGACTGTTTCAGCAGATGTTCCAGCACCATAACCAGATGGATTTACAGCTGCCAGATCCGATGCACGGGATATAAATGCATTATTTAATACGCGCAATCCCTCTGAATCCGAAACGCCTACCATGCGTAAGGGAGCAATGCCCTTATCTAATCTTTTTATACGGGCAAAATATCTTCTATCTGAATTTTCCTCCGGCACCAACATCACCCGTAACGAAGATATGAAAGCATTTCCTATGACGAGATTTCTATTGACGGCATGTTCTGGGTCCTCGTGTGCTGAATGACCAATTTCTGATAGAGCTGTTTGTGAATTTAATACTCCAGAATTAAACACCGCACCAAGCATCTGCGTTCCTTCTGCGCCCTTATCTAAACTAAAAAAGTTGGCAAGAGAAAGTCTCACGTCGTCCGCTTCACTGTGGCGGACTCCATCTATTTCGTACGTGTCCCACAATCCGTCTATTTTCTGTGCAACTATAAACTCAACAGAGTCCGAACTGTGCTTTATGAGTACTGCCGGATGTATACGCGTCATTGAAGGAGCATCCAGCAAATCTATTATGGAGCCAGGAGGAAGAGATGAGAGTGAGGATCTTGTAATCGCATTGTCTAAAGCTAGCAAAGAAGTACCGTCTGGAAGATTCCGAAAATATCTATCGGGCAAATGTACCGATAGAGGATTGACTGACTCTGGACTTATTCCCATAGCTAACCCTGCAGGGGCAGTGTGACCTGCAGAAGCGTCTAGGGCGGCAAGGGTTGAAATAGCGTTTGATGGCAATATAATCTCTCTTCTATTCATATTCTTTAATCGTTAATTAATATCTAAAATCGCTAAGTTACTCCCGCCTCGGCTAACGGCTTTGACGGGAGTAGGTTACACATGTACTGCGTAAAGTGCCGAGCTAAGACACTTAACCTGTAGCCCTGCTTTATCAGACCACAGGTTATGGGCCTTTACTTATGTAAGTTTTTCAGCATCCTCATTACTTAAAATCTTAAAAAGCTTTGTGCCATTCATTTCTGCTTTACCAGCCTTCTTTCCATTTTTCATAGTTACTACCTCAACCTTATCATCGGAGACCTCAACCATCTCTCTCGTTTTCACGTTATAGAATTTCAATGACTTTCACCTCCATTCATAATTGCGACTTACTTGCAAGTAGTATATGCGAGTGATTTGCATCTGTCAACAGTAGTTTGGTTACTAGTCTTTATGAAGGTAGTGTGAAGCAATTAAGGTGGTTAACGGAACGGCGAGAATAATTCCAATCGAGCTTACCAATGTTCTCACAATCTCTGTTGCGACAACTTCCTGATTCATAATTAATTCTGGTCGTAGATTGTTTCCATAAAATAAAAGAAACAATGGTAAAGAGGCGCCGGCGTAAACTAAGAAGAGAGTGTTCACCAACGATGAGATATGATCTCTCCCCACATCCATTGCATGTCTGTAAAGCTGTAGGCGAGTGAGGGATCTATTTGCTTTTCGAAGCGTCTCCACAATAGAGACCTGCGAAATGGTGATATCGTCCAAGACTCCCATAGCACCAAGAATTATTCCTGCGAGGAGGATGCTCCGAATATTTACATCAATTCCTTGTGCTTGTAGAAAGAGTGACTCTTCAGCTGAATATCCTGTGAGTTTTGCAAAAATAACAAAAATGTACGAAAGAATTCCGGTAAGCATAAGCGTTATAAAGGTGCTTACAATGGCGATTGTGGTTTTTTTATTTATTCCATGTGACAGATAAAAAGTCATTGGAATGATAACAAGAGATCCCAAGAGCATAACTAAGACAGGATCGTTTCCTGATAAAATACTTGGTAAAAGTCCTTGGGTCAGGATTAAAAATGAAACGACCATTCCCAGAAACGACAGAGTTCCTTTCACGCGTCCTATCCACACCACGACAATTAGAAACAAAACCGCAAGCACAAAAAGAGCATCATTTCTGTATTGGTCGGCGATGTAGACCGATTCCTTACCTCGAACGTCCCTTGAATAAGAAACCATCACATAATCGCCTTTATTGACAGGGGTCTTTCTATAAACGTTTACGGCAGAATCATCAATCGACAGTTCTTTTCCTTTCACAGGACCTTCGTCAATTCTGACATGAATGAGCTTATTTTGTGAATCAAGAACAACCGCTTTATATATCATAGCTAAGGTAACTTTAGTTATTGCAATAGTCTGACTGTAATTGTATCATTTGTCTTATGATGAAGAATAATGTGTTTCTATCTGTTGTTTCGATAATTATAATCTTTGTTTTCTTGTTTATCGTTTACGCAGTAAGCAACAAAGGCGACTCAACGACCCAGACAGCTAAGCCTCAACTGCAGAAAATTCTACCAACCGACCATACTAAATGGGCTCCAAATCAAAAGAACGTTCTGACCGAGTTTACCGATTTTCAGTGCCCAGCATGCGGAAGCTTCCATCAACTCCTAAAGACATATGAAGCGTCAGGTTCGGCAGAATCCAAAGTCGCATCCAAGATAACATTTGTTCATAAGAACTTTCCATTGGAGCAGATTCATAAAAACGCTAGGGTGGCAGCATACGCAGCAGAAGCAGCAGGTAACCAGGGAAAGTTTTTTGAGATGAATGATATGTTGTTTGAAAACCAAGTTGCCTGGAGCGAAGCTAAAGATCCCGAAAAAATATTTTTGACCTATGCGACGGCTCTTGAACTCAATCTTGCTAAGTTCAAAAAAGACGCGGCAAGTCCTGAGGTTAAAAAGATCATAGATGATGATTTGATTTTGGGAAATCAGGTTGGTGTAAATTCTACGCCAAGTTTTTATCTCAACGGACGAAAGCTTGAGGACGGAAATTTGGATGAATTCAAAAAACTCCTCTCCGACGCTGTGGCTACAAAATAACGGATACTTGTTATTCGATAATCGATATACGCCTGCCCCTAACGAAGCTCCGACTTTGTCGAGAGCAGAGTGGGGTTATTCGGTATTTGGTATGCTTTCTCAATATTCAAAAAGAGTTTTGAGCTCCAAGTTTTGCGCCATCCCACCCTACATACTAAATACTAGATACTATATACTTATTAAGTATGTTCGCACTTTTAAGCGGTGTTCAGGTTCATTATGAAGTGATGGGTGATGGCGAACCCATTTTACTGGCCCATGGTTGGGGAGGCTCATCTGAAAGCCTTCGCCCGCTAGGACTGCTACTTAGCTCTACCAACAAAGTAATTCTGGTTGATCTACCCGGCTTTGGCAAAAGTGCAAATCCTAAAGAGAACTGGGGAGTAGAGGAGTACAGCCAAGTCCTTATTGACCTGTTAAAAGTCCTTAAAGTCCATAAGGTCATCTACTTTGGACATTCATTCGGTGGGGGGCTTGGCTTAATTCTTTGCGCAACAAAAAAGCGTCTCGTTACTAAGCTGATTCTCTGTAACACAGCTCTAAAAAGAGTTAATAAAACGACAAGGGTACCGCTGTTTATAAAATCAATACTTCTGCGGCACCAAAATCTGCGCATATGGTTGTATCGGATATTTTTTCCAAACTCGGACATCTCCAAACAACCTCACCTCGAGAAAAACTTTAAAACCATTATGTCGCAAGACCTATCCCATTACCCTAGTGAGATTACACAGCCAACTCTTATTCTATGGGGAGAGAATGATCAAATCACACCTGTTTCGTGGGCGCATGAACTTCATGAACAGATAAAAAACTCAACTCTAAAAATCATTCCCGGCGCAAGACACGGCCTACCACTGCGCAGTCCTGAAGTTGTTTCGGATGAAGTCTTAAAGTTCATATTCACATCATGATACCTATTGTCACATCAACCATAATCGCAGTCGCCGTCTTAATAAAGATTGTTGACCTTTGCTACATCTTTCAGGTCAAAGAGTATCGTATGGACAGATTTGGCTCTACGCTAAAGGAGAATGGCCCGCTCTCGACTCTGTACTTTCGTTGGCCACGGTTTCCGGCCAAGTCGCTACGAAACCTCCTCATTATATGTATATCTATATCACTGCTTGCGCTGAGCCTCTGGCTACATCTACAGTTTGTTGAAGATGTACTGATCTCGGCAGTAGCTTTGGCGCTGTCGCCAGTGATCGGTCTCCTGTTTGTGGTTAGTTCTGTGCTTTTGACCCGACCCATCGCATATGCGGTGCGCACTAAAATGATAAAAAAAGCACAGGCACTGATCGAATCACGACCAGATCTAATTAGCGTTGGCATTTCAGGAAGCTATGGTAAAACCTCGACAAAAGAATTTCTATTTCAGATGTTATCGACCAAATACAAAGTAGCCAAAACCGACGCAAACAAAAATACCGATGTCGGAGTCGCACAGTCCATAGTACAAAATATTAAGCCAAATACTAAGTACTTCATTGCGGAAGTTGGAGCGTACAGACAAGGAGAAGTAGCGAAAGCAACAAAGGTCTTTATGCCAAGGCACGCCATCATCACGGCCTTTGGTAATCAACATCTTGATCTTTACGGGTCCCGTGAGAATTTAATTAAAGCCGAAGGAGAGATTCTTGAGTATCTACCTGAAAAAGGGACAGCATATATTAATGCTGATATTCTGTCCTTTCCTCACACCTCCAAGCGCACAAAGGCCAAAGTAGTCTCGTTTTCCTCCGTCACAGACAAAGGCGACATTGTGGCCACCGATATCGAACTAGACTCACAGAAAAACTTTACGGCCAAGATTAAGTACGACGGAACGAGCTTCACAGTTACGACCAGCCTTCTTGGGTCTCACAACATCGCTAATATTTTACCTTGTATCGCATTTTGCCTAGATCAAGGCATGACCAAAGCAGAGGTTATAACCGCCGTAACTCAACTTAAACAGATACCGGGCAAACTGTCTATTCACCAAGGACTAAATAAGTCGGCGGTGCTAAACGACACTGGCAACTCATCGGTCGATGGATTTGTCGCCGCCATAAATACTATGTCAGACCAAGGTCACAAAAAAAACATAGTAATATCCAAGGGAGTCATCGAACTGGGAAAAGAGAAGGAAAGTTCTTACAAAAAGCTGATTAGTACTATTGCCAATAGACCTATACAACTTTACACAACAGACAAACTGTTCAAAAAACATGATACATCTAATCAAGTCCAGTATTTCACCTCGGAAAGAGCTTTTTTGGCCCAGCTTAAGAAGACTGCGGACTCCTCAACACTAATACTACTTGAGGGGAAATTTACTCCCTCTTTGGTCAAAGGGATCATTCTGATATAATTTACACTGTATGATTTCTCTAGACCTAGCTCCAAATGAAGGCTATCAGGACGCTCTAAAATCCATAACTATATTACTTCAACCATGGAGATGGATTAAAGGTCAGCAGTCGGCAAGAGTCAAAACTAGGCTAAAGCGCTTTTTCCCAGAGCACGACGTATTTCTATATTTGTCCGCTCGTGGAGCCCTATATAAAGTTTTTCAGGGTCTTAATTTGAAGGAGGGTGATGAGGTTGCTGTCATTGGTTTTACCTGCGAAGCGGTTGTTTTGCCTCTAACCGAGCTTAAGCTTATCCCTCTATATATCGATGCTGAAAAGGAGTCCTACTCTCTTGATTTTTCCGATCTTAAGAGAAAAATGAGTACCAAGACAAAGGCAATAGTTCTTCAGCACACATTTGGAATAACACCTGAGCACCGTGAGCAAGTAATTATTTTGGCCAAGATAGCTAAAATTCCTGTAATTGAGGATCTGGCGCACGGCTTTGACCATGCAATGTTTGCAAAAAATTCAGACGACACAATCAAGCTCCTATCCTTTGGCCGATCCAAGGCAATGTCATCGGTCTTTGGAGGAGCAATACTAACCAAGGATAAAAAACTACAGGAGACTCTCAAGCTTTATGACAAACGCTTAGTTACACCACGCACATCATTTGTGGCACGCTGTCTTCTTTACAAACCGTTGTCTGTGTTAATAAAATCAACCTATGATCTGGCGCAGATTGGAAAGGTTCTTCATTGGTTGTCAGAGGCTCTTCACATCCTGCCAAGAGAGCTTAGCGTGGGGGAGAAGGCTGGGCGGTTCAATTTGCAGATGGCGGGCCTTTTTCCAAATGCCTTTGCGTTTCTTCTGTTGGCACAGCTTAAAAATTTTGAGACTCTACAGGAACTTCGCAGGAAAAATGTTGCTGAGTATAATGACGTCTTCCACAGCACGCCGTCTGATCAACCCCTGAGCAGATACCCAGTGCTGGTTCCAAAGCGTGATGAGTTGATTGCAAAACTGAGAAAGCAAAGAATCTATGTGGGCAGTTGGTATAAGAAGCTGGTTTCGGACGAGGGCATCTGTCCTGTTGCGGACTCAATCAAGGACCAGATTATAAATCTTCCTACTCATGTCTGTGCCAAAGATCGCGCAATGGTGATGAAGCAGGTAGAGCTACACGCATTTCACAACCAGGAGGTTTAGATCCTGAGCCCCGAGTCTGACTCGGCGACGTCGAACCGTTCGCTCAGGATTATAATCGTCGCAGTTTTTTCCTCAGATGCTCGAAAAAATAGTTGAGTGTATATCTTAACGGTGCTACAACAAGATCTTGCGCCGGGACATAGGCGACATCATCTCCACCAAATCCACGCTTAAAAATCGATACTCCATAAAATCTGTGCTTTGTCTGCTCTGGCTTCACAACTCCCCAGAAGTTATATCGATTCTGACCCCTTCGCTTTGCCTCCAAAATTGCCTCCCACTGCAGAAGATAGGCGCCAGGAAATCTACGACCTTCATCGGTACTTGCACCATAGTGATAGGTTGCTTCATGTCCATAAAAAATAATAAAGGCTTCGGCCAATAATTTTTTTTCGTAATAGGCCTGATAGAGTAGAGCGGAGTTGTTAGAGGAGAAGATCCGAAACTGCTCCTTAAGAAACTTTTTAGAGAATGGGACAAACCCTTGGCGTTTGGCTGTCTGAATTTGCCGGTCGTAAAACCCATCGATGTCATCAACATTAAACGACGTTTGAATCGTAATCCCCAACTTTTGAGCTTTCTTAAGCTCGTACCTTGTAGTCTTTCTCATCCCTGCAAGAAGCTCATCCTCGGACCGCGTTATATCAAGCTGTGAGGTTAGATCCGCCGTTAAGTGCATTGGTGCTGACACAAATCCATGCTTCTTAAATATTGCCAAGGATATCTCATTTTCCACCAACTGCGGTCTTACTCGGACAAAGATGGCATTGTGTTTTTTTGCAACAGTTTTAAGTTCATCAAAACAAAGCTTAACAAGTTCTGGGTTGCTCCAGTCAAGCAAAGGTCCACCAGCAACCGTTAGGTACTTGGCACGCTTCGCGTTCTCCACAACGACCAATGCCGTGCCCCTGAGCACATCTGCTTCATAAAAGCCCAGATACTCGACCTGCTTACCAAGTGCTTGTTGAAACTCACCCCAGTACCATGACTGCAGAAAATTCACCTCCTGGTGAGGCTGGATAAACCCCTCCCAGACATCCTTTGACGTTACGGATCTACACTGAACCATATTATTCTTATTATACCGACTCTCCTACCTAAAAAAATAACTAAAAATAGGGTATTAGTGGGTTTAGATTATCATGACAGCCTAAATGGGGGAGTGGGCCCTGTTTTTTATAGGAGACGAAAATGGGGGGAGAAAAAGCACGTAATTCTCAAGTATCAATGATCAATTTACGAATTAATAACTGAAAATTGGGAATTGAAAATGGGTGAATTAACAACACTCCTCCTCCGTCAGGCACGGCTAACGTCGTAAAAGGTACAATTTACGACGTCATACGTCCTTTCTTCCCTGCGGTAAATTCCCCCTAAATTTGCCCTTAGCGGTTTTGTCCATTTTTGCATGAATAACCACACAAAGAGAGAACGGCTCTCTTCTCCTTCCTTAATAATCGCAGTAAAGACGCTATTCTGCTTTATTCTTTCTATCTTATGATCAAGAGGGCCTGCTCTCTCCACGCTCTTCGTTAACGATTCACCGCCGAATAAAGGCTTATATTTAGAGCATTCTATCGCTCTAAATCGACGTTTTTGAGCCTATTTATCGTAGTCTGTTCTGTATAGATTATGGGGACACAATATTTCGGAGCATTGCAACATGCCGTATCGACATTCCCGAGGCTAAGACATCATTCGATACACGATACACGAAAGCGAAGTTATCCACATGCGATAATCACGTCGCAATTTAGACTATCAGAACGATCCAAACTATATATTTCAGCTTCAGATTAATACGTTTAAACTACAATTAAATGTCTTATAGTATTTTATACGTACGTGAATAATATTATTATAGGATATACTGAAGGTCGTCTTCCACTACCCTCTCCTCTACTTTCAAGGGTCGCCTTATAAATCCGTTGCGCGGGTCACCAACCAATTAAGGTCAAACCAGCCACAAGCCAAACGAAAATAAGTACAACTACGTACTCACGAATGGTTGATCTAAACAGCCTGCTGTCCAGGTGGGCACTGGTCAGTCCCCCTAAACTGTAGTAAGTTGAGGCTAAAATGAGAGACAATACCGATCCCTGTAGAGGCAAGAACGAAAGAACCAAGGCTGTTTCAGCCATAAGCAATCCCACAAACAGCGCGTGATTCCGTACCTCGATAGAAAGATCGAGATCGAGCTTAATGGTCCAGAACAACTGCATCGCAAGTAAAAAGGACAGTGCTCCTATTCCAATAGCGTTGACAATAAAATACTCTCGTAGCGAAAATAGAATGCTAGATGACAGAAAAATTAGGAAAGTATGATAGAAATAATTAACCGAAAATGCCGCCTTGTAAAGCCTCAAGCTCTTCTCTACCCCAACGTTAAAAATATTTGACGTTAGAAATAGCGCATACATTGAGACAGAGTAAATAAATAAATACGGCACACGTGTGAGCCATCTCACAGGAAACAAAAAGTAAAAGCTGTAGCATACCACCGTAAAGATCACGGGCATTATAAATAGAGTTGTCCACTCTATCTTTTCTATGTCCTCAAGAAGAGAAAAGTAAGTAAAGAAGTAAGAAAGAACTACGAAAATAGGCACAAATAGCCAGACATAGTCAAATGAAAAAAAGGTCGATACTAGAACTAGAGCCGTAAGAAAGACACTGCTCATCACGAATCGAATCCTCTTCTCTATCTTCCCTGCCAGTCTGTTAAACAGTGGGAATCGTATCTGCTTTAAAAATGTTTTAAACAATCTTTTCATAATGAATCAGGGAAAACAGCGTTTGTAAATACCTGTTGCACATCGTCAAGCTCCTCTAAGTTCTCCAGAAGCCTAATAACCTGCTCAGAAGCTAATTTGTCCGAGATCTCCATGTTAAAAACAGGCACATACTCGAGCTCTGGATGATGAATAACCTTAAAAAGGTAGGATACCGATCCTTGAACTCCTAACTTACCACCCTCCTTATCGATCACAGTTCTAACCTCATTTACCGTCCTGGTTGTGTTGTCGGATGTTGCGTGAATGACAAGAGCGACTCCATGTGGCCCAAAGCCTTCGTAGATAACCTCCTTAAGGTTGGTCCTATTCGGTCCGGACCCCTTTTCAACTGCTCGGGTGATGTTGTCCTTTGGCATATTCGCCACCTTGGCCTTTTCGATCGCTAGACGTAACTTCACATTAATGTTTGGGTCCGAGAATCCCCCACCCTCGATCACTGCTGAGGTGATAAGTTTAGAAATTTTGGTGAAGATCTTAGCTCTTTGTTTATCGTTTATAGCTTTCTTATGCTTGATCTGCTTCCATTTTGAATGACCGGACATATTAAATATTCAGATTTGAGTTGTCAGTTGTCAGTGGTCAGTTCACTGATTTCTGACGACTGATTTCTGATGACTGATAGCTGATAACTACTCTATTATACTTTATGGCGAACTTAAGTTGCATTTGTAGAGACAATCGCTATACTTAATTTTCATTATATGAACGAACACGACGAACTTGAGAATCAGGCGATCGATGCCGCGATAAACCTAGACTGGAAAACAGCAATAGCCACAAACAAAAAGATACTAAAGGAAGCTAAGCTTGACCTTAATTGCCATCTGCGACTTGCTTTTGCCTATATGCAGTCAGGTGATTTTGTAAACGCGAAAAAGACATACAAACAGGCACTGAAAATTCAGTCAGAGAATCAGATTGCTCATGAGCATCTGGAGAGAATCGCGATTCTTGAGCAAAAGGGAGGCAAAGGAGCAATCTTAAGAGAGAATAAATTTGATCCAAATCTATTTCTTGAGATTCCTGGAAAAACTCAGACAACTACCCTACTTAACCCTGGGCAGAAGAATATTTTGGCTCAGCTCACTGTCGGTGTTGAGGTTCTTATTAAGCCTAAAAAAGTAAGAGCGGAGATACGTACCAACAAGAACGAGTATATAGGAGTGCTTCCTGACGACCTTTCCAAAAGACTTTCTCTGTTTATCAAGGCTGGTAGTGAGTATGGATGTTTCATAAAAGAAGTGTCGATCACTAAGGTAACCATATTCATCCGAGAAGAGAAAAAGGGCAAAAAAGTGGCTAAATTTAGCTCTTTCCCCAAAAATGTTCAGTCGAATATGGGTCGTATGGGTTCCGATGATGAGGGAAAGCTTGGACATGAAGACGATGAAGACGTATCGGGTGACTCTGTCTCAGATAATGAACTTGAGAGACTAGCGGAGAGTCTGAATCACGAGGACAAAGACTTCTTCAACTTCGCCCGAGAGGCAGAAGAAGACAAAGAAGAAGAGTAATGCTTCGTTCCGTGCTTATAAAACACTATCCTACCCGACCTCTTGACATAGCGTTTCGTATCAAAGTCCTTCATTGACCGCTTCGCCAACATGAATGAAATAAGAAAGATAATTACTGCCCAAACTACGACCACCATCCTCACATTATAAACTAATAACTGATAGGTAATAAGTAATGGCAATAACTTATATGTAATAGCTATAAACTATCAGATAATGCATCTTAGAACTGAGAACTGAGAACTGAGAACTGAGAACTGAGAACTGAGAACTGAGAACTGAGAACTGAGAACTGAGAACTTATATTATAGTTCCCACTCAGTTTCTACAGAGCCTAGATTGAAAAGTATATCAGACGTATCTGCCCGACCCTTGGTCAGATCGCAGTTGAAAACTCGCCTAATATCCTCGACGGTTCTCGATGCAGACGCTGTTGTTGTCGTTATATTGCATTTTTTGGGAGGCGTGTCCGAGACCGAAATGTCCACTACTCTTATCCCATTACCCTCGAGTATTTTTCCTACTGCAACGGCCGTATCATAGTTTTTCGTATATTTTATTTGTACACTCAGCCTCTCCGTTCTATAAGTCTTATTATAAAAGAAGCCCTTGTACTCTTTTCCGAATGCGTCTGACGAAAGATAAGTTTGGAGCTGAATTTTTTTTGTAAGAAGTCCTATGTCTAAATTGCGAAACGAACTCGGCGAAGCCTGAAGAATATGGAGATATATATACACCCTATCCAGAAGCCTGGCATTTGATTTGTACATCATAATCTCACTAAAACTAGGCGCTTTGTATGTAAGCGGGACGTCATTTGAGTAGTAAATCTCATCGCTGGATGGATAGAAGTAATAGGTCACAAATGAAGAAGTGGCCACAGAAAAGGTTTTAGAAAGCAACTCTGGTTTCCTTTCGTATGTAATGAGCTTAGACAGAGCTCCAATCCGGTATGTTCCGTAACCATTGGGTACCTCTACCTTAAGATCTGGACTGTACCCAACATAATAGTTAATGTTGCTCTTAGGGCTGATCGAGTAAAGTCTGGTGTGCTGTCCATAAACCACGAACTGAATCCTGTCAGAACTTTTAAGAAAAAGGGAGCCTGTCAGCAACTTTAATAAAATGAGCACAGAAAAGATACCAAGAAGTAAAAATCCGAATGAGTACTTACGACCGTTCATTTATGATGCTCCGCGCACTAACTTAATGTGCCGAATCCACTTAACAATTTCCTCTCTGGACATTCGCCTGTGCACGAAAATTCTTCTTATCATCATTAACGATGCCTCAAATTCGGGCAGTACGATGGTGTGAGCACCTAGATCCTTCATTCTCTCCCTATCCCCTTCCGTATGCACCCGACTGATCACCAGAGCGTTTGTGTTGAGTTTTTTGACATTCATTACGATCGCCTCTTGATCATGTCCTAACGGAACCGCAACTACGACGGCTGCGGCGTTTTCCAGCTGTGCATATCGTAGGACATCCACGTCGTTTGGATCTCCATAAATAATGCTAATCCCCTCTTTTTTATGCTTCTCAACGGTCTGAAAGTTGTAATCGATAGCAATGTATGGGATGTTTGCCAAGACTAGAGCAGATCCTACCTGCTCACCTATTCTACCGTAACCGCAGATGACGATGTGATTTTTCAGCTTCACAGTCTCGACCGGAGCCTCGTCAAAATCATGACGTTTCTGAATAAAAACATCTACATGTGGCAATCTTTTCTTCAAAAAGGTGCGAATTACTAGATACAGAGTTTCTCGTCGGTGAATTAGGTACGGAGTTAAGATAAGACTCATCAGGACCGAGGAAAGAATTAATAGATACTCGTCCGAGGTAAAGATCTTGTTTGAAAAAGCCAGAGATAATAAAATGAAGGCATTTTCGCTCACCTGAAACAAAAACAGCGCCATAGAAAATGCCATTCGCGAACTAAAACGAAAGTACATAAAAATCAAGAGCAGTATCAAGCCCTTTATGACCACCAACAAAGATCCGAATATCAAAACCTTAGGTAGCAGGAACAGTACCTGCGGCATCTGTACGTGGGTGCCGATGTATACAAAGTAGACTATCGCCATCACATCGCGAAGCGGACGAATCTGAGCAAACACATGATGATGCTCCAGCGTCTGAGAGACCAGAACGCCTGCGATAAATGCCCCTATTAAGACCGGAACTCCAAAGGTTGAGGACAGAGCAATCACAGCGAAGATAAAGACCAAGATAAAAAGATTTAGAAGCTCTCTGGACAGTCGTGCAATTCTGTCGAAGGCAGGCGGTACAATTCTTTTACCAACGTAGTACATGGTAAGCAGTATCAGGGTCGCCTCTGCGACGCTAAATGCGATCCTTTTAAAGACCTCAAGACCGGTAGTGGGCTCACCATTGAGATATGTAAAGATGATGATAAACGGTATAAAGGCAAGATCCTGAAGCATAAGAATTCCAAGAGCAACCTCACCAAGAAATGAGTTCTCCTCACGCTTCTCCTGAATTATCTTTGCGACAATTGTTGTTGAGGACGTGGTCAATGCTATTCCTATAAGAAATGACTGGATGATACTAAAGCCAAAGAACGAACTCAGAATCGTTATCGCTCCCAAAGATAGCAGTATCTGCAACAGCCCACCTATGACCACAAACTTCTTAAGAACGAACATCTTGGTCATGTTTAGATCAAGACCAACGCTGAAAAGAAGAAGAATGATACCAAAGTGTGCGAACTGACTAATTATCTCTACCGAAACAAGATCCTTGAAAATATTTCCGAGAAAAATGCCACCAACTAAGTATCCGATAATCGGGGAAAGTTTAAAACGTTTTGCTATGAGTCCGAAAAAAAACGGAACTAGCAGGAAAATAAAGTAGTTAAAAAACTGTGCACCAGAGACCTCTGCCATACCATTCAATATAGCATATTGACGTTCTAAGATTTACGAATTTCGGCAACCGCCATCGCCGTAAGTTCAGCTGCTTTTCCTAGATACGTTTCTGGTGTTAAGTCCCGTAGTTTCTTTTTTAACCCCTTATCAATTGGTAGTTTGGCAACCCATTTTTTCCATTCTTTAGGCCCAACTTCTTTACCCCGCGATAAACTTTTAACCAACTCGTACGCATCCTTCACTCCTCGCTTACGAAGCAGAGTTTGCACACCTTCTGTCAGAATTGACCATTCGCAATTGAGGTCTTCATGTATTTTTTCTTCATTCGGCTTTATGCGTGAAAATCCGTTAAGAATACTTTTGTATCCGACCAAGCAATAACCGAGAACAGTTCCAATATTACGAATTGTTGTACTGTCTGATAAATCTCTTTGTAATCTGGAGATCATTAACTTTCTGCACAAAAACTCCGAGATAGCATTTGCCATTCCGAGATTTCCTTCGCTATTCTCAAAATGAATTGGGTTTACTTTTTGTGGCATGGTTGATGACCCAACCTCGCCTTTTTTCGCTTCTTGACTAAACCATCCATCACTGATGTACCGCCAGATATCTTGATCTAGACCGATGAGAATGGAGTTGATGCGTTGATATACCTGAAAATACTCACATATATCGTCATATGAATTAATCTGAGTCGTAATAAGATTTGGGCGTAAGCCAACTGAGGAAACAAAACGTTTTGAAAAACTAATCCAATCAACATGTGGATGACTAAACTGAACAGCGTTAAAGTTTCCCACTGCCCCATTTAATTTGCCGGTTAGTTGTTTTTGCTGAAGTTGGACAAGTTGATTATTAAGTCGACTTGCAAAAACAGCCAGCTCCTTACCAAGCGTTGTCAGAACTGCAGGCTGTCCGTGAGTCCGAGCTAGCATCGGGAGCGCGCGGTGAATCTTTGCGTTAGTGGTCAACCACTGAAGAACGTCTTGCAAACATGGCATCATAACCAAATGAGTGGCACGGTGCAACATAAGTCGGTATGCGAGGTTGTTTATGTCCTCTGAGGTGAGTCCGAAGTGAATCATCTCAGTAACGTCCTCTAGCGTAGTGCTTTTGAGAACTTCCCTAATGCTACGCTCAACTGCCTTCACGTCATGCCTAGTAACCTTTTCGAGATCTTTCACCTTTTCTGCCATGGCAGAATCATATGTAGATAGAAACGAAAGCAATAAATCATTTTCTTTTTTAGAAAACGCCCTTATTATCTTTGCCCGAGACAATGCCTGAAGATATTTAATCTCGATCTCGACTCTGGTTTTTATGAGCGCGTATTCCGAAACATGATCATTCAGGTCTTGAGTGATATGGGAATAACGTCCGTCAAGTGGAGATATAGCGGTGAGCGTACTAACAGCCATGATTAGGCATTATACCTCGTCTTAACAATTTTACCAGTGCGTTACTTATACAATTTCTGTTCGCAGCTTATGCAGAATCGGGCCTCGGGTATCAGATTAATTCGGGCTACGGGAATCTGAACTCCACATTTCTCACAGTAACCATAGCGACCTTTTCCAATTTTGACAAAGGCCATCTCAATGTCGCTCAGCTTTCTCTCAAGATCCTTGACCTGAGCCTGTATAGTGTCGTGTCCTACCTGTTCACGCACATCGGTATCAATAGCGGCGTTGTCTATGGCATGATCTGGGTCTGCGAAGGGATCGTCCTTTTTCAACTCACTAATTTGGTAGACAAGTTTTTCCTTCTCCTTTTCTAAAATATCCTTATGACTTTTTATGAAATCTTTTGAAAGGGTTTTTGACATAAGTGAATACTGAACTCCTGAAATAATAGATGAAATATATAGAGAATGTCAACAGCAAGAGATACGAAATCAAGGCATTAAAACTAATAACCGAAAACATAAAGGACGATCGCTCTTTTAGCAAATCTGCGCTTGCCAATACAAGTCCAACAAACCATAAGAAGAAGTATAGGTTGGTGCCTTTTGCGAACTTGTCGCGACGAATGGAAAACAGTAGCTGGTAAGCAACGTATGCTCCGACAAAGAACAGTAGACCCTCATACAGTGGCGTTAGATGTCTCATGCCGTCAGCGCCCACATACTTCAACTTTAGGATGAAGTTAGTCTTGGACCCTACCTCGACTCCCGAAAAAAATGACCCCATCTTGCCAAATGCCAGAGCAATGAATGCAGAAGGGACAAAGTAATCTACTGCGTCGGAAATCTTTACCTTTGTTCTGCTCATTGATAAATAAATCGATAGCAAAAACCCAAATATAAATCCGTACAGCGAAAGACCTGGATAACCGTTAATTAGAATGAACTTTAGCAAACTAAGTCCAAACTCATTGAAGTGTAGGGCTATGTAGACCATTCTGGAAACCAATAATCCTCCGACCAGTCCTGAAAATAAATGGTCAAAGATTTCCTCCTCTTTATAGGAGGTAAGCAAGAAATTTTTCCAGAGTAAAAAGGCTGACCAAAAAAATGCCAGCATCAAAAAAACTCCAAAAGTATAGATCTTTAAGAAGGGCAGGTCGAGTAAAACTGGCAACATACAGGAGAAAGTATACAGGATAGATATTAGAGTTGGGAAGATATTTTTATGACATAAAGAGGCATATCTCCCTCATGAAAAAAGGTGTATACAACTTTAACTGAACGGTATAAACCAGGCGGACACAGGTTGTTACCATCACGCTCTTGAGTAACAAGATATAGCTGAGAAGATGTATCTTCTTTTAAGTTTGCACAGTCCGTCGCAAGAATTTTAGATGAAGAATGTGGCATGAAGTACAGTAGCGAATCGTTGAGTGAAACAAACTCGCTTTGCAGACGATAATCAAAATAAATCGCCATATTCTTACTACTGTGTCCGGTAGTTTGAACGAATTGTTGTATAAAGTCAGTATGCCTGTATCTATCATTCGGGCTCAGATTTACGTGATGATACCAAAGTCCTGTTGTGAAAAAAATGACGTACATACCTATAAAAATAGGAAGATATTTTTTAAGTACGAACTGCCGTTTTGCGAATAAAGAAATACCGAACGCAAAAATAACAGGAAAAATAATAAGCGCTCGGTGGAGTTTAAAACCAATGCTGTAGTCTACATACCCTTTCGTAATTATTCCTGTCAAAATGGTTCCAATGACCCAGAGGACAACGATGATCCCCTTCCCTCCTCCCCAAATACAAAATAAAACAAGACTCAGGATGAGCGGGATGATCATGATGGGACTTACAAAACTATTTTGAAAAAGAGTGAAAAAAATATATCTCACTGCTTCCATGGTCGTAACCATCAATCCCGACACACTAAACTGACCCTGGTACAATCTCAAATCCTGACGAATAGCGACCGACATGGCGAATGCAATAACCCCCGCTATAACGATCATCGCACTCAGTGCTTTGTGAGAGACGGGGGATGTTTTGCGAAAAATATTGGCCAAGAAAAAAAACAATCCCAAGAAAAACATAGCCAGTCCCGGTGTATAGGAATGGATTAAAAAATACAGCACGACCCCGCACAGACCAAGATATGATAATTTTTTGGTATTCATATAGAGTAGGTAACATCCGACGAGTGTCAGGCTCAAACCAAACGGATATATCGACTGCTCATACTGAAACATCTGTTTCGTAAAGTGGGTGATATGAAAGAGGCTTACAACCAAGGTAGCCAAAAATAAATCACTTATAACGGTAGCTTTTAAAAATAACATCGCACTACCCACAAAAAAAATAAGACCAAAAAGAACATAGATACTCCCCCCTGCATTTAAGGCACGTATGGAGGGACCAAAAAAATAACTAGGAAGTGCCGGTATATAGAACTGCCGCGCAGGATATCCGATAAAACAGTTTGAATTGAATCCTGATCCAGCCCGTGAACTTATGCTTTCTAAACCGCATCGTATCTGTTGCGTAGTTTCAGCACTTACATACCGTGCATCGGGAATGCGAAGAACAATTGCACTTACGAGTACGACTGTCGTTATTCCCGTTATGAGGAACTTTCTATTCCTCATAAGATGAATGATTTTAAAAAATGGAAAATATCCAACTGGCAGGATGTACGACGCAATCCACAAAAATAAACCAACAGTACCTAAAGACGGAGTAACATGTGAGCCGGCGTCAATGATGACAAGCAAGAAAAAAAGAATAAAGGGAAGTATCTGGAAGAGAAACTGCATAATGCTCTCATTATAACCGCTATGTTACACTGTTCCCATATATGAAGATTCTTTGCTACTCCTCCTATTACTCCCCTTACCTATCGGGCATAACCACTACTACAGAACAAATTCTTAGTAATTTAACTCAACGACATTCCGTCACGCTACTTACATTTCAACACGACAAAACCTTAAAGAAAGAGGAAACATTGCGTGGAGTTCATATACTCCGCATGCCTTGGCAAATAAGGATCTCAAAAGGGTTTTTCTCCTTCGCCTCATTTTTCTCGTTCATTCAACAGGTAAAACGTTCCGAAATCATAATGATAAATCAACCAAATGGAGAGGCACTGCTACTTGTCCTGCTTGCGAGAATTTTTAATAAAAAAGTTATTTCTCTTTTTCATTGTGATCTGGATCTGGGCCAAGGGATTATAGCTACTTTTATTTCATTAGCCGTACGGATAAATGTCTTTTTTCAGCTGGTAATGAGCGACGTGATTGTTACGTATCCGGATTATCTTTCTCAGCATTTTTACCGCCATGTATTTCGTTCAAAACTTAAAACATGTCTCCCGGTTGCAGATCCCGCGCCTGTCAATCTCGCCTACCGGCATTTTTTGCACACAGGAAAAAAGGGGAAAATATATATAAGTTTTATAGGGAGAGTATCCAAAGAAAAAGGGCTCGAACATTTAATCGACGGTTGCAGTCTGCTGACCAAAAAAAATATTCGGTACGAACTGCTTCTTGCAGGACCATCGTACGTAGTCGGAGAAGAAAAATATTTCAAAAAAATAAAAGATAAACTTCAAAGCGACGATATTCCTTATCGTTTTTTAGGTCAACTGAGCAGAACTCAACTAAGCGCTCTGTACAAAGAAACCGATGTGACCGTCGTACCGTCGGTAAACAAAACGGAAGCAATCAGCATTGTACAGCTTGAAAGCATGCTGCTTGGAACTCCGGTAATTGCATCGTCTCTGAGTGGAGTCCGCTACCCTATTCAAAAAACAGGAATGGGAATTCTCACAAAGCCCACAAATTGTACCGACATAGCAAATGCTATTGTTGAAATAACAAAACATAGATCAAGATTTACCGGTACATCTAATCAAAAGAAGGCAAAGAACCTCTTTGATAAAAAAAAGGTATTCGCTTTTTATAATGGCCTATTTTCCTGAGGGTTTTATATTTTTAAAAATCATCACAACAGGATGATCGTAGACGGTGAAGGATTCGTCTGCACTGCCGTCTGGAAACTCAATCGGAATCCCCAGATACCTAAACGAAGGGTATGACTCAAAGACCTTTACCAATTGGTACTCTGTTTTGTTATGTAATAACTTTTCATACAATGGCGCCATGAAGGGATAGCGCTCCGGGGCTTTGGTTATGCTCCCCCATCCTCTGTTTGACGAAAGTATGTAGTAATCTGCACTGCGCATCATTGTCTCAACGGTCGCTACTTTTTCTGGCGTATCTGGTGCAAAAACCGGCAGTTGCTCTATACGATAGCTGTTAGGCTTTAAGGGAAGTGGCAATGCATCGTCCCAATGCTCACTGAGGATAACCGCGCTTTCGGGAATATTTTTGAATATCCATTCAGAAGCAGAGACACGGGGGTGCGTATAGATATAGATTGAAATAAACGCAACTGGCCATATAAAGACCAGTCCAAGTACTATTTTTCGTACTGGTTTTGAGACGCGTCTAGCAAAATCTGAGAATCCTATGCCTGCAATCAAGCCATAAAAAGGATATAGCATGTAAAGATAGCGCATTGGCTTTGAAAACTGTACGGATTGATACAGAAAATAAATAATGGTCCAACCACATATAAAACCTAGGACACTCTTAAGGTGCTTACGAAAAATAACCACATACCCCCACAACAGTAATAATACGTACGGAATACCGAGCCCGAACAACGCTAGATTAAAACCTGCATATATGACTGGCTCTGTATGAATCCACTGAACACCTGGAGGAAATAATGCATTCGGATTATCAAGCGCTCTTAGTTGTTCAAGATTACTTATAAACGTCTGAGAAATTGTAGGATTAAGAAAATTCGATGTTTGAAAAATATATGGATCTGCAACGCGGAGCGTAAGATAGCCAACTACTGCGAAGCTCAGAAGATGTAATAATATTTTTTTATCCTTGAGATGTGTGTGCATGAGAACGAATCCCACAAGCGGAACTGCGAAAATCGCTGAAATTTTTGAAGCAACGGCGAATCCAAAAAATACTGCGGACAGTAATATCAATCTCGATCTCAATGCGCAGTAGAACGATGCCAGTATGAAAAAATTGAGAAATGGATCTACCGTAAAAAAATGCGAAAGCTGAATTGGCAAAACCGTAATAGCGTATAATAGCGCCGCGACATACTTTACGTTCTTATGTAGACCGTTACGAATCTCGAAATGACATGCTACGAGGTAAACCATCACTACCGAAAAAGTATCAAACAAGCCAGCCAATACTCTTCCCTGAACTGCAAACGCGTTGTAAGTATCGTTCCCAATAAACACTGCAAGAACTTTGTTTAGCATGACAGGAAAAATGCCGTAGACATAGAATGAAAATCCAATATTGTGAGGATTCATCGGTGATTTTGCCGGATCAAGATATTCCCAAAAAGATACAGGTATTCGCATGGCGTTTCCTACCATGGTTAAAAATCGCTCATCAGGATGAAGATGAAAATTTTGGTCCCAATTTATTCCGATGAAACGAAACACCATCGCAAGTCCAATAATTATCAGAAGCATAGGTATATGTTACAATAACCAAATGACAAATAGACCTTTACGCGTAGGATTTGATCTTGATGGCGTCATACTTTATAACCCTGCTCGAATTGTTAGACCTCTTGTTGTTTTTATAAAAGAACGGCTGTTCAAAATAACAAAAACGCAGTTTTTCGTGCCCACAAACCCGGTTGATCAATGGATCTGGAAGTTCTTCCACTACTCAAGTCTTTTCACATCAGGAGGTCTTGAGGAAATAAAGAAGCTTTCAAGAGAAGGAAAAATTGAGGCATATATCATTACTGGACGGTATGGTTTTTTGCGCGATGACTTTGAAAAATGGCTTACGAAAATTGATGCGAAAAAATACTTTAAACAAACACTATT
>Ga0163153_10003005_pt1 | contig 23276 bp, 18 predicted proteins | sample OliLakLV19MP6IB1_FD_148629 | JGI IMG/M metagenome (GOLD analysis project Ga0163153, IMG submission 148629) | Freshwater microbial mat bacterial communities from Lake Vanda, McMurdo Dry Valleys, Antarctica - Oligotrophic Lake LV.19.MP6.IB-1 | ecosystem: Environmental > Aquatic > Freshwater >...
GTAATTGATGGCTTCCTGGTAAGCGGCAGCGCACAACAAACCACGCAACTGAGGCAGGCTGACTTCGTGGCTGGCGGCGGAACCTATCTGTACTTCACCCCTGGGCATGCGGGCCGGAATATTGTTGTAACCATAAATGCGCGCTACTTCTTCGATCAGGTCTTCTTCGATAGCGATATCCACACGGGCCGAGGGTGCAATTACTGTCCAGGTTTGCTCAGAATCATCAAATCTTAGGTTCATGCCCAGGCGCAAAAGTATCTGTTCTACATCCTGCTGCCTGAACTCAAGCCCGATCAGCTTGTTCAATCTGTGCAATCGCAGTTTTACCGGTACTGCAGTGGGTAATAAGTCCAGCGATTCTTCCACGATAGTCGGGCCGGCAGTGCCCCCACAGATTTCCAGGATCAACTGGCTGGCCCGCTCAATAGCTCGGGACTGGCCCTGCGGATCAACACCGCGTTCAAATCGGTGCGAAGCGTCGGTATGCATGCCATAGCGACGCGCTTTGCCCATGATCACAGCAGGATTAAACCAGGCGCTTTCCAGCAGGATATTCTGCGTGTCGTCCTGCACGGCGCTGGCTTCGCCACCCATGATGCCAGCTAAAGCCACCGGACCGCTGGCATCGCAAATTGCCAAAACATCTTCACCGATTTCTACTTCAGAACCATCCAGCAGAGCCAGCTTTTCGCAGTCACCAGCATTGGCGCGACCACGCCGCACGACGATTTCGGCATCCAGCTTGTCCAGGTCAAAAGCATGCATGGGCTGGCCCAGTTCCAGCATCACGTAATTGCTCACATCGACGATGGCACTGATGCTGCGGACCCTACTGCGACGCAGCGCCTCCTGCATCCACAAAGGTGTGCTGGCTGCGGCATTGACGTTTTCGATCACGCGACCGACATAACGCGGGCAGCCTTCTTTATCTTCCAGCCGAATGGGAAAATTACGATCGCTGGTGGCAGCAACCGGTTGTATTGCGTGATCGATAAATTCGCAGGCACAACTGGCCGCTACGTCGCGCGCCAAACCGCGGATGCTCAGGCAATCTGCGCGGTTAGGTGTCAGGTCGATTTCTATGCTGTGATCATCCAGCGCCAGCCAGTCGCGAAAATTCGCACCCAGTTCGGTATCTTGCGGCAACTCCATCAAGCCTGAATGATCATCCGACAAGCCCAGTTCGCGGGCCGAACACAGCATGCCATGCGACTCGACACCGCGCAGCTTGGCCTTCTGGATGGAAAAGTCAGCGCCTATACGACCCCCAATACGAGCCAAAGGGACTTTGATTCCTGCTCTCGCATTCGGCGCACCGCAGACAATCTGCAAGCGCTCTGCACTGCCGTCATTTACCGTACACAAGGACAGTTTGTCGGCGCTCGGATGTGGCTGACAGGACTCAATTTCAGCAACCACTATACCGTCAAAATCAGCCGCAACGGGGTCAACTGAGTCCACTTCCAGGCCACTGGCCGTCAGGCGTTCAGCTAACTGCGCTGCACTCAAATCCAGCTCTACCCACTGCTTTAACCAATTAACACTGAATTTCATAGCGGCAACCTGACCAGATTGTTGATTTCCGGCTTATTAATTATCGGCTTGTTAATTTCCGGCTTGTTAATTTCCAGATTTTTACGCTCCAGAGTACTCATTAATTAAACTGCCGCAGGAACTGCAGATCGTTTTCAAAGAACTGACGCAAATCCGTAACGCCGTAGCGCAACATGGCCAACCGCTCCACGCCCATGCCAAAGGCATAGCCGGTGTAGCGTTCCGGGTCTACATTGCAGGCCTTCAGCACATTGGGGTGCACCATGCCGCAGCCAAGGATTTCCAGCCAACCAGGTTCCGCGCTTTCACCTTTGCTCCAGCCTATATCCACTTCGGCAGAAGGCTCGGTGAAAGGGAAATAGGAAGGCCTGAAACGCATTTCCAGATCACGCTCAAAAAACGCATTGATAAAGATCTGTAATATGCCTTTAAGGTCCGCCATGCTCACACCCTCGCCAATCAACAAGCCTTCGACCTGGTGAAACATGGGTGTATGGGTCTGGTCGGAATCGCTGCGATAAACCTTGCCCGGAGCAATGATGCGATAAGGTGGGTCCTGCTTTTCCATCACGCGGATCTGCACCGGCGAAGTGTGCGTGCGCAGCAAATCACCGTTGGCGAAATAAAAGGTATCGTGCATGGCACGTGCCGGATGATGCGGCGGAAAATTCAGTGCCGCGAAATTGTAATGATCGCTTTCCACTTCCGGACCGGTGGCGACATCAAAACCCAACCGGGAAAAAATATCAATGGCACGTTGCATGGCCATGGTAACCGGGTGGATTCCGCCGCGTTGATCACCGCGACCCGGCAGAGTCACATCCACTGCCTGGTCCTGCAAGCGCTGTTCCAGCGCTGCCGCTTCCAGCGCAGATTTTCTTTGCAGCAGCCCATCATTCAACGCATCCCGTACCTGGTTTACTTCCTGGCCGAATTGCTTGCGTTGTTCCGGATCCATCGAACCCAGCGCTTTCAACTGCGCAGTAATTTCACCCTTTTTTCCCAGGTAACGCACACGCAATTCATCCAGCGCCTTTAAATCGATGCAGGCGGTAATGTCTGCTAAAGCACGAGCCTCTATTTCCTTAATATTGTCCACTTAACTATTCCACTGATCCGTCTTGCCAAACAACAATGATAAGCAATTTCCGATTATTGCGGAGATTGCCGCGACACAGGGAAGTGTCCCAAAAAAAAAGGGAAGGACCGCGGCCCTTCCCTTCTGTCATCTTGCATCGCCTGCCTTTTGGCAGGCTACTGCTGCCGGCATAAGCCGGTAGCAGGCTGAGATCAACCGAGGCTGGCCTTGGCTTTTTCTGCCAAAACACCAAACGCTGCCAAGTCGTGTACGGCCAGATCAGCAAGTACCTTGCGATCGACTTCCACTTCAGCTTTGTTCAGCCCATCGATTAACCGGCTGTAAGACAATCCAAATTGCCGGGCTGCTGCATTGATACGAACGATCCACAGAGCGCGGAACTGCCGCTTCCGTTGGCGACGATCGCGATAAGAATACTGGCCGGCCTTGATGACCGCCTGTTTGGCAACGCGATAAACTTTGCGCCGCATCCCATAATAACCCTTCGCTTCGTCCAGTACTTTCTTGTGACGGGCACGGGCCTGTACACCACGTTTTACTCTAGCCATTTTCCTGTGCTCCTGTTATGCGTACGGCAGCATGCGTTTGATGGACTTGACGTCGGAGGCATCGACCATGTCGGTACCCCGCAAGCCACGCTTACGCTTCTGATCTTTTTTGGTCAGGATATGGCTGTGAAAGGCATGGCCACGCTTGAACCCGCCTGAAGCGGTTTTCTTGAAACGTTTGGCCGCGCCCCGATTGGTTTTCATCTTGGGCATGGAATACTCCTTGTGCTCCTTTTCGGAGCTGTTCGATACGTCACTCAAGCGGTCATTGGCATGACACTTTCAGGCTTGGCAGCGCTTTTAATCCCTTCTCGAACAAAAAGCCCAGGACACAACGGACTTCCTGCTCAAAGGGCCGTGAAGTGTAACAGACTTCCGGACCTCATGAACCCCTTGCAAGCATTTGAACCAGGCGAGAACACCGCCTGGGTAAAAAAGAAAGCTTTTCAGGTCTTCTTAGGGCTGATCATCATCACCATCTGTCTCCCCTCCATTCGCGGGAATTGCTCAACGGTAATTTCAGCAGCCAATTCAGCCTCGATGCGCTTCAACATCAGCGTACCGAATTCCTGGTGAGCCATTTCCCGACCACGAAAACGCAGCGTGATCTTGACCTTGTCGCCTTCGCCGAGAAAGCGTCGCACATTGCGAATCTTCACCTGAAAATCGGCCACTTCGGTACCGGGGCGGAATTTTACTTCCTTGATCTGGGTCTGCTTCTGCTTTTTCTTGGCGCCCTGTGCTTTCTTTTGGGCTTCGAAGCGATACTTGCCGTAATCCATGATGCGGCAAACCGGAGGTTCGCCGTTGGGTGCGATTTCGACCAGATCCATTGATGCTTCTGCTGCCAAAATCAATGCCGCTGCTATGGGCATGACTCCGGCCTGCTCTCCCTCTGCGTCGATTACTCGAACCTGCGTTGCGGTGATTTCATCATTGCGCCGCGTCTCTTTACCTGTTCCGATGTGGGTATCCTCCTGAATTAGTTACGGGTTTGTCCCAACTGCTCGACATCGGCAGCCAGGCATTTGGCAAAATCATCCAGGCTCATACTGCCCAAATCCTCACCAGCGCGGGAACGAACAGCCACTTCGCCATTCGCGACTTCCCGGTCGCCGACCACGAGCAGATAAGGAACCTTTGCCAAGGTGTGCTCGCGGATTTTAAAGCCGATTTTCTCGTTTCTCAAGTCTGAATCTATGCGGAAGCCTTTATTTCTAAGCACTTGGGAGACAGACTTGCAGTAATCATTCTGCTTTTCGGAGATATTCAACACCACGCCCTGCACCGGCGCCAGCCAGGCGGGAAATGCCCCAGCATAGTTTTCGATCAGTATGCCAATAAAGCGCTCCAGGGACCCCAGTATGGCCCTGTGCAGCATGACTGGCACCTGTTTGCTGCTGGAATCATCAATATAGGACGCACCCAAACGTCCGGGCATGAAGAAATCTACCTGCAATGTGCCGCACTGCCAAACGCGTCCTATGGTGTCTTTCAGTGAGAATTCAATTTTAGGGCCATAAAACGCACCTTCACCCGGATTTTCCGCCCACTCAATGCCCGCTTCATCCAAAGCAGACACCAGGGTTTGCTCTGCCAGATCCCATTGTGCATCGTCGCCAATACGTTTTTCTGGTCGGGTAGAAAGCTTGACCAGCACTTCGTTGAAACCAAACTCACGATAGATCTCATACAACAGGGCAATGAAATTGGCCGACTCCTGTTGCACCTGAGCTTCGGTACAGAAGATATGCGCATCGTCCTGCACGAAGGCCCGTACCCGCATCAGGCCATGCAAGGCACCGGAGGGTTCATTGCGATGGCAGGAACCAAATTCAGCCAGGCGCAACGGCAGGTCGCGATAGCTCACCAGGCCCTGATTGAATATCTGCACATGGCAGGGGCAATTCATCGGCTTCACCGCATAGGTGCGGTTTTCCGACTCAGTGATGAACATGTCTTCAATGAACTTCTCGGCGTGACCGGATTTCTGCCACAGGGAGATATCGACCACTAAAGGAGTGTTCACTTCCTGGTAGCCGTGGCTGCGCAACTTGCCGCGCATATAGTTTTGAATTTGTGTGTAAATGCGCCAACCGTGGTCATGCCAGAACACCATACCCGGTGCTTCTTCCTGGAAGTGGAACAAACCCAATTGCTTACCGAGGCGGCGATGATCACGCTTTTCAGCTTCTTCCAGGCGATGCAAATGGTCCTCAAGGTCTTTCTTGTTGGCCCAGGCGGTGCCATAAATGCGTTGCAGCATTTCATTCTTGCTGTCGCCGCGCCAATAAGCACCGGCCAGACGCATCAGCTTGAATTCACCCAAACGGCCGGTATCAGGAACGTGTGGGCCGCGGCACAAGTCGATGAAATCACCCTGACGATACAGGCTGATTTCCTGATCCTCGGGAATGTCTTCGATGATTTTGGCTTTGTATTCTTCGCCTTCCTGGCGGAAAAACTGAATGGCTTCGCCGCGACCCATGACTTCGCGGCTGACCGGCAACGCAGCATTGGTAATACGGCGCATTTCGGCCGCTATACGATCCAGGTCTTCTTGATGGAAGCCAGGAGGGTAAGAGAAATCGTAAAAGAAACCGTTTTCGATCACCGGGCCAATGGTGACCTGGGCCTTGGGGTAAAGGCGCTTGACGGCTTGCGCCAGCAGATGCGCGGTGGAGTGTCGGATGATTTCCAGACCTTGAGCATCTTTGCCCGTGATAATGCGCAGCCTGGCATCACTTTCAATGACATGGCGCGCATCACGCAACTGGCCGTTTACCTCGCCCGCAAGGGTAGCTTTCGCCAGACCGGGACCAATATCTGTAGCCACGTCCAATACGCTGACGGCTTGATCAAAGCTGCGCTGGCTGCCATCGGGCAAAGTGATGATGGGCATGAGCTATCCTGTTCCTGCTTGATTCTGTCTGCTGGTTAATTTCATAAATTAATACGAAAAAAGGGCGCAAAGCGCCCTTTTGGATTCGCTTCGCGATGCTGGCAATCAGCCGATAGTTCGCGTCCATGTGTTCATGGCCGTCATTGTAAGTCCAATACGGCTCAGATCAAAGCGTGATCACGACCAGCCATAACATTTTCGCTACCGTAGTCACAAAAAAAGCCGGATAAATCCGGCTTTTCAAATGATGGTGGGCACGACAAGGTTCGAACTTGTGACCCCTGCGATGTCAACACAGTGCTCTACCGCTGAGCTACGCGCCCTGATTCCGAGCAGTCCGACCGCTGGCCCTGCAACAAAACCAACTTGCGCGAATCCGTTGCGGGGCGCGCAATTTACCATAGTGCACACACAGGCCACAACCACTTGCGCTGCAACTTCGCCGTTACAAACGGAGCATTCGCAATCCAGTTTGTGCTTTGTGAAGGGGCGTATACAATGAAGCCGTCCCCTGCCGTCTGCTGACTTGACCGGAATCCGCTGCACCCATGCCTTTGCCCTTTGTTCACCTGCACTTGCACACCGAGTATTCACTGGTAGATGGCACCATACGTATCAAGTCTTTGCTGCAGCGCGTGAAAGAGCTGGCCATGCCGGCCATTGCAGTGACCGACCAGCACAACCTGTTCAGTCTGGTGAAGTTTTACCAGGCAGCCGAACAAACCGGCATCAAGCCCATAGTCGGCGCGGATATCCTGATCCGCTCGCAAGATGACACCAAGTCATTGAGCCGCCTGGTTCTGCTGTGCCAGAACCGGGTGGGATATTTGAACCTTTGCCGCCTGCTGAGCAAGGCTTACCTGGAAGGCCAACAGCACGGCGTGGCGCAAATTGAACGCCAGTGGCTGGATGAATTCGCCGGCGGGCTGATTGTCCTGTCGGGCGGATTTGAGGGTGAAATCGGCCAGGCTCTGCTGAACAATCACCCCAACCGGGCCAAACAATTACTACAAGCCAGCATGCAGCTTTTTCCGGATCGATTCTATGTAGAAATACAGCGTACCGGCCGCGACAAGGAAAAGCGCATTGAAGCTGTGTTGCTGGACTTAGCCGCACGGGCCGGCTGCCCGGTGGTCGCCAGCAATGATGTTCGCTTCCTGAACCAGTCCGACTATGCCGCGCATGAGGCACGGGTGTGCATACAAGAAGGCCGCTTACTCACCGACAAGCGCCGCGAAAGTCCTTATTCCGACCAGCAATACTTGAAGAGTTCTGAAGAAATGGCCGCATTGTTTGCGGATATTCCGCAAGCGATTGAGAACTCCGCATTGATTGCACAACGCTGCAACCTGCAATTGGAATTTGGCCAGTACCACCTACCGGACTTTCCTACTCCCAACGGCATAGACGTGGAAACCTATCTGCGCAATGAGTCCGAAAAAGGCTTGATCAAGCGTCTGGAGAAAATTGGCCCTGCCAGGGAAATCGACCACAAAGAATACAACGACCGGCTGGACCTGGAACTGGGCGTGATCAACCGCATGGGCTTTCCCGGTTATTTCCTTATCGTTGCCGATTTTATCCGCTGGGCAAAGGAGCAGGACATACCGGTTGGACCGGGTCGCGGCTCAGGCGCCGGCTCGCTGGTGGCCTGGGTACTGGGCATTACCGATCTGGACCCGTTGGAGCATGAACTGCTGTTTGAACGCTTCCTCAACCCGGAACGTATTTCCATGCCCGACTTTGATGTCGATTTCTGCATGGAAAAACGTGACCTGGTGATCGATTACGTGGCGCGCACTTACGGCCGTGACCAGGTCTCACAGATCATCACCTTTGGCACCATGGCCGCCAAAGCCGTGGTGCGCGATTGTGGTCGTGTGTTGGGGCACGGTTATGGCTTTGTCGACAGCATCGCCAAGCTGATCCCCATGACAGTAGGTATCACTCTGCGCCAGGCGATGGAGGATGAGCCACAGCTTAAACAACGCTACGAGGACGAAGAGGACACCCGTGGCCTGCTGGACCTGGCCATGTCGCTGGAAGGCCTGACGCGCAATGCTGGCAAACATGCCGGTGGCGTGGTGATCGCGCCAAGACCATTGACCAACTTCAGCCCATTGTTCTGCGAATCCATCGGCGGCAGCGTGGTCACCCAGTTCGATAAGGACGACGTTGAAGCCATCGGCCTGGTCAAGTTCGATTTCCTCGGCTTGCGCACATTGACCATTGTCGACTGGGCGTTGAAAACGATTAACCGGCAGCGCAAGGAGCAAGGCAAAGACCCGATTGAACTGGCGAAATTGCCTCCAGCCGACGCCAGAACCTTTGCCCTGCTGCAAGCCTGTAAGACCACCGCCGTATTCCAACTGGAATCACGCGGTATGAAAGAACTGATCCGCAAACTGGTGCCCGACAGCTTTGCTGAAATCGTCGCGCTGGTGGCACTCTATCGGCCCGGCCCATTGGATTCGGGCATGGTGGGCGAATACATCGAATGCAAACACGGCCGCAAACAGGTGCAATATCTGCATTCGGTACTGGAACCGGTACTCAAACCCACCTACGGAGTCATTCTGTACCAGGAACAGGTGATGCAGATTGCCCAGGACCTGGCCGGGTACTCGCTGGGAGCAGCCGACATTCTGCGCCGTGCCATGGGCAAGAAAAAACCCTCGGAAATGGCCGAGCAGAAGATTATTTTTATTGAAGGCGCCACCCAACAAGGTGTTGGTGAACAACTGGCGGAGAAAATATTCAGCCAGATGGAAACTTTTGCCGGTTACGGCTTCAACAAATCCCATTCAGCGGCCTACGCCCTGTTGTCATACCAGACCGCCTGGCTTAAAGCGCATTACCCGGCTGCCTTTATGGCGGCGGTACTTTCCGCTGATTTACAACATACCGACAAGCTGGATGAAATCATTCACGATTGCCGCGATTTAGGGCTGCGTATACGGGCTCCTGACGTCAATCAGTCGGAGTACCAGTTTACCGTTGAGGATGATGCCACCATTCGCTACGGCCTGGGTGCCATCAAAGGCCTGGGCCAGGCCGCGGTGGAACTGATCGTGCAGGAACGCGCATTCAAAGGCAACTTCCAGGACCTGACCAGCTTCTGCCGCCGGCTGGATTTACAGAAAGTCAATCGTCGCGCTTTGGAAATATTGATACGTTCGGGGGCTCTGGATGGCCTCGACCCGGATCGTAACCGGGCCCGCTTGATGCAGGGATTACCCGATGCCCTGCAAGCCGCTGACCAGGCGCAAAAAGACAAGGCTTCCGGGCAGGTCGATATGTTTGGCCGGGTGGAGGATTTAAGCAATATCCGCCCCGCCGACCACCAGCAAGTCGCACCGTGGACTGAATTGCAGTGCCTGCAAACCGAACGCGAAGCCCTGGGCTTGTTCCTCACGGGCCACCCTACCCGCTTTCATGCTGCTGACCTGGCGCGATTTACCTCTTGCACATTGGCAGAAGTACCCAAACGCCTGCCTGCTGAATCACCCGCCAATCGCCGTGGCGGTATCAGCATAACCTTGGCCGGCATGGTGCGCAGCGTGCGTCGCCGCATCAACAAGGGCGGCTTTATGGCCATCGAGGATTACACCGGCCGCTTGGAAGTGACGTTGTTTGAACCAACCTGGCAGCAGTTCGCTCACCTGCTGGTAAAAGACGAAATTCTGGTAATTGATGGCAAGGTAAGCAAGGATGAGTTTTCCGGTGGCTACCGCATGAAAGCCGACAAAATCCTGACCCTGGGCGAGGCCAAGACCGGGCATTCCCGCGGTGTGCATATTTCATTGCGTGGCCCGGATGAAGAAATCTGTACTCGGTTGGAGGATGCCATTCGTCCGTACCGGAACGGCAATGATGAAGTTTACATTGACTACAACAACGGCCGGGCCAAAGCTCAACTGGTGCTGGGTTCGGAATGGCGCATCAGTGCCTGTGATGAACTGGTAGCGGCGTTGAGCGGCATCGATACGGTTAAGGATGTTCGCTTGATTTATTAGTGATGCTCTGAAAAAATCAGAGATGCCGAATTCCAGGCAAATTATCCGCCGGCAGCACTGTAACGCTTGTTGAGTATGTTCACGCGCCGCACGTATTCGCGGGTTTCTTCATAGGGCGGCACGCCACCGTATTTGGTCACAGCGCCTGGTCCGGCATTGTAGGCAGCGGCTGCCAAAGTCACATCCCCATCAAACTGTTGCAGCAACTCGGAGAGATAGCGCGCACCACCGTCGATGTTATTGGCCGGATTGAACGGGTCGTTGACCTGCAGCATTTTTGCCGTTTGCGGCATCAACTGCATCAGCCCTTTTGCACCCTTGGGTGACACCGCATCAACCTGGTAGGCCGACTCCGCATGAATAATGGCGCGTAGCAAGGCCGAATCCACACCATTGTCCAAACTGGCCTGTTGAATTTCCGGACTAAAAGACTGGGTATTCAACGCCACTTTCTCCCAACTTACTGAACGACACTTGGGGTCGGAGGCATAGCAGGGAAAACGCAGCACCTGGAAGTCATGGCCTTTGGGTGGCGCCACATTGGTGTAATTGACGATACCCTTATCGTCGACAAACTTGTACACCTGCGCCTGCACGGCGAACGTCAACAAGCACATGGACAAAGCCAATAAAAAGTATCTGGTGATTAACAACGCAATCCTTGGCATTGACCCGGCTCTTGGTTTCGGCGCATTTGCAATCCGACTGGTATATCTTAAACTGGTTCCGGTGGCTGGTGAAACCTAAACAACAATAATAGGCTCAAAACCCAAGCCATCACGCTGGACTTGGCTTACTGGTCGGGCTTGTCGTTGCGGATACGAATCATGCCTTCTTGTGCAGTGCTGGCCAGTAAACGACCAGAACGGTCGAAAATCATGCCTCGCGCCAAACCCCGCCCACTCCCCATATTGGGACTGTCGCTGGAATAGAGCAGCCAATCATCCAGCCTAAAATCCCGATGAAACCACATGGCATGGTCGAGGCTGGCCATCACCAGGTTTCCCAGTGTCCAGGAAATGCCATGCGGCAAGGTAGCCGTGCCGATCAGATGAAAGTCTGAAACGTATGCCAACAATGCACGATGCAACACCGGATCATCCGGCAATTCACCGTTCAAGCGAAACCAGATTTGCTGTTGTGGTTTTTCCGGCTTGGGGTTGGATGGGTTGTATTCGCCGACGCGGCGAAATTCAAATGGCCCAAAGCGGTCGATCCAGCGACGCATTTTTTGCGGCAGGTGCTGCAGCGTTTCCGAGTCAGCTTCAAGTTGTATTCCAAGGTCTTCCGGACTGGGTACATTCGGCGCATCAAATTGATGTTCGAGCCCATCCTCCGGCCCCTGGAATGAGGCTGCCAGCGTAAATATTGGCCGGCCATGCTGTATCGCCACCACGCGGCGTGCGCTGAAACTGTCCCCATCACGACTGCGATCCACGTCATAGACTATAGGCGCCGCCGGGTCGCCACCGCGCAGAAAATATGCGTGCAAGGAATGAATCAAACGGTCTTCAATGGTTGCACTGGCTGCCAGTACCGCCTGAGCCAAAACCTGGCCGCCAAACACTCGTGGCGCGCCAATATCCCGGCTTTCACCTCGAAACAGATTTACCTCCAGAGGCTCAAGGCATATCAGGCTTAGGAGTTCCTGAAAGGATTTTTCAATTTCGGACATGCTTCAATAACCTGTATTGGCGGGATTGTGTGCCCCATGAAGGGCCGGGAGCAATGGTGTCATGCTGAGGACTAAAGTCCAAGTAATCGCCCTCGCTTCACCGACATTATATTTTTCTTTGCCAGGCATTAGGCTGCTCGCGGTTCGCCTGCTCAACAACAGAAGCTTGTTACAATGCTGGGATTAGTCCACACAAAAAGGGATGATCTCCTTGGTGAAAACAATCAGCTCATTTCTCTGGCACGATTACGAGACCTTTGGCGCCCAGCCATTGATCGATCGGCCGGCGCAATTTGCCGCCCTGCGTACCGATGGCGATCTGCAACCCATGGGCGACCCGGTGATCATATACTGCGCGCCCTCGAATGATGTGCTGCCCCATCCTGCTGCCTGCCTGATCACTGGAATAACCCCACAAATTGCCCGTGAACGCGGTGTTTCAGAAACCGATTTCGCCGCAGCAGTGTTGGCCGAAATGTCTCCGGCTGGCACCTGCAACGCAGGCTACAACAGCATCCGTTTTGATGATGTGGTTACCCGTGCCCTGCTGTATCGCAACCTGCGCGATCCCTATGAGCGTGAATGGAAGAATGGCAATTCGCGTTGGGATCTGATTGATCTGGCCCGCATGTGCTACGCCTTGCGTCCCGAGGGTATCGATTGGCCCATGGTTGAGCGTGACCCTGCCGTTGGGCTGGTACCCAGTTTTCGGCTCGAAGACCTGACTCGATCCAATGGCATCGATCACGTGGGTGCGCACGATGCACTATCTGATGTGAATGCCACCATTTCCCTGGCCAGGCTGATAAAAGCTAAACAGCCCAAGCTGTTCGAATGGGCATTGGGCTTGCGCGACCAGAAGGTGGCGATGAAACTGCTCGACCCGGTGGATGCTCAACCGGTATTGCACACTACGTCACGCATTCCCGCGATACGCGGTTGCACGACCCTGGAATTACCACTGGCCATCATGCCTGACAGACCGAAATCCGTGGTTGTTTTTGACCTGATGGGCGATCCGGATGAGCTGATCCACGGCTCGGCGGAAGATATCGCCGACCGGGTCTTTACGCCTGCTGCAGATATGCCGGAGGGCATCGTCCGCTTGCCATTGAAACTGGTGCACAGCAACCATGTGCCCATGCTGGCACCGGCAGCCACAGTCAAGGATGCCGACCCTGCCCGTATCGGTTTGGATCCTGATCTTTGTTTGCGTCACGCCAGCCAGATCAGGGGTCATTTACCCGCTATTCGTGCCAAAGTAATCGAGGTCTTTTCCCGGCGTTTTGACGATGACAGTGAAGGGGTTAGCAGCCAACCCACGGATCCAGACCTGATGCTGTACTCGGGGGGCTTTTTGTCCAACCATGACCGCTTCCTGCTGGGCAAAGTACTGGAGGTTCCGGCCAATAAACTGCCAGGCCACAGTTGGTCGTTTAACGATGCCCGATTGCACACCATGGTGTTCCGTTATCGGGCGCGCAACTACCCGGAAACACTGAGCCTGCGGGAAACCGAGTCCTGGGAAAAAGACCAGAGCCAACGCCTGTTTCAACCCAGCGATCCCCGCCAGATGGCCTACCCGGATTATTTGCAGTTATTGCAGCTCAGCCGGCAGGAATATGCCGGTGAAGCACGCGCCATGCGCATACTGGACGCGTTGCAGGCCTGGCCAGAAGAAGCCGGCATTGAGCAATTGTGGCAGCAATGGAACAGCCAGAGCCAGTCTTCATCCTGATATTTGAGATCAAACACTGAATATGTCACACGCTGCCAGCAGAATCGTTGCGACACCGGGCGAGGCCGTTGAATTTGTCCGCCAGAGACTGGGCAATCATTGGGTTATTGGCGCACCGCTGGGCCTGGGCAAGCCCAATCATCTGATCAATGCCCTGTACCGCGCTGCCAAAGCCGATTCAAGCATACAGATGGAACTGTTTACTGCCTTATCGCTGAACCCACCCAAACCCAGCAGTGGGCTGAAACAGCGCTTGCTGGGCCCTTTCCTGCAGCGGCATTTTGGCGACTACCCGCGGCTGGAATATTTGCAGGATCTGGATAAACAGCAGGTACCGGATAATATCCGGATCAGCGAGTTTTATTTCCGCTCCGGTACGCGCCTGGGCAACCACCATGCGCAACAACACTACCTTGCCAGCAACTATACCCACGTTGCCCGCGACATGCAGAATCGCGGCGTGAACATGCTCGTTCAGATGGTGGCACAAGATCCGCAGCGACCCGGTTTTTTCAGCCTCAGTTGCAACCCGGATGTCACGCTCGACTTGCTCAAACGCGTAGCGCGGGAGCAATTGCTGATCGTGTTACAAGTCAATGATGAACTGCCGTACATGGGCGGCGCTGCAGAAATACGCGCGACGGACGCAGACCTTGTGCTGCAAGGCGTGCCGCAACCCTTGTTCGCAGTACCGCACGCACCCATTAACGACCAGGACATGCTGATCGGTCTGCACGCCAGTCAACTCATTCGCGATGCTGGCACCTTGCAGTTGGGCATTGGCTCCCTGGGTGATGCTGTCAGTTTCTGCAGCCTGCTGAAGCACCAGGACAACCCGAACTATCTTGAATTATTGCAGGCCACCGGTTCGGACTGGCGTGTAGCCCCTGATCTGGTCAGCCACTGGGGCGACACGAAGCCCTTCAAGCAGGGCCTGTATGCTGCCAGCGAGATGCTCACGGAAGGCTTTCTGCACCTGTATCGCGGCGGTGTACTCAAGCGCCGCGTTTACGACCATCCCGGGCTGCAAAACCTGCTGAATCAAGGCTTGCTAACAGAAACTCTGAAACCGGATTGCCTGGAAATCCTGTGGCAACACCAACAGTGTCGCGGCACCTGGATGACCATAGCCTTGCAACACTACAACATTTTGGCATTCTGCTGCCGGGCGTTCACCTGAGCGGTGAAGTCATCGTTTGTCCGGATAAAACCATTCTGGCCAATGACCTTGCGACTACTGCAAACCGCGAATTGCTGGCCAATAAGGCGCTGGGCAAATCACTCCAGAACGGCGCCCTGCTGCATGCGGCTTTCTTCCTCGGTTCGAAATGGATGTACCAACAGCTACGTGACCTGCCGTCGAATGAGCGTCAACTGTTCCAGATGACCGCGGTATCACGCATCAACCAGCTTTACCGTGGTGAGGAAATGGATCGGGCGCAAAGGCTGGAAGCGCGTTTTATCAATACCACCATGAAGATCACGCTGCTGGGAGCTGCGGTTTCGGATCAACTGGAAGAAGGACAAGTTGTGAGCGGTGTTGGCGGGCAATACAACTTCGTTGCCATGGCTCAGGCATTGGATCGGGCTCGTTCGATGCTGATGCTGCGTAGTCATCGCGGCTTCGGTGACAAAGCAGTTTCGAATATCATCTGGGAATTTCCGCACAGCACCATACCGCGGCATTTGCGCGATATCGTCATCACCGAATACGGAGTTGCTGATCTGCGCAGCGCAGAAGATCATGAAGTCATCCAATCTTTGATCTGCATTGCAGACAGCCGCTGGCAGGAATCGCTGCGACAACGAGCGGTAAAAGCAGGAAAGTTATCTGCTCGCTGGTCGGTGCCCTTGCGGTTCCGGTCCAATACGCCGGAAACAGTGCGTCAGAGCCTGCAACCGTTTCGTGCAAAGGGACTGATTCAGGATTATCCGTTTGGCAGTGATTTCACGGTTGAGGAAGAGCAGATCGCCAAGGCTCTGGGCTACTTGCAGAAGCGCACAAATGGAAGATGGAACAAGCTGCAACTGGTGCTGAAAAGTCTGGGTGCAATCGGCACTCCGAGTGCATTACATCAGGCACATTTAGCCAGAATGGGTCTGGAATCAGCGACTTCTGTCAGCCAAAAACTGGAAAAACGTTTGCTGTGTCTGGCATTAAAGTCCACAGGCACGGGTTGATGCGGATTTCATGTGAGCGAAACAGGCACTCAGGCAGAAATAATCAATGAGTTAGAGCGCTTTCCTCGAACAGATTCTCGAACTTTATGCACAAGTAACTGATTGTTCACGTGACGGATTAGTGACAACCAACAGGCCCCGCCCTATAGCCAGGTAAACAATCTAAGTTAATGTATTTGCTTGATATTTCGTCAATGGTTAAATTTTGATCAAAATGAGACGTGGCTGACCAACGCTACCGACCGGCAAGCTTCTTCACAGACTTATCCACAGGATGTGTGGATAAGTAGTCAGGCCACGTTCAGCGTCAACTGCACACCCGTCTCAGGATCTCGCTGGTAGTGCATGGAACGGCTGTTTGTGAGCTTTCCCGTGGCTTTTACCGGACGTTCAGCAGGCCGCTCGAAAGCTCGTTGCGGGTCCCGCGCACGCCCCCGCGCCTGACTTTGTCCCTTACTTTGATTAGCGGCACGCCGCAGAGCTTTGCGAGCTCCCGGCGAAACAAATTCCACATGGCTTCCGTCGGCAAATTGTAACACCCAGATTTCACGCAAATCACCGCCCTGCGAATGACTTGCAATTACACCGGTAATGGTTTTTCCAACCAGGTCTTCGTTCACGTTCATGTGCTTCTCCCAGGTACTGCTTTGATAGGCCATAGTTGTATTGAAACAGCATGGGTTCTCAAAAGTTGAGAAGACAACAAACTCAATTTTCTTACAGGAATAGAGCAAATGTCCCATAGGCAAGGTCAACCTGACAGCCTAAATTGATGCTGTCCGGATACAAATCTCCGGACCTAACTTTCCACTACTTAACAATCGGAGACACATCATGAATCGAATACTGACTTGCTTGTTTTTCTGTCTGTTTGCCCTATCCACATGGGCAGCGGATAGCGTCAATATAAACCAGGCTTCGGCACAGGAAATTGCCGATACCTTACAGGGTGTTGGCATGACCAAGGCCGAAGCCATTGTTAGCTACCGTGACAGCCATGGTGCTTTCCGCGACGCGGACGAACTGGTTAATGTCAAAGGGATCGGCTTGAGCACTGTTGACAAGAATCGTGACCGCATCAGTTTTGGAGATGCACCTGTGCAGGCTGAAGAGTAGCCTGCAACCTTTCAATTTCGGCTGGGCTTTCCCGGCCGGTGACTACCGGCCGGGCTTTGTGGTTCAGTTCTTGATGGGTAAGCGGCTGGCGAAAGCATGCGCGATGGTGGATTGATCGGTAAATTCCAACTCACCACCCAGAGGCACACCGTGGGCGATTCGGCTGACCGGAATGCCCCGCTTGGATGCCATGCGGTGCAGATAAATTGCAGTGGTTTCGCCTTCAACTGTAGGGTTGGTGGCAATGATCAATTCAATCGGCGGTTCGGCATCCAGCCGCTGCGCCAGAATCTCCAGGCCCAGTTCAGCAGGCCCGATACCATCCAGCGGGGACAGGCGACCCATCAACACATAATAAAGTCCGCGGTAACCGGTGGCCTGTTCAATGGCCAGCACATCGCTGGGTGATTCCAGGACGCACAACAGAGAACTGTCCCGTTTACTGTCATTGCAAATTCGGCAGATGGCTTCTTCAGTCAGATCACGGCAGCGGCTGCAGCGTCCTATCCTGTCCATGGCTGAAAGCAGTGTGGCCGACAATTGCCTACCACCTTCGCGATCCCGCTCCAGCAAATGGAAAGCCATGCGTTGCGCGGTCTTTGGACCTACGCCCGGCAGGCAGCGCAGTGCATCGATCAATTGGACCAGCAGAACGGAAGAAGCCAATGCGTCAGCCTAGAAAGGCAACTTGAAGCCCGGAGGCAAAGGCAGACCAGAAGTCACGTTGGCCATTTTTTCCTTGCGGGCAGACTCGATACGGTTGACGGCATCATTGACCGCCGCGGAGATAATGTCTTCCAGCATTTCAACATCGCTCACCAGCGATGGATCAATTTGGACCCGGCGCACGGCGTGTTCACCGTTCATTTCAACTTTCACCAGGCCGCCGGCCGCCTCGCCAGTAACCTGCAGGCGGGCCAGTTCCTGCTGGGCCTGCTGCATCTGTTCTTGCATTTTCTGCGCCTGTTGCATCAGGCCAGCGATATTGCCTTTCATATTTCTCACTACCTCGTAATTCGTTGCCTCGGCGGGTTTCAATACCCCGGCAGGCTTCACTGTACTGGCTGGATGCTGTCTTCAATTACCTGAGCACCCAGGTTTTTCTTCAGCGCGCGAATCGTTGGATCTTCATCAATGGATCGTTCCGCTTCAGTTAACTGGGTACGCCTGCGCGATTGTTCAATGGCGGCCAAGGTATGCAGCACCCCATCGACGCTGTCAGACAGGCGCATTTCAAGTTCAAAGCCGAGTTCTTCGCCAATCGCCAATCGCAACCTTTCCAGGTAATCGCGCGAAGCCAGGTGATGCAAATCGTGGTTGATGACAAATTCCCACTTGTTACCTTTGACCGATTTCAGGTGCAGGTTACGCGCCAACTCTCGCACCGGCCCTTTGATATCCAAGGTTTCTACCATAGCCAGCCAATTCTCTTCGCTCGGCGGAAGCGAGCCTTGCGCGCGATTGGGATCTTGTGAGATTGAGCCTTGTAGGAGCGAGCCTTGCTCGCGATTCGAGCCTTGCTCGCGATTTGAAGGAGATTCGGCAGCATGGCTGCCTCCTGCATTAGTCCCACCAGCGCCAAGTTTAGCCGCCGCTTCAGCAGCGGCTGCCGCAGCTTTCGATCGCTGCTTGCCTTCGGCAGTTGCAGGTCCTGCTGATGATTGTCCACCCGATTCAATTGCAGGCCGAAAAGCCAACATGCGCAACAAGGTCATTTCCAGGCCGGTGCGCGGATCAGGCGCAACGCCCAACTCCTCGCGCCCCTTGATGGCAATTTGGTAAAACAGGTGCGCATCTTCAGTTGAAATCAGTTGAGCAATTTCACAAATGCTCTCCCAATCGCTGCGTTCGGCATCAGAATAATCAGCAACACATTGGACCAGGCAGACTCGATGCAGGGTTTCGGCCAAGCTGACCAGCACCGCATCCAGGTCACGCGAAAGGGCGACCAGTTCCTCGGTGATATCCAGAATCCTGCGGGCATCGCCTTCGGCCAGAGCCAGAACCACGGCAGCAATGTGCCCATGATCAACCAGACCCAGCATTCGCTTCACATCATCCAGGCTCAACTTGCCAGCGCCAAAAGCGATGGCCTGGTCGAGCAGGCTCAAACCATCGCGCATACTGCCATCGGCGGCTCTGGCCAGCCGAGACAATGCTTCCACCTCGGCTTCAATACCTTCGGACTTCACGATTTGCTGCAGGTTTTCCAACACCTGATCCGGCGTCATACGCCGCAAGTTGAACTGCAGGCAACGTGACAGAATGGTGACCGGGATTTTGTCAGGATCGGTGGTGGCCAATACAAACTTGACATGTGGCGGCGGTTCTTCAAAAGTTTTCAGCAGGGCATTGAAACTATGGCCCGACAGCATGTGTACTTCGTCGATGATGTAGACCTTGTAGCGACCGCGGGTGGGCGAGTACTGCACCGACTCCAGCAATTCACGGGTATCGTCGACCCCCGTGCGGGAAGCCGCATCAATTTCAATGATGTCGACAAAGCGGCCATCGTCGATGTCCACGCAACTGGAACATTCGCCACAGGGTGTGGATGACATACCCTTTTCACAATTCAGACACTTGGCAAAAATTCGCGCCAGAGTGGTTTTGCCTACCCCACGGGTGCCAGTAAACAGGAAAGCGTGATGCACCCTGTGCTGGTCCAGTCCGTTCACCAGAGCCTGGACTACATGTTCTTGGCCCACCAGTTGATCAAAGGATTTGGGGCGCCATTTCCGCGCCAATACCTGGTAACTCATGCGTTCAATATGTTCCTGGAGAATGCCAAAACTATCGGGCTGACACTATAGCAGAGCTGCAAGCCTGAGCACGATCGAAGCCTGCTCGAAGAGTCTTGAAATAGTCGCAAAGCAGATGGCAAAAGAGGTGGCAACCCCCGCCAGCCACACCCCGGCGCCCGAGTCTGCTGCTGCCGCTGCTCCCTTCCGGGCCTGACGGGGTTAACAACATATCGTCGCGAGGGGACCGATGAGGGTCGCCATTGAACGTTTCGCAACTGGTTTCCTGATTGCCGACGCAATCGCGAGGGAACCAGCCTGCTTTCGAAGGTTGGGAATTGTGCCGGATGCACCTTGGGGGTGCAAGGGGTGATACGAAATTAGCCAGGTTGAAAAGGTGGGCTGTCACTTGAATTGCCGTGGCGAATGAAAAGGCCCCAATTGAGGCCCTTTTCAAAGAGAGGGTTTTGTAGAAACACTTAAGTGGTTTATGCCCTATTGGCGCTCACCCTTGCGGGCGCTCGCTGCGCTGCGCGTCCCGATCGGCGGTCCTGCCGATCGGCAAACCCTCGAGTGCTGCGCACAGAGGGTTCTCACCCGATCTCTCTGGCAAATAAAAAAGGCCCCACATGAGGGCCGTTTTTATTTGGCGGAGAGAGAGGGGTTCGAACCCTCGATACGGCTATAAACCGTATACCCGCTTTCCAGGCGAGCCCATTCAACCACTCTGGCACCTCTCCATAAACCTGGGATAGTGTCTGTCGCCCCAATGCCAACTCTCGCAAAGGGGCGGCAATTGTAGGGGATGCCCGCAGTGGATTCAATCCATGGGACTTTTGATCATTGCTGCGTTGCGGCCCAAGCGCTTCACTGGCACAGTGTGCTGACTGAAATAAGGATGGTCCACATGCCCGCTGTTGTACAAAAATTGCGACTTTCTCAGACCTGAGTTACTGGCACCACTTTGAATCATTCGACAGCCGCTGCCGCCAGCGATTTGACACATCCGCACCGCAAGGTCTGGGCGATCGCCGGGCCGGCCATTCTGGCCAATTCGTCCGAGCCGCTATTGGGCCTGGTGGATACCTGGGCGATAGGCCATTTGCCCAGCCCGGTGCATCTGGCTGCAGTGGGGCTGGGCAGCATCATCTTCAGCTACTTGTTGTGGTCTTTCGGATTCCTGCGCATGGGCACTACCGGCATGGTGGCGCAGGCTCGTGGTCGCAACGATAGCGACGGTCTGATCACAACCGTCATTCGTTCCTGTGCACTGGCACTGTTTTTTGCCGCGATTCTGTTGTTGTTTCAACAGGTTTTGCTGATGGTTTCGTTACGCATCATGGCCCCTCCAGACGAAGTGGCTGCCATCACTGCTGAATACTTTCGCATCCGCATCTGGGCTGCGCCTGCCACACTCCTCACCTATGCGATTTTCGGTGTGCTGTTCGGCCTTGCCCAGGTCAAGTCGATACTGTGGTTGCAGTTGTTTTTAAACCTCACCAATGGCGCACTCAATCTGCTGTTTGTAATCGGCCTGGGCATGGGCGTTCCCGGAGTAGCCTGGGGCACGCTGATTGCTCAGGTCTTGACGGCCTTGGCCGGCATCTGGGTCTTGCTGAGCCATTTGAACCATGAAGCACTGAAGGCCCGAATCAAACAAGCCACTACCTGGCGCTTGCAGGGGTTCAGCAGTTTGGTCTTTATCAACGGCTTTATCTTTATCCGCACGATTTTTTTGATGACCGCCTTGGCCATGATCATGCGTATGGCTGGAGGAATGGGCCAGGCGGAAATGGCTGCCAGCCATGTGATCATGCAATTCCTGTTGCTGATATCGCTGGGCTTGGATGGTTTTGCCCATGCCGCTGAAGCTCTGGCGGGTGCCGCATGGGGCGCAGGCCAGCGTGCTGTATTCAGGCGCTGGGTGATTCTGACCAGCCAATGGGCTTTGATTGCCGCTGTTTTTTACATGCTGCTGTTCTGGTTATTGGGCAATCAACTCACTGCTTTGCTGACGGACCTGCCATCTGTGCGTTCGCAGGTTGCCAGCCTGATGCCGTTGGTGATCGCACTGCCACTGGTGTCGGTTTGGTGCTACCAGTTCGATGGGGTATTTATAGGGGCCACTGCAGCTTTACCGATGATGGTGACCATGGGGCTGGCTTTTGTGTTCTACCTGGCCGTGCTGAATCCTTTGACCCAACACTGGGGCCTGTGGGGCTTATGGCTGGCGGTGCTCTTGTTCATGGGCATGCGGGGACTCAGTCAGGCGCTCTGGTATCCCTGGCTGGAACGCAAGCTCAAGTAGTCGGCTACCAGGGCCTACTCAGCTATTATTGGCAATATGATAGCCACTAACCTGAAGCATACGCTGACCAAACTGCTCTGCCTGATGCCCTTTTGGTTGGGCTCAGTGCTGGTTTTGGTAGGCTGTCAACCAACCAACGACCCAGCAGAAAAACTCGTTATGAGCAAACCGGCACAACAGGCTCCAAAGCACTGTTCGCAACAAACATTGCGCATCGCCACATTCAATATCGCCATGGGCTTTGAACGGGCGGGTGAAATGGCAGCCGCGCTGCAGAATCCGCAGCATGAGCGTTTACGCCAGGTGGCCGCCATCCTGCAAACGATTCGACCCGATATCGTGCTGCTGAATGAATTTGATTTTGATTCGGCTGTCGATGCGGCCAGTCTGTTCAACCAGAAATTTCTGGAAAAAGCCGGGAATAATCTGCAAGCAATTGAGTATTCTTATCATTATCGGGCCGAATCCAACACCGGACTATCCAGCGGCCTGGATATAGACGGGGACGGCAAACTGAACGGACCTGCCGATGCCTGGGGTTTCGGATATTTCCCAGGCCAGTACGGCATGTTGCTGTTATCGCGTTTTCCTATCGATGTTGAGAAAGTGCGCACCTTTCAAGAATTTCGCTGGGCTGAGCTCGCCGATGCCATGCGACCGATGAACTCTGATGGCACGAACTTTTACTCCGATGCAACCTGGCAAAAATTACGTCTCTCGTCAAAAAGCCACTGGGACATTCCGATTCAGTTCGGTGAAAACACCATCCATGTGCTGGCTTTTCATCCAACACCACCAGTATTTGATGGCCCGGAGAATCGTAACGGCTTGCGCAACTTCGATGAAATCCGCTTTTGGGCTGATTACTTGCAGCCAGCATCCTCGGCTCATTGGTTTGATGATCAGGGGCGCAAAGGAGGCCTGCCCTTACAGGAGTCATTCGTAATCCTGGGCGACTTCAATGCGGATCCCAACGATGGTGATTCCGAGCCCGGAGCCAGCCAACAACTGCTTGAGCATGAACGGGTGAACGCATCGTTTACACCACTGAGCAAAGGCGCTGTCGAAGCCAACGCTGCGCAGGGCGGCTTGAATCTGCAACAGCACGGAGATCCGGCTGCTGATACGGCTGATTTCAATGACCGCTATACCGGTAACCTGCGGCTGGATTATGTTTTACCTTCGAACGGCCTTATGGTCGTGGATGGTGCCGTCTTCTGGCCCGCAAGCGATGAACCGGGGCACCAATGGGTGGGAGTCTCAGACCACCACCTGGTGTGGCTGGATGTGAGCATCGATCAGGTCACGCCATGAGCTCAAAACCCGGCGACAAAACAGCTTCGTCAACCGTGGACCATAACAGGCAAACGACGGTATCTGATGAAGATATCGCGC
>Ga0163153_10003009_pt1 | contig 23268 bp, 22 predicted proteins | sample OliLakLV19MP6IB1_FD_148629 | JGI IMG/M metagenome (GOLD analysis project Ga0163153, IMG submission 148629) | Freshwater microbial mat bacterial communities from Lake Vanda, McMurdo Dry Valleys, Antarctica - Oligotrophic Lake LV.19.MP6.IB-1 | ecosystem: Environmental > Aquatic > Freshwater >...
GGGGTCATGCTCGATTTCCTGCGCCGCAAAGTTCCGGAAAACTGGGCCACCTTCCGCGACACCGTCACCGATAATTTCCGCGTCATCTCGCCAAAGGATTTTCGGGTTATGGCGTGAACTGGGTATACTTCCTCGATGAAGACCTGATATAGTAGACGCTTCGTTGAGTATCTTTGTTGGGGTGAGAACATGCGTACTCTGGTAGCGGCTTCATTTATTTCCTTCGTTGTTCTTGCATCGCCGAGTGCTGTCATGGCGGGCGGTCAGCCAGCTGGGGTTCCCAGTGGTGGCGGCAAGCCGGAGTTTGCCGGATCGGGTCGGCCTGATTTCGCAGCTCCTCCTTCGAGTCCCGGTTCTTCGTCTGGGGCGGCTTATGGGTCTATTTCAAACTCAAGTTCAAACTCGAGTTCAAACGTAAACGCAAACGGTTCCTCGCGTGGCAATTCGAACAGTGCCGGTTCATTTCCGTCGAACTCGAACGCGGGCGGAACCGCGTTAAGCCATGCGGCTCCGAATGCGCTGCCCACGTTGCAGGTGCTCGATCAAGCCTTCTCGGAAAGTGAAATTTCCAGCATACGCGAATTTTTTACAGCGCGGGCGCACGAAAAAAAGCGCGATAGTTTCAGCACTACGAACGAGATTCGCCGGGGGCAAAAACTTACAGACTCACATTTGATTGAAGTGGCCGAACCGCTCTCGGCCGAACTCTTGGCAAAGCTACCCAATCGTCCAGGCATCACTTATGTACGCGTCGGCAATGATATCTTGCTTCTGGCTGGGCCCAATGAAGTGATCGTCGACATTCTCACGGATGCGGGCGGCTGATCGGCGCTTGCTTCCCGAGGTTTACTTCGGCACCGAATTCTTCCTTCACCAGTCCAACCGCGCAACTCGACGGGGAAACTTTCCGTCGCGCGTGGCGTGATTGGAATGCTTTCAGCTTGTTTTGGCGCCTAAACGCCGCGAGTGCGAGTTATGGGGTCCGAGTTATGGGGTCAGAGTGGATTTAACTGCTATAGACCGAAGGACCGCCGAGCTCTAACCGCTTTGCAAACCGGGAAAATGGGCCAGACAAGTGCGCGACGTGATGCTAATCTTACGTCAATGGTCGCGACATTTTCCTTTCCGGCTCGCCAACCGCTCGGAACTTCGCGCCCCGCCGCTAATCCCGAGCGAACACCCCAGCGCGCGCCGATAGCCCGAGCCTCACTCAGTCCTTCGTGCCGTTCGCGCGTTCCGCCTTCGCCAAGGCTACGGCTGACAAGTCGCGTGCGCCGTTCAGAAGCCCTTGAGCCGCCAACGTGCTAAGGCAACTCTCCCTTCGGCCACGAACCCTTCAGCGCGCACAGCTTCTTTCCGAACATGTTGGTGACGCCCCCCATCTGCGGCTTCTTCAATGAAGTTGGCTTGCTTCGCCATCCCTCGACGGTCTTGGTGCCGCTGGCCTCTTGGCCTGACACGTAGTAAACAACATTCGCCTTGCAATCGAACGCCCACACCAGCCATCCGGCAGCCGGCCCCTTCACCGCATCTTCCGGTTTTACATAAATCATCCGCGCCGCGACAAAACCGGTGGCGCTGTCTTCGAACGCACTATCGACATCGAACAGGTGAAATACGCCCTCTTTGCTGTAGGGATCGGCCGGCATGATTTTGAGCCACTTCTCGCCAGCGTGCGCCCCAGGCGATGCGATACCAACCAGGCAAAGCATGGCAAGCATGATTCCAAATCTGGCCGCTGTCATTGAGTTCACCTTGTTCCGAGTCGTGACGGTCAAGGATATTACGCTCAATTGATCGACTTTTCAAAGAACACACTCTGAGAAATCGTATGCGCCGGCTTGGCTGTGTATTCCCCGAAGGCCGGACAACGCGCGAATCCGGCGCGCTCATAAGCAAGCAATGCCGCTTTCAGCCGGTCACCGGTTTCCAGCCGCAACAGGCGAAATCCTTGCGCGCGCGCTTCGGTTTCCAGGCGCGCAAGCAGCAACTGCACCAGACCGCGGCCGCGAAATGCTGGCCGGATAAACATACGCTTGAGCTCGGCAAAACCGTCATCGCGAGCCACCGCACCACACCCCACTACATGTCCATCCAACCTGACGATGAAAAACCGGATACGGGGTTGGAACACCTCGTTGATATTCAGGGCATGACTGCATTCAGCCGAGTGCGCAACATCCAGCTCGGCATCCAACTCATCAAGCAGAACGCGCGCTTCGTCCGTCGCCTGTTCCAAGTGTTCGAAGATCACGTTCAAGCGACGAGCCCCTTCCTGACCGACGCCGTGTCCAGTATCGCATCCAGTGCGCTTCGATCTTTGACAGCAATATACTTCGCGCGCAACGCCTCCAGAGATTTCGCGTGATACTTTTGCGGCTTCTGGCGCCATGCAAAGCCGCGCAGTTGCACTTCGAACTCCTCATCAGGCTGCGCGAGTGCCCGGCTATTGGCCAGCGTCCACGGCATGAACACGCCGCCCGCCCAATCCTTGACGATCGGCATCAAAGTTGGCTCGAGCGTTTGCCACGCCTCGAAGGCCCCATGAGACGTGGGGCCACAGCATGCGCTGAATCCACGCCAGCACGTGCTGCCCGCGCGCCTCAATGATGGCGCAGGGTGTGGGGTCGGTCCACATACTGTAGATCTGTCCCCATAATACGAAATCGGCGAATGACGGCCGCGCGCCGAACAGAAACGGCCGGGCAGCCAAATGGGCATCGAGCTGAGCCAGCGCTTCGTTAAAACTGTCCTCGATGAACTGCGCCGTCGTTTCGCTTGAACCGACAAACCACACGCGCCCCACCATCCGCGCTCTGATCTGTTCGGCAAGCGCCGTCTGCGCCGTCTCGTTCATCGACGGGTTCATCGACAGCGCAATGCGCCCGGCCGACGCATCCCGGTCAACCTCACGCCGCCAGCGATAATGGAACATCCACTTGTTGCCCCATTCGTCGCCCACCTCCTCCAGCAGCGCAGAAAGAAACGCCAGCGCCGGATCGGCCGGGTGAATGGCAGGTGCGGGATGCAAAACCTCCAGCCGCTCAATGATGGGTGTTGAGTCCTGAAGGCCCTCACCCTCTGGCGTCACCACCAGCGGAATGATCGGAACCTTCGCGTACTTTGCATACTCCGCCGCATTTTCTCCCCCGCGGTTGACCCAGTCATGCGCCAAGCCCTTGTAGCGCGCATAGGAACGCACCTTCACCGAATAAGGGGACATCTCGGCACCGAATATTCTGTACGGACTGGGCAAGGCACACTTTCCTTCCGCGGGGGCTCAAAAACATGATAGTCCGGGTGTTGTCACGAAATCCACTCACCTGACAATCCGGGAAGCTCACATGTTCAGAACTATTACCCGCGCCGTCCTTGCCCTCCAGGGCGCGCTTGCAGTACTCGTTGCCGCAAGCATCTACCTGGATCCGGTCAAAGTGGCGGCTCAGCTTGGTGTCTCGCCCATCGACAATCTCGGCGTTGCTACGATCCGGGCAGACATGGGCAGCCTGTTCGCCGGTGCAGGATTTTTCATGCTCGCCGCCGCCTTGCGCGGCGATCGCTGGTTCCTGCTGCCACCCATCGTCTTCACCAGCCTCGCACTCACAGCGCGTGCCGCCTCGATGGCTCTGTCCGGCTTCGAACCGGCATTGGTTGAGCCCATGGTCGTCGAAGCAGTTACGCTGACAATTTTGTTGATAGGATCAGTGCTGCTCGCCCGCAGCTGAGCAAGCCTCCCATCGCCTGCAGCCGCTAACGCGGCGCAGCCACTTCCCCCGCAAGCGGAGGAAGACACTAGATTTTCTGTCTGCCCCCGCTTGCGGGGGAAGTGGCTGCGCAGCACTTGCTGCTGCAGACGATGGGGGGCTTTCTCACAGCGCAACGCGCGGGAGGCATACGGCCAACACATGGCCGTATGCCTTGATCCTTTGCTATACTTCAGTGCATCGATTTCTTGTCGTTTTTCGCAATATCGCCGTCTGGATTGGCGGCGTCTTGCGATTGTTGAGGCACCGCCTCATTGCCCTTGTTGGACTTCGCTTTTTTATTTCCGCCCTGATGTTGGCGCTGCATGCCCTGACCAAAATCATCGCGGGTTTCCGGCTTGCGCCCGTTATGACTTCCGCCCTTTTTCTGTTCGTGTTCCTGTCGCACGTGGTGTCCTCCTTGGTTGACTTTGTGCACCAACAAAACGCCACACGATCACGGCAGTTCGAGCAAAGCGGCGCCAGTGCACGCTCAACTCACATTAAACATGAGTAACCCGCCTGATACCGGAACCATTGGATGCAGGCCCGCGTTTTCATTGTGTCGAAGCTCCTCATACGGAGTTAAGTCAAGGAGATTTGAGAGATCCAGTGAAATTACTGGGAGTCGCATCGGTTGCCGCGATCATTGCGAATGAAACGCAGATGAATTCCGCCGGCTAGATGAATACGATTCCGCTCGACCCGGCGAGAAATCCGGAAACACCGCCCAAAGTCTAATGCGGGGCGGAAACGACTGTCGCCCCGGAAATATTCCTCCGGGGCGACAGACGGAACTATTATGGCCTGTAGAAGACGTGCGACCCGATTTGCGCGACCTTGTTCATGCTGGAAGCCCAATAAGGCTTTACATTGCTGGCGTGAAAGAACGTGGCGCCTTTCGCGACCGCTCTGGCACCCCGGTCATTCAAGACCGTGTCGGCAACGCGCTGGGCATGGTCCCACGCGTTCCCGTCGCGAACGCGATCGGCGATGCGGTCGCAGGTGAACGAGAACTGGCACCCGGTTTTGCGCTGCGAACCTTCGTATACGACACCGCAAATCGTGTTGGGACGGCCACGTGACTTCGAACGCGACACGATCACCTCGGCGACTGCCTGTTGACCCTTGGCAGATTCCCCGCGGGCTTCGAAGTAAATCGCAGTGGTCAGGCATTGCTTCTCGCCTTGAGACTTGACGACTGGCATACCACTATCGGTGACAACTTTTTCGCCAAGAGAATGTTTCTCAGGCGTGAAGGCAATTTCAGCGCTTTCACCTGGATTGGGAATAGGCAACATCGTCCCCGCAACGCGCTCTGCTGTATCAGCCGCTGTCAAAGCCGGCGCCGTTGCGTCAACCGCAGCTGCTGCATCCAAAGTTGAAGTTGCGACTGCCAAAGTGCAAAGCACTCCAAGGAACATCGCTTTCATCGCGCGACCATCGACGCGAACAGTTGTCATGACCTTCATCTTTTAACCACCTCAGTTGTTGTGAGTTTTGCTGATGCCCGTATCAGCTTGGGCTCCGGTGCCGCGCCAATTGCGCCTTCACCAGAAACGGCTTGCTGCAGCCGATAGTCGAAAGATGGGACCTCGGCCAAGTGAAACAACCGTTATGGACAAGCTTTAATAAAATTCCAGGGAACTTCCGCAAAGTTCCCTGCGGCTGTAAATAAAGGAAGTGACGGTATGAGCCACGTTTTCGTCAGTACGCGGACTAGAGCGAGTTTTATCCGGTGAACCAAAAGTCATGACTCAGTCGCCACGAAGCGGCAAAAAAGCATCCCCTCACCCCGGCCAGTAAATATATTCGTCCTCTTTGGTCGACGGCTCCTCCAGTGTCTTGTCGATGGTCACCGGCATTTCGCCCGCCGCCGGAAACAACGGCTCGCGCTGTGTTGCATTGTGTTTTGTGATCAGCGCTTTCAACTCAACGACCTTGTCCGGCAACTCTGCTGAAAGGTTTTTTTGTTCTGTCGGATCGTCATTCAGATTAAACAGCCAGGCCTTGTTCGGCCGGTCGGCAATCTGCAATTTCCATCCCGCGGTCTGAACGGCCTGATAGTGTCCGTCGCGCCAGAATATCACACGCGGCAGCGCCGGTGCTGCTTCCAGCAGCGGCAAAAGATTGACGCCATCTATGACCCGGTCCGAAGGCAAGTCCGCCCCGGCCGCCGCCGCTGCCGTTGGCAGCAAGTCCAAATGGGACACCATCGTTTCGCTCTTTGAACCGGGCTTGATATGTCCCGGCCACTTCACAAACATCGGCACCCGAATGCCGCCTTCGAAAAACGTCAGCTTCCAGCCGCGATAAGGCTTGTTCACCTCGGGCAAACCGATATAGCCCGGCGCCCCGTTGTCGCTGGAGAATACAACGACGGTGTTTTCCGCAAGGCCATTGTCTTCAAGCGCCTTCAACACACGCCCGACGCTGCGATCAAGCGCACGCACCATCGCCGCGTACACGCGCATCCGGTGATCCTTGATCTCAGACAGCGCGTCGTAGTCGGCTTTGGAAGCCTGCAACGGCGAATGAATGCCCCAATGCGCGAGGTAAAGCAGAAACGGCCGTTTGCGGTTAGCACCAATCGCCTTGATAGCCTCATCGGTGTAATAGTCAGCGAGATAGCCCTTCGGCGCGAATTTTTCCCCGCCGTTGAACGAGGCCGCGTATTGACCGCGCGCCCACAAAAACTGGTCGATCGGATCGAATTCCAACTTCGCGTTCACCGCTTGCGGGTCGTCCTTGGGCAGATGCAGCAACCCTTCCAGATTGATGCTCTCGTCGAACCCTTGTGCGTTCGGCGCGAATTCCTTGGAGCCACCCAAGTGCCACTTGCCGATATGCATCGTATGATACCCGGCGGGCTTCAACACCTCGGCGAGCGTGATCTCCGACGACGGCAAGCCTTGATCCTTGAACGGCACCTGTTTGCCGGCAGCGACCTCCGTCCTCAGCAATTCATGCGGCCGCGTTCCGTCGTTGTAGAACAGATCGAGCATCCCGCCCATACCATCGGGCGTGGGCGTAAACTCGAAACCGGTGCGCGTGCCGTAACGCCCGGTCATCAGCATCGCCCGCGACGGCGCGCACGCTGCCGTACCCGAATAGGCCTTCACGAAGGCTGCACCATCCTTGGCGATGGAGTCGATATGAGGCGTCGATACCGCGCCGCCCGCCACGCCGCCGCCGAAATAACTGATGTCGTTGATGCCCAGATCGTCGGCGACAATAACGACAATATTCGGCGGCCTCTCAGCGATTGGCATTGCCGCAACGTCAGGCCCTCTGTCCCACACAACCTCGCGATTGGGAGCGACCGGTTCCAGTCCCCGCGTCGCCACGAAATAGAGGATCAGAGGCTTGCGAAACAAGTAAGCCGTCCCCGCAAGTCCCAGAACGGCCACCAGCGCAATCAGCGCGTATCTCTTCCAGCCCATCTGTCTCTCCCAAAATGTCTCAATCGTGCCCACTCAAAACACCGTTCAGCAATCGCAGCACGACCCGGCGCGCCTCCACAACCGTCAAGGCCTGGTCCCGCCGCAAGCGGCGCCAGGCTTGAAAGCTGCTGACCATCTCCAGGGCGCGAAGAAGGGTTTGATCCTTTCGCACGCCGATTGGCAGAACAGCCTCCAGCGTCTTTCGCTCCAAGCGAAGATGATTGGTATAGTCGTCCATCAAAAACGCCGAGCGAAAGCGCAGGACGCTGGCTGCGATTTTCAATGGCATGATGTCTTCATGAATTTGAATCCTGCGTTCCGCCATTTCCAAAAGCCGGTCTCGCCACGCCGTTTGCGTGTATGGTTTTTCGATGATCGGCAATATTCTAGCCTGCGTCACCTCAGCCATTTCCCGGTAGAGCACTTCCATTTCTTCGAAATGCCGGAACACAGTGCGCAGTCCTACCCCCGCGCGTTCGGCCACTTGTGCGGCGCTCGGACTCATGTTTCCGCCTCGAACCAGCACCAGCATCGCTTCAACGATTTGCTGACGGCTTTGATCGCCGCGACGGCGCCTGCCATCCTCGATGCGAGAAACATTCGCTATCACGAGGATGCCACGGCTTCCAGCTCCGGCTGCATCACCGTTTCGATGTTGAGCTGTCCCTTCAACCCGGCATCCCGATGCACCGATATCTCGCGCCATTCCGCCGACATCGACATCTTCAGCATCGCCCCGCGATTGGGATACATTGCAATGGCCACTTCGTCCCACAATTCTTCGACTTGCCCCAACGTCAGGAAGCTCACGTCAGCCGCGAAAATGGCCCGGCCTCCAAATTTTTTCAGCAACTGTGAGACCGCCTTGCCATAAATCATATAGGCATCCCGCCCGCTCAACGCTGTCGCCCGTCCATCTTTGTATTCGGCTTTGTCTTTGAACTTCAGTAGGTTGACCATGTAGATCGGCTTCGCGGGTCCAGGCTCCATGATTTGCCGGATGCGCTCAGGATCGGTGGGCATCATTTCGTTCACGACTTGCATATAAGAAATCCTCTCAAATTGCGTTCATCAAACTATTGACATTCATCGTGCCACTTTTCAAGATGGGCGCCGGAAAATAATTCGAAGGGCACTGAACACATGACGGCCGTAAGCCTTTTTATGGCCTTTCTGACTGCGGTGCTGCTTTCCGGCATAGCGTCCGCACGCCCCAATGTCGTGGTGATCCTGGTCGATGACGCAGCGCTCATGGACTTCGGCGCCTATGGCGGCGAGGCGCGAACCCCCAACATCGACGCTCTCGCGGGCAACGGCGCGCTGTTCACGAACTATCACACCTCGCCCCTGTGCTCACCGTCGCGCGCGATGCTGCTCACCGGCATCGACAACCACCGCAATGGTGTTGCCACCATCGAAGAAGTTCTGCCACCCGAGCAACACAACAAGCCCGGCTATAGTCTGCATCTCGAACCCGGTGTGCTGACGGTGGCAGGGCGCCTGAAGGCCACCGGCTATCGCACCTACATGACCGGCAAATGGCATCTGGGTCACGAGCCGGAACACTTGCCAGGTGCACACGGTTTTGACCGCTCCTTCGTCCTCGATGCTTCAGGGGCCGACAACTGGGAACAAAAGCCCTACATGCCCTACTACCTGACGGCACCCTGGTATGAGGACGGCAAACCCGCGACATTACCCAAAGATTTCTACTCGTCGAAATTCATGATCGATCAAATGATCACCTACCTCGACACTGCCGGCAAAGACCCCGCCCCCTTCTTCGCTTACATCGCGTTTCAAGCCGTTCACATTCCCGTGCAGGCGCCGCGCGAATTCACCGCGCATTACGAGGGCAAGTTCGACGAAGGCTGGCAAAAACTGCGCGAAGCGCGCTGGTCCCGCGCAAAGGATCTGGGCCTGATCCCCAAGGATGCACCGCTCGCCGCCCTGCCCGAAACAATGCGCAAATGGGAAAGCCTTTCGACGGCAGAACAGAAAATTTACGCCAAAAGCATGGCCGTCTATTCCGGCATGCTGGAAGCGATGGACCACCACATCGGCCGCCTGATCAGCCACCTGAAAGACAGCGGCCAATTCGACAACACACTATTTGTCGTCACGTCGGACAACGGCCCTGAACCCAGCGACCCTGTCCACGCACCGGGCATGAACATCTGGATGCCGCTGAACGGCTATAGCTGGGACATCGACACCCTCGGCGAAAAGGGCAGCCTGAATTTTATCGGTCCCGAATGGGCCGCATCGGTGTCAGCACCAGGGAAGCTGTTCAAATTCTACACAACCCAAGGCGGAATTCATGTGCCTTTCATTATCTCCGGTGCCGGTATCCCCGCCACGCAGAAGCCGGTCGCGCCGGTGTTTGTCACCGATGTGACACCTACAATCCTGGACTTCGCCGGCGTTAGCGTGGCCCCCGTCAAAGGCACAATGACGATCACCGGACAAAGCCTGCGCCCGCTCCTGGAAGGCAAAGCTGAACGCGCCCACGCCAGCGATGCCACGATTGGCGTCGAAGTCGCAGGCAACGCAGCACTCTTCAAGGGCGATCACAAGATCTCTCGCAACGCCGGGCCGCATGGTGACGGCAAATGGCACCTCTATGATCTCGCCAAGGATCCCGGCGAAGTCAACGATCTCGTGACAACTGAGCCTGAACGTCTCGCGGCCATGATCGAAGACTACAAAGCCTATGTGAAAAACGTGGGCGTCCTCGAACTCCCGCCCGGCTACAACGTGCAACGCCAGATCGCCAAAAACATCATCGCCCGCCAACTCGCTGCCTATTGGTGGGTGCTCGCCCTCATGGCGCTGACACTCTTGGGCCTCGGCGTGATGCTATGGAGGGTCATGCGCCGGCGTCGGCCTGAAACAACATCACAAATCCGGATGCAGTAACGAAAACCCGCTCGCGGCCTCATACGCGGCACCCGCCGACAGCAGCGCGGCTTCACCCAGCTCTGGTCCGATCAGCTGGAATCCCAGCGGCGCGCCCTCGGATGAGCGCCCCATCGGCAAAGTCAGCGACGGCACGCCGGCCAGATTGAAGGGAATCGTGAACCGCATGAACGGTGCCGAAGCCAGGGGCGGCGCACTTTCGAACCCCTTCAGCAGTTCAACCGGCGCAGGAGAAGCGGACGTGACCGGCGCGACAAGCATGTCGACAGAACTGAACAACCGACTCAGCTGTCCCCGGAACTCCCGCCTCCAGATGGAGACCGCAGCATAGTCCCTCGCCGTTGTCGCGTGGCCAACATCAAGCAACGCACTGTAGACGGCACTGTACCTCGTACGCTCCGACGGATAGGTCCTGGCATGCGATACTGCGGCCTCAACCATCGCGGCAGCCGCTGCACGCTCGAGGATCACATCGACATCGGGAACCCTGACTTCAGTAATGCTCGCACCGGCCGCCATCAGCAGCTCAATCGCAGAATGCAGAGCCGCCGCCATCTCCCGATCAATTCCGTCGCGCGAGTACGCGGGGTCAACGCCAACCCTGACGCCCTTCAGGGTAGCCTTTCCGGCTGCCCCCACCCAATCTTCAACCGGCTCGTCGCGCGATGTCGGATCGAGAGGGTCAGCCCCCGCAATCGCCGCAAACATGAGGGCCGCATCCAGCACCGTACGTGTCATGGGACCAACATGATCAAACGTGTCGGACAATGGGAAAACACCGTAGCGGCTGACCCGTCCCCATGTAGGCTTCAGCCCGACAAGATGGTTACACGCCGAAGGGAAACGGATGGAACCCGCTGTGTCGGTGCCGATCGCGCCATAGGCCAACCCCGCCGCAACCGATACACCCGATCCGCTTGACGACGAGCCTGACCACCGGTCCGCCACCCACGGGTTGACCGGTGCAGGAATGTCTGGGTGATGCGTTCCCCATGCGCCTTCGGTCAGTTGGGCTTTGCCAATGACAATCGCACCCGCTTGCTGCAGCCGCGAAACGACGGTCGCGGTGTCACCGGGCTTGAACCCCGTCGAAAAGAATCCGCCAGCCCGCGTCGGCGTCCCCGCCATCGCGCACAAGTCTTTCACGGCTATCGGCACGCCATGCAGTGGTCGCAGCGCCTCGCCGCGTGCCCTGCGGGCATCAGCCGCCTTTGCTTCGCTCAGGGCTTCATCGGCGCGCAGATGCGCAAAGGCATGAAGGCGCGGCTCCAACCGCCCAATGCGCTCGATCGTGTGGCGTGTGACCTCTTCAGATGACAGTGCGCCCGACGCAATATCCGAAGCGACACCGGCAAGACTGCGATAGTGCAGGTCCGGAAGGTTCATGCCGCGCCTCACCCGAACCGAGCCAGGCGGCCGTGAATAATCTCGTGGGCCTCAGCCATAATCCGGTCTATGAGCTCCTTGCAGGTTGGGATGTCGTTGATCAGCCCCACCACCATGCCGCACGACCACGCGCCGGCCTCCATTTCGCCGTCGGTCATGACTTTGGGATAGACGCCGGCCACTTCACCAAAAATGTCTTCGAATTTGATATTCGCACCTAAGGCCTTCTCTTTCTCAAGCAGCCGTTCCACCGCGGAGTTCTTCAGCACGCGCTCGGTATTGCGCAATGGACGCATGATCAGCCGCGTATCGAGCTCAGACGCGGCCACAATCGCATCCTTTACATTCTGATGCACTGGCGCCTCTTTCGTCGCCATGAACCGTGTCCCCATGTTCATGCCTTCCGCGCCCATGGCCAGCGCCGCCACCAGCGAGCGGCCATCCGCCATGCCGCCTGAAGCGACGAACGGAATCTTGAGCTCATCTGCGGCGCGCGGCAGCAGGATCATGTTGGGAATATCGTCTTCGCCGGGATGCCCGCCACACTCAAAACCGTCCACTGACACCGCGTCGCAACCCACGGCTTCTGCTTTGAGCGAGTGGCGCACCGACGTACATTTGTGGATGACCTTGATGCCGTTCTCTTTCAAGGCCGGAAGATATTTTTGCGGATTGTTACCTGCCGTCTCAACAATCTTCACCCCGCCTTCGATGATGGCGCGGATATAGGCGGGATAGTCCGGTGGCGACACTGACGGCAGAAATGTCAAGTTCACGCCAAAGGGCTTGTCCGTCATCGTGCGGCACCTGGCAATTTCTTTCGCCAGCAACTCCGGCGAGCGTTGCGTCAGGCCGGTGATTATCCCAAGCCCATCGGCATTGGACACCGCCGCTGCCATCTCGGCAAAACCGACAAAGTGCATGCCTCCCTGAATGATGGGATGCTTGATACCGAACATTTCAGTGATGCGGGTTTTCATGGATCAGGTCCTTCGTTATAATAGCCGATCACCATTTCAATGCCATGGCAAAGCCTGAAGGTCCAGCGGCACTCTGCTTCTGAACACCCGTCGACATCAAAGTAAGGCTGGGATAGAAACCACTCCATGACCAAAGACGAACTCACCGCCTGGGCGCTTTCCAATGGTTGGCAAATGATGGGTGACACGCCTTGTCTGGTCCGCCCCACCAAACCAACGGATGCCATCGTGCGCATGGTATTCAAGGCCACCGTCGTTCAGATCGAAATCAAGAAGCCTTCGGGAAAGTGGGACAAAGTCGCGGGCGACGCTTACGCCAAAATAGCCTTCGACGAGTATGCCGAACGGCCAGACGGTCTGGGGCTGTCCACAATCACTGGGCTGACCAAACTGATGCAGGACAACAAAGATCGCCTGACATTCTCCAGGCTCAGCACCAAGCCCTAAACTTCTTCCACCTCTTGCACCCCATTTACCACCCTCAAAGCGCCCCGCAATCCCGGGGTCACAGCATAGCGACCCGGCAATTCCAGCTCAACCTCGCGTTCGCCATTCTCGACCGGGAACACAAGTGAGATCAGCCCCTTCCCTTTTTGTCCCTTAACGCGCTCGGCAATGCTTGCCAGAGGTTTTGGGTTGTCAATATAGATGCGCAAGCCCGCCCCGGTTTGCGATGCCGCTTCATCAAGACTTTGAACGCGAAGGATCTGCAGTTTGAGGTCGTCACCATCCCACCGCGTCGCCACGTCCAGCACGACGGCGCGGCCGGGCTCCAGATATTGCCCGCCTTGTGCCAGCACTTCCGCAAACACGACGGCCTCAAACATGCCAGACGCATCCGAGAATCCAATGTGCGACATGCGCTTGTCATCGCGGGTCCGCCTGTCCGCCCGCCGGATGACGCTGCCTGCAAGCGTCACGGCGCGGTCTTCTCGCCGCTTCTCTGCCGCAAGTTCCGCATAGGGAACACACCGCAGGCGCTGCAGCGTTTGGTTGAACTCGTCCAATGGATGGGCGGACATGTAAAAGCCGATCGCACCAAACTCGCGCGCCAGCCTGTCCGGCATCGTCCACTGCTCAACGCTGGGCAGCGCGCGATCGGCTTGTTTTTCAACTTCGCCAAACAAATTGACTTGCGAACTCTCCCGCTCCCGGCTCGCCATCGACGCCTCACCCAGCATCATTTCAATGGCTGCATGAACTTGCGCCCGGCTTGAGGTCAAACTGTCGAATGCGCCTGCTGCGACAAGGTTCTCCAGAATGCGCCGGTTCACATACTTCGCATCCACACGCCGAGCAAAGTCGAATACACTCGTAAAGCGGCCACCCGCCGCGCGCACCTCGACCACATGATCCATCGCCGCGCGCCCGACATTACGCACCGCTGCCAAAGCGTAATAAATGACATCACTGCCATCCGCGCGCCGCCCCGCGCTGAACAATGCACCTGACACATTGATGTCGGGCGGGGCAACCACGATGCCCAGGCGTTCGGCTTCCTGCCGGAAAATAGACAGCCGTTCGGGCGAGCTGATATCCAGCGTCATCGAAGCACAGAAAAACTCGACCGGATAATTCGCCTTCAACCACGCCGTTTGATAAGCCACCTGCGCATAGGCCGCTGCATGGGCCTTGTTGAAACCATAACCTGCAAACTTCTCGGCCTGATCGAAAATTTGTTCGGCAATACCGGCTGGTATGTTTTTCTTGAGCGCCGCTCCTTCGATAAATTTCGCCCGATGTGCCGCCATCTGCTCCTTAATCTTCTTGCCCATCGCGCGGCGCAGCTCATCGGCCTGCCCCATCGAGTACCCGGCCAGCTCGCGCGCAATCAGCATGACATCCTCTTGATAGGTCATCACCCCATAAGTGTCCGACAAAATTGGCTCCAAGGCCGGGTGCAAGTAAAACGGCTTCTCCCGGCCATGCTTGCAGGCGATGTACTTTGGAATGTTGTCCATCGGTCCCGGACGATACAGCGCCACAAGCGCGATCAAGTCCTCAACCCGGTCTGGCCGCATTTTGCGCAACAGATCGCGCATGCCGGTACTTTCCAGCTGAAATATCCCGGTGGACGCGCCTTTGCTCAAAGCCTCGAAAGATTTTTTGTCGTCGAATGGCACTTCCTCAGCTTTGACCCTGATACCGTGCCGTTCGGCCACCAGCGCTTCCGTGCCGGCAATCACCGTCAGTGTCTTGAGACCCAGAAAATCGAACTTGACCAGACCCGCCTTCTCATCGCCCTCATAGTCGAACTGTGTCACCGGCATGTCGGAACTGGGGTCGCGATAGAGCGGCACGATCTCATCCAGCGGTCTGTCGCCGATAACCACACCTGCGGCATGGGTTGAGGCATGGCGGTACAAGCCCTCCAGCTGCCCGGCAATCGAAAAGAGCCGCTTGACCGCCTCCTCCTCATTCTCCATCTGCTGCAATCGCGGCTCTTCGTTGATTGCATCGCGCAGCTTTGACGGCGATCCCGGTTTGACCTTGATCATCTTGGCAATCCGGTCAACTTGCCCCTGCGGCATTTGCAGAACGCGCCCGACGTCGCGCAGCGCCGCCCGCGCCTGCAGTGTCCCGAACGTGATAATCTGCGCGACGCGATCCTTCCCGTACTTATCCTGAACATAGCGGATCACTTCTCCGCGCCGGTCCTGACAGAAATCGATATCGAAGTCCGGCATCGACACGCGCTCCGGATTGAGAAAGCGCTCGAAGACCAGACCAAATCGTAACGGATCGAGAGCGGTGATCTGCAGCCCCCATGCCACGACGGAACCGGCCCCTGACCCACGAACGCCAACAGGTATGCCCTGTCCCCGGGTCCATTTCATGAAGTCGGAAACAATCAGGAAATACCCGGCGAAATTCATCCGGATGATAACATCAAGCTCGAATTCCAGACGCTCCCAATAGTCCTTCTCAACGGCGAACAGTCCGCTCGCCTCCAGCCTCACCTTCAGTCCGGCGCGCGCCTGGGTTCGTAATTCCTCTTCGGGTGAAAGCCCGGATGCAGGTTTGAACGGCGGCAGTATAGGGCTGCGTTTGGTTGGATAAAAGGCACAGCGCTTGGCAATCTCAATTGTAGAGGCAATGGCTTCAGGCACATCGGAGAACAGTCCGGTCATTTCCTCGGCGGACTTGAAATAGTGGTCGGGACTTTCGCGCCGGCGCTCATCCTGCGAAACATATGCACCACCGGCGATGCACAGCAGCGCGTCATGGGCCACATGCATTTGGCATTTGCTGAAAAACGGTTCATTGCTTGCGACGAGCGGCACCTCAAGCTCATAGGCCGCGCGCACGAGATGCGGTTCGGCAACGGCTTCATCGGCCAAACCATGGCGCTGCAGCTCAATGTACAGCCTGTCAGCGAAAATGGATTTCAGCCGGCGTAATGCCGCCATCGCGGCATCCAGTTGCCCGTCGCCGATCAGCCTGTTTACAAGTCCCCGCCGCCCTCCGGTCAGAACGATCAGGCCTTCGTTGAGATCCTCCAGCGCCACCCAACTGATGTGCGGCGTATCACCGGGCATACCATCCAAATGCGCTTTGCTCGCCAGCTTCATCAGATTGGCATAGCCACGCTCATTCTGAACCAAAACGGCCAAGGTACCGCTCATGCCCTTCGCAATGACGGCGCCGGCGCGCTTTTCTGCTTCAAGCGGAATCTCAAACTGGCAACCCACAATCGGTTGCACGCCCGCTTTCACCAGCGCCTCGGTCAGATCCATCAGGCCAAACAGATTGTTGGTGTCCGTGATCGCCACCGCCGGCATCCGGTGGGTCTTGCACAACTCCGCAATCTCATCAGGCTGAAGCGCACCTTCAAGCAGCGAAAAAGCCGAATGCACCCGCAAATGCACAAAATTGGCAATGGCAGCCATCACGGCTCCTTCGTTAGACGGTTCACGCGGAGGCGCGGAGACGCGGAGGGAACCAAGCCGTTTACGACCCGCTGCAATCCCTCCTTCATGGTCGGTGCTCCGAAGATTACTAAAAGCCCAACGGGGAGCTTTAACAACCGAACATATGTGAGAACCTGCTTGGGGTGCACCAGCAGCAGCCTCTCGACGGATTTGATTTCGACCACCACAAGTGACTCAACGAGAATATCCACGCGCAGCATTTCGCTGAAGTAAAGACCATCGTACTCGAAGGATACGGGCTTCTGCCTTTCGATAAACAACCCTCGCCGTTCGAGATCACGCGCCAACACGGTCTCGTAAACAGACTCAAGCAGTCCGGGACCCAATCCAATATGTAACCTCAAACAGGCATCGACAACGCCACCTGTGATTTCGTCCAATGCCTTTCCTTGAAGCATCTGCCCCTCCGCGTGCTTCATGCCTTGGCGGCAGCCATTTTTTTCTAAGCCTTGAGCTTGCCTGCGTCGATCAGTTTGCCTTCGTGCAGCAGCCATGTGCGGTCCATCTTCACGGCCAGCTGCAGATTATGCGTTGCAATAAGTGCCGACACGCCACGTTCGCGGCAAGCTTCAACAAAAACCCTGAAAACCATATCGGCAGTACGCGGATCGAGATTGCCGGTGGGTTCATCCGCCAATATCAACCGGGGTTGATTGGCCAATGCCCGAGCGATTGCAACGCGTTGCTGCTCGCCGCCCGACAGTCGCGCCGGCCGGTGTGACGCACGCTGCGACAGCCCGACTTTATTCAGCAGACGCAATGCCAAACCCTCAGCCTCGCGCGGCCGCTTGCCGCCGATCAGTTGCGGCATCATCACATTCTCAAGGGCTGAAAACTCGGGCAGCAAATGATGAAACTGATAAACGAAACCCAAATCATCGCGCCGGATGCGTGTGCGTTCGCTGTCATCGAGCTTTGAACAATCGCGTCCGTTGATCATGATGGTGCCGCTCGAAGGCGCTTCCAGCAAACCACAAATGTGCAAAAGCGAGGATTTTCCCGAGCCCGAAGGGCCCACCAGCGCTACGATTTCGCCAGGCACGATCTGCGTATTGACATTGCGAAAAATCTCAAGCGTATCGGGTGGCGAACCAAAAACGCGAGTGATGTTTTGCAACACCAACACGGGTCTGGTTTGCGCGACCGGTTGCTGAGTCAACTCCTGTGTCTCAAAATACGTATCACTCATACCGCAACGCCTCGACGGGATCGAGACGCGCCGCGCGCCATGCCGGATAAACAGTGGCCAATATCGTCAGCACCAGCGAGATCAAGACAACAGTCGTGATTTCGCCGGAGTCCATTTTGGCAGGCAACTTGCTGAGGAAATACAAAGTCTCCGGAAACAGATTGACGCCTGTCACCCAAATCAGAAACTGGCGGATGTTCTCGATATTCCAGCAAACAACGACGCCGAGCGAAAATCCAATAAACGTCCCGGTAATTCCAATCACCGAGCCCGACATCAGGAACACGCGTAAAATTGTGCCCCGCGCCGCCCCCATCGTCCGCAAAATTGCAATATCGCGGGTCTTGTCTTTCACCAGCATGATCATCCCGGAAATGATGTTGAATCCGGCAACGATGATCATAAGCGTCAAGATCAGGAACATCACCACACGTTCAACCTCAAGCGCACTAAAGAAATCAGGATCAGTGTGCCGCCAGTCATAAATTGTCGTATCAGGCGCGGCCTTTTCGATCGTTGATCGCATACGATCAACTTGGTCCGGCTGTGCCACCATCACCTCGATACCCGAAGCACCAGTCCCCTTGTTAAAAAACGCCTGCGCTTCCTGCATGGGCATAAACATCATGTTGGCGTCATAAAGCGACATGCCGACTTTAAATGTGCCGGCCACCAAGTAAGACTTCTGCCGTGGCGTAACCCCAAACGGGGTGACATTCCCGCGCGGCGACAGCAGCGTGACGTTCATTCCCGGCAGCAACCCCATATTTCGTGCGAGCGACTCTCCAACCAGTACGCTCGATGAATTCCGGCGAAACCGGTCAAGCACACCGGGGCTCAAGGAATCCGCGACGAGCTTTACCTTCAGAATGTCTTCCACACGCAACCCGCGCACCACGACACCCGGCGAAATGCCCTGCGCGGTCGCCAAAGCCTGTCCTTCAACGAATGGCGTAGCGCGCGTCACGCCGGGGATACGAGAAAGATTGGCCGATAATGCCTGCCACTGATCCAAAGTATTGCTCTGGCTTTGAATCATGTAGTGACCACGAAAGCCTAGGATCTTCGCCATGATGTCTTCACGAAAGCCATTCATCACCGACATCACGACGATAAGCGTCGCCACACCCAGCGCGATCCCGGCGAGCGAGAAACCCGTCACCACCGAGATCCAGCCCTCCTGCCGCCGTGCTCGCAGATAGCGTGACGCCAACATCAACTCGAAATACGAGAACGGACGCGTGCTATCGCCACGGCGGCGCGCTTGAGGCGCGGCCGGTCGACGGCGGTCTGGAAAATCGGCCCGGTTCATTTCTTGCCGCTGGTGAACATGTTGATCGCAGCCTCAGCTGACAAATTCTGCCGCTCGCCCGTCTTGCGATTCTTGATCTCGACCTGACCGTTGGCAAGCCCTCGCGGACCTACAATCACCTGCCAGGGCAGGCCAATCAGATCGAACATCGAGAACTTGGCACCCGCGCGCTCGTCCGTGTCATCATAGAGCACTTCAATACCCGCAGTGGTGAGTTTCTCGTAGAGACCGTCACAAACTTCGCGGGTTTTCGGGTCGTCGGCCTTCAGGCTGATCAAGCCAATACGGAACGGAGCGACACTTTCAGGCCAGATAATACCAGCGTCGTCATGGCTGGCCTCGATGATGGCGCCCACCAGCCGCGACACGCCGATCCCGTACGAGCCCATCTCGACCAGAACCTCGTCGCCCTTGGGACCCGCGACCTTGGCGTTCAACGGCTTCGAGTACTTTGTGCCGAAATAGAAAATGTGTCCGACTTCGATGCCGCGCGCCGCCAATTGCTTGTCAGCCGGAATTTTCGCAAATGCTTCTGCATCGTGCTTCTCATCAGTTGCCGCATACAGCGACGTCCGTTCACGGATATAGGGCTCAAGGTCGCCGTCGAAATCGACATTGTCCGGCACCGGCATATCGACCAGATCCTTGTGGCAATAAACCTGGCTTTCACCGGTCTCCGCCAGGACAATGAATTCGTGACTAAGGTCGCCGCCAATGGGACCGGCATCGGCTTTCATCGGCACGGACTTGAGGCCCAACCTGGCGAATGTCTTCAGATAGGCCACGAACATTTTGTAATAGGCACGCCGCGCCCCTTCGGCATCGACGTCAAACGAATAGGAATCCTTCATCAGGAACTCGCGCCCCCGCATGACGCCAAAGCGCGGACGGATCTCGTCGCGGAACTTCCACTGAATGTGATAAAGAATGCGCGGCAGGTCTTTGTAAGACCGCACCGCACCGCGGAAAATATCGGTGATCAGCTCTTCATTGGTCGGACCATAAAGCAAATCACGGTCGTGCCGGTCCTTAATCCGCAGCATCTCTTTGCCGTAAACGTCGTAGCGCCCGCTCTCGCGCCACAACTCCGCCGATTGCAGCGTCGGCATCAAAAGCTCGACCGCCCCCGCCCTGTTCTGCTCCTCCCGCACGATCTGCTCGATGTTGCGTAAAACCCGGTGCCCCAGCGGTAGCCATGAATAGATCCCGGCCGAGGCCTGCCGGACCAGTCCTGCACGCAGCATGTATCGATGGGAAACGATTTGCGCCTCAGCCGGCGTTTCGCGCAGCAAAGGCATAAAAAAGCGGGAAACGCGCATATTCGGGTTCTAAGAATCTCAAACGGGTTCAGTTCAGCCCACACTCATAGCGGTTGAACCGGTGAGGCGCAAATCAGCCGTTTTTTATCCAGCATCACACGCCCGTCGAGTCTTTGAGTTTAGCGCCTGCGAAGCTTCAGGGTTTCGCGATGCAATGTGTACAAACCACTGCCCACGATGAGCAAAGTTCCTGCAATGGCAAGCAAATTCGGCACATCTGACCAAATCGCATATCCCAGGACAATCGCCCACACGACACCAAAATAGCGGAATGGCGAAACAACCGAGACGTCCACGTGGCGAAAGGCGCGGATGATGAAGACGTTGGCCAGCGTAACCAGCATCGCAGACGCGCCCAGCAACACCATGCCCATCCAGGAAACGGGCTGCCACACTTCCAGAGGCGCACCAGCAAAGCCCAGAATGCACACCGACAATGTTGTCGTGAATGTGATCGCAGCTGTCGGGATTGAGCGGTCCAGCCTGCGCGTAAGCAAGTCCCGAAAGGCCACAAGGATGGCCACCAGGACAGCTGAAATCACATAGACGTTGAACGCCTGCGCGCCGGGTTGGGCGACCAGTACCACACCCGCAAATCCAATCACGATCGCCAGCCAGCGCCGCCACCCGACGGCTTCGTGCAACACCAGCGCCGAGAGCATCGTAATTACCAGCGGCGTTATCTGCATGATGACCGTGATGTCACCCAGCGCCAGATGCGGCAGCGACACAAGAAACAGTGCAGCAAGCACCGCTTCCAGCAGCGCACGCCCGCCGACCAATGGTTGGTAGGCAAGCCGCCATCTCGCGCGATCGACGGTCGCGGCCAAGATCGCACCGGCGAGGCACACCGCCAGCGTGCCCCGTATGGCCATGATCTGGGTGACAGGCATCATGGTTCCCGCGAGCTTCACCACGCTGTCGCTGGTCACGAACAACGTTTGCGAAATGAGCAAGGCAAGTATGCCGCGAAAATTGTCGGCCGAAGTTGGTTCGTGGGACACAGACACCGCAGGATCAAACAGGCAGCATGCATAGGCAAGCGCGTATTGACATTCAATGCGGCGTGGCCGCTCGCACTAATACCCCGGCGGCGCCATTGTCGTGACCGGCGTACGATAGGGAATGTTATCGATCACGCGCTTTACGTTCACATCGGGCACCTCATCGCTGCCCGAGCCGCGAACCTTGTTTTCCAGATCACGGACCGTGAAGTCCATGCGCGCGTCATAGGTACGGTCAATCTGATTGCGCAACCGCTTCATTGCCGCGTACCAGCGTTCCTTGACAGGAGTGTTCGCGCAACTCGCCAATTCCGCCTCGGACGTGGCGCCCCACCGGCGCTCAATACAATCATAGGGGTCGAAGGACATCTTGAACATGCGCTCGACCACGTCGTCAAAGGCGAGCGTTATCCGTTTTCCGCTCGAGTTCGTGTAGGCAACGCTACACGCTCCGGCCGTTTGCCCATATACCTTCTGCAGATCTTCTTTCAGGTTCAGACCATCGTAAGACACACGTTGATCTCGCTCCAGCCACAGCTTGCTCAACCGCTCGACATCATCCCGAAACGCCCGGAACGCAACTTTCAATCGCGCGTCCCGCGATGGCGTCGAATAGATTTCCCACTCCATACTGTCCGTTCCATAAATATTTGTCGGAAGCTTTTCCGGGTGAGCTTTGCGATCAATATGCGCTTCGATGGCAATATCGACAAATCGCTGCCTGTCGTACAGATCGCTGCAAAGCGTCTTCAGCGTCGCCTTTAACTCCGCGACGGGATTGAACGTCAGCTTGCCGCCGGCCATCGCAATGCGGACATATTCATAGTAGCCCACTTCCAGATCGTTATAGGCATACTTTGCCTTGCGCCAATCGACTTGCGGATCCGGGTTCACATTGCCGTAGTACTGCTCCGTCGAATAATCTGAAATCTGATTATTCTTCGCCACAGTGATGCGGCCTTTCTCGAGGCGAATGGGCCTGAAATTTTTGAGACCCGCGCCCATCGCGGGTATATCTCGCCCGAACTGTGCCCCAAACACACTGCGCGTCAGCGTGAAATCCGGATGGGCATCCATGTAAAAAATGCGTCCGTCTTCACCGACTTTATAAACCAGCGCCACGTGACCATTGACGTCGTAGATGGCGGTTCCCGGCCGCACCGATCCCGGTTGGATTTTAACCGGATAGAGATCTGTGATCGGGTCAGAGTCAGCCTCAGGCCCGATGCGATAGGACGCCGATGATATTGCGTCCCTGATCGCATAGATCACGCTGCGCCCGTTTTCTCCGCCGGTGATGTGGCGACGCCCGCCAGCCTTGTTTCCCTTTGGTGAAAAACGGATGTCGCCGCCACCGCGTGACTGGACGCCCGTTATATAGGTAAAGGGCAATCCATTCTTCCACGCGTAGTAGGCCCGCAGCATGTAGACAAGGTCGGCGCAATCAGCGTTGAAATTGATGCCACGCCCATCGGTCCCGCGATAAGGGTTCGCGTCTGAATTGATACAATCGTCCGGCGTTTCGCAACCATCTTCGCCGATGCGCTGAATAAACGCGGAATAGCCTTGCTCGTCAGCCGCACTCCACTCCGATTTGGTAACGCGCCAAGCCTCAGCCGCCCATGAAGGACCGGCCACCAGACACAAAGCCAAAATAACGAATACGCGCAGGACCATCAAACCCTCAGGGTGCCGCCTTCAACCCTGGAAGAACAGGGACAATCGGGCGGTCTGTCAAGCCGGTTGCGGCTTTTGATCCTTAAAACGCTTAATTGTGGAACCAATGTGACCTGGCAATCTTGCAACGGTAACAACCTGATCCACGAAATTATCGGTCAATTACCCTCAGGGGAATCGGGTGAAGGAAATCACGCGGCGATGAGGCTGGCGAGATATTCGTCGTCCCACCCAGCGGTTTTGCGCCGGAGGCGGATGGAATCCCTTCCCGGAAGCTTGCGGGTGAGATTGTAGGCGATGTGGCGGCAGGTTGCGAAGTTTGCTGGCGCGTTGTCGGTTCTGACGCGGCATTCGTCGTCGCGAA
>Ga0163153_10003010_pt1 | contig 23268 bp, 21 predicted proteins | sample OliLakLV19MP6IB1_FD_148629 | JGI IMG/M metagenome (GOLD analysis project Ga0163153, IMG submission 148629) | Freshwater microbial mat bacterial communities from Lake Vanda, McMurdo Dry Valleys, Antarctica - Oligotrophic Lake LV.19.MP6.IB-1 | ecosystem: Environmental > Aquatic > Freshwater >...
CTTGTTGATGTTCGGATAGGCCAGCTTCACGGGCCGCTTCGGTACGAGTCACCGAACTGAGGGTGACTCTGGGCGATCTGACGATTGCTCATGCCGCAGGTTTCAATTCCTCAACTTTTTTGATCTTCGTGGTTTCCGAGCGATACCGAGCCATCAGCATTGACAATGTGGTGCTGTCTGTCGCTCCGGTGTAACCCGGTTTCAATTCGTGCGACAGATACGCGCCTTTCAGTGCCAGCCTGAGCATGACTTGAGGGGCAGCGCAGGTCATGAACTCGATAAAACCCGTTTCCTCCTCCGTGTCCCAGTCCATGTATAGATCGTATTGGATTGAGGCTTCGACTTTATCGCGGGCTGCCTGAGCCGCTTCTACGCGATACTGTGGCAATGTGGTCATTTTACTTCTCCTGTTGGTGGGTGTTGACTTTGATCGCCATGTTCGCCGTGAGGCTTTGCTCTCGAAACCCGTCGTACTCGATGATTACCAGGACTTTCTTACCACCCGGATCCTCGTATAGGCATTGGAATGGTTGCCGCGACCCGCTCAATTAAGCTATATCGAAAAACAAACTTTCGATTCGGCGGATTGCGCAATATACTTAATCGAAATGGATCCCTAATAAAGAATGGTGTTATGTGCGTTAGCAGCTCTTTAACACGAAAAGGTGGTGTTAACGAACAGAGTCGTGCCAGCTAGAAGGTTGAAATAGAAGGAGTATTGAAAAGTGATGATGCAAAATCGAGCCTTAAAAGCCCTTAACACCACGTTTTCCATAAAATTGTAGTTAGAGAGCATACCCGTGGCATTTCAAGCAACTGTGATACCTGTAATGATTGCATCCCCTGGGGATGTGGACGAAGAACGCGAGATCATTCGTGACATCATTCATGACTGGAACGATGTAAACGCGGAACATGCAAACGTCATGCTTGCGGCGGTAGGCTGGGAAACACACTCCTCTCCAGAGCTTGGTGCGCGACCACAGGAGCTCATCAATAGTCGAATACTCGAGAATTGTGATCTGCTAATAGGGGTATTTTGGACACGCCTAGGAACACCGACAGGTAAATCTCCAAGTGGAACCGTAGAGGAAATAGAAGAGCATGTTGCTGCTGGAAAACCAGCGATGATTTATTTCTCCTCCAAGCCTGTAGCGCCGGAGAGTATAGATTCTAAGCAGTTTTCTCAGGTGCTCGCATTTAAAGAAAAATTGATGCCTCAAGGTCTCATTGAGACCTATGAAAACTTTGAAGAGTTTAAGCGAAAGCTATCTAAACAACTCCAGCTTTGCCTTTCTAAGAATGAATATCTTCGAAGTAAAATGGCAGCTCCTTCGGTCGAGTTGCTACCAGAAAATCCAACCGCCCAAAACTCTTCCGTCCAATATTCTCTCAATGAAGATACCAAAACTCTATTAAAGGCGGCGGCATCGAAAGGCGATGGCTCAATACTAAAAATTGCTCTCCTGAGCGGGCGTTATATTCAAGCTGGCGGCGAATCATATGGAGGCGGAGACAGGCGAGAAGCCGCAAGATGGGAATCCGCTTTAGATCAACTTCTAGAAAATGGGCTTGTCATTGCACGTGGGTACAAAGGTGAAGTTTTCGAACTTACTCACGAAGGCTGGGCTGTTGCAGATGCTCTCTAACAAGTCATTAAACACGGACGCGTGCTGCGCACGCGCCGGTTAATTTATACGTTATACATCATGAGCGATGTATCGCCGATTCCGGACCCAGACTATGACGATCCAAAGGAGGTCTACGCCTTCTTCGGGCTTACGTACTACAAGGCCGCAGTTCTTGAGCAAGGAGTCGTCAACCTGGCGGTAGCGATGCTTGCGCAGAACATCCCGGGAGTAACGGTTGATGATGTCGACCGACTTTATGAGTCATTCGATCGCAAGACCTTTGGGCACGTAATCAACGCCGCCAAATCCAAGTTCTCGATACCCGGCGACTTAGAAGATGACCTAGCCTTGGCTTTAGAGCAACGAAACTATCTGGCACACCGCTTCTATGTAGACCACGCTGAAAGCTTGATGCAAGAGGGCGGCGCCCGGAAGATGATTGACGAACTGATTGGGATTCTAAAGCATCTTAGGTCGGTGGACGCGCGCATGGATCCGGTTTGGATGGCGGCGTGGGGAGCGTTTGGCGTTACGGAAGAGTGGATCGAAAAGCAGGTTGAAAAGTATCGAAAGCACAGATCCGCGAGTGACCGTAGTGATGTATAACAAGTCACTGCAGCGGACCGTGCCACCTGTCACGCCTCTTGCTTGCGCAAGAGCCGCGCCAGCCGACCCGGCCGCTGAGTTCAAACGTTATATTCGCAAGGTACCTATGACCATCAGAACCCAAATCCTGCTATTTGTGCTTGTGTTCATGTCAGGGATGGGGATTCATTCACTGATTGAGGCCCCTTCCTTAAACGAGATTGTCAATATACTCCTCCCAGCACTAGCTACCCTTTTGGCAGCATTTTTTGGTGCGAGCTACGCATTCAAACTCAACACCCAAGAGAACGCGGAAGAAACTCGCCAAAAAAATGTTGCAAGCATCAATCACATTGTGTTTTCGCTTTCACGAATGCAAAACACGCTTACGGTATATGAACGGGATTTCGTTCAACCTCATCGAGGCGACCCTGCACGATTTCTTTCGATGCCTCCCACATTGATGCTGCCGCGAAATGAGGTAGCGATTAACCTTGATTCAGGCTCATTTCTTCTTCAATCCAAAGAGCCAAATCTTCTGGGAAAAGTGGTCGTGGCTGTAAGTAAGTTTGATTCAGTTCTAAGTGCAATTAATAGTCGCTCAGAGCTACACCTTCTAGTGATCCAACCGAAACTACATGCAGCTGGTCTAACGGAAGGAATGTCATTTTCTTCCGAATTGATTAAAGGAATATTAGGAGAGCTTGACCACACCAAATTGATTATGGGTACCGACCAAATTATCGAACACTTGGACGAGGCAATTCCCTACCTAAACGAAGTCGCTGAGGAATTGCACTCAATCGGAAAAGAACTATTTCCTGGGTCTCAAATTATTAGGTTTAGATCCGCACCTGAATTCAACCAAAAAAATGATAGTTGAAAGTCAGGGGCAGAATATAACAAATCGTTAAACCAGACGCCCCGGTCGCTACGCGCCCAGGGTTCCCTCGCTGGCGCTCGGCGCTGGTGAACTTAAACGTTAGTTTCCTTTGCAAGCAACATGAATCTCCTCAACCCCGAAAATTTGTTAGCTCTATCGCAGGCTCCGGTAGGGAAGCTCGAGTTTGAAGAGTGGTTATGATGGCTAGCTATTCCATTTTCGGACTTCGCGTTCCAATCGAGTCAACTGCGCAATGTCTGATTCAGTCGCTCGAACTTCGGCGCTTCTCATACCATGCTTAAAAGCGTTCTGATTAGAGTGTTTTTTTCCTGCTTCGGTCTTTGGTCCTGTTGATTTTTCCCAGGGTTTCCAAGTTTGAATTAACAGGGACTGCTTCTTTCGTCTTTCTGGTGTCCATCCATGTGCCATCTTTCTGCTCCAAAAGTTCGTTTGCAGGTTTAATTTCTTTTTCAGATTTTTCTCCCTCGTTGATTTGCTGGTTCAAAGTATTGTTTTGCTGCTTGATGAAAGTTGTGCGTTTGGGGTTCTTATATTCCAGCAATGTCTTCAGTGTGCGCTGGCACTGATTCTGGGCTCTGAGTGCGATCTTTGAGTAGGCTTCCGTCTGGCTCAAGTACTCAGTGTTAACCATTTTGGCAATGTAATTCGAGAAGATAGACTGAAGAACATAGGCTTGATCAATCAGAAGCGCCTCTGCACAAGTCAAATCACCGTCATTCACACTAGCGTTAATTTGCTTCAGACGGTCCCGCATTTCGCCCCAATCACCGTGTTCATGAAGAGCATGCAATGCCAGTGAGTTTGATCCAGAGGCCGTTGTGTAAAGCTTGGACTTTAACTTTGAAAGCTCCTCCTTTGACATTTTTAGTCCGTCACTATCTGAAACTTGAATGTCATATGGGTCCATATTGAAACTCCTTAGCATTTGCGGTTTCCGATCCAACAATTTCCGGTCTATGTGCAGCCGGGTTCACAATAGTGTTTGCTTGCCCTAAATGATGCTCAAACATAATAATTTTCCCTCGTGCAAATTTACGTTGTGACGGTGTTTTCACGCGTAAAGTATGGAACAAAATATGATACAAAGACTATCAGTGATCTGTAACACTAATATAAACAATAATATACATATATAAATGGCGGAAGGTGTAGTATTCATCGGCCTGGAAACGCAGCAAAATGGGCTGCAAAACAGCCATAAAGTCGTTGTGGACGTTTTGAGAGCACGCGTGTAACTTTTCACCAGTTTCACAGTCGTTTTATTTGGGTTTTCATTCATTGGTCCGTTCTTTTTCCTTTAGTGGTCGTTGGTCGGGTGTTTTTTTTGGGCCGCTCGGTGTTTTTAAGCAATAGAGAGCTAAAGAACAGAAGAGCGTGCTCTTTCTCTTTACTTGGTCCTAGCCCTAGCCCCAACTCTAGCGCTAGCCCTAGTTCGTTCCTTTGAAAGTGTTTTGCAGGGCGGCTTTCACCGTGTTCGGTGGCAAATGTCATGTTCTAATCTCGATCAGTTCTTGAACTGTGGAATAGGTACCTTTTTTTGTGCTGCCAACAATCGCCAGAATCGTGTGATTTTTCAAAAGTGCGGGTGAGATTCGATCACGCCTTGCGTCTGGAAACAGCGTTATCATTTCCCTTGATAGTCGGGCTCCTGGCTTTGCCCGCCATGTCCTGCCATCAACATCAATGTTATAGAACGCTCTGATAATTGAGCCCTCGTATTCGCCTTCTGTAATGGCAAACCAAACAACAATCTTCGGGCCGTATCCGTGCATGTCGCGAAAGATTTTGTGTCGCAGATAACGCACCAAGTAATTGTCTGCTCGTATCAAAGGATCACCGTCCTCGATCATGCCGACATCATCAATGCCGTCATCAATGCTGTACCTGGCTACACTACGAGCTATGTTTTCAACCTCATTGATTGGTAGCGGCTGCAAACACTGATCTTTGTTTGCAGCGAGTAATAATTCAGTAATTTCTTTAGCGTCTTTGCCTTGATTCAGCAGTTTCCCGGCCAGGCTGGTCAGGGTGTCGTTACGCTGGCCATTCGGGATACCAGATCCGGTACCTTTGGATTTCTCTGTCATTGCTGCCAGAAGCCAGGCCGGCGGGTCCGATATATCGTTCATATCGCCAACGAAATCCAGGTCTTGTTGTGGCCACCAGATGATGTACCCGCCATTGGCTCGTATATCTACGCCAGGCGCTATTGTTGACGCACTGCACCGGATACCTGCATCCGGCATTCGGTAGATAAGATGATGGCCGCGTGGCGTCTTGTTTACCCTGCCAGCTACCAGGCGCTCGTAATTGCTCACATACCAGCGTTCACCATCGGGGTCGATATCGACTACCAATAGCTTAGAAACATGGCCAGTTGGCACACCCACAAGCGCATCCGGGTGCTGTTTTAACCACTGTTTAACCCGGCTGGGGTCGGTGCTGGCATCCTTAAAGCCATTCGCGGTATACGGCGACTTGTCCGGCTTGCAGGGAAATACCGGGATAGAGCATTCAAGTAATTCAGTGATGTAATCATCCGGCAAAGACTTTCTCATTGCTTCGAGGTTCGGCTCGTACAATCTTGTTACTGAATCAAGATGGGTTTTCATTTCAGAAACCCTCGATGGCGACTCGCTGTAATTCGGGTTCGAGAACTTTCGTGCTGGAGCCGTATTTAACGACTTTGATCTTGCCTTTCTTTACCTGCTTGTAAAACGTGGCGCGACAAATGTTTAGCCGGTAGCAGGTATCGTCTACGCTATTGGCGAGAGGGGCTGGCGTGGCTTTGGTTTTCATGGCCTGTCCTCAATAGCCGCAAGCAGTTACGGCTTTCTATGGACAGATATTAAGACCGTTTTGGCAATTCCCCGTTGCAGTCTCAGGATTTTGTCTGCAATGACTCCCGGTGTTCGGTTATCGCGGTTTGTACTTGGCGAGTCGAGATTTTCAGGGCATCGGCTACAACACAAATGGCGGATTGGTTGGCGGTCGCTTTTTCGCGCCGCCTGAAGAGTGTCCGTTGTTTCAGGCGGTCGAATTCCCTGTGCGTCTCTGCGTCCCACTCAGTAGGTCGCGTATCAGTATCGGCAATCCAGCATTCAACGTCGCGAACGAAGTTGTGAATAAATCGTGGCGTAAATACCGAGGGTATGGGCTTGCTCTTAGCACGGGCAAACGAAAAACGACCGTCCAGGATTTCCAGCATGAGCGGATTGAGGTCAGGCGGCAGCGGATAACCGGCCTTCAAAAGGTCGCGTACTTCCGCTTTCGTGATGGACTGTCCCTTGCGGAATTTTCGCGCCACCTTGTCCCAGGGCCCGGATTCAATATCGACGAGGTCAATCATTTTGCACTCCTGATCGGTGTCACGTTATCAGCGTCAACTTGTACCCGGTCGCAGTAATCGGACCAGGCATTCATCAGCTTCATACGTTTCGGAAACATGGTTTTGCGGTCATAGGCGGCTTGTGCTTTGTTCTTCAGTTGATGCGCCAATGCGTGTTCTAAAACCTCTTGCGGATAACTGGTCTGCTCAGATCCCCACACTCTGAATGTGCTTCTAAAGCCGTGCTGCGTCATGCCAGGTGCAAGATCCTTCAGCAATTTCAACCCGGCGTTGGTGGTGATGGCTTTCTTGCCGGTATGGCCAGGGAATAAAAATTCATTGGTACGCACCAGGCTTTTCAGTAGCTTGATGGCTTGCGGTGACAATGGCACTTAATGTTCTTTATCCGCCTTCATCCGGCCTGCGGGTATCGTCCAGATTTTCGCATTCAGGTCGATTTCATCCCAGGTGGCGCCGGTAGCCTCACCGGGTCGTGTTGCGGTCAGGATCTGAAATTCAAGCACCTTTGCGGCCACTGTATCGACTGCGCGTAACTTGGCCATGAATGCGCCGGTTGTCTTGTAGTCGAGTGCAGGACGGTGAATGACTTTTGTCACCTTGCGCGGTTTTGGCAATAGGTTTTCAATGTGGCCTTTCCAGCGTGCCGGGTTATCGCCGGTTCTAAATTCCCGGGTGGTGGCCCAATCCAAAACAGATTCAATTCTCTGTCGGACGCGGGTAGCGGTTTCAGTCTTGGTTTTCCAGATTGGTTCCAGGCATTTGATAACCATGCGGGTGTCGATGACGGCAACATCCAACGGCATCAGTTTGGCCGCATAAGTGTTGAGCGTGCTGGTCCACTGTGCGGTGTGTTTATCATTACGCCAGCCGTCCTTGTGAGCGGCGATATAGCGGTCTGCACAGTCTTTGAATGTCAGGGTAGAGGCTCTTGCAATGGCGGCCTCCTGTGCCTCTCTGGCGGCCTCCTCGATGGGGTTTTGATTGCTGCGTACCATGCGACGACACTCACCGGCCAGCTTCCGTGCGTCTTTCAAAGTAATATCATTCAGGCCATACGGTCCCAGCCCTCTCTGGCGCAACTTGCTGATACCAGCACTCTTGCCAGTGGTATACTTTTCAAACCGGTCACGCCAGCGGTAGTGCCAGTATTTTCTACCGTCTTTTTTAACTTCGAGGTACAAACCGCCACCGTCTGAATGTAAGCCAGGCTTGTTTGTTCGTTCGCAAAATGCCGCTACCAGTTTGTCTCTCATGATAACCTCGTCTCCTGTCTCATACTTTAAACGCTAAATGTGAGTGTACGCCTACAGACTAGGATAGACAATAGCGGATAATTAAGGTATATAAAACAGTGGGTTATAAGTGGTTAAATAGACAGATACGGACAGGCGCAAACATGGGTGAGTTAGACACCCCCTCCGCCATTTATCTTCATAAGCGATTGATTAAAAACATTTAATTAGAACGCTACGATTTGTTCCCTGTATTGTTCCCTCCTTTTTGAAATCAGGGACACCACGTCGATCAAACTCTCGCACTTTTCTGCCAAATATCCACTAGCACCCGTATGATCAAAACCCCAACCTGATGACCCGACCACAATAACAATGACCGGACGCAACGAGGACTGTCCCTGCGGCAGTGGCAAGAAATACAAAAAATGCCATGGGCAATCGAACCAGTCCGCGCCAGCGGTGGATTCTGTTCGCCTGCTGGAGCAGGGCAGGCTGCTGCTGCAGCAAAGGCGCTTTAATTCTGCCTGGGCCCTGGCCACGCAATTATCGACTTCCATTGAGAGTTGCAAGCTGCAGGTAGATATTCTGATCGCCCGGCTGGGCGCTGGAGATCTCGACACCGCCAGCAGAATTCTCGAAGTGTGGAAAATGCTGGATGCCACGGATTTGGAGCCCTGCACCCGGTCGCTGGAAATCGCCCTGAATACTGGCAACACTTCGGCCGTGCAAGACGCATTGAAAAAGCTGCAGCGCGCCGCACCCAATCATCCCAGAACCTTGTATTACCAGGGCTTACTGGCACAACTCGATGGGAAACTTGATGTGGCACTTGACAGTTTTACGTTGGCGGCCCGTCAGCAATATCCGGATTTCACCCTGGCCGCGTGGCCTGTGCTCGCCGCCACCAAGGCGGTTGAAATCGCAAAAGGTAAGTATCCCGGGTCCACCGAACAGAGCTTCAGCAAACTGCTGGGCGCGCCTGATGTCGTTGCTGCTTTGCAAACCAGCCTGGAACAGTGGGATGAAAGCCAGGCGAATCAGCCACAAGCTCCAACGGCAGAAGAGCAATCGGTTATCGCCAACGCCTGGTGCACACTGGCAAGCGCTGGAATGCAGGGCATTATCGATACACAGGCGTGTCAGGCATTCAATCGCAAGGCATTGGAATTGAATCCGCAACACGATGCGGCAAGGGCCAGTGACCTGTTTGCCCTCAATTACGACGCAGAGCTGACGGCCGGGCAGATTTATCAACGGCACATTGCCGCGGGCGATTGGTGGGCCAAAAGCTTTCCCCAGCGGAAGCGCAAATTTTTCAACCGTCGCCAGGCGGATCGAACCTTGAGAGTTGGTTACCTTTCGTCCGATTTCTGTCGTCACCCGGTAGCCTATTTCATACTGCCGGTGTTGCTGCAGCACGACGCTCGCAAGGTACGCAGCTACTTGTACTACACCAAGCAGAAGCAGGACGAGTTCACGCAACGCTGCGCTGATGCTGCAGACGAATTTGTGCATGTCTGGGATTTCGACGAACCCGCACTGGCCAGCCGGATTGAACGCGACGACATTGATCTGCTGGTAGACCTCAACGGTCCCAGCAACGGCGGCAAGCTGATTTTACTGGCACAAAGAGCGGCTCCTGTTCAGATCAATTGGCTGGGTTATCCCAATACCACGGGCTTGCCCACGGTGGATTACCGGATCGTTGACCAGATCACCGATCCGCCAGAAAGTGGCCCGGCCCTGTGTCGCGAAAAGCTGCTGTACATGCCGCGGTTGTTTTCAGTTTATTCGCCGATCGAAGAGCCTCCTCCAGTCGCCCCGTCTGCTTATGATGAAAAGGGCTTTATCACCTTTGGCAGCTTTAACAATGTAAACAAACTTAATTGTGCCCATTTGGCTCGCTGGGCAAAAATTCTCCAGCAGGTTCCGAATTCCCGCTTGTTGTTCAAGTACCCTTCACTGGATTTTCAGTCTTTGCAAAACCAACTGCGGGATTTGATGCTGGCAGAAGGTTTGCCCAGCGAGCGAATTGAGTTCCTCGGCAATATACCAACACACCATGGGCATCTCGAGGCTTTTTCCCGCATCGACATTCACCTGGATTCATTTCCATATCAAGGCACTACCACCACCTGCGAAAGCCTGCTTATGGGTGTGCCGGTAGTCTCTCTGACGGGTGATGATCACCGTTCCCGGGTAGCCGCCAGTCTGCTGAATTCCGTTGGGCACCCCGAATGGATCGCCAATAACGAGGATGAGTACGTCCGCATCGCTGTTGATTTGGCACGTGATCCGAAGGCGTTGGCTGCCACTCGCGGCGCATTACGCAATCAGCTTCAAGGGTCTGCTTTGATGGACGCGAAAACCTTTACGGCGGAACTGGAACAGGCTTACCGGTCTTGCTGGGAAGACTGGTGTCGCCAGTCTGGGCCGATTGCTTAGGAGCCTGCTGTCGAAATGTAATCTTTGCGGAGCTTTCTTGTAGGAATTTTGCTCTTTTTTTGCTTTTTGAATCAAATTTACTTTCCTTGACTTTGAGAAATCCAATCTTGCTCTTATAGTCGAAGCCAGGGGTTGGTCGCCAGTTAGTGTGCGGCTGGGTTGGGAACAAACAGGGGGCAAGGGGATGATACGTTTGATGATCGTGGACGACCACGAGCTGTTGCGACTGGGTTTGCGGCAGATTTTTTCCGAATACCATGATGTGGAAGTGGTTGCTGAAGCCGGCGAGGGTGAAGCCGCCGTTCGATTGTGTCGTGAGGTGAAGCCGGATGTGGTGATACTGGATATTTCTCTGCCTGGCCTGTCGGGTTTTGAGCTGACCCGCCGGCTAAAAATGGGTAAACCAGCCGTTACGGTGCTGGCACTTTCGGTGCACGACAGTTCACCCTATCCGCAGCGCATGATGGAAGCGGGTGCCAGCGGCTATGTCACCAAGGGCTGCTCTGTCAGTGAATTGCTGCAGGCGGTTCGAACCGTTGCCAAAGGCGGTCGCCATATTGGCGCGGCGATTGCGCAGAAAATGATACTGAACAATATGGATGGTCAAAATCGCACACCTTTTGACAACCTGTCATCGCGCGAAATGGAAGTATTGGTGTTGCTGGCGGAAGGCCGCAGACTGGCGGAAATTGCCGATGCCATGCATCTCAGCCCGAAAACCGTTGCTACCTATAAATACCGCATATTTGAAAAGCTGGAGACGCGCAATGATGTCGAAGTAACCAGGCTGGCTATGCGTTATGGAATAGGTGCTCCAGCATAATCAAGCGAGCTCTGAATTAATCCAGCCTGGAGCTCTTAGCCCGCATATTGCACCAAGGCGGACGTGTTTGTGAACAAAGATTCACTGCAACAACATCTTATAATCGTTTTCCTGAATTCAGGGCGGTTACTCTTTGTCCGATCCGGCTTTACGCCGCATCTGGCTACAGCGTAAATGCCGGATCCTTGGTGCAATATGCGGGTTAGGGCACAGACAAAAAAATGGCGTCGTCGGTTTAACCCGGAAACGCCATTTGGCCATTGCTGCTCTAGCCTCGGCTGAATCAGCCAACAGGCTAAGAGTCGAATTTGTTCAATCCTGTTTCTTAATCAGCACTGGCAGCCTCGGAGGCTGAAGGTTTCGGCGATGGCTCTCTTGGTGCCGAATCCGCTGGCTTCAATGTGTAAATACCCTTGCTGTCCCGCTCCACTGCAGCGGCTGGAGAAGACTCCGACTTTGACGCTGTGGGTTCAGGTTTTGGTGCCTGGGCGGAAACAGCCGGCGCGACCTCATTTTTAACTGCAACAGCCGCAGGTTTGTCCGTCTGGTTGTCGGGCTTGGGCTGGCTAGAGTTCTGTTCAGGCTTGGGCGCTGATGCCTGCGTCGATGTCTCGGGCACCTGATCCTGACGCGCAGCAGTGTTGTCTGAAGCCGGAGCAGAATCGGGCTGGTCTGGGTGCTGCTGGTTGCGGTTCTGGCCATTTCCACGGCCTGATGGCTTGTCGCCAGTATTGGGCTTTTCCACGCCCGAACGAGGTTCACTGACGTTGCCATCCTTATCAGACGGCTGTGAGCCATTTGCTGCATTGTCTGGTGAGTCGTTCTGGTTGTCATCCGCGTTGGTGTCGCGATTCTTGTCGGTGCCGGTTTTATAACGCGAACGACGGCGACGACTGCGACGCTTGGGTTGGTCATCCGTTGCAGGCGCAGTATTGCTGTCGGCATTCGCATCTTGTACTGCAGATGGATCAATCGTGGTTTGGTTTTGCAGTTCATCAGCTTGTGAGGTTGCTACTTTGCTGACGCGTTTCTTCTTGGCAGATTTTTTGCGCGGAGCGCGTTTGCGCGTGGCCTTCTTGCGTTGTGGCGAATCGTCGTCAGAACGTGCGTTCCTGTTGCCTTGAGTGCGAACGGCTGGTGGACCCTGGTTGTTGCTCTCAGCGGTTACCGTTTTGCTGACATCAGCTTCAGATTGGTTGGCTGGCAGCGATTTCTGCGGTGAAGCTTTGGGCGCAGTAGCCACAGGCTCCGAGCTGGCAAACATACCAGAGAAAATCCGCCCCAGAAAACCCGGTTGTTTCTTCTCAACCTTGACCTCGACCACAACTGTTTTGGCAGATGGCGCTGGTCTGGCCTGGCTGGTGGCCGTAACAGCCGGCACAGCCTTGGGTGCAGCGGGACGCGTGGTGGCTAGGCCCAGATCTGCTTCGTCGGGCTCCTTTACATGGGTGTAGCTGGCGTCCTCGCTGACATCCGATTTACGTACCCGCTCGATTTCAAATTTAGGCCGTTGCATATGCTCATTGGCCAATACCACCACCGGCACTTCATGCCGTGCTTCGATGTCATGCAATGCCTTGCGTTTTTCATTGAGCAGGAAATTGGCGACGCGGGTAGGGACCTGAATCTGCACCTGACCGGTATAATCCTTCATGGCTTCTTCCTCAGCCAGGCGCAGGATGGACAAGGCCAGCGATTCGATGCTGCGTATGGTTCCATGACCATCACAACGCGGGCAGGTTTCCTGGCTGGATTCACCCAGCGATGGCCGCAAACGCTGACGCGACATTTCCAGCAGACCAAAACGGGAAATACGACCGGTTTGCACTCGCGCCTTGTCGATTTGCAGTGCGTGTTTCAACCTTTCTTCCACATCCCGCTGATGTTTTCTATCCATCATGTCGATGAAGTCGATGACCACCAGGCCGCCAAGGTCACGCAAACGCAATTGCCGCGCTACTTCTTCGGCTGCTTCAAGGTTGGTGTGATAAGCAGTTTCTTCGATATCGGAGCCTTTGGTTGCACGCGCCGAGTTGACGTCGAGGCAGACCATGGCTTCCGTGTGATCGATTACCAGCGAGCCACCCGAAGGCAAATGCACGGTACGGTCAAAGGCGGATTCAATCTGGCTTTCAATCTGGTAGCGACTGAACAAAGGCACATCGTCCTGGTACAGCTTGAGCTTACGCACATTGTGTGGCATGACTTCTTCAATAAACTGCTTGGCGTCTTGGTAAACTTTAGGATCGTCGACCAGGATTTCACCAATGTCGTTACGCATGTGATCGCGCAGGGCACGGATGAACAAATTGCTTTCCTGATAAACCAGGAAAGGTGCCTTGCGTTCGGTAGCCGCTTTTTCAATCGAAGCCCAAAGTTGCAGCAAATAGTCCAGATCCCATTGCAGTTCTTCTGCTTCACGGCCAACACCAGCGGTGCGAATGATGATGCCAACGTTGTCGGGAGAGATCACATTCTGCAGTTGCTCACGCAACTCCTGGCGGTCTTCGTTGCTGATTCGACGCGACACGCCACCCGCCCCGGGGTTAGTGGGCATCAATACCAGATAACGGCCAGCCAGTGAGATATAAGTAGTAAGGGCAGCGCCTTTATTGCCACGTTCTTCTTTCTCTACCTGAATGAGAATTTCCTGTCCTTCCTTGACGGCTTCTTGGATGGAAACCTTGCCATCACGGTTCTTGACGGACGGATGATAAAACTGCGGGCAAATTTCTTTGAGCGGCAAAAAGCCGTGACGGGTGGAGCCAAAATCTACGAAACAGGCTTCAAGCGAAGGTTCAACGCGGGTGACTTTCCCTTTGTAAACGTTGGCCTTTTTCTGTTCCAGTGCGGGGGTTTCAATATCGAGATCGACGAGCTTTTGGCCGTCTGCGACGGCGACACGCAACTCTTCTGCCTGAGTCGCGTTGATCAGCATTCTTAACATGTTATTTTTCCTCAGACATCCTGGCCTGAACGCGCTTGTGCCGTCACCTGAGTGACAGCTACGCAATTCACGTACCCGGTCGAACGACCTGTCCGGACCAGGATTGCCTATATTTTTTCAATTCATCTAATTGGCTGCCGGCTGCCCATAGGAACGCCATGGGGCCGGAACATCGCAACCGCCACCTGGGCAACTGCGGAAATCTGATTCATTCTTACCACTCGTAAAGCTGAATTTTTTGCCATCACGAGGATTGCCTGCGTAAATCGGAGTGTCCAAATCCGCTGGAGAAGCCAATTTCAAGCTCGCCCACAAGGCAAATTTCGGATACTTTTACAGGTTGGAACTAAACCCTGCTACCACGCTGGTTGGATTGCAACGCCCAAAGCAAAGGAATCTGGCCGAAGAATTCGTCGCTGAAGACCGGAGCCATTGGATGATTGAGATGACCATCCCACGCGGTTTTCCGAAGGCCTGTAATATAGCAGCCTTTTTTTGACCTATCAATGACTTGTAAAAGGGATAAATAATCAACCTCATGAATGTCAAAGCGCAGAAAACAGTATCTGTCCAGCAAGTTGAAGTGTCGACCGATCGTGATGGTCAACGCCTGGACAATTTTCTCAGCACCTATTTGAAGGGTGTACCCAAAGCTGCGGTCTACCGTTTGATCCGGACCGGCCAGGTGCGGGTTAATGGCGGCCGCGCTAAACCAGACCGCAAATTAAGTGCGGGTGAGGTGGTGCGCGTGCCGCCAGCGCGGGTTAATGAGCCGGGTAGTTTTACGGTTTCGCCTGCGGTTATCCAGCAACTGCATGATGCCACGCTGTACCGCGATTCTGACTTCCTGGTGCTGGACAAACCGGTTGGTATGGCGGTGCATTCGGGCAGCGGATTACCCTGGGGTGTGATCGAAGCCCTGCGTCAGGCCTGGCCCGGTCAGTATATTGAGCTCGCGCATCGCATTGACCGCGAGACCAGCGGTTGTCTGGTGTTGGCTTTGAATGGGCAGGCCTTGCGTCATTTATCCAGCCAGTTTCGCGCGGGTACCGTCAAGAAACGCTATTTGTGCCTGATGGATGGCCGCCTGATGGAAGACCTGTTGACGGTGAACGTACCGGCCGGCAAAGATGCTTATGACGATGAGGGAGAAAGCTTGCCCGAGGGCAGCGGCAAAGCCGCTTTGACTCAGTTCCGCCGTTTGCAGGATTATCCGGAATGCAGTTACGCAGAAGCTGAAATTTTCACCGGCCGAACCCACCAGATACGTCAGCACGCCAAACACCTGGGTCTGCCATTGGCTGGTGACCCGAAATATGCCAGCAAGGCCGATCTGAAATGGTGGAAAGCAATGGGGCTCAAGCGCATGTTCCTGCATGCACACCATGTCGAATTTCTCGACTTGAACAATGAGCCCGTGATCGTTAATTCGAACTTGCCGGAAAACCTGCGGTCGGTATTGAGCACCCTGGAAGCGGAATAACAATTTTAATGTCGAGCAAATCTCCTACACACAAAGTGACATTGCTGACTGGTGATGCTCCAGTCGCTGTGATCTAATTCGCGCCATGTACCGACCCCTTTCAGCCTTCATTGGACTGCGCTATTTGCGCGCCAAGCGAAGTAATCACTTCATTTCCTTCATCTCGCTGATTTCCATGCTGGGAATTGCGCTGGGTGTAACCACACTGATCACCGTGATTTCGGTGATGAACGGCTTCGAGAAGGAATTGCGTACTCGCATACTTGGCGCGATTGCCCATGCCACCATTCAACCCGTGGAAGGTTCGATCGCGGATTGGCATGTTTTGATCAAGCAGGCCGAAACCAACCCGGCGGTTTTGGGTGCGGCTCCTTATATCGAAGAAGGTGTATGGCTGCAGGGTAATGAATCTTCCGGTGCCATATTGCGCGGTATCGACCCGGAGTTTGAGCAGCGCGTGTCAGAAGTAAAGGACAAAATGGTGGCCGGCCAGTTGGAAGACCTGCAGCCCGGTGAATACGGCATCATCCTTGGCATCACCCTCGCTTCCCGCTTGCGGGTGGGGCCGGGTGACAAGGTCACCATGATTGCGCCACGACTGAAAGCGACACCGGTCGGTGCCAGTCCCTTGATGCGACGATTTACTGTTGTCGGTGCATTTGAATTTGGTGAATATGAAAACGACGCGGCGTTGGCATTGGTGCATATCGCTGATACGGCTAGATTGTTGCGCTTGCCTGAAGGCACGGTTGGCGGTATTCGGCTGAAACTGGATGATATGGATCAATCGTGGCGGGTAGCGCGGGAGATTTCCAGCGATCTGCCTGGAGACTATTTTGTGCGTGACTGGACCCAGGAGCGCGGTAACCTGTTCCAGGCCGTGCGCACCGAGAAGACGGTGATGTGGGTGATTCTGTCTATGATCATCGCGGTGGCGGCATTCAATATCATTTCCATGTTGGTGATGGTGGTAACGGACAAGCAATCCGACATTGCCATCCTGAAAACCATGGGCGCACGTCCTGCTACGATTTTGCGCATCTTCGTAATTCAGGGCAGCCTGATCGGTGTGATCGGTACCGCCCTGGGTATTGTGGGTGGCATTTTGCTGGCCATGAACATCAGCTCGGTGGTGCCATTTCTGGAATCGCTGTTTGGCTTCAGCTTGTTTCCTTCGGATATTTACTACATCACCGAATTACCCTCCGAATTGCGCAGCGCGGATGTGATCAATTTTTCGCTGATGACGCTGGGAATGTCTTTGCTATCGACCTTGTACCCTTCCTGGCGCGCATCCAGAACCCATCCAGCAGAGGCTTTGCGCTATGAGTGAGGCCGGGAAGTCGGGCGCAAACACCGCGCCAGTGTTGGAAGCACGCGGCATCAGCAAGGCCTTCCATCAGGGCAGCAAGCGCATTGAAGTGCTGGCCAATGTCAACCTGGCCATTCATCCTGGACAGTCTGTGTCCATCGTCGGCGCCTCAGGTGCTGGCAAAAGCACGCTGTTGCACATACTCGGTGGGCTGGACAAACCTGACCAGGGTGAAGTTTGGGTTGATGGTGAGTCCTTGTGGCAGCAATCTGAAGTCAGACGTGGAGAGATCCGCAATCTCACCATGGGCTTCGTCTACCAGTTTCATCACTTGTTAGCGGAATTCACGGCGATGGAAAATGTCGCCATGCCGCTGCTGATTCGCGGTACTCCGGTTGCTGAGGCTCGAAAAGCAGCCACTGAATTACTGCAGCGGGTGGGCCTGGGGGAGCGCTTGAATCACAAACCTGGGGAATTATCAGGTGGCGAACGCCAACGGGCAGCGGCTGCCCGCGCCTTAGTAGGAAGACCGCGGGTGTTATTGGGTGATGAACCTACCGGCAACCTCGACGAGCGCACTGCGCAACAGGTTTACGGTCTGTTGCTGGAGCTGAATCAGGAATTGAGTACCAGTTTGTTGCTGGTAACCCATGACCTGACGCTGGCATCCCGCATGGACCTGAAACTCGAACTTCGCCTGGGAAGCCTGCACCACCTGGAATAGGCATGCGGCGCAGGTTCGGCAGCGGCAGCGGGCTAACGGTTCCAGCCTGTTTCATTCTCGGCGTTGCTTTGGGTTATGCCTGGTTTTTTCTGCACTGGCCGTTTTGGGCTGTTGGGCTGTTTCTTCTTCCCGCTATTGCATTGCTGAAGCTGGGTCGCTTTGTCGCGGCCGTCTCACTGTTTGCTGGCCTGCTGGGCTGCAGTTTGGCTTTACAGTGGCAGTTGGATGACCGATACACATCGTTCACGCCAGGCGAACTCATTGCTATACATGGTCGAATTGTTGGGCTGCCCGAGAACCTGGGCAATTACACGCGCTTTCGATTTCAGCCCAGCAAGTCGCGCGATTCAAGGCCGGCGCCAACTTCAGCAACTGCTGATCTGCCTGATGAAATTTTGGTGCATTGGTATCGCAATGCGCCTGAATTGCTGCCCGGTCAGGTTTGGCAACTGCAAGTGCAACTGAAACCACCTTGGGGCCTGGTTAATTTTCAGGGTCAGGACAAAGAGCGTTGGTTGTTCGCTGAGGGTATAGGCGGACAAGCCACTGTAAGACAGGGGCAGTTGTTCAGCGAAGGCAACTGGTTTGGTCAACTGGATCGCCTGCGATGGCGACTGAGCCAGGCTATGGCCGCAGTTGAAAGCACAGCCGACAGCCTCGGCATAACGCGGGCATTGGCGGTAGCCGACCGCACGGGTTTAACCAAGGAACAGCGTAACAGCCTGTCGGTTACCGGCACAGCACATTTATTGGCCATCTCCGGCTTGCATGTGGGCCTGGCCTATTTACTGGCTTTTGGTCTGGCCAGGCTGTTGCTTTTGCCGTTGAGCTCACGTTTACCAAACTCCCGAATTGCATGCCTTGTATTCGGCTGGGTGGGGGCATGTGCATATGCCGGGCTGGCGGGTTTTTCCACCTCAACCATCAGGGCATTGGTCATGTTGAGCGTGGTGTTATGCCTGCAGTTGGCTAAGCGCAATATTCCACCTATGCATTCGCTGATACTGGCCCTCACCGTGGTTCTGCTGACAGAGATGTTGGCACCATTGCAGGCTGGAGCCTGGATGTCTTTTGTCGCGGTCGCGGCATTGCTGTTATGGTTTGTACCGCGCCGGGGCCATGGAAGTGGTTGGTTAAAATCCATGCTGCAGGCGCAATTTGCGGTGATGTTGTTGTGCTTTCCTTTCACCGCCTGGTGGTTCCAGATGTCCAGTCCGGCAGGGTTTTTGGCCAACCTGGTGGCGATACCGTGGGTCAGCTTTATTGTGGTTCCGCTGGTGTTATTGGCATTGATCGTTTGGCCATTTGAGCCCGCGTTGTTCGGTTGGTTGGTTAATACGGCAGCTCATGCCTCCGACTGGCTGATGCTGCTACTCAAGCCGCTGGCCGGGTCGGTGCAGGCCTATAGTTCCATTTTGCAGCCTTCCTGGCTCAGCCTCAGCATGGCGGTTGTCGCGGCAGGCTTGATGTTGTTGCCCCGAGGCTTACGCCTGCAAGCGCCTGCGCTGCTGTTGATGCTGCCATTGCTTTTGCCGGCACAGCCCGCCGCTGCCAATAAACTGCAGCTCGATGTGTTGGATGTAGGGCAGGGCACGGCCTTGTTGTTGCAGACAGGTGCTAACCTGCTGCTCTACGACAGTGGCCCAGGAGATGGATTGGGCAATGACCTGGTGGGTTCAGTGATCCATCCCGCAATATTGGCCAGTGGTTATGCGCGGCCCGATCGCATCATTATCAGTCATGGCGATCTGGACCATGCCGGAGGCCTGGCCAGCCTGCTGGAGCAATATCCTGCTGTGCCGCTATTCGCCAGTTTGCCGCAGCAAGTGCCTGGGATTGATGCTTGTGATGATTCCTTGAGCTGGTCCTGGCAGCAAAGCCAATTCAGGGTATTGCATCCATCGCCCTTTCTGCCTTATCAAGGCAATGACTCCTCGTGTGTGCTGGATATCAATGCCGGCCAGTTCAAAATCCTTCTAACCGGCGATATCTCTTCCAAAGTGGAACGTCGATTGCTGGGCCGGAAGCTGGACATCTACCGCATTCTGCTGGTGCCGCATCATGGCAGCCGCTCATCATCTGACCCTGAACTGTTGCGCGTCACCGTGCCCGAGCTGGCCATTGCCACAGCGGGGGTGGGTAATCGCTTTGGCTTTCCGCGCCCCGAGGTCAAACAACGCTACAGAGACGCGGGCATCAAACTGCTATCGACTGATCAATGTGGAGCCATCAGGCTGGAAATTAATGGCGATGGGCCGGCTGAGCTGCAGAGCGCCCGCCGTCAACGACGCGCACCCTGGCGCTGGCCGGCGGGACCGGAATGCCCCTGAAAAATTCCCCTGAGAAATGCTGCTGAACCTTGAATGTACAACCTGTACCCGGAATTGAGTCCGCAGATCAATGGCCAGCAATGGATGCGCCATGTATCATTCGCCTATGAGCCGGTCGGACCTGGCAGTAGATCATGTTAAGTCCGACAGAGCTCCTGACCCGACTAAATCAAAGGAGTGAAGCGCGTGCTAGAGATCATCTATGCCGGTGGTTGGCTGATGGTTCCCATCATCTTTTGTTCGATCCTTGCTGTTGCAATTATCGCCGAACGATTTTGGGCCTTGCGACGGCGCAATGTCATACCCGCTGGAGTGGGCGCCCAGGTGCAAGAATGGGCCGCGCGTCACGAACTCGACAAACGCCACATCGACCAGTTGCGCGATTCTTCAGCCTTGGGTCGGGTGCTGGCGGCTGCTTTGGCCAACCGGCACCGGCCACGCGAGCTGATCAAGGAATCGGTGGAGGACACGGGTCGTCATGTGCTGCATGAGCTGGAGCGTTTCCTCAACACCCTGGGTACCATCGCCGGTATCAGCCCCTTGCTGGGATTGTTGGGTACTGTGTTCGGCATGATCAAGGTATTTTCCGCCATCATGGAGCACGGCGTGGGTAATGCCAATGTCCTGGCGGGCGGTATTTCAGAAGCCTTGATCACCACCGCAGCAGGTCTTTGTGTAGCCATTCCCAGCTATTTTTTTTACCGCTTCTTCAAAGGCCAGGTGGACATGTACGTGATCAGCATGGAAGAACAGGCCATCAGCCTGATCGAGGCCATCGAACGCGGACACGTAGCGCGCCTCGGTACCCGCGTGCCGGGAGGCTGAAGTGAAGCTTCGCACGCGGGAACGCGAGGAACCTACAGTTGATCTGACGTCCTTGATCGACGTGGTATTCCTGTTGTTGATTTTCTTTATGGTCAGCACCAATTTTGAACGACAAGCTGTACTGAAGGTCGATCTGCCTGAGGCCAGTGCTGTGGAGGCGCCCGTTGAGGTGCCAGACAGACTGGAACTGGTAATCGACCCAACGGGCCGCATGTATCTGAACGACCAGCAATTGATCGATGACCAGCGCAGCACCGTGATTGCCGCGTTCAGGCAGGCTGCCGGTGAGCAGCGCGATCTGCCACTATTGTTACGTGCTGATCGCATGACGCCGCACCATTACGTGGTCATGGCCATGGATGTAGCCGCCGAACTGGGATTTACCAATCTGTCCATCGCCACCGACCGCACGGTTGAATCGGGCGAATGAGCACGGACTTTACTGCCAGCACCTCCAGCCAGATATATTTTCGTCTTTGGGCCTACACCCGGCGCTACGGCTGGATGTTTATGCTGGGTATCGTCGGTGTCAGCATGGACGCGGCCATGCAGGCGGCTTTCGTCAAGTTCATGGAGCCATTAATCGATCGGGTTTTCGTAGCCAAGGACTCGGAGTTTGGCTTGTGGCTGGCGGGCGTGATTGCATTGATTGGTGTCGGACGCATCATCGGTAACTTTGCCGGGGTCTACGGCATGGAGTGGGTAGGCAGGAAAGTGGTTGCGGACATGAGACTGGAGTTGTTCAGTCAGTACGTGACCTTACCAGCCGCCTTTTTTGATCGCTATACCGCGGGCCAACTGATCTCCAAACTGGCCTATAACAGCGAGCAGGTAGCGAACGCGGCCACCAAGTCCATCGTCAGCGCGTTTCGCGATGTGATGTTGGTGATATTCCTGGTCGGCGTGATGGTGACCAGCAGCCTGAAACTGACACTGGTCATGCTGTTGCTGGTGCCGATGATTGGTTTGCTGGTCACCGTGATCAGCCGCCGCTTTCGTAAAATAAGCCATCGTATCCAGGATTCAATGGCCGACGTATCGCACGTTACCGAGGAAGTAGTTAGCGGCCATCGTGTGGTCAAGGTGTTCCGCGGCCAGCAAACCGAAATTTCCCGCTTTGCGCTGGTCAATGACAAGACCCGACGCCTGCACATGCGGATGGAGGCGACTCACCTGACGGGCTCATCCATGGTGCAGGTGGCGGCTGTTACCGCCATTGTTTTATTGATGGTGATTGCCACCCGCCCCGATATGCTGGACAGTATCAGCGCCGGAACATTTACCACCCTGTTCTGGGCCATGGTGGGCACCATTCCGCCGCTGAAACGCCTGACTACGGTGCAGTCCCAGTTACAGAAAGGCATCGCTGCCGCAGACAGCATATTCAAGGTGCTTGATACTGAAAGAGAACAAGATACCGGCACGATTTCAGTGGCACGGGTCAAAGGCGAAATCGAGTTCCGGAATGTCAGCTTCAATTATCCCGGTGATGACCGACCGGTGTTACAGAACATCAGTTTCCGGGTACCTGCGGGCAGTGTTACGGCACTGGTAGGCCATTCCGGCAGTGGCAAGACCACACTGGCAGGCTTGTTGCCGCGCTTTTATCCTTACAGTGACGGTCACGTGTTGCTGGATGGCGTTGAACTGAAAGACTACACGCTGGACAGCTTGCGGGCGCAAATCGCCCTGGTCAGCCAGGACGTGGTGTTGTTCAACGACAGCGTGGCCGGAAACATCGCCTATGGCGCCCTCAGCGGTGCTTCTGAAGCGGATATTGAAAAAGCCGCCCAGGCCGCACACGCCATGGAGTTCATCGAACGCCTGCCACAGAAACTGGCCACCGAAGTGGGCGAGAACGGCACGCTGTTGTCCGGCGGGCAACGACAACGCCTGGCCATCGCGCGGGCCTTGCTTAAAGATGCGCCCATCCTGATATTGGATGAAGCGACCTCGGCGTTGGATAACGAATCTGAACGCGCCATTCAGGAAGCCTTGGCTGAAGTCATGAAACACCGCACCACGCTGGTCATTGCCCACCGATTATCCACCATCGAAAATGCCGATCAGGTAGTGGTATTGGATCAGGGCCGGGTGGTTGAATCCGGCACGCACCAGGAGTTACTGGCACGTGGCAAGGTCTATGCCGGTTTGTATAACACCCAGTTTGATCCGGGCAGATCCGGGGCCTCATAACCCATGCGGATCAAACTTGAGCGCTGGCTGAACCAGGTCTGGTATGGCCAGCAGCAAGCGCCCTTGTGGCTGCGCTCCCTGGTGCCATTGTATCGAGTCGGCTTTCTGACCGATCGGGCATTAAAACAAAGAACAGCCAGCGAACTTGCAGGTAAGCCGATACTGGTAGTGGGTAATTTGACCGTGGGTGGCAGTGGCAAAACACCCTTGGTGATTCGCTTGTGCCGGGTGTTGCAGGGTGCCGGAATGACAGTGGGTGTGGCCAGTCGCGGCTATGGCCGCAGCAGCCATGGCCTGCAACGGGTTCGAGCAAATTCTGACCCTGCGCTGGTAGGCGATGAACCTTTGCTGATCGCGCAGCGTGCGGCAGTTGCGGTTATTGTCGCCAACGACCGCTGCGCGGCCGCCAAAGCCCTGTTTGATGAAGGCGTGGACGTGGTCATTGCCGACGACGGACTGCAACATCACCGCTTACCGCG
>Ga0163153_10003015_pt1 | contig 23246 bp, 17 predicted proteins | sample OliLakLV19MP6IB1_FD_148629 | JGI IMG/M metagenome (GOLD analysis project Ga0163153, IMG submission 148629) | Freshwater microbial mat bacterial communities from Lake Vanda, McMurdo Dry Valleys, Antarctica - Oligotrophic Lake LV.19.MP6.IB-1 | ecosystem: Environmental > Aquatic > Freshwater >...
ATGTACGTGCAGGACCGGCTGCGGGCGGAGCGGGAGCGGCTGGACTCGATGCTGCGTTCGAGCCGGACGCTGGTGTACATCTGCGGCGTGGCGGGGATGGAGCTGGGGATCTTCGAGCAGCTCGCGCGCCAGCTCGACGGGGCGTCGCTCGAGCAGTACCTGGGCGTGGACCCCGAGGCGCTGGCGTTGCTGCGGATGGGGCCGGAGGGCAAGGCGGTGTGGCAGCGGTCGATGATCCACAAGCAGGTGCGGCCGACGCGCCGGATGTTCCTCGAGGTGTACGCGTAAGAGGAATCACCGCAGAGGCGCAGTGGGCGCGAGAGGAAGACAGAAGACGGCTTAACACGGAGAGCACGGAGGACACGGAGAGGGAGAGTGAGAGAGAGAATTGGATTCAGATTCGAAAATCCTGGTCTTTCTCCGTGCTCTGTGTGTCCTGCGTGGTGAACTGGCTTCCTGTTGCGCCCCCTCTTGCCTGTGCGGTGATTCTCCCGCGTTGCCGATAGACTGAGGCATGTCACGAGCCTTCTCGCCACAGGTTGCTTCTCGTCTGCAGCGGTGCGGGACGACGATTTTCACCGAGATGACGGCGCTGGCGATCAAGCACGGGGCGGTGAATCTCGGGCAGGGCTTTCCGGACTTTGACGGCCCGTCGTTCGTGCGCGACGCGGCGGTGAGGGCGATGGACTCGGGGATGAACCAGTACGCCCGCATGGCGGGCGCGGCGCCGCTGAACAAGGCGGTGGCGGACTACTGGAATCGCGTCACGGGTGACGCGATCGACCCGGACGCGCAGGTGACCGTTACGACCGGGGCGACCGAGGCGATCGCGTCGGCGCTGCTGGGGTATCTCAACCCGGGGGACGAGGTGATCCTGTTTGAGCCGTTCTACGACTCGTACCTGGCGGGGGTGATGCTCGCGGGGGCCGAGGCGAGGGTGGTCACGCTGCGAGCGGGCGCGGTGAAGCCGGGGGAGCGGGCGTCGGGGGTCGATGCGCCGTTCCGGTTCGACGAGGGGGAGCTGCGCCGGGCGTTCACGGCGCGGACGAGGATGATCGTGGTGAATTCGCCGCACAACCCCACGGGGAAGGTGTTCACGCGCGAGGAGCTCGAGCTGATCGCGAAGCTGTGCGTCGAGCACAACGTGGCGGCGATCTCCGACGAGGTGTATGAGCGGCTGGTGTACGAGGTGGGGGCGGGCCTGCCGCACGTGCGGCTCGCGACCATGCCGGGGATGCGCGAGCGGACGATCACGTGCTCGAGCCTGGGCAAGACGTACAGCTACACGGGGTGGAAAATCGGTTGGGCGGTGGCGTCGCCGTCGCTGACCGGGTGCGTGCGGGCGGCGCATCAGTATCTCACGTTCTGCACGGCGACGCCGCTGCAGCACGCGGCGGCCGCGGCGATCATCGGCGGCGAGGCGGCGGTCGAAGAGCTCGTGACGCACCTGCGGGCGCAGCGGGACGTGCTCGCCGATGCGCTGCAGGAGATCGGCTTCGGCGTACACATGCCGGCGGGGACGTACTTCATCATGGCGGACCACGCGAAGTTCGGGTTCGCCGACGACGTCGCGTTCGCCAAGCACCTGGTCGAGAGCGCGGGGGTGGCGAGCATCCCGCCCAGCGTGCTGTACGCGAACCCCGAGCACGGGCGGGGGATGATCCGCTTCGCGTTCTGCAAGAAGGCGGGGACGATGGAGGAGGCGGTGAAGCGGTTGCGGGCGTGGGCGAAGGGGCGGTAGGCGCCGAGCCCGACGCGCCGGCGAGCACCATTTGGCGGAAGCAGCCCGGTTTGTCGTTGTGGTCGTCGGTGAGCGCGAACGGCGCGGCAAGCGTGGGCCCATTGCTGAACTCGCGTCGCGTTACGCGAAACGTGCCCAATGCTCGAGGTCGTTGGAGGGTTGGAGGAGAGCAAGAAGCAAGAGCCCTCACCCCGGCCCTCTCCCTTCCGCAGAGCCGGAAGGGAGAGGGAGGCGGACATGCTCACGCCCGAGGCGGCTTGAGCATGTCACCCATTTATCCCGTAGGCTTGGCGCATGGTTTCGAAGTTCGGGCTGCAGATCAGCGCGTTGTTCCGGCGGTTCGTTCCGGATCCGCTTGTCATCGCGATCCTGCTGACGCTCGTGGTGTTCGTGATGGCGCTGGTGCTCGGGCGGCCCCCACACACACCGGCGGCGGAGCCGGACGCGGGCGTGGGCGAGCGGGCGGTGATGCTGTTCGACGCGTGGCGGGGCGAGAACGGCGTGTGGCGGTTCCTGAAGTTCGGGATGCAGATGTGCCTCGTGCTGATCACGGGGTATGCGCTTGCCGAGAGCCGGCCGGTGCGGCGGGTGCTCGATGCGCTGGCGGAGCTGCCCCGTTCGCCGCGGAGCGCGGTGGGGCTAGTGGCGCTGGTCGCGTGCCTGGCGGGGCTTGCGAACTGGGGGCTGGGGCTGATCGTCGGGGCGATACTGGCGCGGGACGTGGCGCGGGCGGCGGCCCGACGCGGCGTGAAGGTGCATTACCCGCTGCTGGTGGCCGCGGGGTTCATGGGGCTGCTCATCTGGCACGGCGGGCTCTCAGGGTCGGCGCCGCTGACGATGACCACGGTGCAGGCGGCGTCGGGAGTGCTGCCGAAGAAGACGATCGAGCTCCTGGGGAACAGGGGCGTGCCGCTGACGGAGACGCTGTTCTCGACGCTGAACCTCGTGATCACGGGGGGGCTGCTGGTGATCATCCCGCTCACGCTCGTGCTTCTTCATCCGACGCGGGACGAGGATGTCATGATCGCGCCCGGAGCGGCAGGGGCGGTAAGCGTGGAGGCCCCGGAGATGCACGGCACGTCGACGCTGCCGGACCGGCTTGATCGCAGCCGGGTGGTCGCGTGGCTGCTGGGCGTGCCGCTCTTGTTCGCGGTGGTGCGGTACGGGATGGTGCAGGGGCTGTGGTCGATCACGATCAACGAGGTGATTGCGCTGATGTTCGGCCTGGGGCTCGTGCTGCACGGGTCGGTGCGGTCGTACGCGCGGGCCGCGGAGGACGGGGCGGGTGAGAGCGTGGGGATCGTGCTGCAGTTCCCGATCTACGGCGGGATCGCGGCGCTGTTTGAAGCGTCGGGGCTGGTGGAGGTGCTATCGGACACGATCGGCGTGTGGATCCCCGCGAGCCTGCTGCCGCTGGCGACGTTTCTCTCTGCGACGGTGGTCGGGCTGTTCATCCCGTCGGGGGGCGGGCAATGGGGCGTGCAGGGGCCGGTGGCGCTCGCGTCGGCGATCGACGCGGGGGTTGCGCCGGGCGCGATCGTGATGGCGGTCGCGTACGGCGACCAGGCGGCCAACATGCTGCAGCCGTTCTGGGCCCTGCCGCTGCTGGCGATCACCGGGGCCAAGGCCCGGGACATCGTCGGGTACACCGCGCTGGTGATGATCGTGAGCATGGCGTGGATCGCGCTGGGTCTGGTGGTGCTCGGGTGAACGGCGCGGGCGTGCGCAGCGAGCCGGAGTACGCGTCGCTTGTCGACGAGGTGGTGCGCCGGACGCTGGCGGCGGCGGACGCCGAGCGGGCGGTGCGGGAGCGGGGCGCGGCGATTACCGCCGATCTCGAGGGGGTGGCGTCGGTCACGCTCATCGCGGTGGGGAAGGCCGCGGCGGGGATGGCCCGCGGCGCGATGCCCCTGCTGGGCGAGCGCGTGAGCGCGGGGGTGGTCGTCATCCCGCGCGGCGCGAGCGGGCGGGCGGCGGACCCGGGGCCGCTGCCGCGGGGGGTCGAGGTGTGTATCGCCGATCATCCCACGCCGGGGAGCGGGAGCTTTCGCGCGGGTGAGCGGGTTGAGGCATTGGTGGCACAGGCGTCCCGCCTGTGTCCCGGCGCCCGGACGAACCCGGCAATTCCATCTGACCCCGCTCGGCCGAAGCGGCCGACACAGGCGGGACGCCTGTGCCACCACGTCCACGCGGTTGTGCTTCTCATCTCGGGCGGAGCGTCGGCGATGATGGCCGCCCCGCGGGAGGGGGTGACCCTTGCCGACCTCGGCGCCGTCGCCGACGCGCTCATGCGATCCGGGGCCGGCATCGACGAGCTGAACACCGTCCGCCGCAGGCTGGACCGGCTGAAGGGGGGAGGGTTGGCGCGCCTGGCGGCGCCCGCGCGGGTGTTCACCTACGCGATATCCGACGTGCTGGGCGATGACCTTCGCACTATCGGCTCGGGGCCGGGCGTCTGCGACGCGACGACCGACGCGGACGCGCTGGGCGTGCTCGAATCCCGCTCGGCGCTGGGCGCGAGCCCGGCGGCAACGGCTGTTCTGCGCGCGGGCGCGAAGAACCCGCCACCCATCGCCCCGCCGCTGGGCGCTTCCGCGGCCCGGGTGCTGCTGAACAACGGCGCGTGCCTTGAATGGCTGCGGGAGCAGCTCACGGACTTGGGCGACGTCGTCGAAGTCCGCGCCGGCGTTCGCGGGGAGGCCCGCGACGCCGCTGGGGCGCTGGTCCACCGTCTTGCGCAGATCGGGGCCGATTCGGCGGCGCGGCCGGGGCCGCGCCCGCGTCTGGTCCTCTGGGGCGGCGAAACCACGGTGACGGTCCGCGGCACGGGCCTCGGCGGACGCAACCAGGAGTTCGCCCTCGCCGGCGCGATCGCGGCAGCGGAGTTCGCACGCGCCCGCTCGGCGAACGGCGCGGCTTGGCTGGTCATCGCGAGCTTCGGCACCGACGGCGTCGACGGGCCCACCGACGCGGCGGGGGCGTTCGTCACCGACCGCACGGTCGCGGCCGGCCGAGCCCTGGGCCTGGACCCGGCCGCCGCGCTCGGGGCGAACGACTCGCACACGTTTTTCGCGGCCCTTGAAGCCGGCGGGGTACGTGCCCTCGTCCGCACCGGCCCGACGGGGACGAACGTGAACGACGTGATGCTCGGCGCGATATGGACATGAGGATGCGCGTATCTCACGTTCGCCCGGCGCGGGGGGCGGGCCCTTGAGGGAGGTAACGGGGTCGTCTTCGCGCATTTCACAGCTACCACCACCCGTCCGGACGTGGTATCCTGTGGTCGGCGGCGCACTCGCGCTCGAGCGCAAGGGAGTTCCCATGCTCAGCGGCGGCCTGACGATCCAGCGGCTTCTTGCCGGGATGAAGAAGTTCAACGCCTCGGACCTGCACATCAAGGTGGGCATCCCCCCCACGTATCGCATCGGCGGGCTGCTCAAGGCCGTGGGCGGCGATCCGCTCACGGAGGAGGAGGCCGACCACCTCATGGACCCGATCATCCCGCCGCACATGCGCGAGCGGTTCGGGACGAGCGGGGACCTGGACTTCGCCACGTTCAACGAGGAGGGGGACCGTTTCCGGGTGAACATGTTCCGCGCGGGCGGGCACGTGAACGTCGCGATCCGGCGTGTGAAGGCCGAGATCCCCACGTACACGTCGCTGCACCTGCCCCCCATCTACAACAAGATCATCGAGGACTCGGGCGAGGGGCTCGTGCTCGTCGTGGGCGTGACGGGGTCGGGCAAGAGCTCGACGCTCGCGGCGATGATCGAGCACATCAACGAGACGCGGTCGGAGAACATCATCACCGTCGAGGACCCGGTCGAGTACCGCTTCTTCCCGCGCAAGAGCATCATCAGCCAGCGCGAGATCGGGATCGACGTGCCGGATTACAAGGCGGCGCTGCGCTACGTCGTCCGCCAGGACCCCGACGTGATCTTCATCGGCGAGCTGCGCGACCACGACACGGTGCTCGCGGCGATCCAGGCGGCCGAGACGGGGCACCTGGTCTTCGGGTCGCTCCACACCGCCGACACCATGCAGTCGTTCAACCGCATCCTGGAATTCTTCCCGAGGGAAGAGCACGCGTTCATCCGCAGCTCGCTCTCCAACACGCTCAAGGCGATCTGCGCGCAGCGCCTGCTGCCGGCGGTGGAGGGGTTCGAGACCTCCGTCGTTCCGGCGACCGAGGTGCTGCTCAACACACCGATCGTCGGGGAGAAGATCCGCGACGGGCAGGACCAGGATCTCCCGGCGGTCATCCAGAGCTCCACCGCCGAGGGGATGCACAGCACCACGCAGTCGCTGGCGCGGATGGTGAGGGATGAATGGGTTGACCTGCGCACGGCGATGTCGTTCGCCCCGAATCGCGACGCCCTGGACAGCGAGGTCAAGGGCCTGGAGGTGCGGAGCAAGTCGCTGGTGAGCCGGATCCGGTCGCCCCGTTAGGGCCCGCTAACTGGCTCTTTCGATGGTTTTGCGCGCATCTTTGCGCGCAGCGCGGGGCTTTCCCGGGTCATCTCTCGCGTGCTGCCCGCCGATGTGGTATCTTTCTCCTGAGGAATCACTTCTGGAGAGGGAGCGACACTTGAGGTCAGAGCCCATGGCGATATCGGTGCGTGGCCGCGGCCGGTCCGTGGTCGGGCTGAGCGTGAAGGCGGCGCTCGCGGCGGCGTGCCTGAGCGCACCGGCGTGGGCGGACGGGCTGGCCGCGGGCTCGCTCCCGCCAGCCCCACCACGCGCGACCGATATCGCGCTGCGGGCCGGGACGGTGGACGCCAGCGCTGCTCGCCCCAACCTTGCCGGCGCGATTTCGCAGAGCGTGCGCGGGCAGCGCTGGGTGCTCCAGCTCGACGGCCCGATGACCCCCGAGCGTCGCGATGCGCTCGCGGGGGCGGGCGTCACGCTCGAAACCTACCTCCCGGTGAACTCGTGGGTCGCGCGCCTCGACGGCGCCGACGCAGTGAAGGCCAAGGGCCTGGCGTTCGTCCGCTGGGTGGGCGTCTACGACGACGCGTGGAAATCCGACCGAGCCCTGGGCGGGGCGAACTTCGTCACGCCCGAGCGACGTGCGATGGCCGCGCGGGGCCTGGAGCTCGTGCTCATCACGCTCTTCGCCGACGAGACCGCCGGTGGGGTCACCAAGGCGGTCGGTGCGCTGAGCCCGTCGGCCCGCGTCCACTGGACCGAGCGCGTCGGGCGGACGGTGGTCGTCAGCGCGACGGTCCCGCGCGGCTCGGCGCGGGCGCTGGCCGCTCGTTCCGATGTGGCGTACATCGAGCCGGCTCCGGAGCTGACCGAGCGGAACAACGACATCCGCTGGATCGTTCAGACGAACGTCCCCAGCAGCACGCCGTTCTACACCGCCGGGCTGCACGGCGAGGGCCAGATCCTGGGGATCATGGACACGCGCGTGGACATGTTCCATTGCTCGTTCAGCGACCCGGCTCACCCGATCGGCCTGCTGCACCGCAAGATCCTCGCGTACAACCGCGATTTCACCATCGGCGGATCGCACGGGACCCACGTCGGGGCGACCGCCGTCGGCGATGCGGGCGCGGACGCCGAGACCCGCGGCGTGGCGTACCTGGCCAAGCTCGTGTACGCCGGGATCCCCGCGTACAACGAGGTCTCGGTGCTCGCGGCCCTTACGCTGCACCAGTTGCAGGGCGCCCGCGTTCACACCAACAGCTGGGGCAACGACGCCACGACCGCGTACGACGGCCTGTGCCGCGGCATCGACGAGTTCATGTACCTCAACGAATCGGCCATCGTGCTCTTCGCGGTGACGAACACGGCGACGCTGAAAAACCCCGAGAATGCGAAGAACCTGCTCGCGGTCGCCGCCACCGGGGCCGCGCCCAACCAGGACACGTTCTGCCGCGGCGGGACGGGCCCGACGAGCGACGGCCGGCGCAAGCCGGAGGTGTACGCCCCTGGGTGCGGCACGCTCTCGGCGCGGTCGAACACGCCGTGCGACACCGTCGCGATGACCGGCACGTCGATGGCCACGCCGGTTGTCGCGGGCGCGGCCCTGCTGGTCCGCGAGTACTTCGTCGAGGGGTACTACCCCACCGGCATCGCGAACGCGATCGACGCGTTCGAGCCGTCGGGCGCGCTGCTCAAGGCCGTGCTCGTGAACTCCGCGCAGGACATGACCGGCCTGGCGGGCTACCCGAGTCTGCAGGAGGGCTGGGGGCGCGTGCGTCTCGACGGGGCGCTCTTCCTGCCCGGCGACGTGAGCACCACCATCGTCCGCGACGTCCGCAACATCGCCGGCCTGAGCACCGCGCAGCAGAGCGAGGTGCTCGTGAACGTGCAGCCGGGAGAGCCGCTGCACGTCACGCTCGTGTGGACCGACCCGCCCGCGGCGGCGAACGCCTCGTTCGCGCCGATCAACAACCTTGACCTGGTCGTCGTCCCCCCCGACGGCGACCCCGCGTACGTCGGGAACGACTTTGCCTCGGGCGAGAGCGTCCGCGGCGGGGCCGCGGACACGCTCAACAACGTCGAGCAAGTCATCGTCGGCGAGCCGGCGCCGGGGCTGTGGACGGTGCGCGTCGTCGCGAGCGCCGTGAACGTCGGGACGCAGGGCTACGCCCTGGTGGTCGCCGGGGCCGTGGGCGAGCCCTCGTGCCAGACCGACCGCGACCTCAACGGCGTGGTCAACTCCACCGACGTCAGCGAGTTCATCAACGACTGGTTCGAAGATCAGGCCAACGGCACGATCCTCGCCGACTTCAACACCGACGGCGTCTCCAACTCGACCGACGTCAGCGACTTCATCAACCAGTGGTTTGTCGAGCTCGGCGGGTGCTGAGCCCCCACTCCCCTGTCCCCATCCGGGGAAACTTGATATCGGCGTCAATCCGGCGGTGGCGGCGGTGACGGCGGCGCACGACCGTTGAGCATGCTGATGATGCTGGCGAAACCAAGGCCGTTGACGGACAACAGGGGACCGAGCACGCCGGCGCTGCCGAGCGCCGACGAGATGTACCGCGCGATCGTCGCCCGCGACGCGGGGTACGCGGGCGTGTTCGTCGTGGGCGTCAAGACGACGGGCGTGTTCTGCCGTCCCGGGTGCGGGGCGCGGGCGCCCAGGCGCGAGAACGTCGAGTTCTTCCCGCGGGCCGTGGACGCGGTGACGGCGGGGTATCGCGCGTGCAAGCGGTGCCGCCCGATGGAGCCGAGCGAGGCGATCCCGGACTGGGCGGAACGGGTGATCCGGCTCGCCGAGTCGCACCCGGGCCAGCGCTTGGCCGGGGCGGACCTGCGGGCGGCGGGCATTGATCCCGTGCGGGCGGCGCGGTGGTTCAAGGCGCGGTTCGGGGTGACGTTCCAGGGGTATCACCGGGCGCTGCGGGTGGGGCGTGCGGCGCAGGCGGCGGCGGGTCCAACGGGCGAGCTTGCGGGGCTGAAGGTGCGCACGGCCGCGACCGCCGCGGGGTTTGACTCGGAGAGCGGGTTCCGCGATGCGCTCGCCGACCTGTTCGGGAGCACGCCCGCGCGAGGTCGCTCGGGCGACGCCGTTCTCATGACCGCGCGATGGCTGAGCACGCCGCTGGGCTCGATGATCGCGGTGGCCCGCGGCAAGCAGGTGGTCATGCTCGAGTTCGCCGATCGGCGCGGGCTGGTCACGCAGCTGCGGACGCTGCGGTCGCGCTTGCCGGGGGCGATCATCCCCGGAGCGAGCGCCGTGCTCGACGAGTTGGGGGCCCAGCTTTCGCAGTACTTCGCGGGCGAGCGGTCGCGGTTCGACGTGCCGATCCTGCGCCCCGGCACGCCGTTTCAGAGCGCGGTCTGGGAGCGGCTCGAGGCGATCCCGCCGGGCACGACGTCGAGCTACGGCAAGATCGCGCGCGAGCTGGGGCGCCCGTCGGCCGTGCGCGCGGTGGCCAGGGCCAACGGCGACAACCGGTTGGGGATCATCATCCCGTGCCACCGCGTGATCGGGTCCGATGGGGCGCTCACGGGCTACGCGGGGGGGCTGTGGCGAAAGCGGTGGCTGCTGGAGCACGAGAGGATGGTGAAGGGTGATCGGTGATCGGTGATCGGGTTGATCCCACCCTTCACCGTTCACCGTTCACTCGGGTACCCTCTCCCCATGCTGACCATCAACTACGCCAACTGCCTCTCGGACCGGGTCGCCCAGCACGGCGTGGAGCCCGAGCGTCTGGACAAGGGGGCCGAGTCCGCGGCGGCGGTCGCGGCGCTCACGGGCAAGCTCGCCGTCAGCCGCGCCAAGCCCGCCGACCAGGGCGGGTGGGAGCGCTGGCGCGACCTGCCGCTGGGCGCGATGCGCAAATCGCACGTCGACGCGGTGAAGTCGCTGGTGACCCGCTTCAAGCCCGGGGCCGACAACCTCGTCGTCATGGGCATCGGCGGTTCGGCGCTGGGCAACATCGCGCTGCAGGGGGCGCTCAACTCCCCCACGTTCAACCTGAGCCCGGCGGCGCGCAAGGTCGGCCCGCGCATCTTCGTCGTCGATAACGTGGACCCGGTCTACTTCGGCTCGGTCCTGCGGACGTGCGAGGAGCTCGACCCGGGGCTCAAGCGAACCATCTTTAACGTCGTGAGCAAGTCGGGCGAGACGGCCGAGACCGCGTCGCAGTTCATGATCGTCCGCGACCTGCTCAAGAAACGGGGGCTGCGCGGCCCGGAGCACATCGTCGCCGTCACCGACCCGGCCAAGGGCACGATGCGCAAGATCTGCGACAACGAGGGGTACGCGACCCTGCCCGTGCCCGAGGGCGTGGGCGGGCGGTTCAGCGTCCTCTCCCCCGTCGGCCTCTTCAGCGCCGCGATGGCGGGGATCGACATCGACGCCCTGCTCGACGGCGCGGCGAGCATGGACGAGCCGTGCTCGCGTGAAGACATCACGGCCAACCCCGCGGCCATGCTTGCGTTCCTGCTCGTCGAGCTGGGCACCCGCACGGGCAAGCCCAACCACGTGATGATGCCGTACTCAAATCAGCTCTACCTGCTCGCCGACTGGTTCCGCCAGCTCTGGGCCGAATCGCTGGGCAAGAAGGCCGACCTGCGGGGCGACACCGTCTACGCCGGGTTCACGCCCATCAAGGCCCTGGGCACCACCGACCAGCACAGCCAGGTGCAGCTCTACCGCGAGGGCCCCAACGACAAGGTCTTCGGGCTCGTCGACATCGCCGAATTCGGCGGCGAGGAGATGACCATCCCGACGGGCCTGGGCGTCGACGCGATCCAGTACCTCGAGGGCAAGACGATGGGCGCGCTGCTCAACGCCGAGAAGCGCGCGACCGAGTACGCGCTGGTCGAGAGCCACCGCCCGAACTTCACGATCACGTTCCCCAAGCTCGACGCGTACCACGTCGGGCAGTTCATCTACCTGTGGGAAGTGGTGACGAGCTACGCGGGGCTGATGCTCAATATCGACGCGTATGACCAGCCGGCGGTGGAGCTGGGCAAGCAGGCGACGTTCGGGCTCATGGGGCGCGCGGGCTACGAGAAGCACCTCAAGGCGGTGAACGAGACGCTGGCGGCGACGGATCGGGTGTGGAAGGGCTGAGCGGCGGATAAGAGCCCCGAGCGCAAGCGACGGGCCACGGCGGCGACCGTGGTTCGCCGTCGCTCGTCGAAACGGTTGCTCCTGAGGCCCGTCGCTTGCGCTCGGGGCTCTCATCCAAAAAGAAAGCCGCCCCGGCGTTAACCGGGGCGGCTGGAGGATCTCTCAATCCCGAGCGGGGCGTTGCTTAGCCGAGCAGCGACAGGGCTGACTGGGGCTGGCTGTTGGCCATCGCCAGGACGTTGGTAGAGGCCTGGGCAAGGATCTGGCCGCGGGTGAGGCCCGCGGTTTCGCTGGCGAAGTCGGCGTCACGGATGACGGACTCGGCCGCGGCGGTGTTCTCAAGGGAGATACCGAGGCTGCGGATGGTCGCACCGACGGTGTTGCGCTGGAAGGCGCCCAGGCGGCCGCGGGTGCTGGAGACCTGACGGACGGCCTCGGCGACGACCTTCTGGGCGTCGGAGATGTTGCCGTTGACGAGGTTCAGGCCCTTGCCCGAGGCGAGGTCGGCGAGGAAGCCGGTGGTGGAGTTGCCGAGCTTGCGGGCGGCCACGTCGGTGATGCCCATCGAGACCTTGGACCCGATGTTGACGTTCGCGGCGAGCTGGAAGTCGGCGCCGCCGCCGTCGATTGTGAAGGCGTTGATGACGGAGGTGCCGCCGGTCTTGATGGCGGTGGCGTCGGTGAAGGTGAGCTCGACGTTGAGGAAGTCGGTGTTGATGCGGGCGGTCTTGCCCGAGCTTGTGGCGTTGATGCCGTTGATGGTGACGCCGATGTCCTGGCCCTTGTCGCGGACGCCGTTGGAGGCTCCGGAGAAGGCGGTGGTGCTGCCGGCGGCGAGGTTGAAGTTGGTGGCGTCGAGCTGACGGATGCCGATGCCCGAGCCGGCGATCGAGCCGTCGTCGATGACCTTGACGCTGACGAACGCGTCGGACCCGAACTCGGAGGACTCGAGACGGACGCCGGTGGTGCTCGACGCGGTGGCGGCGAGGCCGGTGACGTCGGTGAAGGCGTTGATGGTGCTCACGATCGAGGCGACCGTGGTGCCCGAGGCGAACGAGAGCTGGCGGGACCCCTTGGAGCCGGAGATCTCGATCACGAACGAGCTGGTCCCGCTGCCCAGGTCGATCGCCCCGCCGAAGTTGATGAACAAACCGGCCTTCTGGGCGGAGGTGGTGATCAGGGCCTGGACGTCGAGGCTCGAGCCGCTCTCGACCTTGGCCGCGTTGACGCGGAAGTCGGTCACGCCGGTGGCGACGTTGGAGGCCTGGTAGTCGTAGTTGCCGTTGAGGAGCTTGATGCCCTGGAAGCTGGTGGCACCGGCGATGCGGTCGATGGTCTGCAGGATCGAGTCGATCTGCAGCTGGTTCGCTTCCTTCTCCTCCTTGCTCAGACCGGCGGTGTTCGCGGTCGTCGTCACCAGGCCCTGGAGCTCGGTGAGGAGGCTGGAGACTTCCTGCAGGCCGCCTTCGGCGATGTTGGCGACCTGGTCGGCGCGCTCGGCGTTGGTGATGGCGGCGTTGAGCGCGGCCTTCTCGCCGCGGAGATTCTCCGACGCGATCAAGCCCGCGGGATCGTCGCGACCTCGGTTGATGCGCAGGCCCGTGCTCAGCCGCTCGAGCGACTGGTTGAGGCCCTGGTTATTCTGGCCCAGCACGCGCTGCGCGATGAGTGCCTGAACGTTCGTGTTAATCCGGCTCATAGAGATCCTCCGTGAATCGTGACTACGCGGTCGTGGGGGGCCGTGCTCAGCCCGTGGTTCCACTCCGCACTTGTGGGTTCTCGCTTCGCGGCGATCCTGGCCGGCGATGCCCGGTATCCGTACCGAGCGGGAGAAGACGGGGCCTGCGCGGTAGCAGCCCGTCCCGCCAAGGGAATCGGACCCGCCGGGGATGACGTTGAGGCACGGGCTCGAATGAACGGGATCAACGCCCGCACAAACGCACCAGGCCCCACGGGCGAGCGCCCGCGGGGCCTGGGTTGTTATTGTGATCTCAGGAGGACCGGCCGGGCCGGATGGGCTTATCCGAGGAGCTGGAGGACCTGCTGGCTCTGCTGGTTCGCCAGGGCGAGGGTCGAGGTGCCGGCGCTGCTGAGGATCTGGGCCCGCGTCAGGGCGCTGGTTTCCTTAGCGAAGTCGGCGTCACGGATGCGCGATACGCTCGCGGTCAGGTTCTCGACCGCGTTCTGGAGCGACCGGACGTTGGTCTGGAGGGTGTTCTTCTCGAACGCGCCCAGCCGGCCGCGGATGACCGAGACCTCGTCGAGGGCGGTATCGAGAATCCTGCTGGCACTCTCGAAGTTGCGTGACCGCAGGTCGTTGGCCCCGCCGGACTTGATCGAGGAGAGGAACGCGACCTCGGTGCCGATGAGCGTGCCGCCCAGGCGGCTCGCGGCGACCGATTGCACGCCGATGTTGATCTGCTGGCTCGTGTTGACCTGGCCGCCGAGCTGGTAGGTAGCCCCACCGCCGGTGACGTAGAACGTCGTGCTCCCGCCGTTGCGCGTCGCCAGGTCCCTGGTGAACGTGAGCTCGAGCGAGAGCGACGTGCTGTTCTGCAGGCTGACCTGCGTGCCGTCGCCGATCGCCAGGGCCCCGTTCACGAGGGCCGTGACGTCGCGGCCCTCGTCGCGGTTGGAGGTGGAGAGGTCGCTCCCGGGGAAGGTGGCAAAGGAGAAGCCGGCGGGCATCGAGGCGAGGTTGTCGGCCTCGTAGGTTCGGAAGAAGCTGCCGCCCGAGAGCTTCTGCACGGAGCAGAACGACTTGGAGCCGAGGTTCACGGACTCGAACACCAGGCCGCTCGCCGCGTTTGCGGGGTTGAGCAGCCGGGCCGTGACGCCGACCGCCTGGGTGAACTGGTTCACGGCGGTGCAGACGGACTGGAGGGTGGCGCCCGAGAAGAACTGGATGACCTGGACGCCGTTGGTGCCGGCGATCTCGAGGGTCACCGATGACTGCAGGGTGCCGTTGAGGGCGGGGTTGGAGTAGTCGCCTCGGAGGAAGAGGCCGGCCGACTGGGCGCTGGCGAGCACCGTGACGTCAACCTGCACCTCGGTCTGTCCGGCGAAGTTCACGCCGAAGACGTTGGCCTTGGCGACGGCGGAGGAGGCCATGCCCGAGAGGACGTAGTCGAGCGAGCCGTTGAGCAGCTTGAGGCCGCTGAAGCTCGCCGAGTTGCTGATCCTCGTGATCGACTCGATGGCCGAGTCGATCTGGAGCTGGTTGGCCTTGCGTTCCTCGTCGGAGAGCGCGCCGGTGTTGGCGGCCTCCACGACCAGGGCCTTGAGCGAGCTCAGGAGGTCGGAGACCTCGGCGAGCGAGCCCTCGGTGGTCGCGATGACCGACGAAGCGCGTTGGGAGTTGTCGACCGCCTGGTTCAGCCCCGAGATCTCCGAGCGGATGCGCTCGGAGACGATCAGGCCCGCCGGGTTGTCGGCCCCGCGGTTGATGGCCAGACCCGTGCTCAGCCGCTGGAGGCGGACGGTCAGGTCTTCATTGGCCCGGGACAGGTTCGCCTGGGCGGTCATGGAAGGAATGTTTGAGTTGATTCGGGTCATGGCAATCCTCCGTGATTGCTTCGAAGTCAGTTCTGATCATCCCGCGGCGGTACGCCGCGCGGGCATTTGCGCACTCTTCACTGCATTCTGATCCGAGCTACACGGCTTGCACATCGCAAGCGGCGTGCCAAACTCTGGTCTGTACTACGCCGACTTCGCCACTGGGCCGTTGTTTCCGCCGGTGGCGCGTCCGCGTGGGGCGCCCGTGATGCCGAGGGCCGGCGGGGGAGCGGTAGAGGTGGTAGAGGTGGAGGTGGCGATGAGCCGGGTCCGTTCGCGGGCCGGGCTCTTGGCCGGTCCGGGGGTAATGGTGCTGCGGAGCACGTCGATGTCCGTGGTGGCGAGCTGCTCGCGGAGGTCCGCGGCACGTTCGTTTTCCTCACGGATGGCGACGTACACCTCTTTGCGGTGGACGGCGATCCGGCTCGGGGCGCTGATGCCCAGCCGGACCTTGTCCCCGCGGATGTCGACGATGGTGATTTCGATATCATCGCCGATCATGATCGTTTCATCTCTCTGCCTGGAGAGCACCAGCATGCCGAAGGCTCCTTCCGAGTGGCGTCCACCGCCCACTCGGGCTGATGGTCATAAGAAGTCACCCGATGGGCGCACCGCTTGCGCGGGCGCGTCCGGGGCCGTTTGAAGCAAGTCAGGCGTCGCTCGGGTGCGCGACGATCGGTCAGGCCGATTTGGCCGGGCGGAGCTGCTCGCCCAGGCGCACCAGCGGCTGACGAGTCGTCCACCGCTTCTCGGCGAGCACGAACTGCTCGCCCTGCTTGTTGAGCGTGTTGATCACCAGGGGACCCTGGAAGTTCCCGGTCAGCACCTGGTCGACCTTGTTCACGATCACGAACACCTGCGCGTCGGTGAGCGTGCCGAGCTTGAGCTCGGTCATCTGCTCCTCGCGGATCGGCACGTTGTAGTCGCCGATGAACATCGTCGGGTCGGTGATCACGAACGCCAGGTCCGGATCCTCGAGCGACTGCAGCCAGAAGAAGCAGGCGTCGTCGGCCGGCTCGAGCACGCAGAAGCGCCTGTGCTCGCCGAACCCGAGCAAACCCTTGGGGAAGTTGATCACGCGGTCTTCAGGGATCGAGAGCGTCCCGAACCGGCTTGTCTGTACCTGCATATCGCGGACTCCGTCCAGCTCGGCCGGTTCCACCGGAATCACCCGCGCGACATGGCGCGGGCGACTTCCTGTCCCAAGAGCGACCCGCGGCCGATTGCGGTTCGCCCGCCCCCGGGTCCACCCGGGAGCGCTTTCTTCAATCGTCCTCGCCCGGCGTTCAGCCGAGGAAGTCGAGTAGTGTGCGGGACTGGGACTGAGCGCCCGTCTGAAGCCCCGCCTGCAACTGCGTCTGCAACTGACTGAACCGCACAGACGCTTCCGCGAAATCCAGGTCCTGCAGCCGTGAACGCACCGTCTCGTCGAACAGGATCTGATCTTCCTGCCGCACCTTCGCCTGCGAGACCCGGTTGCCGAACACGCCCGACAGGGCCCGAGCCGACGCGAGGCCGTCCACGCTCGACTCCAACTCCTCAGCAGCAAGAGCGATGCCATCGCTGTCGTCCCGCAGCAATGCCTCGCGGAGGTCCATGAGCTTGGTGAGCAGGCTGTTGACACGCAGGCCCGAGCGGTCCTGCGCGGTGAACGTTGCGCTCCCCGCGTCGTACCGGCCCTCGAGCAGCCCCAGGTCCTGCGCCGCCGCGGAGTTGTTGCGCTTTTCGATCGTGATCGTCCCCGCGCCCGCGAGGTCGCGCAGGGCCAGGGCGTTGGGGCCGTCGGCAAATGCGGCGCTCACGGAGCCGGGGGGGATCGTCCCGGCCGTTTCCGCGTCCGCGATCGCGGCGTTCACGCGGTCGATCACGCCCTGCATGGTCGCCAAGTCGCTCGGCCGCAGGTCGACGGAGATCTGCTCCCCGCCGGCGAGCTTGATCACGAAGTCCACGTTGCCGGCCGCGTCGACCTGACCGGTCACCGGGTCGGTAGCGCCGTCCACGATCCGCACGCCCCGGCCGTTGTTGAGCTGGGAAAGCAGGCTCGCGGGCGTCGCGGTGCGGATGCCCAGCTGCGAGGCCGTGGTGCCGCCGGGCAGCTCCTCGATCGACAGGCTCGGGCCCGAAATCTCGTTCACGACGCTCAGGCCGCGTCCGTCGCTGGTCAGCTCGATCCGTACGCCGGGCGCCCGGGAGGCGATCGCGTTGCGGACGTCCGCCATGGTCGTCGCGCCCGAGAGGTCGATGTCTGACAGCTGCGAGGAGCCGTCGCGCGTAAACCGCACGCGTACAGAGCCCAGCGGCAGCGTCAGGCCCGGCACCGCCGCCAGCGGGCTGAGCCACGTGAGCTTTGCGTCCAGGTCGTCACCGGCGGAGTTGGTCGCCTCGAACGCCGCCTGCGACAGCCCCAGGTCCTCGGCCACGGTGCCCGTGCCGATGTCGTCGAAGGTCAGGCGCGGGTCGGCCCCGGGCGCGCCGCTGACGACGTCGATCGCGATCCCGCCCGTGCCGACGCTCACGCCGCCGGGGCCCAGGATCGTTACGCCGTTATCGGTCTCATACTGCTGAATCGCGGCCGCGAGGAGCTCGGCGACATCGCCGGCGGTGTCGGCCTCGCTCAGGTCGACCTGGACCTCGGGCCCACCGTCGAAGCTGAAGCTCGCACGTCCGAGGGTGATCCCCAGGCCGCGTGCCCCTTGCGTGTCGGCGAGCCGAGTTTGCGCGGTGAGGCTGGGGTTGAGGTCGAGCTGGCTGGGGCGGCGTGCGGCGGTCTCGCCCAGCGCGTTTTCCGCGCCCATGGTTACGGGGATCTGCTCGCCCAGGCCCAGGTCGGTCACCATGCCGGACCCGCGTCCGACGTATCGGTACCCCATCCCCACGGCCTCGAGAGGGCGCCGCGTCGCGGTCGTGCCCCCGAAGAGGTAGATGCCGTTGGTGTTCCGGTTGGCGAGTTCGACCACCTGCGAGATCATCGAGTTGATGACCGTCGCCTGGTTTGCGCGCGTCGTCGGGTCGGAGGTGATTCCGATCTGGCTCATCGCGAGCGCCTTGGCCTCGAGCACCAGCTCGCTGGCGTCGCCCACGCTCGCGTCGAGCAGATCCAAGATGCCCCCGGCCGTGTCGAGGTTGTTCAGCCGCTGCTGGGCCGTGCCGAGCCGGTCCTGCAGCGAGCTGATCGTCGCGGCCTTGAGGGCGTCGTCGGAGACGCGGTTGACCATCTTGCCGGTGGCGAACTGCGTCTGCACGGTCAGAAGGTTCAGGTTCGTCCGCGTGATGTTCGCGAGGAACATCTGGGCCGTCAGGCTGTTGGGGACGCGCGTGATATTCGCGGGGAGAGAGGTCATGGTGGCGATTCGCGTCGCAAGTCGCGTGCCACGGATTGGTGGCTTTTAAGCCAGTCCGTGCGCCCTGCGGGTCAGGCCGCGCGAAGGCACGGTTTGACCAAAGGCGGGGAATCCGTGGAACGGGCTAGACCAGGTTCATCAACGTCTGCGTCAGCTCATCCACCACCGCGATGAACCGCGCTGCCCCCTGGTATTGCCGCTGGTACGTCAGCAGGTTGATCGCTTCCTCGTCAACGTTGACGCCCGAGATCGCCATCTTCTGGGCTTCGATGTTCTGCTTCACGAGCGTCGTCGCGTCGAAGCGTGTCTTCGCGGCGTCGGTCCGCAGGCCGACCGACTGGACCTCGTCCTGCCACGACTGGCTGATCGATCGCCCGCCGAGCGCCTCGAGGCTCAGGTCGCGCAGGCCCGTGACCGCCAGCGCCGCGGCGTTGTCCGACGGCGAGCCGGCGACCAGCGCGCCGGCGTTCAGCAGGCCCGGGTTGCTCGACAGCTCCGCGCGGACCGAGATATTCCCAGCGTCGTCCCCGGTGAAGAACGTGTTCACCCCCAGGACCGCCAGCGCGTCGGAGGAATCGTCCGAGAAGCTGAAACTGCATCCCGGGGCCGAGGCGATGCTCAGCGTGCCGTCGGCGTTCACTGACACGTCGAGATTCGGCACCGCGTCGAGCTGGGCCGCGATGTCCTCCATCGACGTGTCGTCGCCGAAGCCGGGCGCGCCCGTCGTGGTGAGCCCGTCGAGGTCGATGTCGATGCGGCGGGTCGTCTGCGCGCCGGTCGCGGCGTCGGTGACGGTGACCGAGAACCCGCCGTTGCGGGCCGCGAACGGCAGCCCCGCGAGCGAGGTGTTCTGCGGGTCGTTGAGCGACCGCGAGAGGTCCGCCGAGTCCATCGTCCGCGTGGAGCGGAGGCTGGTGAGCCCGGTCGAGCCGTAGCCGGTCGAATGGACCTTGTTGACCTGGAAAATGAGCTGGGACGCGATGCGGTCGAGCTTGTCGACCGTGTCGGCGACGAGCCCGTCGCGCTGCGCGAGGAGCGAGCCCACCGTCCCCGCGTTCGGCCCCGGCTCGAGCACCTGCCCGTTGGCCCGCACGCTGACGAACGCCTTGGGCCCGTCGGTCGTCTGGCGGGTCGTCATCTCCAGCCCGCGCGACATGCTCCCGAGCACCACCGGCATCGACCCCACGAGCACGTCCACGGCCCCGCTGTTCTGCTCGATCGTCGAGACCTCCACGATCTCGCTGAGCTGGCCCAGGAGCTGGTCGCGCCGGTCGCGCAGGTCGCTGGCCACGGCGCCGCCGCCCTCGGCCTGGGCGACCTGCTGGTTCACCCGGGCGATCTCGGTCAGCAGCCCGTCGGCACGGCTGATCGACGCCCCGAGCTGACGGTCGATCTGCTGGCTCGTCTGCACCAGGTCCGAGCGCAGCGTCCGAAGGAACGCGCCCATCGTCCCGGCCTGCTGCACCACGAGCGACCGCGACCCCGCGCTCGACGGGTTGTTCGCCAGCTCGCTCCACGAGTTGAAGAACTTGCCCAGCTCGCTCGAGAGGTCCGCGTCCGTCAGCTCGTTGAGCACGCCCTCGACCTGCGACAGCAGCGTCAGGTCGTTGCCGGCCGCGGCCTGGTTGCTCGTGCCGGTCATGAGCCGCGCCGTCAGCGCATCGTCGGCCATGCGGCGCACGTCGGACACCTGCACGCCGCGTCCAAGGTAGGTCGAGCCGTACCGCGACCCGCCCTGGGGCGAGAACGTCGTGACCTGGCGGGAATACCCGATGGTCGCGGCGTTCGCGAGGTTGTTACCGGTGACCTGCAGCGCGATCTGGCTCGCGGTCAGGGCCGTGCGTCCGATTTGAAGAGATGATCCCAGGCTCATTCTTTGGCCTCCTTGCCGCTCGTGGGCCGCGCCGCCGCCGCCCCTTCGTCAGCTCCGAATATCCAGCGCCGTCACCACCTGCGTCCGTGCTTCGACCTGGCCCCGCGGGTTGTACGTCCCCGCGTGACTCAGCCGCTGCGCCACCTGGCGCAGCAGCGCTTCCATCTGGGCCGCGATCGCTTCCGCGGCCTGGCGCACCACCTTCGTCTGCGCCGCGAGCTCGACCAGCCGCTCCTTGAGCGCCGCCCCGGCCGCAAGCACGCGCCCGCGTGCCGGCTCGGCGAGCAACCCGGCCGCCCACGAGATCGTCGGTCGCTGCGAGGCCTCGGCCTTGTCGTGCCCGGTCGCCTCGGCGAGGCGCGTCAGCACCGCCAAGCGCCGCCGCTCCAGCTCCGCGATCGCCTGGACGTGCTCATTTTGCCTGCGCACGCTCCGCTCGATCTCCTCGGTGTCGGCCTTGGCCAGGCCTGCGCGGTGGTCCTTCACCGCGCTCAGCAGCCCGCCGTGCCGGTCGATGAGCAGCACGATGAGCCCTTCGAGCTCGCCGCCGATCGCTTCGATGCTTGTCTTGGGGTTCATGCGTTCACCTCCGTTGCGCTGCGCCGCTCGATCGCCTCGGCGATCCGGTCCACCAGCCCCCAGCGGGTCTTGCGGACCAGCGTGATCGCGGTCTGCGCATCGGTCATCTGCTGGAACGTCCGCTCGCCGGGCGTCGGCGTGAACGGCTCGGCCGCCCAGTTCGTCGTCCGCAGCTGCGACAGGATCGGCTGCACCAGTGCCGAGGCGACGAACTGCTCGGCGGCCTCGCGGGCCGCCTTGGTCCGGTCGCGCCCCGCGGCGTTCTTGGCCCGGGCGATCACGCTCGTGAAGTCGTCCTGACGCGACGCGATCGCCGCGTCGACGCCCGACGTCAGGTTCCCCAGCCCGCCCGCCATCGCCGTGTTGTCCCGAATCGCACCAAGCATGCTCGCTCCGCTTTCACCGAAGTCCCCGGCTCTTTTCACCGTTCTCCGCTCACCATTCACTCGCTCACTCGCTCACTCGCTCACTCGCTCACTCGACGATCAGCGTCGCGTGCAGCCGTCCGGTCTTGTGGATCTCGCTGATGATGTGGATCTGGTCCCTCACGGGAATGTCGAGCTGCTTGAACGCCGCGATGAGGTCCGCCAGGCGGGCCCGCTCGCCCTGACGCGCGCTCGTGGACACGGGGATCAGGCCCTCGCGTGTCACGAGCGGGTCCGTCGGCGTCGGGATCGGCGGGGGCGTCGTCGTCGACACCACCAGGTCCTTGTACGCGATCGCCACCGGCGAGATCTCCACGTCCCCGGTGATCACCATCGCCCCCGTCCGCTCGTTCACGACCACCTGCGCCGGCAGGTCGAGCAGCGTCGGGCTGATCCGCGTCCCCAGCACCCGCGCGATGAAGTTCGCCGGGTCGGCCCTTTCCGCGTCGGGGATCTGCACCGTCACCGTCATGTCGTCGTCGGCTCGCGCCACGGCCGGATCCTCGCCGATCGAGCCCTCGCCCCCCAACCCCCCCACCGAACCGTTGATGCCGTTGGCGATCGTCCGCGTCGTGGTCCAGCCGCGGAAGTGCGGACGGACGATCAGCGACAGCGTGCCGTCGATGGTCGGCATGAGCACATCACGCACCACCGACGCGCCCAGGCGGATCCGGCCGACGGTCGGCCGCTCCTTGTCCTCGATGGTGATCGCGCCAGACGCCATCGCGAACTCGCCCTGCCCGGGCAGAGGCCCCAGCAGGGGCGCGATGATCAGCCGTCCGCCTTCGAGGCTCGAGGCGCTGTGCATGGCGCTGACGAACACATCCAGCCGGTCATCGGCCCGGACGCCGCCCTCGGGGATCTCGCAGTCGATCCACACCAGGGCCGCGGCCTTGGCCCGCTCCAGCTCCTTGATGTCCGCCAGCGGGATCTGCGAATTGCGATAGACCTCCTGGAGCGGGCGGGCGAGCGCGGCCTCCTTGCCCGAATCGCCCGTGCTGCGCAGGCCGACGACGATGCCCACGCCCCGGAGCACGCTCCGGCCCTGGCCCTTGATCCGCACAAGATCCTGAATTGAAATCGCCGCGGGGCTCGGCGCCGTGATCTCCGCCCGCCGGGCGGGCGCGGGGGCGTCGCCCGGCAGTTCCTGCGCCGCGGCCGCCGCGTAGACCAGACCCAACGCCAAGATCGCCAAGGTCATCCTGACCATGCACCGCCTCCTGCGATTCAACGCCCATCGATTGCCCCAACGGGCAATGTGCCAACGCAAGGCCCGTGCCAGCTCGAGCGCACGCGGGGGGCTGGGCCGACCCGCCGGTCATCAATAGTTGAAAATCGTGTCCATGATCCGGGGGATCAGCCCCTTCTTCGCGGTCTTGCGGAGCTCGCCGTCGCTCTCGGTCTTGATCAGCAGGTCCGCGAGCTGGGTCGACTGCACCGTGTTCGCGTTGGTGATGTCCTCGGGCCTGGCGAGGCCAGACACCACGAGCGTCACCTTCTCGTCGTCGGACTCGGTGACCTTCTTCGCCTCGAGCACGAGCATCCCGTTGGGCTTGACCTCGAGCACCTTGGCGCTGATCCGCGTGACGAACTTGTCCTTGCGCTCGAACGTCCCGTCGCCCTTGAACTTCGAGTCGCCGCCGGCGCTCGTGTCGATGAGCGGGTCGGTGTCCCCCTGGCGCAGCTGCATCTCCAGAAGGTGCCGCAGGCTCGGCAGCGCGCCGATGGTCGTCCCCGTGTCGTACTGCTTCTTCGTGTCCAGCGTGCTCTCGAACTTCTGCACGCTCGACTCGTTGATGAGCACCTGCACCATGTCGTTCTTCTGATACGTCCGCGGCTGGGGCGGAGTCACCGCCGTCAGGCTCATCCGCACCATCGCCTTGGTCGAGCCCGCGCTGGTGTCCGCCGCCTTGCCGGGCGCCGCCGCTTCGGGCTCCGCGGGCCTCTGGAACAGGCTCTGCGCCGCCGCGCCGCTCGTCAGGCCGAGCGCAAGACCCGCGCTCACCACCATCGCCTTCGCCTTGATCACCATCGTCGCCTCCTCATGCAGCAGTCATCACGGAGAACCCGGGGACGCACGGGGAGAAGCAATCGCTGTTCCAGCGTTGCCCCCCCATCGGTCCGTGCTCCCTCCGCGGTCTCCGCGGCGAATCCCGCTCATTCGCTCACAAACCCGGCCACCCCCGCC
>Ga0163153_10003016_pt1 | contig 23245 bp, 22 predicted proteins | sample OliLakLV19MP6IB1_FD_148629 | JGI IMG/M metagenome (GOLD analysis project Ga0163153, IMG submission 148629) | Freshwater microbial mat bacterial communities from Lake Vanda, McMurdo Dry Valleys, Antarctica - Oligotrophic Lake LV.19.MP6.IB-1 | ecosystem: Environmental > Aquatic > Freshwater >...
ATCGCGTACACGACCTGCTCCTCAGAGAACTTTGACCGCTTCATGGGTCCGCTCCTTTCGTGCGAGACCACCGAAGCCGTCATCGTACTCTAGTTCTACCCTGCCGTCGTTTTCCGGGGAGACGTCAATCAAATGCTACTCTTGCTCGTTCTCAAGAATGAAAGAAGCGCAAAAGGACCTATACTATCCTTTAACGACTTAATCGAGTACGCCGCCATAGCCATGGCCACCAAGCTACCCAAAACCATGGACCAGAACGGATTGAAGAATAAACTCAAGACAAAGACAAGTCCTACGGCGGGGAAGGTCACAAGGGCCATTCGATAATTTGCCGCCGACCAGGCAAATCCCGTCAAGTATTTTGCAATGCCATATATGATCATGGCATAGAACGCCCACATGCCGAAGAAAGCCATTCCGATTCCCTTCAGTCCAAAATAAGAGATCCCGACTGCTATGAAGGCAAGATGAACGACACACGTTAACGCAATAGAAACAAGAAATAACTTTCCTCGTCCCTTCGCTTGGAGAATAAAACAGACCGGCCAAGCTATAACCTGCAATAAGATTCCTAGTATCTGCCACCGAAGGATCTCGAAGGCGGCGACAAATTCGCTTGTGTAAAATAATTGTAGGATCATGGGCGCAAACGTAAGTGTCGCCAAAATGCCAGGAACAGATAGAAGGATAGCTATTTCAACCTGCTCGTTGGCAAGCTTGTTGCATGCGGCATTGTCATTCGCAACAGCTGTTAGACGCGGCATATAGTCCTTCACCATGGAATCGAGAATGAACCCGACATAAATAGATGATAGAGTCACCGCAGCCTGGTATAGCCCTACAGCTTCTAAGCCAAGTCGCCTTAAAACAAGGACACTCACCAGGTACAATGTTCCCTTCGTCATTAAAGCGCTAATCATAATAGCCGCCCCTAGAGTGAGAAGAGGCTTAACTTCGCTCAAAATTTCCGCCCAACCCATCTGAACACGAGACACCTTAATTTCCCTGGCGTACCACCACGCTGTCAAAAGACTCATGAAAGAAACCGTTATCAAGAACGGGACAATTCCTTTTTGTCCCCAAACATAGACAATTGGAACACTTACAAGCGTTCCAACAATCGCACCAAGGATGTTCAGTTTCGCCAGATCACCAATCCTCCGCATTCCCTGAATCAAAGCTACCTCTCCATTCATAATCGTCCCAAGAACAATAACAACGGAGAGGAGAATGACCTCCGAGGAATGTTCGGTATTTCCAAATGTAAATTGAGAAATAAGGGGACTTAATACGATAAGTAGAATCATTCCAATAATCCCAAGACACCGTACCGCAATTCGAAGAGCATAAATGGTACGCGCAATTTTCTCCTGCCCTTGGGCGCTTGCAGATTCCGCGACTTGTTTCACACCGCTAGTATCGATGCCCATGCCTGCCGCTGTTCCCGCCAGCTCAGTAATCGAATTAAAAATTGCTACCAACCCTATACCGGATGGCCCAAGGATAATCGCAAGCAATTTTGTCCGGACAATTCTAAATAGAATATTGATAAACGATGCCCCCCCTAGAATGGCAGTAGATTTTAGAATTTGGCGGTAAGAATCGCTTGATCTATTCGCGTTGGAATCCATTACGTTATAGTCTTTCCACTGCTATAAATTAGCCGGAAAAGTCCCGACAGATCTGACGACTCGCCCCAGGGCTACAAAGGCTTGCAGCCCCATCAAAGGCGCTGATGCTACGGCAAGACGCCGATGCAGGGGTTCGGAAAACGGTCTACCATTGGCAAAGAACTGGCGGAACTGCGGTAAGGATTTGCTGTCTATTAGATGATAGTCTTGAGCTGTATACCCTTAGCAGTACTCTAGAAGACCGTTGGTTCTTTTTCTACTATTCTTGCTAGACTGGCCAGGCGTTGTTTCCTTTCCAATAGTTTGGACATAGGTTCAATCCCGGAAATTTTGAGGATATTTTCCCACCTATATATCCAATCATGACGCAGCAAAGATTGGACTATACTGTTTTTCCTTATTGCTTCTTGTCTTTGCGGGTCTCTATCTAGTTCGTTCATAGTTGCCTCTATGCTTTCAGAGTCGAAAGGCAGGTGAATCACTGCATCCTTCCAGTTGAACACATTCTGAAATTGTGCATTCTTAGGTGTCTCGCCTATCATAATCGCGCCAGAAGCGGCACCCTCGAAAAACCTATTCCCAAACTCGATTTGCCCCCCTGTTTCTTCACCCAGATCTGCCTTTCCTGGGTTTACAATGAAATACCGGCTCCTTTTGGCCATACTCGCCAACAACAGCCTATGTTCATTTGGTCTGAGAACCTGGTTTCCATCTATGGTGTCATAAACATAAAACGTCCCATTCTCCTTTGCCATTCTTATGAGCGAGTGATGAGTCTTCTCAGACCTGCGCCCAATACTGTAGACATCAATTACTCGTCGAGGAGGGTTTGGATAGGGGCAAAACTGAATAGCGTCTATACCATATGGTAGATAGAAGCAGGGCTTCTTTATCACCTCTTGAACTGGCTTAACACTTCCTGACCAATGGAGTATTACATAATCAAATTGGGATAAGATTTTAAGATAGGCCTTTGTTTTGGCGATATCCGGAACCCAAATTTCATTCAACCAGCAGATGGACGTCCTACAGCGCTCTTTCCAACCTTCGACATACTTAATGTGCAACAAATCTTTTGGGAATTGCACCACCGCAAAGAACAGATCGTAGCTCTTCTCAACTTTTATTTTGGCAATTCCTGGGTTCGCTAGTGCATCACAATCTGACGCCATGCGGTTGGCTATCCTACTGCCATAAGTGAACCATCTATTAGGTTGTGGAGTTATTAGGTCAACTGAATCAACCTGACGGACGATGTCTTCAAATTCATACAAGCCAAGGCGGTAGTGGAATTTGTCAAATAGCCCTCGCTGAGAATGCAGTAATATTCTTGAGTTATTGCCACTGGTATTGTGTATCATGGTGATGATTTCTTGTTTTCCTGCCCTACAAAGATATCATTCTCCATTTATGGTAGAAAAAAGGAGTGCTCAGAGGCCTCTTAATAAATAAGATCGGCAAAACGCAGGCTGATGTTCGCAAAACCAAACGACCACCTCGCACAATTACAAATGCCGCCCCCTATTTACCTACAGCTGGAATCCTGAGGCATAGCGCACTTTCCAATCCTTCCTCCGCTTATTAAATGGTTCCAACCCCCACCAGCTAAAGGGCCAATCGACTATCACAACCGGGTCTCCATGATGGACCGCTTCTATTAGCTCTAGTATCGGTTTCCACTTAAGAACCTCGGCTAACTTCACACGAACGTCCAGATCGATCCCTGAAATGAATAAATAACCACCCGGAGTTACTAATCGTGCAATGTTGCACGCAACTTTCTGCGCATCCCGGGGACTCATATGACAGAGGAAATTATTTGCCACAACAATATCCTGTAGCCCTAAGATGGTTGGCAAATTTGGATCTCCCGCATCGCTAAGGTGCCAACTTATTCCATCCTTAATCCATGGCTTGATCCTGAAGCTATTATTTTCCTTATCAAACATTTCCACCATTTCCTGACTTGTGACCCGTTCAAATATACGGTTATCCACTGATCCTGGAACCTGCGGTGAGTAGAGACCATTTTGGGCGCACTCCAATACCTCTTTTGAAATATCCATGGCGTGCATGGCAACCCTTAAGTCAGGACGTGCCGACCGGATTGCCCACATGATCGAAAACACCTCTGCTCCATTACTACATCCCAGCACCGCAATTCGAATAACAGATCCCTTGTCCCTTTGATTGCAAAGGCGCTGGATTAAATCAAGCTGTGGACGATTTCTCAGGAAGAAGGTGCCGACGTACTGCCTACGATCAGATGTCAGAAGCACCCATGTATGCAAGAAGCTGCCGTACGCTGTTATCAAACGAGACTTCCTTATTGAAGAAGGAGTTCGTTTCCACAACCATTCATTCACCCGCAAAAATGCTCCCACAGGGGATCGACCGACAATTCGTATCCTCGATAGTTCGGTCAATAGAGATTCCAGCATCTCGTTATCCTCTACACGCAAGTACTCCATCACGCAACGCATACCCCTTAAAGCACTACTTTTCTACAGTAAAACCCCTCCGCGTATTTCTCTGGCGCTTTACATTCGATGCCTCGTATTCTTAGTATCGACCAGAAGGCATCGGCAGTAAACCAATCCTTCCCTACCTGACTCCTGAAGGCTTTCAGAACAAACGCAATCTTTCGCTCACACATCTGTTCTGTCAGATGAACGAATACGTTGGGAGAACCGAGATCTCCGTCGTACTTAATGATCTCGTATTCAAGAATAAGGTGATTTCTATAGGTATTCCACGTTAGCTCTGAAATTAACCGATGATCCTGATGAAGGTCATGCCGGTAATGGGTGAAAATGACGTCAGGTGATGTTGTTGCCTTCAGTTTCTCAAAGAATTGTTTAATGCCCTTCCCTGCATACTGCAAAAATCCGTCCTTATAATTCTTCACAATGATGGTTTTAGTTCCTGTTCCGGCCAAAAAGCTTCTAGCGCCTTTCAGAGCTTCCTTGTCTCGCTTGCCATTCGACCCCAAAACCACCCAGGTAACTTCGACTTCACGATTCTCTTCCAGTAACCGTAATATTGTCCCTCCGCAACCGATTTCGATATCGTCACTGTGAGCTCCTATACACAAAATTCTGAACGCATCCTGTCCTCTTTTCGATAATTGAAATTTCAACATGGCTACTGGTGATATTAATTGCGACTGAATTCCTCAAATATCGAGGCGTACTGTTGATCCAACGCTTTGCGGCACTGCTCTGTCTTGCTTTCAATAGTCCGGGTGAGCGATTCGGCATTCTTCTCAAGTTTGAGGAATTGTGTGATTAACCGGTCCACATCGAACGTCTCGAGACGATGGCAGTATTCCATCATTCCAAAGTCTTCCATAAGCGAGTCGAATTTATCGGTGTAGGATAGTGAAATCACCGGCTTGCCTAATATCAAAGACAATACAATATTGTGAAACCGAGCTGAGACTACGATATCGGTCTGCGCAAGTTGCAATAGCAAGTCCTCTACATTAGCTATAGGCTCATCGATGATTTGGCCATCTTCTAACTTCGTTCCATTCTGGCTCAATAATTTCAGCAGATCATTTTTCACGGGGGTATCACAGGTCACATCTCCGATCAGCAGTCGGACCCTGTAGTTCTTCGTCAGCAACCATTTTATGAACAGGCCAGTCTTGTTTAGATAATCGCGATAGACATCTTCGCCCTTATGCTCAGGAGAGCCACATTGTCCGGCGTAATCCACCAGTCCCACCCCGATAACAGGTCTGAGTCTGGACCGAGAGGTATCGGTCGGCATGATTGCTCTTGGGAGGCTGAAGGCGAGATCGGGATAGACTGGGTCACTCTTTGACTTGAAACCGATAGTGTCTAGATAGTGTCGGGACGAGTTATCTCGATAGCTCCGGTAATCTGCTAACGAAAGGGCATACTTAATGAACCGCCTACTTAGTGTGTGATATATCGGCCCGGCTCCGACGCTTACAATAAGAATTTTGCAGCGCCGCAGTTTCCCTAAAAGTACCCATTTAAAAACGTAATACGGGTAACCAAAGGGTGTCGTCGAGTAATCTACAAGCAGTCCGGTCCCCGGCATGATAAGTGCGTCAACGCCCTTCAACAGCCTGTACACAGTAATCCAATGTCCTATCTCTAACGGCACTCGCAACACTCGTAAAACGACCTTCCGTAGATATTTACTCAATAGATAACAAACTCTGGTCCTTGCCCCTGAATTGTTCGGCGCGGAGTACCGAGGGGAAAATTTAGCGACGCTAACATCAATCGGATACGATGGGATATTGTGCCTAGATGACGTATCATTAGGACCGCTGCAAATGCATCTGATCTCTGCTGCAGGCAAGCAGTTGCGAAGGTTACAGACCATAGCTTGAAGGGTACAATCGTTCCCTATGTTGCCTTGACCATATAGACCCCATAGCATTATCTTCTTTCTGCTCATGCGCTCCTCTGGAACGTTGGAATCGTGATTTGCTCGGTTCGAAGGGAGTCAAACCCCAGGCACTAAGAAGGGGGAACTGTTATCTGTACTAAAAGCGTGTGGCGTATGCCATCACACCTCATTTGCTCCCGAAATTCTCGCCGCTCATGATTGCTCGTCCATTATTTTGGCCCCATACTTGCCAAGGAGGATTGCCCTTTTCGTATAGTTCATCGAGCACCTGCTTGTCTTTAAAGGTATCCATGGCGCCCCAAAATCCATTGTATTCGTAGGCGATCAATTGTTTTTTCTCAATCAACCGATAAAATGGCTCTCTGACGAGTTCCTCCCCTTCATTTATGTAATCGAATATGCTCCTCCTGAGGATGAAAAATCCTCCGTTTATTCGGATATCACACGAGTTGAAGGGCTTCGTATCCGTTACGATCGCGTCACCATGCTCACACGATACTGCATGATAGCTTAGGTTTGGTTTAACGCTCACAAAACCTGCAATCGCATTATGTGCTCTGAAGTGTTCCAACTGGCGATCAAGGTCCATATTTGTTAGCCCATCACTATAATTTGCGAGGAATATTTCCTCATCGGCAACATGGTCTTTAACCCTGAGAAGCCGCTGCCCGATATTGGAGTTCATACCAGTGTCAACAAAAGTGATCCGCCAATCGCTGATGTCGCTATTCTTGAGTTCTACCTTAGACCCGCCAGCTGACATGACAAAATCATTGGACATCCATTCATTGTATTCGACAAAGTATTTCTTGAAGGCATCCGCTTTGTACCCTAGACAGAGAATGAAGTCTTTGTGGCCGAAATGCGCATAGTATTTCATGAGGTGCCAAACAATCGGCCTATAGCCGATTGTCACAAGGGGCTTGGGGATAGTTTCCGAGACTTCCCTTAACCTCATTCCCATACCGCCACAAAATAGTACCACCTTCATGCTTTCACCCCTATGTTAGTACTCTTTCGAATATTGCCCTGCTGTTACAGAATTGTCGCCCTCCACGTATCAGCTATCTGATTGAAGGTCCTCTGCTTTTTGCCGCACCATCTTCACAAGTTCGAAGCCTTGCCAAAGACCTTCCACCCGCTAACTGACACGAAAATAATCCTGCTGCTCTTTGCGCAGCTTGTCGCATAAACGACCTTCCGGAAGCTCCACATCTGCATACGTTACCACCTCATCCTTGGCGACATTCCGCTTAAGCTTACAACCCTCCGAGACACCCATGGGAAGAGCATCGAGTTTTCTGGCAACATCATAGTTCTCTATCAAGGTGTAACAAGCAAAGCCGCCGATCCCATCAAGGGTGCCCCCCGCCTTCAAATCTCGCTTGGCAATCGCCATGGCATCGCAAACAGGACCACCTATTGGGGCAACAGTCGCGTCCTTAAACAAGACAGCTCGAGCAGCCGTGAGAGGGATTTCAAGCTGTGGAAGATGAAACGGCGTGTAAAAAACATGCAATGGCCCCTCGCCCATCTTGAGATATTTCAGATAAGCAGCTTTCACCGGATCTTCCGTGTACCCTAATACAAATGCGCCATTTGAAGGGGCGGCCCCGCACAAGAAATCGACCATTCCGCCAGCAAGGAGCTTATCTAGATAAAACTTGCTGCTGTCATTGACATGGGGCAACGCAGGACCATGCATCCCTCGCTTCCCGGCCCTGAAACCGGTGGCGTTCGCCAAGACCGTCAGCTCCATTGATAGTTTGGTACCGTCCGCGAAGGATGTCATCGTCTCTGGCTTTTGATTCACCTTTTCGGCAAAGCCTTTCTGGGTTTCCGGAGTCCGATAGCGATCGTAGAGCCCCTTTAAATTACCCGCCACCATTGGCTTCAAGCCGATCGACCTGACAAAACGGATCATGTTCATGGCGACCCCGGGTTCATCGCCGTCGCTGTTTGAATAGATCACGCCCGCTCGATCCGCATAGGACTTGAGGATCGGCCCCAAGGTCGCATCTAATTCAACATTTCCCAGTATGATGTGTTTGCCATATTCGATCGCTTGCGCAACCACTCCGGCGCCGAACTCGATCGTCCCCGTCGCCTCGATGATGACTTCGATGCCCTCCGCCTTACACAGCACCGACGCATCCTCTGCAATAGCATATCGCTTATCCCGAATAGACTGCTCAAGGGCACTGGGGCTATCGACCACTCGAACGTCCGTAACCCCAGCAGACGCATAGGCTTCACGAGCCGCTTGAAGGGTTCGATTGGCAATCGCGACAAGCTGAAGTCCTGGAAAGGACTGTATGATCTGGTACGCGATGTTTCTCCCGCTATATCCAGCCCCAACAAGGGCCACACGAATAGGGTTGCCGCTCTGCTGCCGTTCTGCCATCGCTCTGTCAATCAGGATCATTAGCACACCTCACATTGAAGGTTAAATCTTCCCTGCGCTTCCATAATTCTGCCACTTTGCGTCCTGTTCGGAGATGACCGAGACCTCGATGGGCCACGTAATTCCAAACACCGGATCATCATAGCGGACACCGGATGCGGATTCCCGATCGAAAAACCTCGACGTGTGATAATTCATCTCGGTATTGTCCACCAGTGTCATATATCCCTGGGCAAACCCTTCTGGAACATAGATCATCTTTCCATTGTCTTCTGTGAGCTCGACGCCGAACCATTGCTTGTGCGTAGGCGACTGAGGACGCAGATCCACGACCACATCGAACATTGCCCCCCTGGTACACCGAACAATCTTCACTTCCGCATGCGGGGCTTGTTGATAATGCAACCCTCTCAAAGTGCCTTTTCGATGGCTAAATCCCACGTTCGACTGAAGCACTTCGGCCTTGAGTCCATGCTGCTCCAACTCCTTCTGGCACCAGACACGAGCAAAGAACCCTCGATGGTCCTGCATTCGTTCCGGCTCAATCACATAACAACCGAAAAGTGGCGTCTCGATAAACAACATCGGTTTCCCTCACCCCTCAGCTGAGACGTTTTCACCCTCGCTTGCTCAGGACTTACCCCAGCGCAAGCTTTCATCCAATTGCCCTGTGCTCAAGAGAAGTTTGAGCTGCGCGATCCGCTTGTAGCGCGGCCCCTCATACTCTTCCTTCCCCAGACCGATCGTCCGATACGACTCATAAATTTGTTTTGCCCCCTGTGTCGCATTCCAACGCAATTTATGATTCGGAAACGCGTTCGTGTATTTTGTGAAGTCAACCCGGTAGTTCCTTTTGTCCGGTTCGGCACCGCCAGCGAACTTGATCTCGCAGTTCGGGACCGTTTTGCCGACGATTTCAGCCAACTGGCGCATCTGATAATTTTCCGAGTTCAGCCCGACATTGAACACTTGATTGTGAACGACATCTCTGGGTGATTCCAGTGCGCCGATCGCGGCCATACTGATATCTTCAATATGGACAATGGGACGCCACGGTGTTCCATCGCTCTTCAAGAGCACATGCCCTGTCGTATAGGCCCATGCGGTCAGATTATTGAGCACAATATCGAACCGAATCCTGGGAGACGCGCCGTAGGCGGTGGAATTCCTCATAATGACTGGACTGAAATTATCGTCGGCCAGCTTCGCCAAGTCACCCTCAACTCTAACCTTAGAAATCGCATAGGCTGTCACCGGATGAAGCTCGCCCTGCTCATCCTGCATCCGATCTCCCGCCGCACCGTAGTTACTGCAAGACGAGGCGAACACAAATCGCCTTATTCCAACTTCCTTCGCCATCGCGGCCATTCTCACGGACGCGTGATGGTTGATGTCATACGTTAAATCCTGGTTGAGATCTCCAAGCACATCATTCGATAGTCCAGCCAAGTGGATAATGGCATCCACGCCCTTCAAATCGGCTTTTTCAATGTCACGTATGTCCTTGATGATCTCTGGAACCTCCGGCATACCCTTGCCATACGTACTGTTTCTATAGAGATCGCTATCCAGCCCTAACACCTCGTGGCCGGCGGCTCGTACCATCGGTACCATGACCGTACCGATATACCCTTTATGACCCGTCACCATGACCCTCATGTCTTACCTCCCTGCCATCGAGTTTGACTTTGAAGCTCCGCCGACCTCATGAACTCTTTTGCCCAGCGCTACGGCAATCTTTTGGCACACATACTCTGCAAACGGAAGCGAGCAGGTGAACGCCGGGGACACCGCATTAAGGACGTGCATGGAATGTTGGTCCCCCTCTAAGACAAAATCCATTTCGAGTTTACGCTTTGTAATATCGACAAGTTGTGCTCTGATTCCAGGTTTCCCCCAGTGCTGGTAGTGCTCGGGCCTAACCCCTTCTGCCAACTCACTAGCTAGTGAAACCATCTTCGATTTTGAATACTTTGCCATTTCCTTTAGCGCAAGCATCCTAAAATCAAAATTGGAATTGGCCAGCAAACCCACCCCTCGCATGGCCACTTCGAAAAATTCGTTCCAGCGAAAATTTGCCATCCCGCCGTAATGTTCGCGCCAGAGTCCCGGGATGGCAGTGGGACCAATCTTCACTTTCCCGCTGGCCGCTACGGTGAAGTGAACCCCCAGGAACGGATTCTTCAAGTCCGGAACCGGGTAGATGTTCGTGCGAATCGAGCCGGCCGGTTCACTTGAATAGAGGTAGAGCCCTTTAAATGGGAGGATTCGATAGTGTTCAGAAAACCCGTAATCGCGGGCGATGCGGTCCGCATAGAGCCCTGCTGCGTTCACAACATACCCGGCATCATATGCACCTTGGCTTGTCACCACACGCCCCTGAGACGCTCCAAGGTAACGTACCCCACAGTGGAGCTGTATACCTTCATCGAGCGCGTCCTTCTTCATGGCCTGCATCACCAGCGAAGGATCTACGGTTGACGTTGCGGGGGAAAACAATGCCCGCTCGCAGGTCTTCACTCGCGGCTCGATCAACTTGGCTTCCTTTTCGGAAATCTCCTGCAGCGGAATCCCATTCGCACGTCCCCTTCTGAGAAGCTCGTCCAGCCCCGCATGATCGGCATGGTCCTTGGCCACGACCAACTTCCCGCATTTGTTCAGCGGAATCTTTTTCTCCTCGCAGTATTCGGTCAACAGGCGGTTGCCTCTCCAGGTGAACTTGGCCTTGAGACTGTCGGGTGAGTAATAGAACCCGGCGTGCAAGACGCCACTGTTCCGGCCGCTTGCATGGAGTCCGCAATCGGCCTCTTTTTCGAGAAGATGCACTGCAGCACCGGGGAAAGTGCGCCGGAGCCCTCGCGCAATGTTCAACCCAATGACTCCGCCGCCGATGACAAGGAAATCCGATAGCACGTTGATCTACCACACCTTCCAAGGAGCCTTGCCGGACTGCCACAGCTCTTCCAAATAATTATTTTCTCGCAAGGTATCCATGCACGACCAGAACTGGTCGTGCCGATAGCCCATAAATTGATGCTCTTTTGTCAGTTGTTCGATTGGTTCCCGTTCCCACACAGTCTCATCGCCATCGATGTAGTCAATGGCCTTGCCCTGGAAGACATAGAAGCCACCATTGATCCAACCTTCTTCGCCATACGGCCTTTCCTTAAAGTCGACGATGTGGTCCTTATCGAACACAAGCCGCCCAAACCTCGCAGGGGGTAATACAGAAGTCACTGTAGCCAATTTTCCGTGAGAATTGTGAAACTTGATGGTGGCCTGAATGCCGATATCTGAAACACCGGCTCCATAAGTAAACAGAAATGTTTTGTCTTTCTCGAGCCATTTCTTGACCCGCTTGAGACGACCTCCCGTCTGGGTATGGAGACCGGTATCAACGAGATGTACCTTCCAATCCTCGTGCTGCTTGCCGTCATGGATCGTCGTCTTCCCACTACCAAGATCAACTGAAATGTCTTGAATGCATAGAAGTTGAGGAAGCATTCCTTGATCATTTCCCCCTTGTAGCCGAGCGCAATGATGAATTCCTTGATGCCGTGGCCGGCGTAGATCTTCATGATGTGCCACAAGATCGGCTTTCCCCCAGTTTCGATCATGCGCTTCGGTCGTAGGGTGGTTTCTTCAGAAAGCCGAGTGCCGAATCCCCCAGCAAGGATCACTGCCTTCATCCGCTCACCTCCTACGCCGTAATGACTTCTGGATTCTAATTCAAACAGTTCTTCTGCTACAGATTGATTAACCGAAAACCTCGTGGGCGAGTCTGCCGAAGATCGCGCCCCCGAACAGATCCTTGTGAATTACAAGATCAAATCTAACAAGCGGGCACTTCTCACCGGATTACGTCCTAGTAGAGCTTCTCCTCGGCCACCAACCAACTATTACTAAACCTCGACGTCGGCATCTTCCCTGCAAGTAGCTCCCTCGCTTGCGACTCCCCGTCGACACCAAGATTGATGGTACAGGATCAGGGTGGGGGCCACTTATCCAGCAATCTGTCAGCCAAAACCATGCTTTCATTCACCACATTCGATCACTTACTTAATGTAACTGCTCAGGCATTTAGACTGAAGGCTGAAGTATATCAATCATCACGCATGATGGACCCCTAGGGCCTATCCACCTGAGTAGTTACTATTTAAGTTGATTTGGCGGTTTCTCATTCTTCACCTTTCAAAATCTGTCCTTCCAGAATTGAGCTAACTCCTTGGGCAATGGATTCCAATATTGGTCCTTATATGTCGTCTGCACATAGTCAAGAAATTCTCTATACAGCTCCGCTGAGTATTCGTCCAGCTGTTGCTTGCCGTCTCCGAAGCTCATGTAATCAGGGTGCGTAATAACGAGAGCCATGCCTCCATTCTTCACGACCCAATCCAGCTTCTGCCTCCATATGGCGGTGTTCTGCTCTTGCATCAGGATGAACAATGTGAAATCTTGGGGCAACGTATAAGGCAATTCCACGTAGCCTGGGTGACCATTACTTCCAGGAACCATCGATGGGTAAATGGCCCGTATACCATCAGGCTCAGGCTCAAAAGGATCTGTGTCGAACGTCGATGCATCGTACTCAATGTTTAGGTCATGCATCCAATCAAGATTGCGGTGCATCGAAGGGGACACGAAGCCGACGGCGCTCCATTCCTTGAGATACCGATTTATCGCCGTCGCTTGCCGAAGAAAACTCTCTCGCGACAGAAATAATTTCCCATCATGTTTCAATCCGTGCACACCCACCTCAAACCCGTTACTAACAAGGTCTTGGCGTAGCTCCGGCGAAACCTGATACCCCTCGGGGACGAAACTAAACAGGGATCGAAAGCCCTTTTCTCTGTCTAGCTCCATTAATTGGCGACATTTACCATGGCCCACTTCGGTATCGACATCATGCAAGAGAACAAATGCAAATCGTTTCAGCCCTGGCCAACCAGACCAACCTTCTGGCTGCCGGCTTGCTCCTTCATCTATGGGCCAGACGTTTGCACATAACCTTCGCTTTCTCTGAACCATTATCCTTCTTAAGATAATTTGCACTTCCCTTGGAATGAATCCTTTTACTTGATAGTAGATTCTATTTCTGAGAGACCTCATCGTCCTTGCCGCTTGTTTTCCGGACGAATCTGTCTTCTTATTTCGTTCAGCAGTAGACGTTTCCTTCTCAACCATTCTGACCTTCTCCTCAGACAAGGCACGGAAGTATGTATGAAGTGTGCGATTAGCTAGCATGCCTGAGCCCTACTTATTCCTCCTTCGCAACTATTCGTACGTGATACTGGGGCACTCGTACGCGCAATTGGCGTTCACCGCACCCGATCCGCAATTACCAACCACCAATGACAAGGCAGTCTCAGGTCGCCAAATCGCCCGGTCAGTAAGAACCATAGCGCTGTTCGCGTTGGAAGATACAATTGCTTCATGTAATGCCCGGGTTCGGTTAGACCGCTATCAATGTCCTTCCCTTCAGAGCTGTTAACAGTAAACTCTTCGGTGAACCCCTGAATCATCAATTTTGCCGTGTAGAGACGATCGCGCTTGTAGCGATCCGGAACACTAAAGGTACCGTACACGTGATGCGGCCCTCGCCATGGCTGCACCACAATGCGTGCGGCCCGGAACCAGCGTTGGTTCGAATCAACCGCTGTTTCTGATCTGCAGTCAGTCAGAGGCGGGACATTCACCAACACCAACAACGCAGCCGGAAGAGTGAGAACGGCGGACGTCACGATCCACATTGTCCAACTCTTCTTCACATCGGCCAATTCAGATCCAAGCAATCGTTCAAGGTGTCATGGCAACGGAATGTGTCCAAATGGAGAACCCGGCTAAGCTGTCGCGCCTCGCATGCCCTACTTGGACCACCAACTTGCCCATGACCTTACCTTGCACAAGCGGCGATTTCCCCTACCTCAGTCCACCACTGTGTGCGACCGGGCTGGACTTCAGCACCTCGGCCACAACACGTTCCTGCTGGCGAGCAGTGAGTCCTGGGAACATGGGAAGCGACAGCACCTGCGAGGCTGCCTTCTCCGCCACCGGGAAATCGCCGACACGGAAGCCAAGTCCCTCGTAGGCCTTCGTCAGGTGCAGCGCAATCGGATAGTGAATCCCCGTACTGATGCCGGCTTCATCCAACCGCTTTTGAAGCTGAACACGATCGGCAACCCGCAACACGTAGAGATGGTAGACCGATCGAGACCACTCCGGTTGATGAGGAAGCGTGACGTCTCCCTCCGACCCAGCGAACAATTTATAGTAGCGCTCCGCAATCTCTCTGCGCTGTTCATTCCACTTCTTCAAGTGCCGAAGTTTGACCCGTAAGAACCCGGCCTGAATGGCATCCAGCCGCCCGTTGTATCCTTCAATGTCATGGAAGTATTTCTTCGACTGGCCATGGTCGCGCAACAGCCGGCAGGTCTGCGCCATCTGTTCATCATCGGTTGTAATCGCGCCGGCCTCTCCGCAGGCGCCCAAGTTCTTGCCTGGATAAAAGCTGAAGGCGGCCGCGTGTCCCACGGAACCGGCCTTGCGCCACCGGTTTTCCTTTTTTGAGAAATACTCCGCGCCCTGTGCCTGGCACGCATCTTCAATCACTTTGAGATTGAATTGGGTGGCCAGATCAAGAAGAGGGTCCATATCGGCCATCTGCCCATAGAGATGCACCGGAACGACTGCCGTCACAGGATTGCCTGTTCCCTTGTGGAATGCACGCTTCACCTTCGAGTCCCACGTGCACTGGGTCTCCAGATACTGACGCAACTTCGCAGGATCCATCGTGTAGGTTCGCTCGTCGATATCGACAAAGTCTGGGCATGCCCCAGCCTGGGAAATCGCCTCGGTCGTGGCAATGAACGTATTCGGGACCGTGACCACCATGTCGCCGGAACGTATCCCTGCGGCCATGAAGGCAAAGCGCAAGGCATCCGTGCCGCTGCCGACCCCTACACAGCACCGCGATTCACAGAACTGGGCGAAATCCTGTTCGAACCCCTGAACCATCGGACCGCCGATGAATCCAGCGCTATTTAGAACCGTCTTGAGGATCTCGACGAACTCCTCCTGAAGCCCCCGATGGACTGTCACCAGATCAAGAAACGGAATTTTTTCATCACTCATGTTTGGCTCCTTATTAGGTAGATAGGTTGAAGGGGTTCAGGCTGAAGTGTTCGGAGCTCCGGCCTTCAGCCTAAAAGCCTTCAGCCTGTGCCCGGAGCCTTTACCCTGAACACCTGGGTCGTTACCCTGATCAATGAATCGCACCACTCTCCCAGGATTTCCTGCCATGATCGCGTTCGCCGGCACGTTGCAAGTCACCACACAACCTGCACCGATCAACGCATTTTCCCCGATCACCACATTCGCCAAGATGGTCGCGCCCGATCCAATCGACGCACCCTTCTTGACCAACGTGACTTCGACCTTCCAATCCTGCTCTGTCTGGAGTGCACCTATCTTGCTTGTCGCACGAGGGAAGGAGTCGTTCACGAACGTGACGTTATGGCCCACAAAGACCTCGTCCTCGATCGTCACGCCTTCACAGATGAACGTGTGACTCGATATTTTGCACCGCCTGCCGACTTTTGCGTTCTTCTGAATCTCGACAAACGCGCCAATTTTTGTCTCGTCACCCACCTCGCAGCCGTAGAGGTTAATGAACTTCGAAAACTTCACGTTGTGCCCCACCTTGACATCCGGCGCAATGCAGAGATGGCCACTGGCTTGCACCATGCTGCTAGGGCCTGGGAGCGGGACAGGCACCGCCGCAGACAGCGGAGCCAGTCCCCTTGTCTCCGCTGCTTTTCGCTTCACCATGGCTATCCTATTGCGGGGCTTTGCACTCGTCTTTTTCATGTGTTTCTCCAGTCGCGGATGCCTGACTCATTCGAGACGGGCGAGACGGGCGGGAAAAGCGCGACTCGGCTCGGAGGAGCGGGACAGGCACCGCCGCAGACGGCGGAGCCAGTCCCCTGGGCTCCGTCTCGCTCGTCCCGCTTTTCTCGCGAGTCTCGCGGGCTACAACGCCAGAGGCAGGCATACCTGATCGATGTCCATCGTCAACTTCGCATGCAGTCCCAGTGTATTCAGCAACAAAAGCACCCTGTTTCGATCCGTCATTTCCCGCACGAATACGGCTTCAAATCCCACGAGCGGACCAGCTTTGATATGCAGAATCTGTCCCATCTTGAAGTGCTCAGAATGTGGCGTCACGTAGCCGTCGTTCAGCCTTTCCTTAATGGCGTCGATCATGGTCGCGTCCAACTCAACTGGCCCCGAGCCAAACTCCACGATTTTACGAACCCCTGTGGCATACCTCACAGCCCGGCAATGCCTTACTAACTCGAATCGTGCGAAGAGATATCCAGGGAAAAGGGGTTTAATAACCGTCTTGCGTGTCCGGCGGATGATTTTGCTCTCCTTCAGCAGCGGCAGGAAACACTCGATGCCACACTGTGAAATGTGCAATTCGGCCTGTTTCTCCTGGTGAGGCTTAGTGCTGACTGCGTACCACGGCATTTCGGTCTCCTACCCCAGTTTGTTTGGTTTGTCTTGTTTATTTGGTTGAACGAAACTAATCAGATGAACCAAATCAACCAGATAAACCAGACCAACCAGATAGACCAGATGAACCAGACTGTAGATGGGCTGCCGCCATTCCGGTGCAATCACGGTTTTTGCTAAATGCCTCTCCTCCCCACTCCTTTGCATGACCACAGACGGAGACACTCGGAGAGTATGTCAATGCTTCCACCACAACGATACCGTCAACTCACGATGCATGAAGCGCGAGACTTGCGCGAAAATGCAGACTAGCATGAGACCTTTCGTACGACCAGAACATCCAGGAATTCCGAAGCGTGATGTCTTCCACTAAAAATTATGCGGGGTGGTCATGGGGTACCCACTTCTTCCTTCTCGGACAGAGACTCGTAGCTTTCCCGCATATAGTGAGGAACTCCCCCGGCTTCAAGCCCGTTCAGAATGACACAGGCGTTGCTTGTCGCACCGATTGTTCGAATGGCTTTCTCCACTACCGCCCGCGGAGTAAGGCCTGCACGGACCACAAAAACCAGCGTGTCAGCCATTCCTGCTAACATATGCATGTCTGCAAGAGGTAGAATTGGCGGGGCATCGATGATGATGTACTCGTATTGCTTCTTCAGCTCTGTCAGCATGCCGGAAATTTTATGAATATCGGACAATTCTAGCATCCGACCGGAGGCAAGGCCTGACGGAAGAATCCACAGAGGTAACTCCCCCGCGCGGTGGAGGCAGGAGTCGAACGATCGCTCTCCTTCAAGCACATCCCGCAGACCTGGAAACTGAGGGATTCCGATACATTGGTGGACCATGGGACACTTCAAGTCCCCATCAATCAGCAACGTCCGCTTGCCCAAATTGTTGGCAAGGACATACGCAAGATTGGCCGATACGACCGATTTCCCTTCTCCCTTAATCGCGCTGGTGATAACCGTCACCCTGTTACCTGTCCCAGACTGTAAGAGAACTAGCCGTGCAGCGGCGACGCGGAACTGCTCGGCAACAATCGACAAGGGGCTCCACTTCGCTATCAGATCCAACGCCCGCCCAAACCCCAATATATTGGAAAGATCTCTCGTCTCGACAGCCGGCAATTCTGCTCCTCCCCCAACCGATGTGCCAACATAGGTTCCGTTCGGCTTATCATCAGGCGTACGCGCAGACAACATTCGTCCTTTCATCGCTTTGGTGGATCTAGAAGTCATCGCACTCCCCGAAATGAGTTTCTGCGTGCGACCTGAAATGCTACTATAAGTAGGGATTGATGCGAGCACCCTCAGCTGCAAGAGACTCTCTACTTCATCCGATCGTCGGAACACAGGTCGGAAAGATTCGAGAGCCACGACCGCACCGACCCCCAACCCGCATCCGAGCGCCAGAGCAAGTAACATGATCTTGAGCCGGTCCGGCGTCTCCGGATTTTGGGGCAGGTTAGCCGGATCTACAATTCTAAACTGTTCACCTTTCTGGCGCTTTTCAAGGTTTTCGGACAACCGCGCATTGAGTTTCTTGTCCAGAAGAGAACGGTAATTTTCCTTGAGATTGCCATAGTCTCGCTCGAGCAACATCAACTCTTGCTCCCGCGCAGGGGCCTTCTCAACTCGAGCCTCATACTCTTTCATTTGATCTTTTATGCGGAGAAGGCGCTCCTTCAATGATGCAATTTCCAGCTTCGATTCCTCACGCTGTCGGCCTAGTTCTCTCAGGTAGGCATCTATGGGTTTCGTCACCTTCGTCAAAACCGCCGCTTTTTCAGAATCCTTGTTTTCTTTTGCCGTTTTCCCAAGCTGTTCCTTGAGGGTCTGAATCTCCTGCTTCAGGGTAATGATGTCCGGATAGTTGTCTGTATACTCGGCTGTTAGAGTCGTGAGAGTTTTTTCAAGTTCCTTCAGGCGAAGTAGCGGAGAGTCCACCGCGACTGCTCCTCCAGGACCCTGCACCGTACCTGCCGTAGCTGGCCCTAATGCTTCGTACTCTTTGAATGTTTTTTCAATGAGTGACAGCCGGTCCGTTGCTCTCTGGAGCGCATCAAGCGTTGTCCCGTGCTGAAGTGAGAGCCGATCGAGCGTACTGAGATTCGCCTGCACCTGTTCAGGCAATTCACCCATGAACTTCGTCTTGAACAGACTGATGGCCCGCTCATGGGCTTCAAGACGTTCCTGGGCCAGGTTAAGTTCTTGCTCGATGAATTGGGAAGCCCCCTCAACAAGTTGTTCCCGGGATTTGAGATTCTCATCGATGAACTGAGAGGCAAGTTTGGCAGTCACTTTCATGGCGAGCTGCGGATTTTGGTGCGCATACGAGATCGAAAATGCATCGACACTCGCTCGCGCCGAGTGTGCGACGCTCGTGGTCACACGGATGTCCTTTCGCAGACGCTCAATCACAGCTTCAAATCCATTCCGGCGAACATCCTCTGGATAGAGCTCGAACCCTTGGATCATTTGCGTCAACAACGTCCGACTCATGACCTGCTGCTGAATTGAATTCAACCGTTCTTCGATGTTGGGCCCTACAAGGGCTTTCACATAGTCTTCAGGTATTTTTTGGCTTTCCACGAGGATCAAGGTGCTGGAACGATAGCTCTCCGGCCACACGACAGACAGAATACCGCCCCCCCCGACGCAGGCGAAGAAAATGGCAAGGGCAAGCCATTTTCTTCGGAGCATCATGTGCCAGTAATCGATAGGTCCCAATGCTGGTGGAATATTGTGATCTGACATCCTACCCCCAGGTGGCTCTTACGCTCAGCGTAATGACTTGGCGGTCAAAGTCATTCTTGAACGATCCGAACTGTGAGTCGAATTTCATATAGTCGTAGCTCAGTGCGGTCGACCAGATACTGGTCACCCAATACTGTATATCTACCGAGGCGAAATACGAATCAAATGTCCGCGCATTCAGTCCACTTCCGCCAGAACTATGCGCATAATTCGCCGATTCGGTGAGCTGCCATTGTCGATCGATCTTCTGGACGGCTGACAATGAGAACGTGTCCGCTATCAGCGGTTCACCACTACCCTGGAAGCTCGGAAAGGCTGAGCGTGCATAGCTTATTGTTGCGCTATTGTTCAAAAAATTCATGATCAGCGCTGCATTCGCAGCATAGGTTGTTAGTCCGGGACTAATCAGGATGCCGCCACCTCCCAGCTCAGCGCTGAGATTGGGAGTCAGAATTCGTGACCATCCAATGGTCGCGCTGTCTGTCTTAAAGAAAGAAGATGTGGAGCTCCTCGTGAATTCGGTTTGCGCATGAGAATATCTGACATTCAGTGTGTCAAGCTCACTCAATCGAGCTGTTCCTCCCACTGTTCCAGTTTGACTTGTCGTATTAAACAGATTCGCGCCCCCTTGTAGGGAGGGCGATCCTTTGAACCTTAGTATCGCGTAGTTGTATGACGCGTTGAGACTAGTTGACGCGGTCGTAGCATATGAGGTCGACACAGTCCCGTTATTGATCAGGTTGTTGGTCCGAAAACCCAGAATTCCTTGCGCATACACGTTTTGAATATTACCGGGAGCACCTGGACTCGTTCCAGCTGCCGGGTTCACAAACCCCGGTGGCAACGGGGTGTAGCTGAACGTATCAGTCAGGCTCAAGCTTGCATTGGGAAGCCACCTCTTTATGGAGTTATCGAGATTGAGGGAGAGGCTGTCGCTCGTGCCAAGGTAGTTGAGATCTGGATTTTTTATGTAAGTCTCGCTAAATCCCCCCACATTCAGAACAGCAGATGCGTAGTCTCCATTGTGGTGTACTCGAAGCATTGGATTCACGGTTGTCACGAAGTCATCTCTCTGAAGGCCTGGCGTAGAGGGCCTATAGAAGACATTGCTATCGTACCGTTCAGACACACACATGGAAGGCACGACCTCAAAGGAGCCAGTCCCTGATACTGGTGCAATTGGTGAGGGCGCTCCACAAGAGCGAACGTTCTGGCCATGAGCCATATTATCTATTCCCAGGATGAGGACAACGAGGAGGATCGCTGAGACGCTCCACTGCTGCCCGCCACTTTTACGGCACAACAATGGTATCCCCTGACTTCAAAATGAAATTCTCTATCTCACCTTTTCCGGAGACCAATTCGTTGTACGGGACGGGGATCCGAATCTGATTCTCTTTTCCGCCCTCGCTCGTTTGCGTTCGAATGACCTGCATATTATTCTTTGACGCATATGGCGTGAACCCGCCTGCCAGAGAAACCCCCTGAAGCACTGTTGCATATGACTTGAGGGGGTACTTGCCTGGCTTCAACACCTCGCCAAGTACGTAAATAAAGTAGCTATTGACTTCTTTGAGGCTCACTGAAACGTTTGGATTTTCCTTGAACTCTGTGAGTCTTGCCGCAATCTTTGCTGCAACCTGAGAAGAATTGAGTCCGCTGGCCTGGACATCCCCGATCAACGGGAGAGAAATTTTTCCGTCCGGGCGAACCACCACCGTTCGAGACAGGTCCTGATTGCGCCAGACCGTCACCTCAAGTACATCCTCTGGACCCAGCAAGAATTCTTTGGAAACCGGCTTGGCAGCCTCATCCAAAGCTTCCTGGGAGACAGAAGTACAACCCATTGGCAGACCAAGCAATAGCCCAGCCATCACAAGCGCTCTAACTGGAATCATTTTTGCGTATCCTTCCCTGCTCTCACTCTATTGAACTCTGCGTTCTCTTCTACTTAATCAGCACCATCGTTTCGGATGGAACCACAATCGTGTCGCCAGGTTTCAGTTGAATATTCTGCGGAGATTCGTCGCGCATGATGATGTCGTCATAACTGGCTTTTATCTTGATATCTTTGCCGCCCTGCTCACCAAACCGGAAGACTACTATTTTGTTCCGCGCGGCTGCGGGAGTGAATCCGCTGGCCAAGGTGATTGCCTGAAGCAACGTGGTTTTGCTTTTCAGGGGATATTTCCCTGGCTTCGTAACCTCTCCAAGAACATACATGGCGTAGCTGTTTACTTCTTTGACAACAATCGAGACTTGCGGATTCTCCTTGAATTCTTTCAGCTTCTCCGCAATGGCTCCTGTAAGTTCTGCCGCTGTTCGACCGGCGGCACCGATATCTCCAATAAGGGGTAAGGAAATACGGCCATCTGGTCTCACCGCTACCACTTTCGAGAGGTCAGTGTTTCTCCATACCGTGATCTCAAGAACATCCTCAGGGCCAATGGTGTAATCAGCGGTGACAATAAGAGAAGACATTTCTACGGCTTCCGAGGACCGGAGTTGCCCAGACGCAGATCCCGGCACCCGATCGGCCATAGACTCAGCCATTGCTGAACTGATACCCAGGCAAGGCAGCAAACCTCCGAGCAGCATCCAGACGCAGAGCCTCATACTCACCAATCTTGTCACCAGCCTGTCTTGTTCATTTGGTCTGTGTGGTCTTTCTCGTTTGTTTGGTTTGTTTGGTTTATTTGGTTGAACCAGATCAACCAGATGAACCAACAGAGTTTTTCCGCAGCCTGTTAGAACATGAACTTCAGTCCAACGAAGTAGGCCCCGCCATTGGTTTTGCCGAACGGTAATTTCCTTGTCCAGCGCACTTCTGCTAGTGTTGGAGTTTCTGCCATGCTGATCGGTGTCGGCACATAGACCTTCATCACTTGTTCGATCGTTGGGGCCTGATCCATCAAGACCAGCATTCCTCCACCGCTAATGTTCAGAGAGAGCGCCTTCCCTCTGTGGGGCGACGCAGCTAGATCTGCTACTGGCGTCGTCATCTCGAACAGTATCGGCCTCAACAACGCCGCCCGCTCACTGTGACTTTTCTGACTATCTGTCATCGGCCACTCCCATTCTGTCTGTGTCACCCCGTGCCTCCTCTGTAAAGGAATCATCTCGGTCCTCATGATGGTTCAGGTATTCAGGCTGAAGGCTGAAGTGTTCGGAATTTCGAACTCCGACCTTCAGCCTTCAGCCTGCGTCCCTAGTCTTCAGCCTATCTACCTTGAGTAGTTATCTCGCACCACTGAACCCAACAAACAAGCAGCCATTTATGTTTTAAGACTATAGGCGGGGCGAACAAGAGGAACAATACCGACGATGTAGGCCTCGTTGCTCCAAAGGTGGGTGTTGACTCCCTCGAAAGTGTTAGGTACTATTTCCATTCTTGAGTTACGTTTCTCATGTCTGTGTGAGAGGTGGTGCCGGAAATTCGGACAGGTCGATAAGTGGTAGTCTTGCTCAACCCAAGCCATGTAGCGCATGGCCAACAGAGGAGCAAGCGCATGAGAAGGACGAGAAGGAACCACGCACCTGGATTC
>Ga0163153_10003019_pt1 | contig 23218 bp, 27 predicted proteins | sample OliLakLV19MP6IB1_FD_148629 | JGI IMG/M metagenome (GOLD analysis project Ga0163153, IMG submission 148629) | Freshwater microbial mat bacterial communities from Lake Vanda, McMurdo Dry Valleys, Antarctica - Oligotrophic Lake LV.19.MP6.IB-1 | ecosystem: Environmental > Aquatic > Freshwater >...
GGCCTCACTCAATCTCAAGCCGGCTAGCTTTCATGGTGAATGGAACTATGTGCTCCTGCCGACAAAGAAGAAAAGTTAGTTATGTTATTATTGCGCGAAGCCTAACTGGTTTCGTCAGGTGTCGGTCGGGAATCGACCTACAGCGCGCTATTGGGCTATCGGGCTTTTGCACAGAGGTGAATATGAGCAATCAATCCAGTCATGACGCGGTAAAGAATGAACTCAAGCGCCTGACAGCCGAGTTCTTCCGTGCGGTCTCATTCGAGCCGGGGGAAGCGCCCTCTTACGGAAGCATCTACGGGCTCTTCATTGAGGGCGGCTTGCTCATCAAGAACAGTGGCGCAACGCCAGAAATCTCCAGCGTCCGTCAATTCATCGAGCCTCGCCAAGCCTCGGTGAACGCAGGTGAACTCACACGATTTCACGAAGCAGAGCTGTTCGAAACTACAGAGATCTTCGGAAACGTCGCTCATCGCTTCAGTGCCTACGTCAAATCCGGGACGTTGAAGGGTGTGCCTTTCGAGGCTCGGGGATTGATCTCCACGCAGTTCGTTCGCGTGCCCGCGGGCTGGAAGATGAGCTCGATGGCGTGGGATGATGAGCGCCCAGGACTTACACTGCCCAAGCAAAACGAACCATAGCCGGTCACGCCTTGGCACCATGACGTCCAACCTGGCGCTCAACCGGACGGGCCGGCACGTGCCTTCAACTTGGCGAGCGTCGGCGCGGCCTGCCCGTTAGCTGGCACGTTGGGAATCATGGGGAGGCCTCGAAGAATGACGCCCCGCCATTCCATCGAACGGATATTCCACAGCCGGCTTCGCCACCCGTGGCCTGCCCCGTCTGATGGCGGATCCCTGGCCAAGACGTTTACCGCGGCTGGCATCTGGTGGCTGGTTCAAGAGGGCCGGATCAAGCTTGATGCACCAGTGACGCAGTATGTTTCGGAGTACCCGCACGCGCATACAACCGTTCGGCACCTGCTTTCCCACAGCAACGGTCTGCCCGGGTACTACGAGTTCTTCGACCCTTACTTCGAGAAGGACGAAGTGCGCACCACCCAAGCACTGCTCCGGGTGGTGGCGAAGCAAGCCCCGGCGCCGAGCTTCCCGCCGGGAACGCGACTCGAGTACTCGAATCTGGGTTTCGATGCTGCCGCGCTTGTGATCGAAAGCGTGACAGGGCAGAGCTACGAGACGTTCCTGAAAGAGCGGTTCTTCTCCCGGCTGGGCATGAGCAACACCTTTGCACGTTCTGCACGGCTGGCGGATTGGAAGGGCGTTCGCACGTTGGGCTATCGCTGGCGGGACGCCGCAAGGCAACCGTTCGATGTGTTCGACATTGGAAGCGTTCCTCGGTGCCTCCAACCTGTATTTCTCCGCGTCGGATCTTGGGCGCTGGGCGCGCGCCAATGCCGCGGGAACAGCCCTTCGCCGCATCGGAGCAGTATCTTCGCTGCGGGTCTGTCGGCGAGGTCGCTCTCGCCAGTGGCGCACCGGCGCTGGTGATCACCTCCTCGATTTCGACCGGCGTCATGGCCGCGTGCGCAACGCCGCTGGTGGGGATGGGATGGTTTCGCTTCCACGACCGGCCTTGGCGGTTCGATCCGCTTGTTCGGCGTCGCGTGCGCAATCAATACGAGGCGTTCGACCTCGGCCCGCCATACGCTGCCTTCCGCATCGTGCGTGCGGCGTAACGCGAGCGCATGGTCGAGCGACGCTTGCGCAGCCTTCCGGTCGCCGTGAGCCAACTCGCTCTCGCCCAGCGCCTGCCACACGGCGGCTTCCAGACTCGGTATCCGATGTGTCGACGGCAGCGCGTGCAACGTGTCGAGCGCCTGCCATGCGGCCGCCGTCGCCTCGGCTGCCCTGCCCAGACTCCGCAGCGCATGCGCGCGTTCGATCGAGCAGGTCGGCCGTTTCCTGCGACGCCTGCCGCGCCAGCAGGTCGCGCAGCGTCGGCGCCAGTGATGCGTCGTCATCCGCAAGAGCGGCGAGCCAGGCGTCGCGCTCCGCCTCCGGCACGTCGAATGCCGAGTCGAGAAGCGCGGACAAGCGGGCAAGGCGTGCCGGCGGGATCATGACCGAATCGCCGCCAGCGCCTGCTCCAGCGGCAGCAGAAAACGGGAGCTGAGCCCTGCATGGTGCAGGTAAACGTTCTGCGCTTCGGCGAGCAGGGTCTGCGCCTCTTCGCGCCCGCCTATCGCGATCAAGCACGACGCGAGCGCGACCTCGACTTCGGCCAGCCAGAGACTGGCATGATCATCGTGCAGACGTCGTAGTTCCAACGCAGCGCGCAGGTCCGACTCGGCGCCGCGCAGGTCGTCCGTCGCCCGCCGGGCATTCCCGCGCGCCAACAGCAGGAGCGCCGTCGGATCGGGCAATTGCGCGCCCTGGAGGTGTTCTTGCAGCGCCGACAGCTCGGAATCGGCCAACACTTGTGCACTGACGGGCCGACCGAGTCGGGTCTCGATTTCCGCCCGCTGCGCCACACCCTTAAGCACGGCGGCACGGAATCGCCCGACACCCGCGCGGATGGGCCAGTCGACGCCGGCCAGACAGGTCGCCGCGGCGTCGAGGCGGCCGTTAGCCATGTGCAGGCGTGCGGCCACGCTCTTGCAGTGAACGGTGAGCGCGGACGTCCCGTGCCCCCCAAGAAAACGGTCCCAACGCGCAATGGCTGCATCGATCAGGGACTTCGCGTCGTCGAGGCGCCCGTAGACGAGCGCGATATCGGCCAGCTCGGCCTCCCTTTGGGCGCGCCCGGAAGAGTGCGGAAAGTGCTGCTCCAGGTCGGCCAAATCAGCGCGCTCAAGCGGCTCGCTAAGGTCGGGCCGGCCACGCGAGCTCAAGGGGCGCGCCAAGTAGTCGGCCATGTCAGCGCGGAACATGGCGTCGTATTCGGGCCTGTCCTGCGTCAGAGTGCGCTCGCATTGGTCGCGGAGGGCTGCCGCCTCGTCTCCCCGGCCAGCCTCGAACAGCAGGTTGGACAGGCGCACGCGCACGATCAGCGTCCAGCGATGCTGCGGCCCATGGTGGTGCTCGGACAGCGCGAGTGCCTGCCGCGCATGCGCTTCCGCCTCGGTCATCCGCCCTTGGTGGTTGAGTGCCTCGGCCAGCTCGGTATGGGCGTTGACCGTGCGGGCATCGCCCTGTTTCTGCGCCGCGCTGATCGCTTGGCGAAGGAACTGCTCGGCGCGGTCGTAGTGACCGGCCATCATCTGCATGCGTGCGGCCACACGGTAGAGGTTGGGCGCTTCCTCCAAGTCGATGCGCTCGACCAGGGATGCGGCTTCCTCGCTTGCTGGCAGTGCCTTGGCCAGCGATTCGTAGCGGTAGTGCGTCGTCAGGTCGTGCAGCAGGTGCGCGCGAAGCTCAGGGTCGTCCGGGCCGGCGTCGAGTGCGAGTCGGGCTTCGTCCAGAAGGCGGGGCACCTCGTCACGCAGGGGTGTGCTGTTCAGTGCCCGCGCACAGTGCAGTGCGACTCGCGCAAAGCGCAGGTCCTGCGGCCCGTACGCCGCGCGGGCCAGATCGGTGGCCATCTGGTACAACCGTGCCGCTTCCAGGCGCAGGCCGATCTGGAGGTAGATCTCGGCCAGACTTTCCAGCACCTCCAGCCGCGCCTCGGGCTCATCGCGCAGCCCCTGCTCCACGCGCTGCACGCCGATGTCGAGCAACTCGCGCGCGGTGGTCTGCTGGGCCTTCAGCGGGTCGTCCTGCATATGGCTGTTGGCCTCGAAGATGTCGAGCAGGAAGCGCTTGACGGCTTGCGCCTTGCGCCCTTCGATGCGCGCCGCCCGCGCCTGCTCGCGGGCCTTGCGCGCCTGCCACAGCGCTGCCCCCAAGCCAAGCAGCAGCGCGACAATGACAACCGCCGTCGCGCCGAAGCCCAGTGCCAGCACGAATACCGCCACCGCAACGCCGGCGGCGGTCAGTGGAAGGCGGTACTGGCGCACGAAGCGCGTCAAGCGATACGTGACGGTATCGGGCCGCGCGGTCACGACCTGTCCGGCGAGATGCCGCCGCCAGTCCTGCGCCAGCGCATCCACCGTTGCGTAGCGCTCGGTCGGGTCCTTTTTAAGCGCCTTGTTGAGGATCGCGTCGAGGTCGCCCTTCAGGAGCTTCTTCGCGGCCGGTGGGCCGGCAACCTCGCTTGCCAGCGGCGCGTGGGCATGGGCGATCGCCTCCTCGAGCTCCGCCGCGCTGCCACGCTTGAGTCGGTACGGCCGCGCGCCGGCGAGCAGCTCGAACGCGACCACGCCCAGCGAGTACACGTCACTCGCGGTGCCGATCGGCTCGCCGCGTATCTGCTCGGGACTCGCGTAGTCGAGAGTCAGCGCGCGCCCGGACACCTGCGTCAGCGCCGTTTCGCGCGTCCGGTCGCCTTCCATCAACTTGGCGATGCCGAAGTCGAGCAGGCGCACCTGCCCATCGGCGGTCACGAGCATGTTGCCGGGCTTCAAGTCGCGGTGCACCACGAGCCGGCTGTGCGCGAAGGCGACGGCATCGGCCACCTGCAGTAGCAGCTTGAGGCGGGATTCGATCGACAGTCCGCCTGCCTCGCAGAATTCATCGAGCGGCAGGCCCTCGACGTACTCAAGCGCCATGTACGGACGCCCTTGGGCATCGACGCCGGCGTCATAGAGACGCGCGATGTTCGGTTGCTCCAATCCGGAAAGGATCTCGCGCTCGCGCGCGAAGCGTTCGGCCAGCCCGGGCGCCCAGGTGATGTGCGGCAGCTTGATCGCCACTTTGCGCTTCAAGCTGCCATCCGCTCGCTCTCCCAACCACACTTCGCCCATTCCGCCGCGACCGAGCAACTTTTTCAGTCGGTAGGGGCCGACCGTATCCCCGATGCGCGATTGACTCGTGTCCAGCGACTGGGAAGGAATCGTGAATGCCGGCGGCCGATCGAGGATGTCGGCGGTTTCCTGCGCCGCCTGCCGCGCCAGCAAGCCGCGCAGCGTCGGCACCAGCGCTGCATCGTCACCGGACAGGCCGGAAAGCCAAGCTTCGTACCCCGACTCGGGCAATTCCAGCGCGGATTCGAGCAGCGTCGATATGCGAGCAAGCAATTTCGGCGTCATGGACGGCAGCTAGCCACGCGCCTGTTTGCGCGTCATTGTGGGCACGGCAGCCAGCGCCGAAGTGTTCGTGAGCACTCGCGCTCGCAGCAGCCCCGGGTGGTCGTCTTCGACGTTATTCTCCAATTGCGAAATCGCCGAAACCGCCTCGCGGCGCGCGTCGTCAAGATGACCAGTTTCCGCCGATAACTGAGCAAGTGCCAGCCATGCCAGACCGGTCCGGAAAGATCGTCGCTTGTCTACCTGCAACTGCTGCGCGAGCTCAAGCGCGTCGGAGGTGTCGGCGCGCGCAAGGTCCAAACGTCCCGCAAGGCAATGCGCGTCGCTCTTGCCAAGCAACCCCATGATGGTGGAAGCCAATGGAGGGCGATCTCCGACGAGCATGGCGAAGCATGATTTCGCGGCTTCGGCGTCCCCTTTCAGGAGTGCAAGCCGACCTTCGGTCAGCAATCTGAGCAGCGCTTCTTTCGTACCTGCAGCCGACTTGTCGCCGGGTCCACGCTGCGCGAGGGCGAGATAGTTTTCGGCCTGAGATATATCGCCTCGGCTGATCGCGAGCGACGCCAACCCGGTCTCGGCGTAGATTTGCACCGGTGGCACGCGGAGGTCAAGCGCGAGTTGCAGCGATTCCTTGTACGCAGCTTCCGCCTCGGGAAGACGGCCGGTAAGATCAAGCGTTCGCGCGCGGTTTACTGTAATAAACGGTGATTTCGGCGCGTCTGGCGCATCGAACACCGCAACCGCCAGTGCTTGGTCATATAAGGCGAGAGCGGCGGGCAAGTCGCCGGAGCCCTCTTTGACGAGCGCCCAGTTGTTGAGGAGCGCAAGCGCATTCGGGCTGCGCTCCTGTCCAAGCGCCGTTGTCCGATCCATCGCATCCGCGTAGTGGCGGTCGGCCTCATCGTTGCGGCCGCAGACGTGGCAGGAATGGCCCAGCATTGCCACCAAGGAGGCCTCAAGGCGCGGCGAACGCCGCTTCGACTCACGCAAGCACTGCAGTGCAGCGACAGCGTGTTCCATGGCGACCGCTGCGTCGTTCTTGTGCTGCGCCATTGCGGCGAGATACTGGTGGGCTTCGGCTCGATTGTCCGATTGTGTCGAGGGTCGCGCGACGATCTCCTGTAGCGCAACAAACGCCTGATCGACCTGCCCACTCGCGCCCCTGGCCAATGCCTGTTGAATCAGCAGCTTGTCTCGGAACGCTCGGTCACCGGAACTGTCCATCACGACAAGAGCGCGTTCCAGCAGTGCCAAGCTCTTTCCTGGATTTCCGAGCGCGTACGAATTCATCGCCATCATGCCCAGCACCGCCGCACGGTGTTCAGGTTTGTCCTTGAATTCGCGTTCGATCAAATCCTCGCTGCGCGACAGAAGCTGATCGGCGGTCAGCGGTTGGCCCGACCGCGCGGCCTGCGTGAGCACAGTGTTCAGGAATTCCGAGACGGCTTCGTTGCGTGCGTTGAGCTCGACGGCACGGTCGCGGGCATATGCTGCCCGGCGCGCCTGCCAGAGCGCGGCGCCCAAACCCAGCAACAACGCGAGAATCACGACAGCCGTCGCACCAAAGCCAATGGCCAGGACGAACGTCGCGGCGGCTACGCCCCCCACGATCAACGGCATGCGGTAGCGCGCGGCCAGGCGCGTCAAGCGATAGATGAGCGTGTCGGGTCGCGCCAGCACCCGCTGCCCATCGAGGTAGCGCCGCCAGTCCCGCGCCAGCGCGTCAACCGTCGGATAACGATCGCCGACCCCCTTCTTCAGTGCCTGATTGAGGATCGCGTCAAGATCGCCCTGCAGTGTCTTTTTGCGTGTCGGGTCATCGACAAGGGCGCTGGCCAGCGGTGCGTCTTCATTCGCGATCGCCTCTTCGAGCGCCGCGGCGCTGCGTTTCAGGCGATAGGGTCGTGCTCCCGCCAAGAGTTCGAATGCAACCACACCCAGCGAGTAAACATCGCTCGCGGTGCCGATCGATTCGCCGCGAATCTGCTCCGGACTCGCGTAATCGAGGGTCAACGCGCGGCCGGCGGCTTTCGTCAGCGCCGTCTCCTGCGCGCTGTCGCCCTCCATGAGCTTGGCGATCCCGAAGTCGAGGAGCCGGACCTGGCCGTCGGCGGTGACAAGGATGTTGCCGGGCTTCAAATCGCGATGGATCACGAGATGACTGTGCGCAAACGCCACTGCATTGGCTACGTGCATCAGCAGGCCCAGCCGCGCTTCCACCGCCAACGCCCGCTCCTTGCAGTATTCATCGATCGGCCGGCCGTCGACATATTCGAGCGCCATATACGGTCTGCCCTGGGCATCGACGCCCGCGTCGTAGAGACGCGCAATATTCGGGTGCTCGAGACCGGACAGGATCTCGCGCTCGCGTGAGAAGCGCTCCGTCAATCCGGGGGCCCACGTGACGTGGGGGAGTTTCAGGGCCACCTTGCGCTTGAGGCTGCCGTCGCTGCGTTCGGCGAGCCAAACCTCGCCCATACCGCCGTGACCCAACAGCCGCTCCAGTCGATAGGGGCCGACGGTGTCGCCAATGTGCAATTCCGATGCATTAGCCGGTGCCCCGGCGATGGTGAACGCGGGCGGGGCATCCATCAGGTCGGAGGTTTCGTCGGACGCCTGGCGCGCCAGAAGATCGCGCAGCGTCAGGGCGAGTGCCGCGTCGTCACCCTGCAGGGCGGCGAACCAGGTGTCTCGCTCGGACTCCGGCAATTCGAGTGCCGTGTCGAGCAACTCGGATAGACGGCGCAGTGCCTCCGGGCCTACCGCCACAGCGCCCGCCTGCCACTACCCATTAGCGCAGGACGGCGCGCATCAGTGGTGCTGAAGCTCGGCTTGTCGGCGCCGCGAGTCGCTTCGCCTGTCTGGCACGCCGCGGCAAATGCCACTGCAACCAACCGTTGAATCCAACGGTAACGCTGTTGAGCAGATAGAGCCAGAACACGGGCGCCAAGGAAATATCCGGCGTTTCCGCGGCCACGATCTTGGATACCGCACCGGCCATATAACCAGTCCAGATCATCATCATGAACCCGAGCCTCTTGCCTTCGGCTTGGCCGGTACGCAACATCTTCATGGTCGCGATCGGCCAGGCCACGCCGAAACACAACAACATGATAGCTTCGAGCAGCATCGGCGTGTTCATGGCGACATTGCTCCGGCGTCCGGTTCGGGGGCCCTTCTACCCGCGCTAGCCGGCAGGTCCCCGGGAGGTGGAAATCGCCTCTTGCCTGGACATACGCATTGGCGCGGAAAGACCGGACAGCGGGCGCGCAAATTTTCACTGGCCGCGCCTCCGCCAAGCTAACCGAGCGCCGCCAATAGCAGCAGGCGCGCCTTCTCCCAACTGCGCCGGACGGTCCGTTCGGAAAGGCCCAGTACCTCGGCGATCTCGATTTCGGAGAGCCCGCCGAAATAGCGCATCTCTACCACCTGCGCCAGGCGCTCGTCTGCCTCCGCCAGGACCTCGAGCGCTTCATGCACGCGCAGCACGTCGTTCTCCGGCGCGCTGATCTTGTCGGACAAATAGGTGTCGAGGACCACGTGGTCCGCTTCGCCGCCCCGCCGTTCGGCCTGCCGCGCGCGCGCGAAGTCGACGATTACCGAGCGCATGACGCGTGCGGCGTAGGTAAAGAAGTGGTGCCGGTCCTCGACCGGCAGCGAGTTCGCGCCGACCAGCTTCAAATAGGACTCGTGCAACAGCGAGGTCGTGTCCAGCAACGTCATTGACTGATGCTGGCGCAACTTGGCGCGCGCCAGGCGCCGCAGTTCTTCATAGAGCAGGCTGAATGCGGCACCCGCGGCGTTCTTATCGCCCTCGCGGGCGGATGCAAGCAGCTGCGTGAGCTGCGGTTGCCCATCGTTCGTGGCGGGAGAGTTGTCGTCGACCATGATGGGGTGACCTCGGCGGCTTCCGTGAAGAGGGTCGGCCGAGAGGCATTCCGAACGCCAGCCACTTTACCGCGTAAGGCGTGCGCTGACCACCCGGTGTCGCCACCCGGTTGTCGCCGCCAATTGTCCCCAAGCCGAATATTCGCATCCCGGCGTGACCGGTTTCGCCGAAGCTTTGCGTACGTCCCAGTGAAGGCAAACGAGTTTGGAGCCTTCGTCCGCCATCAACATCAGGAGACCAGCATGCAAACGACGAGACGCGAAAGACTGTTACGGATGACGTCCGACGAACCGGCATACGGCATCGCCACGGTGGTCAAGATTGGCGTGTGCATGGGCTTTCTCGCACTAATCACGGTGATTGGATTCAACGCCAGCGTCAACCACGCCGACACGCAGGCAGCAACTTCGACCGCTCAACAGAACGTGCCGGCACAGGTCGGCGTTAGCGCCGAGGCACATCGCAAGCAGGTGTTCGACGAGCGACGCGAGCAGTTCGAAGGCACCGCGCCCACGCTGCTCGCGCTGACGCCGGATCGCGGCGGAAGCATGGATTTCATCGCCCCGTAACCGCCAGGGTGAGGAATGCCGCGATTCGCACAATCGCGCAACGTCGAAAGTTACGAGCAACCGTCAGTCAAGGGGACCTACATGAACACCATTCGCACCATTCTAGTTGCCGCTGCAGCTGTCCTTGCCGCTTCGGCACATGCGCAAGTCTGTTCCGGCGGTCCGGAGGGCGGCATGGATGCCTCCGGCAATCAATGCAGTCACTCCAGTCCCGTTGCCGCCGATACTGCGCCGACCAAAATGAACTCGCCGGCCAGGAGCGCCGCATCCGGGCGCAGCGCCGCAGCGGCGAGCCGGGTCGCTCCTCCGGAAGGCGCCGTTGGTCGCCAGTGGCGACTCGTCGTGGCGGCGAAACCTGCCGCCACGCCCGCCAAGGGACCGAAGTCCGCTTCGGTCGCTCCCCGCGCGGCGACGGTCAGCAGCACCACCGGAGCGAATTGATCATGCGCCGACTTTGCGGGGTGATACTTGCTGCCGGGTGGCTGACGATTGCGCATGCAGGCGATCGTGACTTGGCTCTTCTGCGCGAACAGGGTCTGCTGGAATATGACATCGGGCACTATGCCGCGGCAGTTATCCTTTTCCAAAGCGCGGCGGAGGCCGGCGACGCGCGCAGCGCAGAGGTCATCGCGCTGATGTACCGCTTCGGCCCGCGGTTGTATGGCGACCAAGTCGCTGTCGATGCCGCCAAATCCGCGCATTGGGCCGCGATAGCGGCGGATCGGCGTCGCGCTGACGTAGCTAACCCTGTCTCCGCCCGCCGCTAGTTCGCCAGGATTCCGGTTGCCGCGGCACCCGCGGCAATCCGCTTGGTTCCTCCGCCCCGACACGCATCGCAGGGAGTGTGTCGGGGATTTTTTCCAGGAGCCTACGCTATCGACTCGCCATAATTTCGTAGGAACTCCAATTGCTGCGGCAAAAGGTAAATGGGAGCGCAGAATTGTCGCAATGCGTACGCAGGAATTGGTGCCGGCAGTAGGAATCGAACCCACGACCAACGGTTTACAAAACCGCTGCTCTACCCCTGAGCTATGCCGGCGAAAACTACTTGATGATCTGCAGGTGCGAAGGCCGCGCCCTGGGTTTTTGCGGGTCCTTACCGCCCTTGCCGCCCTTACCGCCATTGCCGCCCTTGTCGGGCTCTGGCGGCTCGAAGTCCTTCGGGGCCGTGGCTTCCACCAGCGAGGCCACGGCGTCCGAGGGTGAGGTGAACGCGAAGCCGTAGCCGGTTTCCTTCGCGAAGACGCCGGAGACGGCACTCATCGGCACGGACACTTCCTGCGACGCGCCGTTGAAGCGCGCGGAGAACTGGACCCATTCGTTGTCGATCGTCAGCTTCCGCGTGGCGGAGGGGCTGACATTGAGCACGATTTCACCGTTCTTGACGAACGCCACCGGCACCCGGGTCTCGTCGTTGACCTTGACCGCAAGGTACGGCGTGAGCGAGTTGTCCCCGCACCATTCGCAGATGGCGCGGATCAGGTAGGGCTTGGCGGATTGCTCAGACATGAAGAAAGCATACGACGGACGCGCATCCGGGTGCAAGAAGAAGCCCCGGATGCCGCGACCGCTTCCTATCTCCGCATCCCGCGCTCGGCGCTGGTCAGCGCCTCGGAGAACGCGGGGCGCGCAAAGAGGCGCTCGGCGTACTTCATCAGCGGCGCGGCCTGCTTCGGCATCTGGATGCCGTAATAGTCGAGGCGCCACAAGAGCGGGGTGATGGCGACGTCGAGCATCGAATAGTCCTCGCCCAGCATGTGCTTGTGCTTGGCGAACACGGGCGTGATCTGCAGCAGCGCGTCACGCACCAGGCCGCGGGCCTTCTCGGCGTTCTTCTGGTTGTTGCCGTCCAGCGCGTCGATGTGGCAGAACAACTCCTTCTCGAAGCGATGCAGGAAGAGTCGCGCGCGGGCGCGCATCACCGGGTCGGCCGGCATCAGCTGCGGGTGCGGGAAGCGCTCGTCGATGTACTCGTTGATGATGTTGGACTCGTGGAGCACCAGGTCGCGCTCGACCAGCACGGGCACCTGGTTGTACGGGTTCATCACGGCGAGGTCCTCCGGCTTATGGTCGAGGTCCACGTCGATGATCTGGAAATCCATGCCTTTTTCGTGCAGCACGATGCGGCAGCGCTGGCTGAACGGGTCGGTGGTCCCGGAGTAGAGGGTCATCATTTTGTTATCTCCCTGCGCGCGGCAAGCCGCCGCGTGATTAGAAGCATGAGCCGGAAGGCGGGACCGCCGGCGCGAGGGCCCCGCAAGGGACCCGCTGCAATGCAACGGGGCACGGCGTGACCCGTGCCCCGCGCGGATATTGGTTGAACGGCGTTCAGTGCACCCTCTTCCAGATCGAGCGCTTCAGCAGATAGACCAACGTGAAAAGTGCGCTGAGGTACAGGAGCACCATGATGCCGAGGCTGATGCGCCTGTTCTTCATCGGCTCGGCGGCGTAGTCCATGAAGTTCACGAGGTCCCCCACCCATGCCCGGTACTCAGCTTGGGACAGCGTGCCCGGGGTATCCGGATCGGCGCCGAGCGAGACGACATTCCACTTGCCGCCCTCGCCCGCTTCAAGTTTGTTCAAGCCTTTGACGGCGATGGAAGCCGCCAGAGCGCGGTCGCGGTTGTCGAAGCTGGTGGTGACGAGGCGCGTCGGACCCGACAGCTCCCACAGCACGTGGGGCATCGCGACCTTCGGGAACACGAGGTTGTTCCAGCCGGTGGGCGTCGTGGGGTCCCGGTAGAACGACAGCAGGTAGTTGTAGAGCCAATCGGCGCCGCGGATGCGCACCTCGAGCGTCAGGTCGGGCGGCGCCGCGCCAAGCCACGCACGCGCGTCGGCAGCCGTCATCGCCGAGATCATCGGCGAGGAAATACGCTGGCCGCCGAAGATCAGGTTGTCCTCGATCTGCTGCTCGGTGAGCCCGATGTCCGTCAGGCGCTCGTACCGCAGGTATTTCATGCTGTGGCAGTCGAGGCAGTAGTTGACGAAGTTGCGGGCGCCGCGCTGCAACGACTCGGCATCGAGCCGATGGATGGGGGCGGGATCGAGCCGGAGACTGGGGCCCCCGGCGGCACCGGCAATGCCGGCGAATGCGAGAAGACCCGCGGCTACGATGGTGGCGATCTTGTTCATGCGGTCACGTCGTCCTTTCGGGGACGGGCTTGGTCTTGTCGCGCGCCGTGTACCACGGCATCAGCAGGAAGAAGGCGAAGTACACAACGGTAAACACGCGGGCCGCCACCGTGGCGATGTCCGCGGTACCGAGCATCGGCCAGCTCGCCGGGAACTGGCCCCACACGGTGATGGGCACCACGCCGAGGTAACCCAGGACGATGAAGGAGATGACGAACGCGGCCAGCCAGCCCTTGTAGAGGTTGCCGCGATAGCGGATCGAGCGCACCTTGCCGCGGTCGAGCCACGGCAGCGCGAAGAAGATCATCACTGCCGCGCCCATCAGCAGCACGCCCCATACCTGGGTGGCGAAGAACGACGGCACGGCACGCAGGATCGCGTAGTACGGCGTGAAGTACCACACGGGCGCGATGTGCGCGGGTGTCTGCAGGGGATCGGCCGGGATGAAGTTGTTGGCTTCGAGGAAGTAACCGCCCATTTCCGGCACGAAAAACAGGATCGCGGAGAAGATGGCGAGAAAGAACACGACGCCGACGAGGTCCTTGATCGAGTAGTACGGGTGGCTGTAAATCATGTCGAGCGGCAGACCTGTTTCCGGATTGATTGGCTGGTGCTTGACGTCGATGCCGTCTGGATTGTTGGAGCCCACTTCGTGCAGCGCCGTCAAGTGCGCGGCGACGAGGCCGAGCAGCACCAGCGGCAGCGCGATCACGTGGAAAGCGAAGAAGCGGTTGAGCGTGACGTCGGAAATGGTGAAGTCACCGCGAATCCACAGCGCCAGGCTGTCGCCGATGATGGGCAGCGTGGAAAAGAGATTGACGATCACCTGCGCGCCCCAGTAGGACATCTGGCCCCACGGCAGCAGGTAGCCGAAGAAGGCCTCGCCCATCAGCACCAGGTAGATCAGGCAGCCGAAGATCCACAGCAGCTCGCGCGGCTTCTGGTAGCTGCCGTACATCAGGCCGCGGAACATGTGCAGGTACACGACGACGAAGAACGCCGATGCGCCGGTGGAGTGCATGTAGCGGATGAGCCAGCCCCACTCGACATCGCGCATGATGTATTCGACGGAGTCGAACGCATACTTGGCGTCGGGCTTGTAGTTCATCGTGAGGAAAATGCCGGTGATGATCTGCATCACCAGCACCATCGCCGCCAACGAGCCGAAGTAGTACCAGAAGTTGAAGTTCTTCGGCGCCGGGTACTTGCCCCACTGGCTTTCCCACAACTGGGTCAGCGGAAATCGCGCGTCGATCCAGCCAAGAATCTTGTCCATCCATCCGCTCCGTCAGTATTCCGTTCCGGGCCACGACCCGCGCGCATCAAGCGGCGGGACCCGGGGTCGTTCTGCCTGCGTTGACCGCCCCTAGCCGCCTTCGCCGACGCCGATCACGATCTTCGCGTCGGACAGGAATTTGTAGGGCGGGATCACCAGATTGGTTGGCGCCGGCATCCCCCGGTAGACCCGCCCCGCCAGGTCGAATTTCGACTGGTGGCATGGACAGAAGAAGCCGCCCAGCCAGTCCGTACCGAGGTCGGCGGGCGCCGGTTCAGGCCGGAACGTGGGCGAGCAGCCAAGGTGGGTGCAGATGCCGATGGCCACCCACATCGAATCCTTGATGGAGCGATGCTCGTTCTTGCAGTTGGCAGGCTGCTGCGGCACGGACGAATCGGGATCGGCCAGCACCGGATTCAGCTTGGGCAGCGTGGCCAGCATCACTTTGGTGCGGTTCAGCACCCAGCAGACCTTGCCGCGCCATTCGACCGTTATCAGCTGGCCAGCCTCGACCTTGCTGATGTCGACCTCCACCGGCGCGCCGGCCGCGCGGGCGCGCGCCGAGGGCCAGAAGGACATCACGAAGGGCACCGCGGCCGCTGCCACCCCCACCCCACCCACCACACCGGTGGTGCCGAGCAGGAAACGCCGTTTCTTGCTATCGACCGCTTGATCTGCCGCAGCTTCGGACATCTTCCAAGACCTCATTGAAGCGCGAAAACCAGGAAAGTGGCATGCGTCCGCCTGAGGCGGGCCACCGTTTTCGCGACAAGTTCGCAAAACCCGCCGATTATACGGGATTTGTGCGGTGCGCCGGAAGCCCCCGTCCGTGTTTGTCACAGGAAAAGAGCGGCGAATCAGCGGCTTGCGCACACTTTGTCTACCGGCTTCCGTTACCGTGGGTGAGGCGCGTTGCACCCGCTGCCACTATACTTTGGCTCATGTTGCGCAAATTCTGGCTGATCTTCGCCCAGGCCTGCACCGTCTTTCTGGCCGCGCTCTTCATCGTCTCGACGCTGCGGCCCGACCTGCTGCAGCGCGTGGGCGGCCGCACGGCCAACGTGATCGTCACGCAGGAGACGCGCACGCCGGTCACCGGCGCGCGCGTGGCGTCGTACGCCGATGCCGCGCGCAAGGCGATGCCGGCGGTGGTGAACATCTACACCAGCAAGGATGTGCGCACGCGCAATCCACTGGCCGACGATCCGGTGTTCATGCGCTTCTTTCCGGACTTGGCGCGCACGCAATCGCAGAAGCGGACAAGCCTCGGCTCCGGCGTGATCGTGTCGTCGGAAGGCTATGTGCTGACCAATCATCATGTGATCCAGGGCGCGGACGACATCCAGCTCGTGCTGTCCGATGGCCGCCGCGTGGCGGCGCGCGTACGCGGCACCGACCCCGAGTCCGATCTCGCGGTGCTGAAGGCCGATGCGGGCGAGTTGCCGGCGATGACGTTCGCAGTCACCGACAGTCCGCAGGTGGGTGACGTCGTGCTCGCGATCGGCAATCCCTTCGGCCTTGGCAACACCGTGACACTGGGTATCGTCAGCGCACTCGGCCGCAACTATCTCGGCGTCAATCGCTTCGAGGATTTCATCCAGACGGATGCCGCGATCAACCCGGGCAATTCGGGCGGAGCATTGATCGATACCGCGGGCAACCTGATCGGGATCAACAGCACGATCTATTCGCAGTCGGGCGGTTCGCTCGGCATCGGGTTCTCGATTCCCGTGTCGCTGGCGCGCAATGTGTTCGAGCAGATCGTGCGCGACGGCGAGGTGACGCGCGGGTGGCTCGGCATCGTGCCGCAACCGATGACGCCGGAAGTCGCGAAGGCACTGGCGATCAACCGGCTCGATGGCGTGCTGATCAGCGACTTGCTGCGCGGCGGCCCGGCCGAACGCGCCGGCATGCTGGTGCGCGACGTGGTGCTGGAGATCGGCGGCAAGTCCACGCGCAGCGTGCCGCAATTAATGGCGCGCATCGCGGAGCTTCCGCCCGGATCCAGTATCACAGTGCATGTGCTGCGCGACGGGCTCGACGTCGAGATCGACGTGATGGTCGGCAAGCGGCCGAAGCCGGAAGCGCAATGACAATCGGCAGCGCCGATTGTCACCGTAGGCGAGGCTTCAGCCTCGCGGGGATAGCGCCGCATTGGACCTGCGAGGCTGAAGCCTCGCCTACAGAATCAACTTTCGTTCCCCCATTGGATCAGGGTGTGCGCGTCGCGTCCGTCTCGGGCGCTTCGTCGTCGGTTTCCTTCGGCGGCACGCTGATGAAGCGCGCCAGGAACAGCCCGAGCTCGTAGAGCATCCACAGCGGCACCGCCAGCATCAGCTGCGACAGAACGTCGGGCGGCGTGAAGATGGCGCCGATGACGAACGCGCCGACGATCACGTAGGAGCGGATCGAGCGCAGCTTCTCCAGACTGACTACGCGCATGCGCACCAGCACGATCACGATCACCGGCACTTCGAAGGTCAACCCGAACGCGAGGAACATGCCGAGCACGAATGACACGTACTTGTCGATGTCGGTCATCATCTGCACGCCTGCCGGCGTGTAGCTCGCGAAGAAGCCGAACATCAAGGGAAACACGAAGAAATACGCGAACGCCATCCCGATCAGGAAGAATATGAAGCTCGAGAGGATTACCGGCACGACCAGCTTCTTTTCGTGCTGGTAGAGCCCCGGCGCCACGAAGGCCCACGCCTGCCACATCACATAGGGCAACGCGATGACGAACGCCGCCATCAGCGTCACCTTGAGCGGCACGAGGAACGTGCCGGTGACATCCGTCGCGATCATCGTCGCGCCTTGCGGAAGCGCTTTCAGCAGCGGCGCCGCGAGCAGTGCGTAGATGTCCTTCGCAAACGGAAACAGGACCACCAGTACCACCACCACCGCGATGATCGCGTGCAGCAGCCGCGTGCGCAGCTCAAAGAGATGCGACAGGAAGGTCTCCTGGATCGCGGAAGTCGGGGTTGGATCGGTCATCGGGAACGGCGCTTCAGATGCGGTCGAAGCCGGGCAGCGACGGCTGCCGCACCGGAGCGGCCGGCGTCGCGTCCGCCAACTCGCCGCCGGGTTCGCCTACTCGTGGTGACGAGTCGATTGGCGGCTCGGTCAGCGCCTGGGGCGTCTGCATGTCCGCCGGCGGCGGGGCGCCCTTCGCCCCTTCATTCAACTGGTCCTCGACGGCCTTGAAGCTGCTTTCCGCACCGCGGGCCGCGGTTTCCACCGACGACTTCAGATCCTGCGCAGCCGATTGCACTTCCTTCTGCAGCTTGCGCAGTTCGTCGAGCTCGATCTCGCGGCCGATGTCCGACTTCACGTCGTTGACATAGCGCTGCAGGCGGCCGAACAGATGGCCCATCGTGCGCGCCGCCTTGGGCAGGCGCTCCGGGCCGATGACGATCAGCGCCACGACGCCGATGAGGACGAGTTCCGAGAATCCGAAGTCGAACATGGAAGGGACTTAGGTCACGATCGCGCGCACTGCGTCGCGAAGTCCGGACGGCGGGAAGGCACAGGCCCTGCGCTGGCGCCGCCGCGGAGGACAGCGCCTTCTTCAGGACCGGGCCATCGCGCGTCGTCCGGGGTCAGGACCGGGTCGTTTCCTTCTTGATCTCGGCGTCGATCGTCTTGCCGGGGATCTGCTGCGCGGTGGCGTCCGGGGCCGGGGTGCTGGCCGCGTTGGGATCATCAGGCGTCTTCATGCCGTCCTTGAAGCCCTTCACGGCACCGCCCAGATCCTGGCCGATGTTGCGCAGTTTCTTGGTCCCGAAGATCAGGACAACCACCACCAGAACAATCAGCCAATGCCAGATACTCAAGCTACCCATGGTGTGCTCCTTCAGTTCGTTTGCTTCAGGATCATCGGTCCCAACGGATCCGGACCGCCAACCACGTGAATATGGACATGCTGCACGTCCTGCCGGCCCACGCGGCCGGTATTGACGATCGTGCGAAAGCCGTCCCCCGCCCCCTGTCCGCGCGCCAGCGTGCCCGCCATCGCCAGCATCCGGCCCCATGCGGGGACGTCGGCTTCGGTGGCATCGTACAGGGTTGCCACGTGGCGCTTCGGAATCATCAGGAAATGCACGGGCGCGACCGGACTGATGTCATGGAACGCCAGGATGTCAGCGTCTTCATACACCTTGCGGCAGGGGATTTCGCCGCGGACGATCCGGCAGAAGATGCAATCGGGGTCGCTTGCCTGCATGTCTTGATGATTTCGATCGGGACCCGCGTTGCCGCGAGAGGAACGCCATTGTATCGCCCCCCGTCATCCGGGGCTTTCGCCTACCGTGGACGGGCGGCCTTTTCGGCGTGGCCGGAGGTACCTTCGCGGCGGGCCAGCTCGGCCAGCACGTCGGCGGGGCCGAGCCCGTGGTGGGCCAGCAGGACGAGGCAATGGAACCACAGGTCGGCTACTTCGGCCGTGATGCGGGCGGGGTCGCCGCCCTTGGCCGCCAGCACGGTTTCCGTGGCTTCCTCGCCGATCTTCTTGAGGATGGCGTCATCGCCCTTGGCCAACAGCGACGCCACGTAGGACGCGCCCGCATCCGCGCCCTTGCGGGAGGCGATGGTGGCCGCCACGCGGGCCAGCACGTCGTCCGGGGAATCAGCCATCGCCGTAGATCGCCTTCGGGTCCTGCAGCACGGGCTCGACATCGTGCCACGCCCCGTCCTCCAGGCGGAGAAAGAAGCAGCGTTCGTGGCCGGTGTGGCAGGCGATGCCACCCACCTGCTCGACGAGCAGCAATACGGCATCGCTGTCGCAGTCGAGGCGGATCTCGCGGATCTTCTGCACGAAGCCGGAGGACTCCCCCTTGCGCCACAGTTTCTGGCGCGACCGCGACCAGTAGTGCGCCTCGCGCGTGGCCGCCGTCTGCAGCAGCGCCTCGCGGTTCATCCATGCCAGCGTCAGGACCTGCTTCGATGTCGCGTCCTGCGCGATGGCGCCGACGAGGCCGTCGATGTTGAAGCGCACGGTGTCGAGCCAGTCCGTCATCGCATTTCCAGCCCGGCACCCGCCATCACGGCCTTGGCCTGCGCGATGGTGAATTCGCCGTAATGAAAGATGGAGGCGGCCAGTACCGCATCGGCGCCGCCCACGCGGATGCCGTCGACCAGGTCCTGCAGCGACCCCACGCCACCCGAGGCAATCACCGGCACATCGACCGCATCGACGACCGCACGCACGAGCCGCAAATCGAAGCCGGTGCGCGCGCCGTCGCGGTCCATGCTGGTCAGCAGGATCTCGCCCGCGCCCATCCTCACCACTTCCTCGGCCCATGCGATGACATCGATGCCGGTGGCCGTGCGCCCGCCGTGGATGTAGACCTGCCACTGGTCGACCGCGCACTTCTTGGCGTCGATGGCCGCGACGATGCATTGCGCGCCATACCGCGCCGACGCTTCGCCGAAGAGATCGGGGTTGTTCACGCCGGCAGTGTTGATGCTGACCTTGTCGGCGCCGGCGTTGAGCAATGCGCGCACGTCCTCCACCGCATTGACGCCGCCACCGACTGTGAGCGGAATGAAGACCTGCGATGCCACGGCCTCGATCATGTCGTAGAGGAGGCCGCGATTCTCGACGCTGGCCTTGATGTCGAGAAATGTGATTTCGTCCGCCCCCTGTTCGTCGTAGCGGCGCGCCACTTCCACCGGGTCGCCGGCATCGCGCAGGTTGACGAAATTGATGCCCTTGACGACACGGCCGTCCGCGATGTCGAGGCAGGGAATGATGCGCTTGGCGAGTCCCATGGCCGGCTGTTCAGCCGCCGGCCGCGGCCTTGAGCGCTTCGCGGAAATCGAGCGTACCCTCGTAGATCGCGCGCCCCGCAATGGCCCCGATGATGCCGTCGCCCTCGTGCTTCACCAGCGCGTGGATGTCGGCCATCGAGGACAGCCCGCCGGAGGCGATGACCGGGCACTTGATCTCGCGCGCCAGCCGCACCGTGGCCTCGATGTTGATGCCGGAGAGCATGCCGTCGCGCCCGATGTCGGTGTAGATGATGCCCTCGACGCCGTAGTCCTCGAACTTCCGCGCGAGGTCGATGACATCGTGACCGGTCATCTTCGACCAGCCATCGGTGGCCACCTTGCCTTCGCGGGCATCGAGCCCGACGATGATGTGGCCGGGAAAGGCGGAACAGGCCTCGTGCAGGAAGCCCGGGTTCTTCACCGCGGCGGTACCGATCACGACATATGACAGTCCGTCGTCGAGGTAGCGTTCGATCGTGTCGAGGTCGCGGATGCCGCCTCCCAGCTGCACGGGAATCTCGTCGCCGATCACGCTGACGATCTCGCGGATGGCGCCCTCGTTCTTCGGGATGCCGGCAACCGCGCCGTTCAGGTCGACGATGTGCAGCCGCTGCGCGCCAAGCTCAAGCCAGTGCTGGGCCATCGCGGCGGGGTCTTCGGAGAACACGGTGACGGCCTGCATGTCGCCCTGGCGCAGGCGCACGCAGTAGCCGTCCTTGATGTCGATGGCGGGAATGATCTGCATGGCGGCGACAGCGTGGTGGCTGCGGGAGCGGCGGTAGCGTGAAACCGGGAGGGGTCCGTGGGGCGGACGGCCGTCAGGCGCGGCCGTCCCAGTCGACGAAGTTGGCAAGCAACGCCAGTCCGGCGCGTTGGCTTTTTTCCGGGTGGAATTGGGTAGCGAAGATATTAGCCCGCGCAATCGCGCAAGTAAACGGCGCCGGGTAGTCGGCCGTCCCCACAATAATGCTGGCGTCCTCCGGCTCCGGGTAGAAACTGTGGGCGAAATAGAAGCGCGCGCCGGGCTCGATCCCGGCCCACAACGGGTGCGCCCGGGCCTGGTGCACCGGGCTCCAGCCCATGTGGGGCACCTTGAGGCGCTCGCCACGCACGACCATGCCCTCGTCGCGGAATCGCACCACGCGGCCGGGCAGCGCGCCCAGGCAGGCCGTGGGGCCTTCCTCGCTGGTGTCGAACAGCATCTGCAGGCCGAGGCAGATGCCGAGGAAGGGTCGGTCGCGCATGACCTCCAGCACCGTGGCCTTGAGGCCGCTGGCCTCCAGCCCCCGCATGCAATCGGGCATCGCGCTTTGTCCGGGCAGCACCACCCGCTCGGCCGCGAGGATCGTGCCAGCGTCGGCGGCCACGCGCACGTCGCGCTGCGGCGCGACGTGCTGCAGCGCCTTGGCCACCGAGCGCAGGTTGCCCATGCCGTAGTCGACAACGACGATCATCACACCACCTGGAAGGACGTTACAGCGAACCCTTGGTCGACGGCAGCACGCCGGCGGCGCGCGGATCGCGCGTGGCCGCCATGCGCAGCGCGCGGGCGAAGGCCTTGAACACGGTTTCCGCCTGATGGTGGGCGTTGTCGCCGCGCAGGTTGTCGACGTGCAGCGTCACCTGCGCGTGATTGACGAAGCCCTGGAAGAATTCGTGCGCCAGGTCGACGTCGAAGGTGCCGATCATCGCGCGCGTGAAGGGGACGTGGAACTCGAGCCCGGGCCGGCCGGAAAGGTCGATCACCACGCGCGACAGCGCTTCGTCGAGCGGCACGTAGGCGTAGCCGTAGCGGACGATGCCCTTCTTGTCGCCGATGGCAGCGCGGAAGGCCTGGCCCAGCGTGATGCCGATGTCCTCCACCGTGTGGTGGCCGTCGATGTGCAGGTCGCCGTTGGCCCGGACGGCCAGATCGATCATGCCGTGACGCGCGAGCTGGTCCAGCATGTGGTCGAGGAAGGGCACGCCGGTGGCGAGCTCGGCGCGGCCGGTGCCGTCAAGGTCCAGCGTGACCTTGATCTGCGTTTCCGCGGTATTGCGTTCAATCGTCGCGCTGCGCGGCGGAAATTCGTTGGGTGCGTTCATGCGTATCGGTCGAGGGCAGCCAGCAAGGCGTCGTTTTCGGCGGGGGCGCCCACCGTGATCCGCAGGCAATGGTCGAGCAGCGGATGGGCGCCGTGGAGATTCTTGACCAGTATGCCTGCTTCGCGCAACGTGGCGAACCAGTGCGGCGCATCCGGCACGCGGATCACGAAGAAATTGGCATGCGTGGGGAATACCGTGACGCGGCGCATCGTGCGCAGCGTCGCCAGCACCCGGTCGCGTTCACGGCGGATCGACGCCACCTGGTCGTCCAGCTCCGCCGCATGGTCGAGCAGCACGGGCACCACGGCTTGCGTCAGCGCATTCACGTTATAGGGCGAGCGCACCTTGTCGATCTCGCGGATCCACGCGGGATGGCCCACCGCATAGCCGAGGCGCACGCCGGCCATGCCCACCTTCGACAGCGTGCGCACCAGCACGAGGTTGGGAAATTCGAGCACGCGCGGCAGGAACGTGTCGTCGGCAAACGCCTGGTAGGCCTCGTCCAGCACGACGAGGCCCGGCGCCGCGCGGATGATGCGTTCGAGATCGGCGGCGACAAACGCATTGCCGGTCGGATTGTTGGGGGACGGCAGCCAGACCAGCGCCGGCTGCTCCTTCGCGATGGCGGCCAGCATGGCCTCGACATCGAGCGTGAAGTCGGCGCGCAGCGGCACGCCGACGTAGCGCAGGTTGGCAAAGACGGCGTAGAGCCGATACATGACAAACGTCGGGTCCGGCGCCAGCACAACCGCACCCGGCCGCGCGATCACGGCCGTAATGAGCTGCAGCAGTTCATCGGCGCCGGTGCCGAGCACCAGTTCGGCGTCCGGGTCGAGATTCAGATGCCGACGTAGCGCCACCTTCACGTCGGCGGCGCCGCCATCGGGATACCGGTTGACCGGGACGTTGGCCACGGCCGCCGCCATCCGAGCGCGCGCCTCTCCCGACAAGCCATGCGGATTCTCGTTGGCGTCGAGCTTGATCATGCCGTCGGCCTTGGCCACGTGATAGGCCGTAAGCGCACGGATCTCCGGACGCACGACGGCCTGCACGCGCGCGTCGACCTCAGCACCGGCAGCGATATCGCGGGGTGGGCGCAGATCGTTCATGGCGAGCGCGTACCGGCCAGCACCAGGTCGACGCCACCCGACGCAAAGTTGCCGCAATCCGCGGCCGGATCGGCCGGGTGGCCGACTATCGCCATGACCTTCGCCATCACGATTCCCCTTCGTTGGTGGACACGCGCAGCTCCGCCGAACGCGCGTGCGCCGGCAGGCCCTCGCCGCGCGCCAACTCGGCCGCGATCGGACCCAGCGTCTGCGCGGCGGCGCGCGACAGGCGCAACACGCTCGTGCGCTTCTCGAAATCGTACACGCCCAGCGGCGAGGAAAACCGCGCCGTGCGTCCGG
>Ga0163153_10003022_pt1 | contig 23201 bp, 19 predicted proteins | sample OliLakLV19MP6IB1_FD_148629 | JGI IMG/M metagenome (GOLD analysis project Ga0163153, IMG submission 148629) | Freshwater microbial mat bacterial communities from Lake Vanda, McMurdo Dry Valleys, Antarctica - Oligotrophic Lake LV.19.MP6.IB-1 | ecosystem: Environmental > Aquatic > Freshwater >...
GGCGCTATGGGGTTAGAGACCGGGGAGCTGGGGACTGCGGAGGCAAGACTGGACATGTAAATGAGACCTGGTTTTGGCCGCCGGCGATCCTCTTTCCGGGAGGTGACGCTCGGTCGGGCTAGGTTGCAATAAGGGCGTTCGGCCACAAGGCCACCCGTCCACCGTTCGAACCGCTATAAGCCCTGCAAAAATCCTTTCAGATCAGAGGCCTTTTAGCGATCCTAGTTTCTCCCGGGCCTTCTGCTCGACCTGCCTGACGACTTCTTCTACCGACAGGTTCGACGAGTCGAGATGCACTGCGTCGGATGCCGCCACGAGCGGTGCCGCCGCCCGCTTCGCATCGCGCTCATCGCGCTCGGCGAGGTCCCGGGAAAGGGACGCGAGATTAGCATGGATTCCTTTGTCATTCAACTGTTTATACCGCCGCTCGGCCCGTACCTGGACGCTCGCGGTCAGAAACACTTTGAGGATCGCATCCGGGAAGACGATGGTGCCCATGTCACGGCCGTCGGCAACGAGGCCGGGCGGCTTTCGAAACCCCCGCTGCCTTTCGAGAAGTGCTGCGCGCACCAATGGCAGCTTTGCGATGGCCGAAGCACGGTTGCCGACCTTCTCATCCCTTAGATTTTCGGCAACGTCTTCTCCCGAAAGGAGAATCCGTCCCGCCGTGAACTCCACCCTTAGGCCGGTCGCGATGCGGGCAAGGAGCACCTCGTCGTCTTCGGGGACGTAAACGCGACCCGAGGCAAACGCTACCAGCCGGTAAAGCGCACCGCTCTCCAGGTAGTGGAAGCCGAGCGTTTGCGCCACGAGCGAGGCCACAGTGCCCTTTCCGGAGGCCGACGGCCCATCGATTGTAATGACGGGCGCGCTCATCCGGGGGCTGACAACGTTAAAAGCAGGTCGAAGTACCCCGGAAAAGTCTTGGCAACGCAGCCTGGATCGTTGATGCGCACCGGGACGCCGCCCAGCGCGGCAAGCGAGAAGCACATCGCCATCCGGTGGTCGTCGTAAGTGTCGATCGTTGCGGGCATGAATCGCTCCGGGGGAGTGATTATCAGGTAGTCCGGCCCCTCTTCCACCAAGGCGCCCACCTTTCGCAATTCTGTCGCCATGGCCGCGAGGCGGTCTGTTTCCTTTACCCGCCAGCTCGCGATGTTGCGCAACGTGCTCGGGCCGTCGGCAAAGAGCGCAAGGATCGCCGCGGTCATCGCAGCGTCCGGGATGTGGTTCAGGTCGGCATCGAGCGCCCGTAGCGAACCGTTGCCGCTGACCTCGATCCAGTTCTCGGCTGCCCTTACAGTCGCCCCCATGCGCTCGAGCACCTCGATGAAGCGCACGTCGCCCTGGATGCTGTCGCGGCCGACGCCAGCGACCTTGACCGGTCCGCCCGCGATCGCCCCCGCGGCAAGGAAATACGAAGCAGAGGAAGCATCGCCTTCCACATGGATCTCACCCGGGCTGGCATAACCCCTTGCCGGGATGCTGAAAGCGCGCCACCCGTCGCGGACCACATCGACCCCGAAGCGCCGCATCAGGTTGAGCGTGATCTCCACATACGGCTTGGAGATGAGTTCGCCCTCGACATGGATCTCGCTCGCGCGACCCGCCAGCGGCAACGCGATCAGCAGCGCGGTCAGGAATTGGGAGGACACGTCGCCGCGCACACGCACGGGCCGATCCAGTGCGATGCTGCCGGGATGAATCGCCAGCGGGGGGAAACCCTCGGCGCCGGTGTAATCGATCCGCGCACCGATCGCGCGCAATGCGTCGACCAGGTCCCCGATCGGCCGCTCGTGCATGCGCGGTACGCCGGAAAGCTCGTAGTCACCGCCGGTGATCGCAAGCACGGCCGTCAGGGGCCTGAAAGCGGTGCCCGCGTTGCCGAGGAACAGGTTCGCGCTCCTGACAGGAATCCTCCCGGCGCAACCCTGGATGCGGATCTCCGGGGAACTTCCTGACATTGCCTCGATGCCGAGCGAGCGCAACGCATCGAGCATGACGCGCGTGTCGTCGGCCTCCAGCACATCCCGCACGAGCGTCTCGCCGCTGGCCAGCGCCGCCAGGAGCAGCACGCGATTGGAGATGCTTTTCGAGCCCGGCATCGTCACCGTGCCTTTGACACGTGCGATCGGCGCAAGGTCGAGGTAGTCCATGCTCAGGGCTCGAATCCGCCTGCGATCCAGCGATTGCGCGCTTCGCGCGACTCGGCGAACACTTTCTCGAGCGCGGGCGCGTCTCCCGCGGTGAGCGGCGCCCGAAGTGCGCGCAGCTTCTCGATGTACCGATCGAGTTCCCCGGTCAGCGCCTCGCGGTTGGCTACGCAGATATCGCGCCACATCTCGGGATGGCTCGAGGCAATGCGGGTGAAATCGCGAAACCCGCCCGCGGCGTAACCGAAGAGCTGGCCGGCGTTGGGCCGTCCGGCGAATTCATGCACGAGCGCGTAAGCAAGCAGGTGCGGCAGGTGGCTGACCGCGGCGAAGACTGCGTCGTGTTCCGCCGCAGTCATGCGCGAAATGCGCGCGCCACACGCCTCCCAGGCTTTCGCGGCGGCGTCCACCCGCTCCGGGGGATTTTCTTCCAGGGGGGCAAGCACCACGCGCTTGCCCCTGAACAGGTCGGCCTTCGCCGCCGCGGCACCGCTATGCTCCGCGCCCGCGATCGGATGCGCGGGCACGAACTGCGCGATGCGCGCGCCCATGGCAGCCCGGGCCGCGGCAACGACATCCTGCTTGGTGCTGCCTGCATCCATGACCAGAGTCGACGGCCCCAGGTTGGGGACGATGCTTGCGAAAAGCTCGCCGAACTGCGCCACCGGCGTGGCTACGAGGACCAGATCTGCGTCGCGCACCGCGACGCCGGCATCCGTCTCGACGGAGTCGACAATGCCGAGCTCGAGGGCAACGCGCATGTTGGCCGGGTTGCGTCCGACGCCGACAACGTTCTTGCAGGCGCCTGCCGCCCTTAGCCCGAGTGCGAACGACCCGCCGATCAGCCCGACACCGATGACGCTCACCCGGTCGAATCGGGCCGATGCCGCGGTCATGCGGGCCGCTATTCCCGCAGGCTCGCGGCTAGCGCCGTGAGGAAGCGTTCGTTTTCCTCGGGAGTGCCGATGGAGACGCGCAGGTGCTCGGGAAGTTCGTATCCGGCGACCGGGCGGACGATCACACCGCGCTTCAGCAGGCGCTTGAAGATCTCCGCAGCCTTGCCCACCCGGATGGTGATGAAATTGCCGTACGACGGGATGAACTCGAGGCCGAGCGCCGTGGCGCCCTCCTCGATTCGCTTCATTCCGGCGCGATTCTCGGCGTAGCCGCGCGCAACGAACTCCATGTCGTCCAGCGCGGCCGCGGCCGCGGTGAGCGCGATGCTGTTGACGTTGAATGGCTGGCGCACGCGGTTCATCAGGTCCGCAACCGAAGGATGCGCCATTGCGTACCCGACCCTCAGGCCGGCCAGTCCGTAAGCCTTCGAGAATGTCCGCGTGACTACGAGGTTCGGATGACGCCTGATCCACTTGGCCGTGTCGACTCGCAACTCCGGCGGCAGGTACTCGTTATACGCCTCGTCGAGGACGACGATGCAGCCCGGCACCCTCTTGAGGAATTCTGCAATATCGTCATAAGGAACGAAAGTGCCCGTGGGATTGTTTGGATTTGCGATGAACACCACACGGGTATCTCCGGCCACGGCTTTCGCCATCGCGTCGAGGTCATGCCCGTAGTTCTTCGCTGGCACGTTGATGCCTCGCGCCCCGCGCGCCTGCGTCGCGAGCGGATAGACCGCGAACGAATGCTGCGAATAGACCGCCGAGGCGCCGGGCCCAAGGTAGGCCATCGCGATGAGCTCGAGGACATCGTTCGATCCATTGCCGAGCACGATCGAGTCCATGTGCACGCCATAGCGGCGCGACAAGGCATCTTTCAGCTCGAACCCGTTCCCATCCGGGTAGCGCGCGAGGTCGCCGAGCGCGCCCTCGATTGCAGCGCGTGTCCTGGGCCCGATACCACGCGGGTTTTCGTTCGACGCGAGCTTGACGATCGTCTTTTCATCGATCCCCATCTCGCGGGCGAGTTCGGAAGTGGGCTTGCCCGGCTGGTAAGGAGCGATCCCCCGCACATGGGAGGGGGACAGCTCGCACAGATCCTTGCTGGAAACGCTCTTTGGCACTTGCGCACTCATTGATAGGCACTCACTGGACTGCCGCTGGATAGGAGCCGAGGACTTTGAGGAACGGCGCCTTCCGGGCCAGGTCCGCCAGCGCGCTTGCAACGCGCTCGTCGTTCCGGTGCCCTTCGACATCGATGAAGAACAGGTATTCCCAGAGTCCGGTCTTGGCCGCCCTGGAAGGCCGGGACTCGATGCGGGACATGCTCACGTTATTGGTGGCCAGGGGCGAGAGGAGCGCGTGAACGGCGCCCGGCTTGTTCTCGGCCGACATGACGAGCGAAGTCCGGTCCCTTCCGGTGGACGCCGTTTCGAGCTTGCCCAGCACGAGGAAGCGCGTCGTGTTGTTGGGATCGTCCTCGATGGAGCGCGCCAGGATGTTCAGCTCGAAGCGCTCGCTGGCCATCACCCCGGCGATGGCTGCCGTGCCCGGCTCTTCGGACGCGCGGCGCGCGGCATCGGCATTCGAGACCACCTGGACGCGCTCTGCGTTGGGCAGGTTCTGGTTCAGCCACCCCTGGCACTGCGCAAGCGACTGGGCATGGGAGTACACGCGCTTCACCGACTTGAGATCCCCCTCCTTCAGCATGAAGTTCTGCTGCACCCGAAGCTCGATTTCGCCGCAGATCTTCAAAGGCGTTGCAACCAGAAGATCGAGTGTGCGGCCGACCACGCCTTCGGTGGAGTTCTCGACGGGCACAACCGCGAACTCGGCATCGCCCGCTTCCGCGCGCCGGAACACTTCGTCGATCGAGGCGAGGGCAATCGCCTCGACCGCGCGCCCGAAATGCTTCTGCACGGCCTGCTCGCTGAAGGTGCCCTGCGGTCCAAGGTAAGCAGCCCGCAGGTCCTGCTCCATGCCGCGGCATGCGGAAATGACTTCACGGAACACGGTAGCGACACGGTCACCCGGCAGGGGACCGGGATTCTCTGCGGCCATTCGCCTCAGGATCTCTGCTTCGCGCTCGGGCCGATAGGCGGGCGCGCCCTGCTTCAACTCCCCGACGCGCTGGGCGAGCCCCGCGCGGCGGTTCAATAGCGAAAGCAGCTCGCTGTCGAGCGTGTCGATGTCCTTTCGCAGCCTGGCGATCTCGTCACTCATGCTCAGGCGTGCTTCTTTTCGAATTCGCGCATGTAGTCGACCAGCGCGCGTACGCCTTCAATCGGCATCGCGTTGTAGATCGACGCCCGGATGCCGCCCACACTGCGATGCCCTTTCAGCTGGACCATGCCACGCGCCTCCGACCCCTTGAGGAAATCCCCGACCAGGCTTTCGTCCGCGAGGTTGAACGGGATGTTCATGCGCGAGCGGTCTTCGATCGCGACTGCACTGCGGTAGAAGCTGCTCGTATCGATCGCATCGTAAATGAGCTTCGCCTTCGCGACGTTTCGCCTTTCCATCCCGGCGAGGCCGCCTAGCTGCTTGAGCCACTTGAACACGAGGCCCGCCATGTAGATGCCGAACGTTGCCGGCGTATTGAGCATCGAATCGGCTTCGGCCTGCAGCTTGTAATCGAGGACGCTCGGAACGCCGCTCTGCGCGTGCCCGAGCAGGTCGTCGCGCACGATCACGATGGTCAACCCCGCCGGGCCGATGTTCTTCTGCGCGCCGGCATAGATCAGGCCGAAACGCGAGACATCCAGCGGCCGCGAAAGGATATGCGAGGACGCGTCGGCCACCAGCGGTACCTCGCCGGCTTCGGGAACCCACTGGAACTCGACGCCACCGATGGTTTCGTTCGAGCAGTAGTGAACATAGGCGGCATCGGCACGGACCTTCCATGCGCGTTGAGCCGGGGCATAGGTAAAGTTCCGGTCTTCGGAACTCGCGGCCACATGCACATCGCAATACGGCTGCGCCTCCTTCGCCGCCTTCCTCGACCACTCGCCGGTGACCACGAAGTCGGCCTTGCCCTTTCCGGCCAGCAGGTTCATTGGAATGGCGGCGAACTGCAGGGTCGCGCCGCCTGGCAGGAACAGCACCTTGTAGTTGGCGGGAATCGAGAGCAGCTCGCGCAGATCGGCCTCGGCCCGCGCGGCGATCCCCATGAAGTCCTTGCCGCGATGGCTCATTTCCATGACACCCATGCCGGTGCCATGCCAGTCGAGCATCTCGTCGCCGGCGCGCGCCAACACCTCCTGCGGGAGTACCGCCGGTCCGGCGCTGAAATTCCAGATCCGGCTCATCTGCTATTGCGGATCCGGCTCGACGGCGGGCGGCGCGCCGGCGTCACCTTCCGGTTCGCCATTGCCATTGGGAATTTCATCGCTTTCGACGACCCGCTCGAGGCCCGCGAGCTTCTCGCCCTCGCCAAGCGCAATAAGCGTCACGCCCTGGGTGGTGCGGCCTTGCTCGCGGATCTGCGCCACCTTGGTCCGGATGAGGACGCCGCCGGTGGAGATCAGCATCACCTCGTCAGTGTCATCGACGAGGATCGCCCCGACCAGGTTGCCGTTGCGCTCGGAGGTCTGGATCGCGATCATGCCCTGCGTGCCGCGCCCGTGGCGCGTGTAATCCGCGATCGGCGTGCGCTTGCCAAAGCCGTTCTCGGTCGCGGTCAGCACGGTCTGCTTCTCGTCCTTGGCTACCAGCATGCACACCACGCGCTGGCCGCCTTCCTCGGCAAGCCGCATCCCTCGCACGCCGGTCGCCTGGCGTCCCATCGGGCGCACATCGCCTTCCTCGAAACGCACCGCCTTGCCGGCGTCCGAGAAGAGCATCACGTCGTAGCTCCCGTCGGTCAGCGCGGCGCCGATGAGGAAGTCGTCCTCGTCCAGGCCCACCGCAATGATCCCCGAGGGCCGCGGCCGCGAGAACTCCGACAGCGGGGTCTTTTTCACCGTGCCCCGGGACGTGCCCATGAAGACGTAGTGATGCTCGTCGAATTCCTTGACCGTGACCACCGCGGTGATCTTCTCGCCTTCCTCCAGCGGGAACACGTTGACGATAGGCTTGCCGCGGCTGGTGCGCGTCCCCTGCGGCACTTCGTAAACCTTGAGCCAGTAGAGGCGGCCGCGGTTCGAGAAGCAAAGCAGGTAGTCGTGCGTGTGCGCCACGAACAGGCGGTCGATGAAATCGTCTTCCTTCGTCGCCGTGGCCTGCTTGCCCCGGCCTCCACGGCGCTGGGCGCTGTAGTCCGCCAGCGGCTGCGATTTGACGTAGCCGCCATGGGAGAAGGTCACCACCATATCCTGCGGCGCGATGAGGTCCTCGAGCGAGATGTCCTCGGTGTTGATCTCGATGACGCTGCGGCGCGCGTCGCCGAACTGTTCGCGCACCTGCTTGAGCTCATCGGCGATCATTGCCGTAATGCGCGCGGGCTTGTCGAGGATGTCGAGCAAGTTGGCGATGTCGATCATCACCTCCTTGTACTCGGCCACGATCTTGTCCTGCTCGAGCCCAGTCAGGCGCTGCAGCCGCAGTTCGAGGATGGCTTGCGCCTGCTCATCCGACAGCAGGTAGCCGGCTTCCTTGAGGCCGAACTCCGGAGCCAGGCCTTCGGGGCGGAATGAATCGGCCATCGCGCGGTCGAGCATTTCCTTGACGGTGCTCGACGGCCAGGGCTTGCCCATCAGGCCGCGCTTGGCTTCGGCGGGCGTGGGGGCTCGCTTGATGAGCTCGATCACCTCGTCGACGTTCGAAAGGGCAACCGCCAGGCCCTCGAGGATGTGCCCGCGTTCACGCGCTTTCCTGAGCTCGTAGACCGTGCGCCGCGTGACGACCTCGCGCCGGTGGGACAGGAAGCAGTCGATCAGCTGCCGCAGGTTGAGGACCTTGGGCTGGTTGTCGACCAGCGCCACCATGTTCATGCCGAAGGTGTCCTGCAGCTGCGTATGCTTGTAAAGGTGATTGAGGATGACCTCGGGGAGCTCGTTCCTCTTGAGCTCGATCACCACGCGCATGCCGTCCTTGTCCGACTCGTCGCGGATGTCGGAGATGCCTTCGATCTTCTTCTCGCCGACCAGCTCGGCGATCCGCTCGAGCAGGGTCTTCTTGTTGACCTGGTAGGGCAGCTCGTCGACGATGATCGCCTGCCGGTCGCCCTTGCCGATGTCCTCGAAGTGCGTCTTGGCGCGCATGACCACGCGCCCCCGGCCGGTGCGATAGCCTTCGCGCACGCCCGAGATCCCGTAGATGATGCCGGCCGTGGGGAAGTCCGGGGCCGGAATGATCTCGATTAGCTCGTCGATGGTGATCTCCGGCCGCTCGAGCATTGCAAGGCAGGCGTTGACCACTTCGGTGAGGTTATGCGGAGGGATGTTGGTCGCCATTCCGACGGCGATGCCCGAAGACCCGTTGATGAGCAGGTTCGGGATCCGCGCCGGCATGACGAGCGGCTCGTGCTCCGAACCGTCGTAATTCGGGCCGAAATCGACCGTTTCCTTGTCGATGTCGACCAGCAGCTCGTGGCCGATCTTCGCCATGCGGATTTCGGTGTAGCGCATGGCCGCTGCATTGTCGCCGTCCACCGAGCCGAAATTGCCCTGCCCGTCGACGAGCATGTAGCGCAAGGAGAAATTCTGCGCCATCCGCACGATCGTGTCGTACACGGCGGTGTCCCCGTGCGGATGGTATTTGCCGATGACGTCGCCGACGATACGGGCCGATTTCTTGTAGGCCCGGTTCCAGTCGTTCGACAGCTCGGACATCGCGTAGAGCACGCGGCGATGCACAGGCTTGAGCCCGTCGCGAACGTCCGGCAGGGCCCGCCCCACGATCACGCTCATCGCGTAATCGAGGTACGACCTTCTCATCTCCTCTTCGATGCTGATCGGGAGTGTTTCTTTTGCGAATTGGTCCATGCTTGCCCAGTTACATCACAGTGAGTCCGGCGCCCTGCGCGGGGTCTGAAAACGAGTCAATCGAAGCCCCCTCGCCGAACACGAAATTTTAACATGCGGACCCCGCCAAATCCGGCTAAGGCGTTAAGCTTGTTGCCGGGTTTCAGGGACCGAAAAGGAAGAGCGGGTGCAAAGCGAAAACACGGTATTGCTGAATGCGCGCTGGGTGGTGCCAGTCGTACCCGAAGGGGTGGTGCTGGAGCGATACAGCGTGGCCGTCAAAGGAGGCGCGATCGAGGCCGTGCTGCCCACGCCGCGGGCGATCGAGGCGTATCCGGACTATCGCCGCGTCGACTTGCCTGAGCACGTGCTGATCCCGGGGCTGGTCAACGCGCACACGCACGCGGCCATGACCCTGATGCGTGGACTGGCCGACGACCTTGCGCTGATGCGCTGGCTTCAGGAACACATCTGGCCGGCGGAAGCCAAGCATGTCTCCGCGCAGTTCGTACACGACGGGACACTGCTTGCCTGCGCCGAAATGCTTCGCGGTGGGGTCACGTGCTTCAACGACATGTATTTCTTCCCCGAGGCGGCGGTCGAGGCCACCCTCGAAGCCGGCATGCGCGGCTCCTTCGGCATGATCGTGCTCGACTACCCGACGGTGTATGCCTCGGACCCGGACGACTACATCGCGAAGGGGCTCGCGCTTCGCGACCGGTACCGCGACCACCCGATGCTCTCGTTCTGCCTGGCGCCGCACGCGCCGTACACCGTGTCGGATCGCTCATTCGGGAAAATCGCCACGCTCGCCGCGGAACTAGACTGCCCGGTCCATTGCCATGTGCACGAAACCGAAGACGAGATCGCGCGCTCGGTGGCCGAGCACGGCGTGCGTCCCCTCGAGCGCCTGCGCTCGCTTGGCATCGTTGGGCCCAACCTGATTTCGGTGCACTCAGTCCACCTGAGCGCCGACGAGATTTCGCTTTTGGCAACGCATGGAAGCTCGGTTGCGCATTGCCCTACGTCCAACCTCAAACTCGCCAGCGGTTTCGCCCCGGTTGCGGCGCTGGTGGCCGAAGGCGTGAATGTCGGCCTCGGAACTGACGGCGCCGCAAGCAACAATCGACTGGACGGATTCCAGGAAATGCGCCAGGCCGCGCTGCTCGCGAAAGCCGTGGCAAGGAATGCCGAAGCTATCCCCGCCCATACCGCCTTAAGGCTCGCCACGCTGGGAGGCGCCCGGGCGCTCGGGCTGGACACCCGGATCGGATCGATCGAGCCGGGCAAGCGGGCCGACTTGGCGGCCGTCCGGCTGGCCGGACCGGAACTCGTTCCGATATTCGATCCTGTGTCCCATTTGGTGTACTGTGCCGGACGCGGGGACGTGAGCCATGTCTGGGTCGACGGGGAGGAGAAAATGTCCGACAGGGTCCTGAATGGGATGGATATTCCCGGCTTGGACACCCGCGCCAAGTTATGGCAGAATGCCCTGAAGAATTGAACAAAACGCAGCAATAAACGAAACTTGGATTCGAGAAGTCTTCGGAATAACGAAAAAGAGGGGATCGTATGAATAAGAAAGCTTTGTCGCTTCTGGCAATCACCGGTATCGCCATGTCGGCGGTGTCCTTCACGGCCTCCGCGCAGCAGTCGGGCGGCTACTGGACCAACCCGGCCAGCGGCCTGATCTGGAAAAACGCCTACGGCCAGTGCTGGAAGTCGGTTTACTTCACCCCGGCGATGGCCGTGGCGGAGTGCGATCCCGACCTGATGCCGAAGCCGCCCGCTCCCGCGCCCAAGCCCGCGCCCTTTGTCGCGCCGCCGCCGAAGCCCGGTCCTGCTCCGGCACCCAAGCCCGCTCCCGCGCCGAAGCCCGCGCCGAAGCCGGTTGCCGAGAAAGTGACGATGGCCGCCGATGCGCTGTTCGACTTCGACAAGTCGGTGATCAAGCCGGATGCCAAGAGCAAGCTCGATGACCTCGCGGACAAGGTCAAGCGGGTCAACCTCGAGGTGGTCATTGCAATCGGCCACACCGACTCGATCGGCAGCGATGCCTACAACCAGAAGCTGTCGGTGCGTCGTGCCGAGGCAGTCAAGGCTTACCTGGTGAGCAAGGGCGTTGAGCCGAACCGCATCTACACCGAAGGCAAAGGCGAGAAGCAGCCCGTGGCGAGCAACGCCACCAAGGAAGGCCGCGCCAAGAACCGCCGCGTGGAGATCGAAGTGATCGGGACGCGCCGGCCGTAAGCTGCACGTTCCGGAAAAAAGCCCTGCATCCGCAGGGCTTTTTTTTTGGATAATGCCGGTATGAATGCAGTCCACAACGCGGATCCCGCGGAGCTTGAGAAGTTCGGCCAGCTCGCGCACCGATGGTGGGATCCGTCCAGCGAGTTCAAGCCGCTGCACGAGATCAACCCGTTGCGCCTGGGGTGGATCGACGAGCGGGCCCCGCTCTCGGGCAGGCGAGTTGTCGATGTAGGCTGCGGCGGCGGGATCCTGACCGAGGCGATGGCCGCCAAGGGCGCGGAGGTTTCGGGCATCGACCTCTCGGAAAGAGCGCTCGGGGTTGCCGAACTCCATCGGCTCGAAAGCCGCCTGCCGGTGCGCTATGAAGCGATTTCGGCCGAAGCGCTCGCCGAGCGCGAACCGGGATCGTTCGAGGTCGTCACCTGCATGGAATTGCTCGAGCACGTGCCGGACCCTGCAAGCACCGTGGCTGCGTGCGCCAGGCTGCTGAAGCCGGGCGGGCATGCCTTTTTTTCGACCATCAACCGCAATCCGAAGGCCTACCTCTTCGCGGTGATCGGGGCGGAGTACGTGCTGAAAATGCTGCCCAAAGGCACGCATGACTACATGCGGTTCCTCAAGCCGTCCGAGCTCGCCTCTGCTTGCCGCGCGAGCGGCCTGCGCTGCGCCGAATTTACCGGCATGCTGTATAACCCGCTGTCGAAGCAATACAGCCTCGGCGGAAATTGCGATGTGAACTACATCGTTCACTGCATCAAGGAGGAGTAGTTGCGCGCCGTCCTGTTCGATTTCGATGGAACGCTGGCAGACACCGCGCCCGACCTCGGCGGGGCGCTCAATCGCATGCTGACCGATCGCGGCCGCACCGCCGTCCCGCTCGAGAAACTGCGCCCCCACGCCTCGAGCGGCGCTCGCGGGCTCCTCTTCATCGGGTTCGGCGTCAAGCCCGGAGACGACGGGTTCGAGTCGATGCGCGAGGAGTTCCTCGCCAATTACAGCACCTCGATCTGCGTACATACCCGGCTGTTCCCCGGCGTCGAGGAGCTTCTCGGCTCCCTCGAATCCAAGCCGATGGCCTGGGGCATCGTGACCAACAAGGCGGTCAGGCTGACCACCCCGCTCGTCGACAAGCTCGGCCTGGCCAAACGCGCGCGATGCGTCGTCGGCGGCGATTCCACCCCGCACCTCAAGCCACATCCGGCGTCGCTGCTCCACGCGGCCGAGAAAATCGGCGTCAAGCCCTCCGACTGCTGCTACCTCGGCGACGACCTGCGCGATATCCAGGCGGCCAAGGCCGCCGGCATGTTCTCGATCGCAGTCGAATACGGCTACAGCGGCACCGAGAACGGCGGTCCGCACGCATGGAACGCCGAAGCCGTCATCGGCCAGCCGATGGACTTGCTCCATCACCTGTAGCAGGCTTTTCAGGCGCCGCGCCGGCCTTGCAACCGGCCCCGCCACCCCCACATGCGATAATGAAACGTACTATCGATTCCGGGGGCGACCTGGCTTCGACAGGGGTTACAAAGCAGGCAGGGCATACCGAGGGCCAGTCACCTCGAAAATCCATCTGGAAACAAAAGTAACTGCGAACGACAACTCGTACGCACTAGCCGCCTAAGAACCGGCTAGCTCCGCAACCGCCTCGTCCCTGGGGCGGGTCGGGCAACCGGCAGCGGAGTCATCTACAGGGAATCGGGTTATGCCGGGTCGCTTGGCACAGCCTTAAAAAGTAGGCGACTCGCGGGGAAAGCAGCGTGCCTGTTCGCGGCCGACCCGTTAAATTGAAACGACAGGCTAAGTATGTAGAACTGTTTGTAGAGTGCTCCTGGACGCGGGTTCGATTCCCGCCGCCTCCACCATTTTATCCCTCGCTCGAAAAACGCCTTGATCCTAAGGCGTTGTTTTTTTGTGGATTAATTTTTGAAATTCCCGACTGGCTTAGTCGGACATACCCTAAATACCCCCAAAATTCGCACGCGATTCGCACGTGCGAATGGAACGGCGAAAAAGTTTGGCCGCACTCCATACGGGCACCCCCCCATTTGTCTTGTTAAGTGAGTACAGGAACGCGCGTTAGCTTCTAAGGGCCGTCGCCTTCAATAGCCGTAAAGGTAAGGTGTTGAGTTTGCAAGGCCATCGGTATTTCTTAGCGGGGCCGCCCCATTCTGGGCGTGTCGCGCGTCATAAATAACTGAAAAAACGACCAATCTAACTGGCGCTCTTTAGTCGAGGTTTAGTCGAGGTTTAGTCGGAGATTGCTCTCTCTACCGTGGGGGACACTTGACAGAAATGTTAATTAACAATAACATTATTCTCAAGGAGATTCAGAAATGTTATCTATCACCAACTTATCTGACCTTGGACGTTCCTTCCGCATGGAGCGCAAGGCGATGGGCAAGACCCAGGCCCAGGTTGCTAAAGACGCCCTTTTGAGACGGGAAACCATCATCCGAATCGAGGCCGGCGAAAACACGGACGCCATGACTTTGTTGAAGGCGATTTCTGCGTTGGGAAAGGCGATCACGATTACGAGTTCGCGCCCGGGCTACGAAGAACTCAAGAAGACGTTCAATGAGGACTAAGGCGCTTCAGGTAGTAACCCCACAGGGCTCTTCTGGAATTCTTGAGAAGGAATCCAACTTCGTCTTCAACTACCAGACGAAAGACCCTACGTGTGAGGCTTCCTTGGCGCTGCCCCTGCGCGCGGAAAGCTATTCGAGCGGCGCCTTGTTTTCGGTGTTCCAGATGAATCGGCCAGAAGGCTATCTGCTCGAAAGTCTCAAGCAGCGATTCGCCAAGCAGATCAACCTGGATGACATGGAGTTCCTAAGAATTACCGGCCAAAATCAAATCGGTCGATTGCGTTACAGCGTGCCGGATGCAGAAATCAAATCTGATGCCCTGCGCCCGCAAAGGCTCAGCCGAAAAGAGATCGTAGAAAGTAAGGCCTCAGATGAACTATTTGAACATCTGATCGACATCTATTTTGCATCAGGAATTTCCGGATTCCAACCCAAGGTGATGGTCCCGAGCGACGAAAGCGTCGTCTCAGAGAAAACCGCTCTTTACATCTCCGATCTCATCGTCAAGGCCGCCGGCGAGGACTATCCATTCCTCGCCCAAAATGAATTTCTGTGCATGGAAGTCGCAAGGCAGGCTGGGCTCATGGTGCCGGAATTCTGGCTTTCGAACGACGGCAAGTTATTCGTATCGAGCCGCTTCGACCTTCGGGAAAGCGCCCAGCTCGGCCTGGAGGACATGGCAGTTCTCATGACGAAATCGAACGATCAAAAGTATCAAGGCAGTTATGAAGGCATCGCCAAGGTGATTGACCTATTCTGTGGTTCTAATGGGCAGGAAAGCAAAGCCAGATTGTTTGAATACGTGGCCCTGTCTTGCCTTGTGAAGAACGGAGACGCTCACCTGAAGAATTTTTCCCTGATCTACGATTCACCGCGTGGCGACGTGCGGCTTTCGCCGCTCTATGACGTCGTAACCACAACGGTGTATTCGCACCAGAGCCCGAAAACCGGAGCGACGAAGGTGGACAGGACGCTTGCGCTCAATCTGAACAGAACAAAATCCTACCCCGTACCCAAGGAGCTCGAAGCGTTCGGAGAAAAGATTTGCCTGGTCCGCAACCCACGCGAGGTCATCGAGAAAATCAGAGACGCTCAGCATGAGGTGTGCAAGCTACACGCCGATCACATCGATCCGGACTTCCTAGTGGCGATGAAATCGGAATGGGGGCTTGAAGACCGGGCGTGTTGATTTCCACGCAAATCTGACCCGGGGTTTTCATCGGAAACTGACCCGGGTTTGTGAATCGCAGTATAGCTAAGTGTTTGTGGGTAAGTCCTCGGTTTCCTCCGCTTTGGTTGTTTGAGATTTTCGGGTTCGAACAGTTCTGCCCGGCTGCAGCCGGGCAGAACTGTTTTTGAACCGCCAGGACTCGTTGCCGGTCTCGACGATGTGGCAGCGATGCGTCAGCCGGTCCAGCAGGGCGGTGGTCATCTTTGCGTCCCCGAAGACGCTTGCCCATTCGGTGAAGCTCAGGTTGGTGGTGATGATCACGCTGCTGCGCTCGTAGAGCTTCGAGAGCAAATGCAACAGCAGCGCCCCGCCCGCCTGGCTGAAGGGCAGATAGCCCATTTCGTCCAGGATCACCAGGTCCACGTACATCAAACGCAGGGCGAGTTGCCCCTGCTTGCCGGCGGCTTTCTCTGACTCGAGCGCATTGACCAGTTCCACCGTCGAGAAGAAGCGCACCCGCTTGCCCCCATGGTTAGTGCAACATGCTTTCTGTAAATTGGAAGAAGGCGGTTGCATCGAGATGAATAGTGCGGGGCGGATCAGGGTTTCATGTTCAAGTAGGTTTTGCCTTCGAGCCAGTCCTCATCCGTTTCGGCGAGCAGCGTGCTGACCAATCGCAGACAGGATGCGGCATCGGGGAAGATCGAAGCCACGCGCGTGCGCCGCTTGATCTCGCGGTTGATGCGTTCAAGGCCATTGGTGGTTCGCAATCGTACGCGATGACCTTGCGGAAAATTGAAGACTGTGAAGCCCTCGGCCAGATTGTCCTCGGCCCAGTCGGCCAGCTTCGAGGCATCGATGCGCCAAGCTTCGATCGCCTCCTTGAGAACGCGTTCGGCCTCGGCACGGTCCGGTGCGTTGAAGATCGACCGGATGCGCCGACCGACCGCTTCGCGCTGATCGACGCGAGCGATATGGCCTTGGGCGCAATGGCGATCTCGGCCTGGCGGTGCAGGCATCGAGCGCGCGCTTTTTGCGCGCGCCCAGGCGACTTGAATACTGCCATTTCCTGCTTGTGGTCGTTGTGCCGACTGGCCCGCACGTCGATATGCTGCCAACGCAGCCGTCATTGATTTGTCCGTTACGGAAGGCGTGGCGTGTGGCTGTGTGCGCGCTATCGAACAGAGCCGTTCGCCACGGCGTAGCAAACTCACGACCAGGAGAAATTCATGCAAGACGCGACCCCGAGGTACCCACAAGGGCGACGGTCAGCTTTGGCCGGCGGGTCTCGTTGAGTTACTTGTCGAATCCTGGAATCGAAGGCAACGATGAATGAACCGATAGACCTTGCCAGTGCCGCGCCGCCAAAGCCAGGGGGCGCGGAATCGCTCAATCGCAGCTGCTTTTGCATCAGCCTCGACGCCGATGCGCTGAAGCGCGAGCTCGAAACGGACCCCGAGACGCGCAGCGTGTATCCGTTGATCCTGGAGAACTGCCCTCATTTGTTCGCGGCATTGCCGGTGTTTGTGTCGCGCCGCCATCTCGAAGAAATGGCGAACATCGTGCAGGCGGTCGAGTCGGTCGTAGCGCTGCGCGCATTTCGGGACATCGTTCTCGAGTGGTCAGCGCCGATAGCACGTTTCGATGCCGGCGGCGCGCGGGGCGTGTTCCTGAGCTACGACTTTCACGTGACCGAGGCCGGACCAAGGCTGATCGAGATCAACACCAATGCCGGCGGCGCGCTCCTCAATGCCGCATTGGCGCGCGCACAGCGGGTTTGCTGCCCGGCGATCGCGGGCATGACCACCGGCTCCGTTGAACTCGGAGCGCTCGATCAATCCTTCGTGGACATGTTTTTCTCCGAATGGCGCCTGGCCCGCGGCGACAGGGATCTGCGGCGGATCGCGATCGTCGACGAGAACCCGCGGGAACAGTATCTCTACCCCGAATTCGTCCTGTTTCAGCAGCTGTTCCGCGGACATGGCATCGACGCGGTCATCACCGACCCGGCGGCGTTGCGACTGGACAATGGCGCCTTGTGGCACGGCAAGGATCCGGTCGATCTCGTCTACAACCGGCTTACCGACTTCATGCTTGAGGACCCTGCCCATGCGGCGTTGCGCGAAGCCTATTTGAACAACACCGTGGTGCTGACGCCCCATCCGCGTGCCCATGCGCTTTACGCAAACAAACGCAATCTGGCCGTGCTCACGGATCCGGAGCGATTGCGCTCGATCGGTGTCTCTGAAGAGGTTGCGCGCACGCTGCTAAGTGGCATTCCGAGAACCGAAATTGTCCATGCCACCGATGCGGTGCGCCTGTGGTCGGAGCGGCGCAAGCTCTTTTTCAAACCCGCCGCGGGCTATGGCAGCAAGGCTGCCTATCGCGGCGAGAAACTGACAAAGCGCGTGTGGGACCAGATTCTCGCAGGTGACTACATAGCGCAGGCACTGGTTCCGCCCGGAGAGCGATTGGTCGGTGGATCTCAGGCGGCGCATGCGCTCAAGTTCGACGTGCGCAACTATGTCTATCAGGGCGCGGTTCAGTTCGTCACGGCCCGCCTCTATCAGGGACAGACCACGAATTTCCGCACGCCCGGTGGCGGATTCGCGCCGGTGTTCACCGACATTGCGAATGGCTCGGACAGGGGTTCTGCATGTGAAGCCGCCTGTGCGATGCCGGATTCGCCTGGCCGTCGATGAAAGAATCTAGAACTTTGTCCTATCTCGGCGTGACTTGGCAGAAGAGCTTCGGCGACACTCGCCGGCTGATGCTGCGTGAAAGCGGCGATCCCAGCCGGCTCTCTGTCCTCGTAGGTGCGCGGATGTGGTTCAAGGAGTGAATCACTCGAGCCCACGGGATTTTGGTGAAACGGAGCTGGACGCTTTACAGCGCCATGCCTTCGCTTATTTCCTGCACGAGGCCAACCCCGCGAATGGTCTCGTAGCCGACAAATCGCAGCCGGGCTCTCCCGCGAGCATCGCGGCCGTGGGCTTCGCGCTGGCGGTCTACCCGGTCGGGGTCGAGCGTGGCTGGATGACGCGCACCGACGCGATCGGGCGCACGCTGGCGGTATTGCGATTCTTCTGGGCCAGCGCGCAGGGACCCGCTCCAGACTTGACCGGGCACAAAGGCTTCTACTACCACTTCCTCGACATGACCACCGGACAGCGTGCCGGCCGGTGCGAACTGTCGACTGTCGATACGGGTTTCCTTCTGGCAGGCATGCTCGCCGCCGGGGTCTATTTCGATCAGGACGGTGAAGAGGAAAAGGAGATTCGGACGCTGGCCGACGCGCTCTACCGCCGCGCAGATTGGCCGTGGGCGTGCAATGGCGGAGCGACGCTCACCCATGGGTGGAAGCCCGAGAGCGGCTTTCTGCCCTACCGCTGGGAAGGCTACGACGAGGCGATGCTCTTGTACGCGCTGGCGCTGGGCTCGCCGACGTACCCCCTGCCACCGGAGAGCTACGCGGCGTGGACCGCCACCTATGAATGGAAGGAAATTTACGGCTACGAATTCGTCTATGGCGGTTCGCTCTTCATCCACCAGTACTCGCACATCTGGGTGGACTTCCGCGGGATCCAGGATGCCTTCGCGCGCGACAAAGGCATCGACTATTGCGAGAACAGCCGCCGCGCGACCTACGTTCAGCGGGAGTACGCGATCCGCAATCCGCTCGGGTTCGAGGGCTACGGAGAGAACTTCTGGGGGCTGACCGCGAGCGATGGGCCCGGCTGGACGAAGCGCAAAATCGACGGCATCGAGCGCTCGTTCTTCGACTATGTCGCGCGCGGCGCACCGTACGGACCCGACGACGGGACCGTCGCACCATGGGCCGTGGTTGCGTCCCTGCCGTTCGCCCCCGAAATCGTGCTGCCGATGATCAGGCATTTTCAGGATGCTTATCCACAAGCCAGCGGCGAGTACTGCTTCCGATGCAGCTTCAATCTGAGCTTTCCGAACGAGAAGGACGCCGGTGTTGGCTGGACGTCGGCGTACCACTTCGGGATCAACCTCGGCCCGGTCGTGCTGATGTGCGAGAACCACCGGACGGGATTGCTCTGGCGGCTGATGCGCGCATGTCCCTACGTGTCCACGGGACTGCGGCGAGCGGGGTTCACGAACGGTTGGTTGTGAGGTTCATAGTTCGGACGAACCGAGCGTAACGCGCAGGCAATGGGTATGGCCGTCATCCGCCAAGGCAATCGCGTCCGTGGCAGCGAGTGCTTTGCCGTTGAGTTCCACGCGAGTTACGCCGCGACAGACATGGGTTGGATTTTCGACCGTGATCTCGTAACGGGTGATGACGTTTTCGCGCCCGCGCCGCAGATAGATGAGTTCGAAGCCGGGCCAGTGCTTTGGAATACACGGGTCGATGCTGAGTTGACCGCCTTGCAACTGAAAGCCGAGCAAGGCTTCGAGACCGGCGCGGTACAACCACGCGGCCGAGCCGGTGTACCAGGTCCAGCCGCCGCGGCCGATGTGCGGGTCGACGGAGTACACGTCCGCACAGGCGACGTACGGTTCCACCTTGTAGCGCGCCACCGCTTCGGCACTGTCGCTGTGATAGATCGGGTTGAGCAGATCGAACATCGCACCGGCGCGATCGCCGTCACCGAGTTGGACCCAGGCGAAGATCGACCAGGTCGCTCCATGAGTGTATTGGCCGCCGTTTTCGCGTACGCCCGGCGGATAGCCCTTGATGTAGCCGGGGTTGTCCGTGGTGCGGTCGAACGGCGGGGTAAACAGTCGCGCGATCTGGTGCTGATTATCGACCAGCAAGCGATCCACCGCGGCCATGGCCTGCGCCGCGTGTTGCGGGTTCGCCGCGCCAGCCAGCACGCTCCACGATTGCGCGATGGTGTCGATCTGGCATTCCTCGCTTTCGCGCGAGCCGAGCGGAGTGCCGTCGTCGTAGTAGCCGCGGCGGTACCACTCGCCGTCCCACGCCTGTTCCAGTGCAACGCGCAGGCCGGCGGCATAGTCGCGCCAGTGTCCTGCGCGCCCGGTTTCTCCGCGCTGCTCGGCGTAGGGCGTAACCGCCGCGATGGCAGTCAGCAAAAACCAGCCGAGCCAGACGCTTTCGCCGCGGCCCTGTTCGCCGACGCTGTTCATGCCGTCGTTCCAGTCCCCGGTCTGGATCAGCGGCAGGCCGTGCACGCCACGGGTCAGGCTGGAGTCGAGCGCGCGGGCGCAGTGTTCGTACAGGCTGGCCTCTTGGTCAGACTCTCTCGGTTGGAAGAAAACGTCGGTCGCGCCAGCAGAAATGACCTGCCCGGTGAGGAACGGCAACACTTCATCCAGCACCGCGACATCGCCCGTCGCGCCTACATAGTGCATGGCGACGTAGGCGAGCCAGATGCGGTCGTCGCTGATTTTCGTACGGATCCCCTGGCCTCCCGGCGGTAACCACCAGTGTTGCACGTCGCCTTCGGCAAACTGGCGGCCGGCGGCGCGCAGCAGATGTTCGCGGGCGAGATCGGGCCGGCTCACGCATAACGCCATCACGTCCTGCAACTGATCGCGAAAGCCATACGCGCCGCTGGCCTGGTAGTAGGCGGCACGCGCCCACACGCGGCAACTCAGCACCTGGAACAGCAGCCAGTCGTTGAGCATGATGTCCATTGCCCGATCCGGCGTGCGTACCTGCACGGTGTCGAGCTGGTCGTTCCACTGCGCGGCGACTTCGGCGAGTACCTTTTCGACGTCGGTCGCGCGGTATTTCTCGATCAAAGTCCGCGCGTCGGTTTCGGAAACCGCCTCGCCGAGCAGCAAGACGAGGTCGAGCTGAGTATTCGGCGGCAATTCTATCCGCGTCTGCAGTGCGCCGCACGGATCAAGACCTGCGCCGAGGCGACCCGACAGCGGCGCGTTTTCTTGCAGCGCGGCAGGCTGGTCAACCGCGCCGAACGGGCCGAGAAACTCGCCGCGATCGCCGCTCATCGACTGTTGCAATCCACCCAGGTCGATGAACGCAACGTGTCCGCCAAAATCGCCGCGCCACGGATTGCGCGCGAACAGCGCACCCGTGCGCTCATCGCGCGAGGTGATCACGAACGGCGACGGCGTGCTGCCGTTCGCTCCCAGCGCCCATTCGACATAGCCAGTGACGATCAACTGCCGCGTGCGCTCCGAGCGGTTGCACAGACGCAACCGCGAAAGCTTGATGGAATCGGTGGTCGGCACGCACAGTGTCAGCTCCAACTCGATGCCATAGGCATCGTTTGTGAAGCAGCTATAGCCCTTGCCGTGAGTGATATGGTACTTCGCACCGAAGACGCGAATCGGCAGCGCGGTGGCGCTCCACACAGCACCACTGTCTTCATCGCGCAGATACAACGCCTCATGCGGAATATCGCTGACCGGATCGTTCGGCCACGGCGTTATCGGGTTCTGCTGGCTGTTGATCGACCACACATAACCGCCGCCCTCGGCCGACACGAGGAAGCCGAACGCAGGATTCGCGATCACATTGACCCACGGCGCCGGTGTGCAGCGCTCGTCGTCGAGATGGATGTGATACGCGCGACCGGCATGGCTGAAACCACCGCTGCCGTTGGCGAATTCCAGTGGGCCGGGCGGCGCGCTGGCGGCTTGTGCCGGCGTGCTGGCGAGAATGGCCTTGTCCGCCGTCGGCGCGGCAACGTGGCCGGTAGGTGAGAGTTCGGTGGGTGAGAGTTCGTTGGCGTCGAGCAATACACGGGCCATCGTCAGCAAGCCGTTACGCAAGTCGTCGCTGATCGCGTGGTCGCGCAACGCAAACAGTTCGGCCTTGACCGCCGGGGTATCGGCTTTCAGCAGCGCTTGCTGCGCGCTAACCAGCGGCTCCAGCGCGCGGTGCAGTGCATCGCCAGCGGGGCCGATTGCTGTATTCAACAACACCACATCGACGGCAAAGCGCTTGCCGCGCCAGTCGTTTTGCGCCAGCAGCAGGTCCCGCACTCGGGGCAGATCGGCCGAGTTATCGAGGCGCAGCAGGACGATCGGACGATCACCGGAAATTCCGGCGGCCCATAGTACGGGCGGGCCCCCGCGACCACGCGCCAATACTTCGCCCGCGGCACACTGGCGCGGATCTCTGATCAGCAACGCACTCAGCCAGTGCGCGAAACGTGCGGCTTGCGCCGCGTCGATGCCAAGACGCGCATGCTCGGCAGCGGCGTATCGCACGGCGCCGGCGATCAACTGCTCAGCCGCATTCGGGTTGTCCAACTGCGCGGTCAACGCCAGAGCGCCATAGCGCGACTCGGCCAGCCGCGTCCACAGCAACAGCCGCACGCTGGCGCCTGGCGCGAGCGTGACAGCTTGGCGCAGGCTGAAGATAGGATCGAGCACACAGCCAGTGGTGTTCGACAAGGCGGCGCCCGGTTGCATCGCCTGCGCATTACGCAACGTGCGGCAGCGGCCGAGAAAGCGCGCGCGATCGGTCTCGTGCTCGAGCGCACAGCCAGCTGGCTTGCCTTCGATCTGCAGTGCGTGGGCGGCCCAGACCTCCGGCTCACCGTCCGCGCGCCGCCGCCGGGTGGCCAGTAACACGCCATGCCGCGCATCCCATGCGGTTTGCACGAACATTTTTGAGAACGACGGATGTGCGTTGTCGGGGCCGGCCGGCCCGACCACCAATTCGGTGTAAGAGGTCACCGATAGGGTGCGCGGCTTTTCGCCATGGTTGCTCAGGGTGAGGCGGCGCAGCTCGATATCGGAATCGCAGGCCACGGCAATTTCGAGCATGCTTTCAAGTGCGCCACCGCGCTGGACGAATTCTGCCCTGCCGGGGCTGAAATTCACGGCAATGTCTTGCGACACTGCGCCGAAAGGTTGCCGGGTGGCCGACCAGGCTGCGCCGCTCTCTTCGTCGCGCACCAGCAGGTAACTGCCCCAGTGGTCGCGGGTGGGATCTTCGCGCCAGCGCGTGACCGCCAGGTCTCGCCATCGGCTAAAGCCGGCCCCGCTGTCGCTCAACGCAACGCTGTACGCACCATTGGAGAGCAGGCACAGTCTGCGGCGGGTCGTCTCGGCAGAGGAAGGCGTGCTGATGGTGCCGTCCAGCAAGATCGTTTCTCCGGAAATCGCTTTGGCCATCTGCGAGCCTTCGGCCTTCGCTCACTACCTAGGTCGAGTCTCTCGACCTATGTAGGACAGCACACGCATTGGCCCCCAATACCCGACGGCGTCGGCTACAGCAGGTTCAATCGCGTTTGTTCTTGTCGGTGCCGGACCGGGCGCTTGTCAAGCGA
>Ga0163153_10003023_pt1 | contig 23199 bp, 22 predicted proteins | sample OliLakLV19MP6IB1_FD_148629 | JGI IMG/M metagenome (GOLD analysis project Ga0163153, IMG submission 148629) | Freshwater microbial mat bacterial communities from Lake Vanda, McMurdo Dry Valleys, Antarctica - Oligotrophic Lake LV.19.MP6.IB-1 | ecosystem: Environmental > Aquatic > Freshwater >...
GCGCAAGGGACAAATCACTTCGTCCCCCTGACGATAGGTTTTCGTGAGTTCTCGAATCTGAACCAACGCCATCGAATGCTGCCTCAACACGGTTTCGAACTCGCTTTGTTTAGCGAGCATTTCCAGTAATCGTTAACCGCTCTCCCTCGGTAAGGTCCGAAGGTGGAGAGTCAATCAACTTGTCGGTCGGTACGAGGCCCTCGACCACTTCGACGAGGCCATTTCCGGCGTCGCCGCCAGTCTGGATACTTCGCCGGGACGCCAGGCCAGACGCATTCACAATCCAGACGGCCGCGGCGCCCTCGCCATCCGATATTAGATTGCGAGGAATTAGGATACGTTCACGCGCTTTGACTCCCGTCTCCTCACTCTTCGGAAGCTCAGGGGCCAGGAATGTCGTGGAGACCAGCATTTCAGGTCGTAAGGCGGCAGGCGGATCGTCGATCGACACCTTTACTTCCAGGGTGTTCTTCTGGATGTTTGCCGACGAAGTCGCCTGCAAGACCGTTCCATTAAGCGTGGATTTGGACGACGCCGTCTCGATGCGTACTCGCTGACCGACTACTACCAACGGTACATCCTCCAAACGCACGTCGGCGCGAACCTGCAGTTGATCGGGCTGGTACAGAGTGACGACAGCGCTGGCCCTGTTGGTCGTTTCACCCCCGAAGTTTCCGACCAGCGTTCCGGGCGAGGCGAGGATCTTTAGCACGCGCCCATCAACCGGCGCGAGGATCGTCATTCGTTCCAGCCGCAATTTGGAGCGATCCACCATCAATCGGGCCAAATCGGCGCGCGCTTGCGCGCCAATGAGTTTGGCTTTGGCTTCCGAAACGGCTCGCTTTTCGTCGACGAGCAGCGAAGCCTGTTGTGACAGCCCTTCCACGCGCTCACGGAGTTTCGCCGCCTCTTGGCGAACTCCTGGCTCCCGGCCCTGCAATTCCTGGAGTTCGGCTTCCGCCGCCCGAAATTCGCTTTCCGCCTGTTCGACGATGCGCCCGGCCAAAGATCCCGCGGCAGCCCGCTTACCTTCGGCGTTGGATCGAGCGTAGGTCAATCGTGCAGTCGCTGCGGCGATCAGCGTCGGCAGCGAGGTTAGTTCCCTATCGATCTTGGCCAACTGAGATTGTGCGTCCGCAAGCAGGTTCTTAAGGTGTAATGGGTTTTCCAGCCGGCTTGTGACGGCGAGCAATTCCGCCTCAATGCCAGTGAGATCCGAGTCTCGCAAACGGACTTCTGCCTCTGCCTCTTCGAGCGCCAACCGTGCGTCGGTTTGAGACAAACGAGCCAACGGTTCGCCCGCCGACACCGTTTGCCCCTCGACGACCAGCAATTCCTCGATGACTCCTTCCGCCAAGGCGCTAACCATGATTGGCGTGGGCCTGGGTTCCACCCAGCCGGCGGCCTGAAATAGGGAAACGCCAGATTGGTAAACGACTCCACGCGAAACAATCACCGGCACGACCTGGACGGCGCGGCGCGATACGAGGCTGTCCTTCGCTGCGATAAGTACAAGTGAAGTGAATCCCAACAAGATTGCAGCAGGGATTACGTAACGCGAGACAAGGGCCCGCGAATGACTTCGCGACGGCTTGTCGGGACGCTCTACCTTCAATTGTCGTAGATCGACTTCCGTACTCATTGCAGGCTTTCCGTCCTGTAAATCGTGGCTGGAGCGCGCAGGCCGTTTTGCGCGACTCCAGCCGCCGAAACAAAGCTACTTCGACTCTTTCACAAACACCTGGTCGGCGAGGACAGTCAAGTTCCCCTCCGCATCGCGCTCGGCCTTGCCATGTACGACGACCATGGCGAGTTCCTTAACGCCCAGCAATTTTCGCGCGTCTTCGGTGACCAATTGCCCCTGGGGATCGACGACTTTGATCAAAGCCGTTGACGTCGGCAGCGCAGCGGTTTCGCAGCAATAGTCCCACGGCATGGGGCAACCTTCTTCAGCCGAACAATGCGGCACCTTCGGATCGACGATCGTGAATGCCGCCGTGCCGTCGACGAACGGTTTGGCAGAGCCACCGATGCGTCCCACGACCGTGATCTCCGTCGCAGTGTCCTTCGACTCACGCGCATCGGCCACGCCCACTGCGCCTGCGGGTTCCTCGTTCACCAGATAGGCCACTGTGGTGGTTTCCACCGGTGCAGTCGAGTTCTCCGCCACGGGCGATTTGCCGCATCCTGCGAAGCCTGACGCGAGTGTGATGACAGCGATTGCCGTTGTGTTGAACCTTCTCATCTTCGGTTACTCCAGAATGATCTACTCGTTCTATCGGCGACGTCGCCGATATCAAAGTGCCTTTAGACTCTGTGCCACCGGCGCATGAAGCGCCTTCAGCGCGGGGGGGATTGCTCCGCAGATTCCGAGCGATAGACCCGTGAGCATGCCGATCAGCAAACCGAAGCTATCGAGCCGCAACGTGAACGCTCCCATCGTGAATCGGACCGCCATGCCATTCAAGAACACGAGAGCAACGGCGCTTGCGATCAACGATGCCGCGGTTGCGAGGAGGGTGCTTTCCTGGAAAAGGCTCAAGGCGATCGCGATCCGTCGGTAGCCGATCGCTTGCAACGCGGCCAACTCCCGCACTCGGCCGGCGACGGCTCCATACATCATGTTCATTCCCGCAAACACGCCGGAACTCGCCACCAGGACCACCACGAGCCAGGCCAAGGCGCGCACGGGTCCGTAGTGCCGTTGCAGCGAATCGTAGTAGGCGACTTCGCCGATTGCCTGTAGCTCCAGATCGGTGCGCCCCTTGCAGAAGAGGTCAATCTCGGCGGGGGAGACGTTGGCATCGAGCATGACCGCCACGAGGCTCAGGTCCTGCCGTTTCAGCGCCTGTTGAAAATCTTCTAGGCGACACCAGATTTCCGATTCGAGCGCAGTGCCTCCGGCCGAGAAGCGGCCGGCAATGCGCCAGCGCTGCTTTTCGATGGTCAAGTATTCGCCGACCTTAAGCGTCTCGGGATCAAAACCAAGTTTGGCGGCAGTCAGAGTTCCGACCATGATCTCGCCGGCCTGTGGCCAACCCCCTTCGCTAATTTGCACTTGTCCCCGGACCTGCGGCGCCTGCGATGTGACGCCACGGACCAACCCCATTCCAGTACGCGCATTATCGGTGGAAACCCGCGTTCCTAGAAACATCTCCGGAGATACGCATGGGACGTCGAACTGTTTGCGAATACCCTTTAAACTGGCCGTCAGAAGACCAGGAACCTGTGCAGCAATAGTCGAGTTTTCGATGTTTTCTTCTGCGTTGATCGAGTACACGAGCACGACCTGTGGATGCCCGCTTGACGCCAGTGAACTCTCCAAACCGCGAATAAAGCTGACTACGACGAACACCAGCAACACCACGATGGTCAAGGCGGAGAGCGTGAGCGCAGTGCGAACCGGTCGCCGCGTGAGGTTGCGGACGCCATATTCCCACGGCAATAGGCGGACCCGTCCCATAGACTGCAATCCTGGCGTTGCGATTTGCGATTGAAGAACATCCGAACGACCGTGATCGAGCGCAATTAAAGCGCAGGTGGATAATGGCCGTTAGGCGTCGGTAACCATCCAGCGGAGAAACGACTGGATCCGCAGAATCAGATCTGCAGCGAGCGCTCGAATACGCGCAATGGTCGACCGGAAAGTCGCCAAGAGAGGTCGTCGTCGGAACGTCGCCGCGACGAGGGTTCATTCACTTCCGAGGGGAGCTGAAACTCAAACGCCCATTCCGTTGCTGCAATCGCGAAGTCGAATGGGGTTTCACTTGTACCCAGTGCCCCTCGGCAAATGCAGTGCTTGCAACCACAATCCTGATTGTCCGGCGAGGGAGCGCCTGGATCGCTCTGCTCGTCCCGATGGACATTCCGGTGCGGACAGCAACTGCAGGTTGACCTATCCTGCTGATCCGGTTGCGCATCGGTACTGCACGTCATGCACCGTAACGGGCACACGAGGACAGACGCAATCAAAAAGTGAGCCAGAAGAAAGCGGAACATCGCACCAAATGTTATCGGGGGTGACCGCCAGAGTCAACGTGACCTCAATTGGTCGCGTGGGCGTGTCAAACCATAGCTTGCAAAATCGGCCGGATAGATAGCTAGGCGATGCGACCGAGACACAAGTAATTGCATGCAAAGGAGTTGCAACAAACGACGCCAGCTCGTCGCGATAACTTCGCCCGGCCATCGAACGATACTATCGAGTCGCCTATTGCGACGACGGTGAATGTACCAATCCCTGATATCGTGTGACGGGCTGCTTTGACGTCCAGGCAATCCCGCGCAGCACAAGAATCCGATAGAGGGCGTCATCCGTCGTCGTCGTGTAATGGCCAAGAACGCTTGCGAAAACTCGTCCCTCACCAATTTCGCATGTCCAGACCATTGGATGCTCCTGACCTTCTTCGACCGCCGTGGCGAGCACCGTCACGTGACTGCGGTCGCCGATCAGGGGCCAATATGTCTCATCCAAAAATGGTGTCGCTTTAAAGCCCATCGTCAGCGGATGCTTGTCGTTCGCGATATGCAGCTCCAGTGGCCCATGTCGGTATTTGGAGCGAACCGGCTGAGCGGCGAGACCCAATCGCGCCGCGAGCGCTTCCGGATTGTCGTCGGAGATCATCGCCGAGTGCAGGGCGACGAGTCCACCGCCACGTTTCAGAAACGCGTCGAGATCCGCGAGTCGCTCTTCTGACCAGTTGTGATTCCAGCAGTAAAAAACCACGACGTCTGAACGTCTCCAAAGCTCGGGCGTTGGCCAGTCTTCAACTGCGTCCACCGAAGTGTCAGCGGCTCGACTGAGCAATGCCTGCCATCGCGATTGCCAGGCAGGATAGTCATGCTCTCCCGGGCCGTGGTCCTGTTTACCGGCGACTAGGGCAATGCTCAGAGGCGCGGCCTTCTCGACAATCGGATTCTCCATTGCCGCGGTCAAGACCCGACGAACATCTCCATCCGTGCGTACGGGAAACGCGTCGCCCGCCGCGTTGCGCGGCATCGGTTCAGTCAGCAAAAACGCCAATAAGTCTTGAACTTCTTGCCCGCTAAGGCCATCCAGCAGGCCGGTCGGCATCGCAGATGTCGTGGCCGGCGCGATGCTTTCGACTTGATTGCGGTCGACGATGGTTTCCTTAGCCCGAGTGTCGACCACGCGCAGCCTGTCAGCGCCATCCGCCTTCACGATTCCCTGCAGCGCACGGCCATCGTGCAGGGCGAGGCTGTAGCTGACAAAGTCCGGGTTGATCGATACGCTCGGCTCGCGGATATCTCGTAATACCGAGACTTGATCGCGGTGCGCATGATTCCCCAAATCTGGTGCGAAGGTCGCGCCACGCCCCCGCACGGCGTGGCAAGTCGAACACTTGCCGCGCGAACCAAAAAACAGTTGCTCTCCGTTGGCCGGGTCGCCTTCGACTCTCGCATTGCTAACGCTTGCGACGGTCGTTTCTCGCGCCGATAGCGGCGGCGCCCAGGGAACGAGCAGTTGTTCCAGTCGGAGACCGCGTTCGGTTGGATCAAGATCGGTGTGATAGCTGGCGTGAACCTGCATAGGATCGTCACTGGTCAATGCGACAAACTGAAATGTTCGACCGCCTGGCTCGACGGCAACGGTCGCCACCTGGCCGGCCGTTGTCGTGCTTGACGACTCCACTCTTCCGCCTTCAACTTGCAACTCGAAACGTCGGTCCGAGGAGATAGTCAGCCTCGCGGTCGTGGGCAAATCTACGGTACCTTCGATGGTCAATTCGCCCGGTCGGCGCAATGCCTGAAACCATTGCTCGTGCTCGACAGAGCCGACGGTTAGTTCGCCAGCCACGTTCAGGTCAATATGCGGGAGCCAGATCTTGCTCACGGCTTTCTGCGCGGCCGCGCTTTGCCAGGTAGCCTGGACACCGTGCATCGAGTATTCCATGTCAATCGCATGCGTAGGACCGGCTGGAGCCATTGGAATCGTCAGCGAGTAGCCAGCCCGCAGCGGGTGTGGATCGGTGGCAATCGACAGCATTCGCCCATCCACGGACCACAGACCGCCTACTGAATGCAATTTGCCGCGGTGCGATTTTCCTTGGTCTTCTACGGCGGCATAAGGGGGCTTGAGCGACTCAAATCGATCGCCGGCCCGCACGTTTTCACCGTAACTCAATTCGACGGGCACAGACTCCATGCGCAATGCCTCAGACACCGGGCGGTCGAACGCGACCCGCACTTCCAACGGACTCGCAGACCAGGCAACTACTGGCTGCGGCGCGGTGGCGTCGAGATATCGCACGCGGAACAGCTTCCCTTCACCTTGAGGACCGGTGCCCCAATCGGGCGGACCACTGTGGCAGCAGAGATACAAATCGCCTCGCGGCGAAATCGCCGCGTCTGCCAGCAACATCGTCGAAACTGCAACCAGCGAAGGCCGGCCAACGTACCCATGTTCCGTCTTTACCAAACGTACGCGCCAGAGCTTTCCGCGAGAAAAGCCCGTAACCAGGGCGTCGCCCTGCCATGATTTGGGTCCAAACGAACGATGCGACTCGTTCGCTTCATTGAACACCAGTCCGGTCGTCGACTGATGCTGGGGCCCAAAACCCACGATCGGCGGTTCGTCCACAACATCTGGAAGGTACTCCGCGTGCCGAGGTGGAAATCCGTAGTGCCGGCCAGGCTGAATGTGATTCAGTTCATCCAGCGGATTGCCGCCAGGCAGCCAGGTGGCGCCCTCCTGGTCAGTCAAGAATAAATCGCCGGCGCGGTTGAACGCCAACGTATACGGCACGCGCACGCCCGTGCAGATTGTTTCGAGCTTGGTTTGACCTCTTGCCAGTCGAACAATGGATCCGCGCAGACTGTTTTTGTCATACTTGGCGACATCAGCTTGGACTCGATACGGATTCGAGTAGTCGACACACATCAAACCAAAATAGAGATTCCCTTCGGCATCCAACGTAACGGCCGTGGCGTCGACGCCTCCCGATGCAACGTCCGTGGGCGGCCATCCTTGCGCGACCACCTTTTCCACATCGGCCCGCAGGTCACCGTCTGAGTCGATCAGCAATGACACCTTCCCATGCGAGGAGACATAGAGTCCTTCTTTAGACCAGGCCATGCCAACCGGAACGCTCAGCGTATCCTTGTCCCAATAAGGAATGGCTTGCTCCTCGATTCCATCGCCATCGCGGTCGCGAAGCACATACACATGGCCGTTGTAACCGAGTGCCAGCAGGTCGCCATTCGGCGAGAAGCGAAGGTTGTTGACGTTCGGCAATGTAATGGGCAACTCTTCGACTACGAATCCCGGTACGAGTGGGCGAATGACTTCCTCGGCGCTGCTAGGCGGTGCCAGCACTCCATAACAGCACGCGATCACTGCGGCAAGAACGTGATGAAACGAGACGCAGTTGGGTCGGGTGAACATGGAATCGCACATCTCAGCACGTTTGGAAATCAGGGCGGAGCGCCGATACGGAATCGGCGCCCCGCTCGTGCCAGTTTGGCGGTACGACGCGTCGACGTCTATTGATCCAGGATTTTCGACAAGTCATCGAGGATCGCCTTCTCGGCTTTTTCGTCGAGACCATCCTTCGCCAAAACGTGATTGACCTTTACGTTCATGCCCTTGTACAGCATGACGGTCAATTCCGCGTCGGGCGAGATCTGGTAGTCTTCCGGTCCATTCGGCTGATCGGCCGGAACCACGAGGGCGACGTTTTCGATCTGGTGTTCCTTGGCGAGTTCCTTGGCGGCGGCCGTTAAGGCGTCGGCGTCCTCACCGAGAAAATTCACGAAGGCAGCCAGCTTTTCGCCGCTGTGCTCAGAGAGAGCTTTGTCGAGTTGCTTGACCAAACTGGCCAAGTGCCCGTCCGATTTTCGCGCGAAAATCATGACGACGGGGCGTCCACCATAGAATCAGCGATAGCAGAGCGTCTCGCCGATCTTCACGCTGTCGTTATCGGCGCCGGCGGCCTTCACGACGTCAAACGGTCCCACGGAATCGCCGACTTGCAGACCGCTCTTCAAGTCGTCGGCGCGGGCCACGGCCGCTACCATGACAAGCGCCGCGGCCAGGCCGAACCTGGCTGCTGGTCGAAACATACTGACCTCCTGTGCAAGAGAGTACCACCTACCCCGCTCCGGCCGAACGAGGCCAGCAGCGGATCGGTAACGTCCACGGATTATCGCACCGCCCAGTTCGCGTGGCAATCTGCGTTGGAACCACAATTGTGAAAAAACTAGAGCCCAGCCCTTGTATAATCAACCATCCAATTGAATACTTGTGCTCATGGGCATGTCGCATCGCCAATTCAAAGACGGCGTGTATGAACAACTTGCCCGCATCGGCAAGGCGGTCTCAGCACCGAAACGGATCGAGTTGCTGGAACTGATCTGCCAAGGGCCGCGCAACGTGAAGGTCTTGGCGAGACTGACTGACCTCTCCGTGGCGAATGCCTCGCAGCACCTCAAGGTATTGCGTGCGGCGCGCTTGATCGACGCCGAGAAAAAGGGCCTCTATGTGGAGTATCGGCTCGCCGACGAATCGGTGGGCCGTTATCTATTGTCCACACAATCCCTTGCCGATGCCCGCCTCGCCGAAATCCGTCAACTCACGCACGATTTTCTGGAGCAACGCGGGGCGCTAGAACCGGTCAACCGTGAGGAACTGATGCGCCGCGTTCGCGATGGCGACGTGGTCGTCTTGGACGTACGGCCCAGCGAGGAGTATGCCGCAGGGCATATCCCCGGCGCGGTTTCCGTCCCGATCGGCGAGTTGAAAGCGCGCCTTAAGGAACTGCCGAAGGGCAAGGAGATCGTCGCGTACTGCCGCGGCCCATATTGCATCATGTCAATTGAAGCCGTGGAACTCTTGCGCAAAAAGGGCTTTCGCGCCCAACGCATGGAACAAGGCGTACTCGACTGGCGCGCGCGAGGTTGGCGCATCGAGGCCGGGACAAAAAAGGCCGGACGGTAGCGATCCCCGGACTATCCACAGCATTCCATCTTTGACGGAGATATCGACGTGAAGCTTCTTTCCGTAGGCGTTTTGGCAGCGGTGACGGCCTTGGCGGCGTTGTTCGCTGACGACCCTCACGAGATGGAAGGTTTCCGACTCTTCCCGGTAGACGACACCGTGTGGCGAGATGGGCCGCCGTCGTTACCGAAGGGAGCGCAGATCGCTGTGCTTGAAGGAGATCCGACGAACGAGGGGCCCTTCGTCTTTCGCATCAAGGCCCCGGATGGGTTTCAAATCCCCTTGCACACGCACCCTAAGACGGAGCGTGTCACGGTGATCTCGGGCACTTTCCACATTGGCATGGGAGAGAAGGTCGACAAGGATGCCGCGAAACCGATGCCAGCCGGCACGTATGGCTTTTGGGAAGCTGGCATGAAGCACTTCGTCTGGGTCGAAGGTGAAACCGTGGTGCAGTTTCACGGACAAGGACCATGGATCATCAACTACGTGAATCCGAGCGACGATCCGCGCAATCAATCGCCATAGGCAGATATCGCTCGCCTCCGATGAGATTCGGTTTTGACTTTGGCGCATTGCACGACTTGTATGGCCATGAAGTCCACCTCGGCAGTTCGGCCATTGATCGAATTCTCCCCCAAAGGGATCAAGGCCGCGGTTGCCGAACAATATGGTTAGGTTGCCGCTGCGCCTGAGCAGAAGTTCAACTTTCCCGTCGGGCGGCAGTTCGCAGAAAGCGTGGGCTACGATCCCCCGCTGCTGCACCAACTGCCGCGAGGTGTATGGGAATCCATCACCGCGGCTGGCCATCCGCAACCGTACGTGGATGCTCAACTGGGCGAGACAGTACTCGATCTCGGTTCCGGGGTCGGCCTGGATCTTCGCCTCTATGCTGGAGAAGGTCGGACCAACGGGAAAGTTGTCCGGCCTGGACTTATCCAAACCGATGTTCGACAAGGCGCGGAATAATCTGCGACAAGCGGGCATTCACAACGTAGGAATGGCTGCACAGAGCGGCCGATGCGATTCCGCTGCCGAATGGCTCCATGGATCTCGTCACGGCGAACGGCATTCTTAATCTGTCGCCGGATAATGATGCCGTGATGCGGGAAGTGGCGAGAGTGCTGCGTCCGAGAGGGCGCACGATCTTCGCGGAGATTGTGCTCGCGAGCGAACTCCCGGCAGATGACCGACGTGAAGTCAGCGACTGGTTCCGCTGAGTCGGCGGAGCGTCGGTCGAGAAGGTCCTACTCCAGTCGCATGGCTTGAGAAAGTCAGACGTTCCGTGGATCGGCAGAAATGCACGAATTGGACATCAGTTGTCTCAAGGCGCCGTCATTCGAGCGGAAAAGCTGTGTTGATTGAGTCAGTAATGTCACTAAAGCCAGTGAACTGAACTGCGAACCGCGACCTGATGGAATTTGGTTCCAGTGGCGTCGGCCTCCGGGCGAACGGCGGATGTCAGTGCTAGTTGACATCATCTTACTTGAAGGCGATGCCACCAAGGCTGGCGTTTTGTGCTCCGTTTGAATTCTCCAGCTGGCTTGTTGAGTGCAAATGTGAGGCGGTGGCGCGTGTCCACAACCTCACGAGTAGCTCGTCTGACCCGGCGAAATTGCCAAGAAGTCCTTTTTACCATTCTTGCCACTCACCAAAAGGTCTGTTGGCTCGCCGGGCGTTCAGTCACTGGCGGACGCGGAGCCAGCGGTGAAGTGACCGCCGCCTCGTCCATTTCGGTGTTCAACGGCACGCCCGCCAACACGCAAAACTCCTTTCGTTGCACTTCCGTCAAACGCCGCGCGAAACACCCCTCGTCACGAGTCCACAAGAGAAACAGCGAACCCAAACCGTCGTCGACCACGGACCACGCTGCACCTTGCCAAACGCAGACCAGATAGTCGGCGAACCAATCGTGAATTGGCGACTCCACTTCGACCGTTTCGTCGGGCGTAAACTCCTGATCCTCCACCCACTCCTCAACCGTCAGTTGCGCCGTTGGTGGCTGCTCCATCAACCGCCCGACGAACTCGGCGGCCGAGGATGCCGGCGGCGATTCCGCCGCTACGAGTTCGCGCGCCTCGCCAAACACGCTAGCATCGACGGCATTCACTTGCTGATGACAGTTAGCCGCAGAAGGATCGTTCGGCATGCTGCTTAGCCGATACGTCGGCGTCGAGCGGGGCCCTGCAACTGCTTCGCGGAGCGTTCTCAACTCTTGGGTCAACGACTCGCGCTGTTCATCGACGGCCATCTGGAGCATCTGTACCTCGCCCGCCAGGCGCTCCACCAAGTCGATCAATTCCTGGATCAGCTCCTCATCGGCGCCCTTCATACCGGTCCTCCTCGCGCCGACCATTCGAGCGCCACTTGACAGGCCGTGCGGGCCAGTAGCACGGCATCTGCCGGAGCCTTGGCCGGATCCACCGCAATTACGGGCGGAGCACCGCCACGATCCAAATACCATTGCAACTTTCGGGCAAGTCGTCCTAACGTCGGCCAATCCTTCCCCTTGAAGGCTGCATTGATGCCCTCCCACAAGGCCTGCGGATCGATCGCCGCCAGATCTTCCAGCATTTCGTCCCACGGTTGGCCTGGTTCCACCACATTCCCCTTTTCGTTGAAAGATGCAGACAATTCAACCTTCGCAACACGCGCCACCGGTCTCGCTCACCTAGCATGGCCAGCGAAACCGCAGCGCCGACAACTCCCCCGTTGTTGTGCAAAGATCCGCAAACGAAAAAAAGCCCGAGCGAAGTCGGGCGAAGAGAACCTTATGCTTCCCAACGTTCGACGTCGGCCATGGGTCGCGGCACGTCAAACACGTGTCCGCAGCCGGGACACTCGATGACGACAGTCGTACCACAGACGGTAGTGCCCAACGCTGCTCACGTTTCTCGACACAGTGGACAGCGAACGATGAACAACATGGCATCCTCCAATCTCGTAAGGGACCGCGCGCAAGCCGAGCGGCCATGAAACCAGCAACGCCGGCGCCGGAGGCACAGCCCACAAGCGCGACCATAGCGCAAGTGCAGCGCTCACTCAAACGGCTGGTGGCCTGCCAAATATGACTGATCACGTCGCGCATGGACTTGACCTGGTCCTCCCGCCGACAAGCGCTAAGGGGCTGCCCGCCCGCGGCGCTGCGCCGATCGAGGAGTGATTCCTGCCGTCGTCCGGGGTTGTCATCGTGGGGGCTCGCCCCGTGAGGCCGTCAGGCCCTTGGCCCCCGCGATGGCGACCCCGGATGGCGGCAGGCCAATCCCTGCTGTTGTGTGGGGCCGATTCGAGGGGCTCGTCAGCTGTCGCCGTTCGCCGGCTAATTGAGCGCTCTAGTACTCAACCGCTCGAGCGATACGCGAGCGCCGCGGCAGTCATCGCGTATTGGCGTACGGGCGTCAGAATGCGCCCAATATGTTCTGCCCCCTGCCATCCTCGCCGACCATACTTCTGGAGCGTCACGAGAAACATTCCGGCTGACAGTCAGCCGATTCGAATCCAACCTACTCTTCGCTACCTAGAGTCCTAAACAATGGTGGCCGAGACCGTGGTCTCGTTCCTTCCAACCGTCGGGAAGTCTAACCTTCGGCGGTATGTCCCAGAGCTAACAGTACGATGTCCTTTGTGCGTGCACATTTCGGTTCTCGTTCATCCGACTGCGGCCGTGGCTGCATTGTCGGCGTTAGCTCGGCAAAAGCCCCCGTGGGGGCTTTTGTTTTCTTTGGCGACCGTGCTCGTCGCGTTTTCTCTCCGTGTCACTGGAGCGTCCCGTGGGGCGTTCCATTGAACTGCCGGCTCCTGCAAGGAACCGGCTTTAGCGAGGAGGAAATGTATATGGCTATCAATTCCGGTGGAGAGATCCACTGCAAGTTGACCCATATCGAGAACGGTAACGTGACGGTCCGGAGGATTCGCCAGATGATCGTGCAAGCGCCTAGCGGCGTCGTCAGCGCGCTCATCGGAAATCAGCTCCCGGATGCGATCTCGCTCTACTCGGGGACGCCCCAAAAAGGGAACGCCCTGGAGGTGCTGCTGAGAGAGCGTCCGCCGCTGTCACTGCGTGCGTTTACCATTGAGTTTCTCAATGGTACCCGCGCCCGTGACTTGTCCTTTATGTTCGTGGGCATGTTCGTGACGGCCGGCCTATCGGCCGTCTACGAACTGATCGCGCGGATGTTGGGGCTGTAAATCACGGGGGGTTTTGGGCCTAAGGTTCATTGCCCAAGGTTTTTTTGAGCTATTTGAGTACTCGCCATACTCACTTAGCTCCTTTTCTTATCCCACAAACGCCGCCCTCGCGCAACGATTTGTTGCTACGGGGATAACAGGCCGGCTTCCACCATCGCATCACCGTGCAGGATCAACAACTCTTGCGCGCGTTTGATGAATGCGATGTCCACCTCACGCCAATTGATGATATTGGCGACCGTCGCCGGAAACGGCCCGCGATCCCGGTCGTTCCCCCAATTCGCAATCGCTAACAGTGCCTCCATGCCTTCGCGCGTCGGCTTGAGTGCGCCGTTGCCGACCATTTTCGAGAGCGACATGGGTGCCAGGTCCGTGGTTTGCACGTCCATTCCGGGACCGGGCTGCGCATAGCCTTTGGTGACGAACGGCACCAACGTCCGTTTGACTTCGGCGAGGTCTTTTTCCAGCGCCGCGGCCCGCTGTTGCTGGGCTTGTTCCCGCTCGTAGCGCGCCTGGACGAGGGCTCGCTGGGCTTGGGCCGCTTCCAGGCCGGCGAGAATCCGCACGGCCTCTGCCTCTCCAGCCTGTCGAATCACCTGCTCCTTCGCCTCGGCGATCTGGGCGTCGGCGGCTTTTTGCGCCGACTCGATGCGCTCGCGCTCGAATTCGATCGCCGCCAGCCGCTCCGCGTGCTGGTCCTCGGTGATCGCCGCGCGCAGCGTCTGGTCTCCGACTGGCTGGTCTCGTGACTCCACGACGAGCGCCGCAATATTTCCGCGGCCTTCTCGATAGCTGGAGGCCGCTTCCCACGCTTCGCGCATCAGTAACGTCAGCCGATTGACCGCTTCCTTCTCGGGCAGGTAGGCATCGTCGACATCGGCCAAGGCTGCCTCAGCTCCGCGGGTCAATTCGCGCGCAATCTCCTCAAGCTCGGTCGCGCGGGACACCTCCGGCCGCACCTTTTCGTAGATCGCCCGGAAGCTCTTAACGCGATCCGGATTGGCGGCCAGGGATTTACCTGCCTGATTGTCGAGCAGCGGAACGACTTCGGCCAGCCACTGACGGTCTTCCTCGCGCCATTCGCTTAAGCGTCGACCAAGGGCCGCTGAGGACTGCAATAGTTCGCGTTGCTGGGCCTTAGCCCAATCGAGTCGTCCCACGGGGGTCGCGGGCGCGGCAAAGGGATCGAAATCATCGATCAAATAGCTGGTATCAGGAGGTTCCGCCGGCGCATCGGCTAGGGGCGCAACTGACGGCACGTTGCCATAGTCGCGCTCCGAGTCAGCGGTAAGTCGCTCCCGTGGCTCCGCCGGGAAACGGTCCTCGACGACCTGCCACACGCTCCAACCGACGCGGGCCACCAGCGCTAGGCCGACGACGACCAGCGCGTTTTGCACGAACCGCCCGGCGCGGGCCGGACGCGCCGGCCCATGCTCTAAAAACCCATCGAAATTCGGACGGCGAGGAGGTCCGCTCTGCGGATCGACAGTGCTCATGGCGAAATATCCTGCGCCGGCGTGGCAGTAAAGGTTGGCGGCTAACGCGACGGTTCGTTCGGTTCCGACAGTTTGCGAATCCGCTCGTCCCAATCGTCGTCGGAGGAGGGGGACGAGAGTGGGGGCCCGGAGGCCGGCCCGGCCGCGTCGGGAATGAGCACGGTTTCGTCACTGGCCGTGGGCCAGGCCGTACTGCTTCGTCGGTCGTATTCCTTGAGGCTGATATGATAATCGCTGATGATCGGCGTCACATAGCCACTGAACTGGGTGAAGTGGCTGGCTTCGGTGACGCTGATGAAACTGGTGTTCGGAGCGGCGCTAATGTCCATGATCGTATTGCGCTCCAGGCGAAATCCAACCTCTTCGTTCACGCCGACGAGTTGAAACTCGGCATGGTCGGGCGTGAAGCTTTGATCATCATCGGCGGTGAATTGTTGTTTCCAGGAGAGCGCCTCAAACCGTCCCTGCCCTGACATTTCCTCCAGGAGCTTGATCGTCTTGGGATCGGAGGCGCGAAAGAATTGCTTGAAAGCCGTGCAGGAACTGACCGTGTCACGCACGTCGACTCCCTTGCGATCAAGTTGTTCGACATTCTGGTGGGCCACGATGAAATGCACATTGCTGCTACGAGCTTGCTCGAAAACTAGCCGCACGCTGTCGGAAACAATCTGTTGGAATTCATCCACGACAACATAAATCCGCTGGCGTTGCCGCGCCGTGCGACGGGCGGCCGCAGAGAACAGGGAATACATGGCGAGTTTGGCCACGGCTGGCGAGCCGATCGGTTCGATCGGTGATTTGAGGTTGAAGTACGCCACCTGCGGTCGCGACAGCATCATGCCCATGTCGATGGCGGCTTCACGGACGCGCGGCTGCTGGCGGAGGTCCTCGGCCGTGACGTTCAGCGCATATATCGACGCCAAGCGATCCACCAGCGCGGTGACGTGTTGAGCCTTTTTCCAATCGTCGGGATTGCCGCCAGCGGCGAGGTAGGCGGCCTTGTCGCAGAGCAGGGCATGCAGCCGCTGGAAATTTGGAATCGGATAATGTCGGATTAGATTCAACAGCACAACTTCATTCATCGCGGAGAAAAAACCGCGGCCATAGGCATCGCCATAATTGAGTGAGAGTCCCTCCAAGATGAGCTGCGTCTTTTGATTGGGCGTCAGGCGGGCGAAATGCGATTGCTCCAGTGGATTGAAGACGTGACTGGATAAGCCCGTCTCCAGGGCAAACCAACGGAACTCGGCGCCGGCCGCCGCGGCCTCCAGGCGGGCCGTCTCGAAGAGCGACCGATCTCCTTTTAGGTCGAGCACCAGCACGGAGCAATCTTGGGCGGCCACGAGTTGAGCGATAATTGGCGCAATGCCGAGCGAAGTTTTACGCGAACCCGAGTCCCCAACGAGATGAGCGTGCTGATGCAGCAGCGCCTTGTGCAGCAGGACCGGATAGCCGCCAAAGATACTGCGTCCCAGCAGCACGTGTTCGCGCTCTTTGCGGTCGCGCGAGTTGAGCATGCGATTGACGGAGATTGACCAGGGTGATTTCGTGGTGCACTGGGCAGATCCGCCGGGCACTTCAAGCGCCAACCAGTAGCGGGCCAACAAGCTTCCGAACACAAACCAGTAGATAGCGAGGAATACGAGGATGGGAATCATTGCCGCCAAGGCGGTCGCCAGCGTCAGCTGCGAGGACGTAAACCCGGCACTGCTCGGTTGGGGACCGAAGATCAGTTGTGCGGCCGTCAGGACCAGCGTGACGGGCGCCGTTCGCGATGGCGACGTCTGGAGCAAGAGAATGCCGGTCGTCATCGACGCCAAGGCAAAGATGGCCACGACCTGTCGGACCCAGAGTGGACGCAACCAGCGATCGGGAAATAAAAACACGCCGGGGGCTTGCGTTGGCGTGGGGAGATAGCTGAACCACACGTGGAGCGAAGCGAATGTCGCGATCAACGTCGCGCGCCAAGAAATGCGTGGGACGATACCGCTGACATGCCAAAGCAGCCAGTAACACGGCAACGGAACAATGATGGCGGTCAGTGCGATCAGGCCAGCGGATGTTTGCAACTCTGGATTGCGGTCGGAGCGCATCAGCCAATGCAGCACTTCATAGCCGAGCCACGCCTGGACCGCGAGCGCCACGATGGCGGCCCGCGCCGTGAGCATTTCGGGACACTCATTCGGCAGCGCCGTCGTCCACAATCTTGGCCAGAGCGATTGCCACAGCCGCATTTCGCGCCAATCAACCGCCGGGTTGACGGTCATCCAATAGGCGAACTGCTTGGCGCAGACGTAAGAGGCCACGAGCGCAACGGCCATTGCTGGTACGAATGCGAAGACGCTCGGATGATGGGGGGCTGTGAACGCGGCCGCCGCGACGATCGCCACAATGGCCAACACCAGTCCGCCTTGTCGCCAAAGAAATTGCCATGTCAGGTGCGGGCGGAGGGCATCGGAATTGAGGCCCCACAAAACCGCGTAGGTTACGGCCAACAGCCCTCCGACGCATCGCTTAAACCCTGCGGTGGAACGCTTGAAGTTCGGACACGGTCGCCACCTCAATGCGCGCCGCACCGCGAACTGTTAGTTTGATGGCCGACTCCAGCAATCGCTGTTTGGCCGGCCAGGCGGTCATGATTGTAACGCAGAATCGGCCGGATTGAATCAGCGTCGCGAAAGCCGGCGTGCGATAGTGTTGGGCCAAGAGGCGGTCGAGTTTACGGAGCATCAGTTTGGGTGGGTTGCCGCGGTCCAATAAGACCGTTCCCAGCCGGCACGGCGCCTGGCGGGAATCGACATAATAGCCACCGGTCTTCATCCGCTCTCGGCACAGTTCTGGAAACGCGGACTGAAATTCAACAGTGGTCAGCCGACGCACACCCTCGGCGCTGCAGAACGCCAAGAAACCGTAGGCCACGGGAAAACTTTGCTCGGTAAACTTGCGCCCACTTTTGGCGGATGCACCGGCAGCTTGCCGCCCTTGTGCGCCGAGTATGTAGTAGGTTAATCCGTTGGTCAGTCGCCTTTCCCGCAACCAACCTGCGGAGACAAGTCGTGAGACGACTTTACAAACTGCGCTGTCGCCCGCCCCCTCGAAAAACTCTCGCTGGAGAAATTCGCGTGTGGTGAGTCGATAGCGATAGACATGATGGAGAATTTGCCGATCACGGTCGTTCGGTGTGGTGGTCATCGGTCACCAGATTTCGTAGGGGAGGCCGCGATGGCGGCAATGTTCATGAAACGCCTGGAGGCGACGGGCAGAATAACTGCCGCCGAACTCGACGGCCCGATACGGCGCGCCGTCGCGATTGATCAGCAGCGCGTCTGGAATTTTCTGATGCTTACCGCGCTCCACCAGCGAATCTTCGCCGACCCAGTTAGCCGCATCGTTGGCCCAGCGCCGACGGTAGGTCAGAAAGACGGCCCCCAGGTGCAGGTCGTGCGTGGCCTGGCAAAGGTTTTTGACGGCGCCCGGAGCACCTCCGCCAATCAGGTCGACCGCCCGCGACGTGGCGATGTAAACCGAAGTGCGTCGCGGCTGGCCGGACCAGCGCGATTGCAGTCGCCACGACAGCCACCCGAAGTCAGTTGGCTGCTCAGCGGGAAACCAGGCGTATTCTGCCGAGCCCAGCGCAAGCATCGGCTGGGCCAGCACGTCCACGCGCCGCAAGAGCCCCGCGCGAGCTAACCGGCGCAGCCGCTTAGCGGCATTCTTGCCTCCGCTCGCGCCGTCATTCCACCAGGCCGCCGCCAGATTAACGGCAGAAAGCATCCGCACGCGGCTCCCAAGCGTCTCGATGATTTCCAAATCGCGAAAGGAGAGGATCACCCATGCACCTCCTTGCGCGGTCGGCCGACCTTGCGGTGCTCTGGTGAAGGCGATTGTCCAGGCGCTGGTGCTGGTCCGTGCGGCGACTGATGATGCGGCTTGTTGGCGGCATGTGGCGCGGCAAGTGCCGGTGCTGCTGCGCCGGCCGAAGTGGTGCTTTGCTGACCGGCGGCTCCAGGTCCATGGCCGCCGTTGGCGTTTCCTCCGTTGCCAGGGCCGTTCCCGCCATTCCCATTCCCGTTGCCGCCGTTGTGGGCCATTTCGTTAAGTCGCTTGCGCAGACTTTTGGAGGCGGCATGAATCAATTGCCCTTGATCCTGCCGCTCCAAGCAGTCGAGCGCGTCGTGAAATCCAGCCAACATGGCCTCGCAGGTGCGGCGGCGCACGTATTCCCAAATCGAAAGCGACATCGTTGAATCTCCACAAAGATAAATGGTCGCTACCCGCTACGACCGACTTCACGGAATTCTCAAATCACAGGCACGCAAGGGTCAGCGCAGGCTGGGGTGAAGTTGCGCGCGCTCGGGCGCTGCCTCTGGCGGCGAGAATTAGCCGACCGTGCCGCGCGTTGAAAAATGCTTCGACGAATTTCGTTTCGAAATCCGACGGCGAGAGTTTTCGGGAACTCGGAAAACCCCCAAGTGGACCGCTATACGTGATGTCGCGGGGAATTACTGGGGAATTAGCTTAAGGTATGAGCCGGCCAGGCGTTACAGCGAAATCGGAAATTTGGAAACCGTCCGACCACGACGTAAGGCGAGTTGCCGCGCGAATTGATAGTGTGACGGGGTTTTTTAGGGGCGAGAAATGAATTTTCGGCGGTTGCTGTAAACTCGCCTGGAGAGAAATGGCCGGCCAGCAACAGCTGACCGGCGACGGCGTGAAGGAATTAGGCGGCGTGCTGGTTGGAAGATTGAGGCGGCGCCTGGCGCAGGACTAAGCAAACGTCATGCAGTCGCGGAATGAAGCTCGAACTGTATTCCTTCTGACGCGCCGAAGTCGTGCCGTGACTAAACCGAATGATTTCCGGCGCGGCGAGCGTCAATCCTTGCGCATAGGCGAGGTTGAGTGTGCGAAAAGGCAGGGCCTGATAGTGTCCCTGGTCGCGCAAGTCGCCCATCAGCACCACGAGCACTCCGGACGGCCGCAAGACCTGCACACAGTTTCGCATCACCCGCCGCAGCCCCTGCAGAAAATCGCGGAGCGTGGGAGCATTCGCTAGACAACGCGGGTCGTTACTCCAGCGAATCATTTTCCAGTAGGGCGGATGCAGCCAGATAAAATCGAATAGTCCCTGGTCCAGGAAAACGCCGGACGCGGTGGCATCACGCCCTGACCGCAGGTCACAGCTGACGCACTCGATATTCAATTCCCGGCACACGTCGCGGCAGGTGCCACCACCCGTCATGGGGTCCAGCACCCGCTTCGGCCGGTAATACATCAGCAAGTCCTTAATGAGCAGGCCGGAACAGTTCCCTCGGTAACCAGCGTCACCATATTGGCCGCGGCCCGGAGTGGCATGAATGCTGGTCAGCCATGGTACGGGACTGGCGGTCTTCGGTCCCTCGGGGAGCGGCACGAGCCGCGGCGCTCTGTCGGCGCTGCTGGCTGGCGTGGAAACGGAACGGGTCTCAACGATCGGATCTGCCAGCGGTCCGCTGGTCAGTTTATTGTGGGTCGGTACAGTCATGACGATTCACCTTGGTTTCGAGCGGCCGCCTTGCCGGGCGGCCGCGGTTGTTGCACTACTAGAAAATCCGAACGCGTACGTTCATTCGGCCACCAACACAGCGCGGGGGCTGACTTGCAGTAACCCCGCGTCGGCGAAGCTGAACGCGTCCGCCCTGCTCAAAATAATGTGGTCCAGCAGCGGGATATTGAGCACGTCGCCCGCGGCTCTCAGCTTCGCCGTCACGGCGCGGTCCTCCAGCGAAGGGGTGACGTGACCGCTGGGATGATTGTGGGCCACGATGATGGCGGAAGAGGCGACCTGTAAGGCAACGCCAAAGACCATCCGAATGTCGACCACCGCTCGGTCGAAGCCTCCGCTGGAAACGCAGAGCCAGCCGATTGCCTCGTGCGCTCCGTTAAGACAAACGACGTAAAGCTCTTCCACTAGCTCCAATTTGTTGGCATCCCACACGGCGCGGAGGTATTGCTCCGCCGTGTGAGACGAATTGACGATTGACGGTGTGGGTGGTGGCTTGCCGCGCAACGTCGTGCGTCGCCGATACGAAACCTTGAGTTCAGCAAGGCGTGGGCTGCGGGCGAGTGAGTTGAGCATCTTCATCGTCGTGTTCTCCTATTACGTAAATATTCCTAATCCATCGCTTCGTGGCGGGCTGCGGCATGCTTATTAATAATACTGCGCGTCGGCCCGCTTGCATGGAATTATTATGGTCATAATAATTCCTAGGAGTCAAGCCATTGGGCGGTTCGCTGAAAACTTTTTTATGCGCATGTTAAATGGCACGCGTGGCGGACAACTCAAGACGGTAAGAGCCGCCACGCCGATGCGATAAGAATCTGCAGCGATAACTGAAGACAAAAAAAACGGCGGCCAAGTTCGGCCGCCGCGGTTTCGCAAAGACAAGGCAATCGTCAGTAGTCACTGGGCAACAGCACCGTGGTCACCGAGCGGTCGGCTTCGGTGATCAGCCAGAACCGTGTTTGATTGGCAGCTTCATACACCGAGAACAACCGCCCACCGACTTCTAAGGCGCGGGCGTTTTCGCGACTGTCAGCCGGACAGACGAAACCCCAATCGCCGCGTAGATGTCGGTCCAGCGCGGCGGCAATGTCATCGTGCGAAACCGCCGCCAAGGCGGCCGGTGTGCCCGCGATTTTTCCCGGCTCGAACTTGGGGCCAACGGGCTGAGGCGGTGGAGTCGTGGATTCCGCTGCGGCAACTGGAAAACAATCCGTCAATAGATTCCGGGCAATTTCGAACCAATTGACTTCGTCCAGTGCCGCCGCGAGCAGGTCGGAATATACATCCGCTCTTGGGAGCGGGAATTGTTCGCACAATTCGTGCTCTAGCTGTTCCGCCAGCATCAGAGCGACTGCTCCTGGGTTGGAAGGGTGTTCGTCACAAACCACCTTGGCACCTGGGCCGTATTGGGCGCACTGGCGCGCCTGCTCGTGCCAATGAGAATAGACCGCTTTGTTATTTTCCAACCAGAGATTCACACACCACGTTTCGTAGTTACTCCATCCGTTGTATTCTCGTTCTGTCGTCATAAGTCCTTTTTGTGCTTAGGGGACGTGCGTTTATCCCGCACGCCCAAACTAATTCCGAGCCCATCGGCTCCCAACTTTCTATTTTTATTATACCCATAATAAATACTGGACGTCAACAAAAAGATGCTTGACCGAAAATATTTTATGCGTATGTTAAATCCCATGCGAGGCAGACCACCCAAAGCGGCCATCGATCGCCGCACCGATTCGATGAAAATCCCCATGACCGACGCGGAAAAACGGCTGGTCGAATCGGCTGCCGAATCGGTCGAAGCGAAGCCAGTGACGTGGGCGCGCGAAGTGCTTCTGAAAGCTGCTCAGCGTCGCAAACGTTGAAGCTCTTCCCTTCCAGCCAACTGCGACGTTCAGCGCGACGCCAGCCGATACTTGGTGCGTCGTCGTCGATGGCAATTCCATTATGGCCGCGCACTCGTCGCGCACGCCGCTCGTTGACTAACCATGTGCCGACGGGCCCGCGCGAATTGGCTTGGGATGGCAGGCGATGGCGGCGTGGGCCTTGCCAGCCAGAGCGGAGCACGCCGGTGGTAGCTGTCGACCACGGGGTTTGAGGCGCAATCCTCAATTGCCGTGGCGGGGCAGCGTTTCAACCGCGCACGCCGCCGCTATGATGGGACCAGGCCAATCGGCATTTCCCCCTCACAGCTTGAAAAACGTGACGCATGGGCAAGCGCGACACGATTCGATTTCGCGGCCACGTGGACCAAGTGCTCGATGAAATCACGCTCGGCGGCAAGACGTATCAGCTTTTGGAACGGCTAGGAAGCGGCCAGCGCGAACGATATCGCGCTTTCGATCGTCTCGCGGGACCACAGGGCGATTATCGTGCCGTGCATGGCCTGCCGCGCTCGCCGGAAGTCGAACAGCAGATGGCGGTCCTGCATCGACTGGCCGACCTCCGCAACAGCAACGTGCCATTCGTCGTCGAATACCATCCCCAGCGCGACCGGGTGTATTTGGTGATCGCCTGGATTTGGGGAACGCCGCTGGATGAACATCTGAAGCGCGTGCGGGTCGGCCGTGAAACGCCCCTCTCCGCCTTCCATGCTTGCCGACTCATGCGCGGACTCGCGCATGGCCTGTGCCAACTACATCACGCCTGGAACGTGAACCACGGCGACTTGAAGCCGGCGAATTTGATTCTCGCGCCACAAGGGAAGCCTCTCTCAACGATTGACTTTGGCACGGCTTGGCTTTGTGAGCGGGCGACATCACGAACCGGGGGCGATGGCGTCTCCGGTCCCTACTCGGCCCCTGAACTGCTCTTGGAAAGTCCCACAACGCCCGACTTTCGCAGTGATCAATTCTCACTGTCGGTCATCTGGTACGAATTGCTCACGGGCGAGATTCCTTTCGACGGCGCCGGCGGCAAGGCGGGTGCTCCAGCGGTGCGCCCAGCGTTTGCCGGAAAACTGATTCCCCCCAGCCGCCTCCCCCGCCACGCGGGAAATGTCCCCCGCGGTCTCTGGA
>Ga0163153_10003025_pt1 | contig 23192 bp, 20 predicted proteins | sample OliLakLV19MP6IB1_FD_148629 | JGI IMG/M metagenome (GOLD analysis project Ga0163153, IMG submission 148629) | Freshwater microbial mat bacterial communities from Lake Vanda, McMurdo Dry Valleys, Antarctica - Oligotrophic Lake LV.19.MP6.IB-1 | ecosystem: Environmental > Aquatic > Freshwater >...
GTGAACCGGCCTATGGGTTTCTCTTGAAGGATCAGGCCGGCACGTTGAAAATCATCAGCCTTGGTCAGGTCGAAGTTCGTGAAGGCGACCAGGTGATTGTGGAAGGAATCTTCTCGCGCCTTCGCCAAGCAGGGCGCACGGTCATCTACAACGAAATCAAAGCCCTCTCAATCAAGCCGATGAGTCGGCTCAATCCAGACCTAGTCGGCTGATCTGGTTTATTTGTTGATTTGGTTTATCTGGTTAGTCTCGTTCAACCAAATAAACAAGACAAACCAAATAAACGAAACAACGGCTTCTTAGCCCTCGCGCGGATACTTGAGCGCCCACAATAGCAACTTGTCTTGAATTCGATCCGGCAACCACTTCACCATCCATGCGCGTAGCTTGGCATCGGAGCCCACGAGATAGCGGGTGTGCGGGCGAGACGCCGTCAACGCATGATGCACCGCTTGAACCACTGAGGCCGGCGCAATTGCCCGTTGGGAAGCGTCGGCAACCGCTGCACGAATTCGAATCACCGCCTCGGCATAGAGCGCCTTCGCCTCCTCACTGACCGACGCTTCAAGACCTTCTGCATCTTTGGCCGATTTCTCCCAAATCGGCGTGGCAATCGCCCCAGGTTCGATAATCGACACCTGAATTCCCCAAGGCTGCAATTCCATTCTCAACGCATCGGTCAGCGCCTCCAGCGCATACTTCGAGGCCGAATAGGGTCCCAAGAGCGGAATCGTCCCGCGACCGGCAATCGAACCCATGTTGACGATTCGACCTCGGCTTCGACGCAGCAACGGGAGAAATGCCTGTGTCACAGCAATCTGCCCGATCACGTTGACCTCAAGCTGTTTGCGCAATTGCGGCAACGGAATCACTTCGAGAGGGCTCCCGATCACGATTCCGGCATTGTTGACAAGCCCTCCAAGCCCCCTCTCGCCCACGACCCGTTGCACGACCTCGACTGATTGTGCAATCGACCGTTCATCGGTGACGTCGAGCGTGATCGGAATAAGTGATGGACCGGCTTTCCTCGCAAGCGCCTCCCCTGCCCGAGGATCGCGCACACCCGCAAACACCGTCATCCCACGACTGACACAATCAAGCGCACAAGCTGCACCGATGCCGGTCGAGGCACCGGTCACAACAACGGTCATAGGCGACGAACGATCAGACATAAGGCGAGAGTACCATGAGAGAGCAGCCAACTAACATGTTGCCGAGCATGAGATCTGCCGACCTTGACAAGCCAGGCTACCTTCCTCTAGCCTAACGCCGTATCAGTCGTAAGTGCTTGATAGAATTTCACTATTTTATGGCGAAGATTGCCGTCATCGATATCGGAACGAACTCCATCCATATGGTGTTGGCTGAGATCCAGCCGGATGCAAGCTACAAGATCCTCGATCGTTTCAAAGACATGACGAGACTCGGGAACGGCGCCTTTACAACCCACCGCCTCTCCGACGAAGCGATTACACGCGGACTCGACGTCATTCGCAATCTCGTCACCCTGGCTAAGAACAAGGGCTACGATCGCATCATTGCCGTCGCCACCAGCGCAGTGCGCGAGGCGAAAAACGGAGGAGACTTTATCGATCTCGTGGCTGAGCACACGGGATTAACTGTCCGCGTCATCAGCGGCACTGAAGAGGCCAGGCTGATTTTCCTAGGCGTCAAAAACAATGTGCCCATGACAGAACAACCGACGATCTCGGTGGATGTCGGCGGTGGATCAGTCGAACTGATGGTCGGGAATCGTGACCAACTTCTCCACTCAAAGAGCCTGAAGCTGGGCGCCATCCGACTGGCAGATGAATTCCTTAAACGTACGCCCCCTTCCGAGGGGATGCTCCGCTCACTTGAAGACACCGTGACGGCCCAGTTACAGAGCGCCCTTGATTCGTTCAAGACAAAACGATTCGATTCCCTGATCGCCACCTCCGGCATGGCGGGCAACTTGGCAGAAGTCGTGCATCTTCGCCGAACGAATCGCCCGCTTCCCCAAATCAATCTCGCCACAATTTCTCTGAAGGATGTCAAAGAGATCGAGCAGAACCTCCGCCACTCCACCATCAAAGCCCGACTGGCGATCCCCGGATTGGATCCCAAACGCGTCGATACGCTGTTTCCTGCCACAGTAGTCCTTCGCCGTCTGATGGAGCTGTCAGGGCGAGACGAACTCATCCTGTGCGACAAGGCCATTCGTGAAGGCATCATCTACGACTTTATCCACCGCCATCGTGAACGGCTCAAAGCTGAAGCGGAAACTCCCGACGTGCGGCGGCGCAATGTCATGGCACTGGCCCGTCGTTGCCAGGCCCCCGAAACCCATAGCCTCCATGTCGCCGGCTTAGCCCTGCGCCTCTTCGACCAAACAACACGCCTCCATCGCTTGGGGCTCACCGAGCGGACCTGGCTTGAATATGCCGCGATTCTGCACGATGTCGGCTACCTCATCAACGAGCGCCAACACCACAAGCACGCCTACTATCTGATCACGAATAGCGACCTCGGAGGATTATCCGGCGAGGAGATTCAGGTGATCGCGAACGTAGCACGCTACCACCGGCGCGCAATCCCTCAACTGAGACATGAGGGATTCAACGCCCTCTCACCCAAATACAAACGCATCGTGCGAATCCTGTCCGCGCTGCTTCGAGTCGCCGACGGTTTGGATCGGACCCATTTTTCGGTCGTCCGTACCCTCAACGTAAAGCTCGGTGCGACCATCACCATCACCGTGCACGTAACGGGCGATGCGGAGTTGGAAACCTGGGCGGCCGCAGGCCGGGCGGATCTCTTTGAACGTGTATTCCGCCGCCGCGTCAAGTTCTCCGTCATCGTACAAGACGAGGCCGCATGAACGAGCAACCCCCGCTAGCCAGACATCCTCACCCGTATCCAGGAAAACTGATCACCGTCGAAGGCATTGATGGGTCCGGCAAGAGCACGCAACTGCTGTTGTTGCACAAGTGGCTGGAGTCGAAAGGCCATAAAGTCTTCTTCACCGAGTGGAACTCCTCGGAACTGGTCAAAGACACGACCAAACGGGGAAAGAAAAACAAAAGCCTGACGCCGACGACGTTCAGCCTGTTACACGCAACCGACTTTGCCAGCAGGCTGTATCATGAAATTTTGCCTCCACTGAAGGCCGGGATGATCGTCTTGGCCGACCGTTACATGTACACCGCGTTTGCACGTGATGTGGTCCGCGGAGTCTCGCCTGAATGGATTCGCAAGCTCTACAGCTTCGCCATCACCCCGGACATGGCCTTCTACTTCAAAATACCGATCGAGACGGCCATCTCGCGGCTCCTCGGAGGCACGCGCGGACAATTCAAGTTCTACGAAGCCGGCATGGATTTGAACCTGAGCCCGGATATGACCGAAAGCTTCCGCATCTTCCAATCACGCATCCTGGCCCAGTACGAGAAGGTCGTCGATGAGTTTCAGCTCATTCCGATGGATGCAACGAAAGACATCGAAGCCCAGCAGAACGAGATGCGTCGGCTCGTGGAAGAGGCGCTCAAAGATTACAAACCAAGACGGGGCACCCATGGTCGACGCACAGTATTTTGGCGACGGTTTGACGAACCTAAACCCGAGTGACCTTAAAGGGAAGCTCATCGCCATCGAAGGCACCGACGGAGTCGGTCGCTCCACGCACATCGAAATGTTGCAGGAGTGGCTGGAGGTGCAGGGCTATGGTGTGGTCACGACTGGCTGGACCCGTTCCAATCTCATGTCGAAGGCGATTGAAATGGCGAAAGAAGGCAACATTCTCGACCGGTGGTCGTTCAGCCTCCTCTACGCAACCGACTTTGCGGACCGCCTCGAACACGAGGTCATCCCCGCGCTTCGCTCAGGCTTCATCGTCTTGGCCGACCGATACATCTATACGGCCCTTGCCCGCGATTTTGTGCGTAGCGGAAACCGCCAGTGGGCGAGAGACGTCTTCGGCTTCGCCTTGGTCCCCGATCTCGTCTGCTACATGCGTATCGATGTCGAAACACTTGTGCTGCGCGTCATCGAAACCAAAGGGATGAACTATTGGGAATCAGGAATGGATCTTCGTCTCGGCAGCGATCTCTACGATAGCTTCAAGAAATACCAGTCGCTCCTGATTGAGGAATTCGACAAAATGGCGAAGGAGTTTCACTTCGAAGTGATCGATGCCAGAAAATCGCCTGACGAGATTCAAGCCGCACTGCGCAACAAGATTCAGCCGCTCCTCACCACCAGCCTGCAAAGCCCAAAGCTGCCCTCAGACCACATCATCCAACCGGCTCCATCCGCCTAACAAGACCACCGCGCAAGACGAGCGAAGATCCGACGTTCGAGGTTTCTAAACTTCGACTCGCATCGGGCCTTTCTCGCAGTTTCACACTTCACGAGCCATGCTCTGTGACGCTGGATGGTTCAGCATCCCGCTAGTGTCGTGTCTCAGTCATATCTTTTGGTATGAGATGAGTCTGGTATCGTCTGGGGCAGGTGAAAACCAACCGACTCGTTGCCGATGACGGGAGCACAGACGCAGACGTTGGAGGCAGGGATACGAGCGAAGACCAGTCCCCAGCGGGTTGTACTCCGGTCGCGGATCTACCTGCTGGCGGCCGAGGCCCCCCCCTAACGCGATGGCCCATCGCTGAGAGACCTCGCGTCCCACCGTGGGCTGTGGCGGACACGGTTCAACGAAGCGGAGCCCGTCGGGTCTATCCGAGGGTGCCCCGCATGGGCCAGTGCCCACCGCCTGTCGCCCCGAAAAGTCCGAGCCAGCGTGGAGGCCACGCGGCAGAGGACGCCGCCAGGGCAGGCCCGCTGTATGATCCTGGACAATGACGGACGCCCCACCACCCCACGGTCACGAAGTGACTGGCGAGACCTCCAGGCTTTCATCTGCACGGTACGCCGACGAGTGCCTCGTGGCTGAACTCGTCGAACGGTGGTTCGGTGAGCGCATGCGGCGAGGCGTCGTCAACCGCGTACCGGAGTTGAGGGCGGCGATCGACGAGTTCATTCGGCTCAATAACAAGAGTTCCACGCCGTTCGTGTGGACCCGACCCGTCGACGACCGTCTGAAGAAGATTCCGCATGGTAACGCCGTGATTGAGACACCACCCTAGCCCTTCTCCCCTTCCGTCGCGAACAGACCGACACCCGTGACGCAGTATTTTTGTCTGTCCCATTGCCGTCCCGTCTCTCCAGTCTGTCTGGTGACAGACGAGATAGACCAAAGAGACCAGACAAACGAGGGCGCGTTAGGACAGTCGGAGCGACTTTCTCACGTCCTTGATTGGAATCTCTCTCCATGCACCGGACGGGAGATCTTCCAGCTTGAAGGGACCGTATTGAATACGCCTGAGTCTGGTCACTTCATGCCTCAATGCCATGAATAGTCTTCGGATTTCACGGTTCTTCCCCTGAGTCAGGACCACTTCCAGATGTGATTCGCGTCCGGAACTCTTCTGAATCTTCACGCTGTGGCACTGAAGGCGCTCGCCATCCTCGACAACTCCGACGGTGGCCTCTTTGGCCTGGCCCTCAGTAAATTCTCCCCGCACAGAGACCAGGTAGGTCCTCATCACTTTATGGCCCGGATCGGTGAGATAGCTCGACAGGGCCGAATCGTTAGTGAGCAGGAGGAGGCCACTAGTCGCCTGATCAAGCCTCCCAACGGCATGCAGGTATCCCAGATCCCCAGCCAAGATATCGAAGATCGTCTTACGGCCCTGTTCGTCGCTGTGCGTTGTGACCACCCCTTTGGGTTTATGAAAAAGAATAAATCGTTTCGCCGAATCTTGAATCGGTTGGTCGTCGATCAAGACAGAATCTTTCGGCCACAAGACCCACGTGGCCGGATCGCGTATAACTCGACCGTTGACCTGGACCCGTCCTGCACGAACCCATTCCTGGCTCGTGCCACGGGAGGCGATACCAAGCTTCGAGAGCAGTCGATCGATGGTTAGACGTTTGGACGCGAGAGCTTTATGTGCCATCCGAACCGTTTCCTGCAGTAGAACCTGATTGCTGAAGACTGACAGCTGCAGGATGCTCAAAAAGTCCGTCCAGCAAGGCCGCAGCGAGCGAAGTGGCGAGGCGTACGCTTTGGTACGTTGAGCCTCTGAGCGATGCGAGAACGAAGCTGGCAGACTTTTGGGGCATCCTGTTAGAGGAGTCCGCGCTTTTGGAGGTAATCTTTGTCAATAACGGGAGTGGGCCTCGCGGGAAGCTGGCCACGCTCTTGTAACAATCGTTCGACATATTTCCCAATCAGATCCGATTCAAGGTTGACGTGATCGCCGACTTGCTTGAGACCCAGGGTCGTGACCTTGGCCGTGTGTGGAATAATCGAAACGGAGAAACCACGCTCAGTCACCTGATTAATCGTGAGGCTGATACCGTCAACGGTGACGGACCCTTTCACAATACAGTGGCGCAGAATCTCAGGTTGGGCTTCGATCGTGAACAGAATGGCATTCCCATCCTGTTGGCGGTTGCGAACCGTGCCGATGCCGTCTACGTGACCGGCTACGAGATGCCCGCCGAGCCGCTCGTTGAGCTTCATCGCTCGTTCCAGATTCAGCGGTGCGCCTGCAGTGAACTGCCCGAGGGTGGTCACGGACAACGTTTCAGGCGAGACCTCCACGGAAAAGTTATGCTCAGCTTTGTTCACCACGGTCAAACAGGTGCCATTGACGTTGATGCTGTCCCCGATTTTGAGGTCGCCCATCACGGCGGAGGCAAGAATCGTCATCCTCGTTCCAGCGAGGGTCTTGTCGATCGAAATGATGGCACCCAACTCTTCGACGATGCCCGTGAACATTACTCTTCCCTCATGATCCGTTTCACAACTAAGACAACCATCACAACCAACACAATCACGCCGAGGCCTGCCAGCGTGCCAATAACGATATTCTCTGTCGCGATCGCGTTCAACATCGGCCTATTATATAGGAGTGAGGCTACGTTCGTCTCATCGCCATCCAGAACACCGCCGCCGCGACGAGTTGCAACCCGGCGATGATGGCGAATGCGTTGGCATAGTTCAGATGCGCGATCAGGATCCCCGCCAGGAGAGGCCCGCTGGCATGACCAATGTCTCCGATCGTCCCCTGCATGCCCATTCCCGCCCCTAGAGTCTTGAACTCGGAACTATCCGCAACCAACGCGGAGGAAGAGGAGGAGACGACGGCTTCGCCGAATCCAAACCCCGCCGAGAGCAACAAGAGCAGCCAAAACATCGACACCTGTGGGATACAAACGAAGGTTACTGCACAGATCACGAGACCGATGACGATGAGCGGCTGACGCCCGATGCTGTCGGACACCCGACCCATTATCGGTTTGGAAACGAGCGACGTCAGTGCCTGGACCGTAAACAAGAGCCCAACTTCTCCTGGATTGAATCCTGCCGAGATACCATAGAGCGGGAGAAAAGCCATGAGGGCCCCGTTCGCAATCATCTTGGCTGCGTCGGTCGAGCTGGTCACGAGAACCTTGCGGTTTTTAGCGACCACCCTGAAGCCTTTCCACATCTCCGCCAGGAGCGGAGCCATCCCCTTCTCCTGAATTCGTGGTGGAGGCGGTGTGAGATGCAGACTATAGAAAATGGCAATGGCCATGCAGCCGAATAGGCCGGCCGTAACGAAGGCAGCGGAGAATCCCGTGACGTAGATCAGGTAGCCACCGATAAGTGGCCCCAGTAATGCCCCCGATTGTGTCGAGGCCGTATAGGTGCCGAGCGCGGCGCCTCGCCGTTCTCGATAGAGGTCGGCCACAGTCGCCAATGCACTTGGCGCGAAAATGGCGGTAGCCAACCCGTGAAAGAAGCGTAAGGCGGTCAGAACATCGAGATCCGTGACCCAGGGATAGAGAAACGGCGGGAGTCCGAAGGCCACCACGCCGATCTGAAGCAGACGCCTGCGACCGTAGATGTCGGACAACGCACCGGACGGCAACTTGAGGAACACCCCGGTCAGGGTGGAAACAGACACGATGAGCCCAATCCGTTCAGGGCTGGCCCCCAGGGACTCTGCGAACAGCGCCAACACCGGCATCCGAACCATGTTGTAGCTGACAAAGCAGAACACCCCGACCGTGCAGAGCAACGTAAAGCTGCGCGTCGTCGTCATGGTGAAGTCGTCCTGGATGAGATCGCGCCGCTGGAATGCGATAGATCGTCCAACGCCTGCTTCAAGAAAGCCACGTCTTCGTCCGGAAAGGCAGGCGGACCCAGAGCTTCAAGCAGAACACGGTCTGGATGTTGCCTCATAAGAAAACTCAATCGATTGACGGTCTCCAATCCTTTACCCAACTTCCTGGATACGGCCCCTCTGATCAGCGGCTGCAGCATGAAAACTAATCCTGAGAGAACGCGATTGTCCAACTTCATATAGGAGACCATGGTACTATTCACGGCTTCCATTCCGTCGGCACTTTTTACCGGATCCATCTTCAAAAACACGACCGCTTTGCCGGCGATGTTCGGAAGCAACCGGCTGTCGTGCGATCCTTCGAAATAGTAAACCCGACAGGTGTGGTCTTGGTAGACGAGTTGGACAATCCCCCCAGTCCCCTCGCCGTCATGTCCCCAGAAACGGCTTGGACCTCTCGCCTCCGATTTATACAACCCGAGGTCCATGCGATTGATCAAGGCCCCTATCAACGGCGGGCGATCCAGTAGTTGACGATAGAGCGATTCGGGAAAGTCAGTTCGGAGTGGGCCAACCTTGCTGGTTGTGGTGTAGTTGTCGATAATCACGTGCAGTCGACAGGCCCAGTCGGGATCGAGCTTCTCAATCGGAAACGTTACCCCTTCATGTTCAGGGGGCAAGACACAAGTCTCCGATCGAGCAGGACTGGAATAGATGGTCGTACTCAGCCCAATCACAACGAACACAACCAGCAAGCCGGCTTTCCGCGAACCCCACCGCACAGGGACCATCACGGTTGCTTTCGAACCTGGATGATGAGATGGATGGGAAAGAGTTGCCTGGAATCTTGTCGTAGACGCGCCTGTCTCAACAGCGTCTCAAGCGACGGCGTCACCGAACCGTCGAAAGACACCTGCCCATTGGTGAGCACGACGAGTGGTTTGGAAGAATCGATAAGCTGCTCGTTCAAAAAAAGACTGTAGCGTTGGACTCGCTCGGCCCGGACTTCAATGCGATTCGGCGCAACAATCGACGCATCCAGTCTCGCATATTCTCGCCGCTTGATCAGATCATCTCGCTTGCTGACTAGGTCTTCTGAAAATACAGCGATGGTATCCGTCGCATCGATACGTACCCATCCAAACGGTTGAAAGTGACTGGCCTCACGCACCACCGTCACGCTTGCGGGCAAAGGATTACGCCGCTGGGCATTGAGCCAGGTCACCAGTTCAGGCAATTCTTCCCTGGGGAAGTAGTGCCCGCCCGCCATGGGATGCTCACGATCATGTTCTCGATAGACGAATGGATAGCCTAACCTCGTCAACTCTTGCGTGATTGTGCGGCTGAATTCTACCGGCATCACCTGATCCTTGGCTCCATGAATGACATAGATCGGAGTGGAGCGGAGGTTGGCCAGGAAGGGCAGCAATACATGATCAAGGCCGCTGGCCATGGGAGCAATCCCGGCGAACAGAGGCGCATCGTGCATGCCGATCACCCAGGTGCCAATCCCGCCGTTGGACATGCCGGTGAGAAAGATCCGGTCAGAATCGATGTGGTAGCGCCGCTGCACAGAACGAATCGTCGCCAATACCAGCTCTTCGGCATCTCTCGTAAACCAGGCGCCCATCGGAATCGTGGGGCAGGCCAAGACATAGTCCTCCCCTAATCGAGCCTGCCAGCGCTCCAGATACGCAGCACCCGTAAATCCCGCGCCATGCAGGCACACGACCAGCCCATAGCTCTTCACCGGCTGATAGGTCAGAGGAACGGAGAGCGCTAGATGATACGCCGACCCCTGCACATTGATTGGCTCATCAGAAATAGTTCCAGTTGGCTGCGGAGCATACTCCCGCTCAGTCTGAATGATCCGTATCACCTGATCGATCGTGGCATAGGGATCGGACAGCATGGTCTGAAGAAGGCCGGAGGCCTCTTCCGCATCCGTGCTATCGAGGTAGTGGAAGACCTGCGTCTTCATCTCAGCAGAAGAAGCGACAGCGGGCGCATCCATTTTATGATCGGCGAATCCTGCAAGAGCCACAACAAGAACGCCTATGAGAAATCTGGGCGTCACACATCTCCTTCTACGACAAAATCTTTCCCGATGCGTCGAACCGTAACGTGATGCAATGTCAGTGCCTGGGCTAGGCGCCTCGGGCTCCGGTCGCCGATCACCGCCTTGGCATCCTGCCCTCCCATCAGAGTAGGAGCAAGATAGAGCACCACACGATTGACAAGTTTCGCACGTAACGCTGCAGCATTGACGGTGCTACCTCCCTCAATGAGCACAGAGGTGATCCCGCGCTTGCCCAACATCGTCATCAGCGCCGGGAGCGAGACACGCCCGTTCTTCGTCGAACATGACACCACTTCCACTCCCGCCCGTTCGAATGGGCGGCGGCGTGACGGGAAGGCGCAACGTGTGGTGACGATTAACGTCTTGGCTCGGTCCTGCATGGCACACACCGTCGCGGTCGGTGATGTCCGGAGTCGGCTGTCGAGCACAACCCGCAGCGGTTGCCGAGGTGCCAGCTTCAGTGGGCGATTAGAGAGTCGCGCTGTCAGAGTGGGATCATCGTGAATGATGGTACCCACCCCGACAATAACCGCGTCCACCTGACTCCTAAGCCGGTGCGCGTCTTGCCGTGCGAGCGGACCGGTAATCCATTGCGACTCGCCCTTCGCTGTCGCCACCTTACCATCTAACGTCATCCCGGCTTTCAAGGTCACGTAGGGGCGACCGGTCTTCACCCAATGGAGGTAGGCGTGATTCATCTTCGCCGCTGCCTCATGTGCGATACCCGTCGTCACCGTAATCCCGGCTCGACGTAAGGCAGCAATCCCACGTCCCTTGACCATCGAATTGGGATCAGTCATCGCGACCACCACCTGTCGCACCCTGGATTGAACCACTGCCGGCACACAAGGCGGGGTCCGTTTAAGGAGGTGACAACAGGGTTCAAGGGTGACATAGAGCGTCGCACCTTTGGCGCGTGGCCCCGCTTGCTTGAGCGCAAGAATTTCTGCGTGAGGTTGCCCTGGGCCGTGATGGTACCCGCGGCCGACGATGCAGTCCTTCTTGACCACGAGGGCGCCGACCATGGGATTCGGGCTGGTCTTACCCCGGCCCTTCGCCGCGAGGCGAAGCGCCAGGGCCATGAAGTGGAGGTGCGCGGTGGTGGCGGTCACCGTTTCTTGCGTGTGACGCGCGATCGGCTACGAGGCCGCTGAGCCGACTTCGGCTTGGTGGTCTTCGTCGTCGTCTTCTTCGCCTTCGTACGCGACTCTGACACCTTGCGCGTGGGGAGGGAACGGCTCGATCCAGCTTCGGCCAACGCTGCATGGGCCGCCGCAAGCCGCGCAATGGGGACGCGATAGGGTGAACAGCTCACATAGTCCAATCCGAGTTCATGGCAGAACTCAACGGAACTAGGATCGCCGCCGTGCTCGCCACAGATACCGAGCTTAATCCCGGGACGGGTCTTCCGACCACCGATGATGGCCTGCTTCATCAAAGCCCCCACCCCTTCTCGATCAAGCACCGCAAAGGGATCTGCTTCCAGAATATTGGCGGTTCGATAAAAGTCGATGAACTTCGCCGCATCGTCGCGGGAGAACCCGAATGTTGTTTGGGTCAGGTCGTTCGTCCCGAATGAAAAGAACTCCGCTTCGGCCGCAATGCGATCCGCCGTCACGGCAGCACGCGGCAGTTCGATCATCGTGCCCACGAGATAGGAGAGCTTCACGTTGTACCGCTTCATCGTCTCCTGCGCCACCTCGCGGATCAAATCTTTCTGCGCCTTCATTTCTGAGACCATCCCTACCAGCGGGATCATGATCTCCGGGACAATCTTCTTCCCTTCCTTGGCCAGCTCGCACGCGGCCTCCATGATGGCCCGCGCCTGCATGCGAGTAATCTCCGGCATCGTAATCCCGAGTCGGCAGCCGCGTAACCCGAGCATGGGATTGAACTCATGGAGTTCCTCGACGCGGGCCAGCAACCGGCGCTTCTCTTCGAGCCTGGGTCCGTCGCGGCCGGTCAGTTCCAGCTGCGCAATTTCCACCATCAAATCTTCACGTTTCGGCAGAAATTCGTGCAACGGCGGATCGAGCAGACGAATGGTGACCGGATAGCCCGCCATCTCGCGATAGAGCCCGATGAAGTCCTGTTTTTGCAACGGCAACAGCTGATCGAGGAACTTTTCCCGCTCCTCTTTGGTCCGTGCCAAGATCATCTTCTGCATGATCGGGATGCGATCCTCGGAGAAGAACATATGTTCCGTCCGACAGAGTCCAATCCCTTCCGCGCCGAATCCACGCGCGATCTTCGCCTGATCCGGCACGTCCGCATTGGCACGGACGTGAAGCGTCCTGACGCGGTCGGCCCATGACAGAATCAACGCGAAGCGTTGGTACTTGTCCGACTGCTTCCCATCCAACTTGCCCTGAATCACTTGAATGATTTCGGATTCGACGACGGGTAGATCCCCCTCATACACATTGCCGGTCGAACCGTTGATCGACAGATAGTCCCCCTCGCGGAACACTTTGGCCCCAATGCGAACGGACTGGCTGTCCAGGACTTCCACCGCATCGCAGCCGGCCACGCACACCTTACCCATTTGCCGGGCAACCACCGCTGCATGGGATGTCATCCCGCCCCGCGCCGTCAAAAACCCCGCCGCGGCGTTCATCCCATGAATATCGTCCGGGCTCGTTTCCTGTCTGACCAACACCACGCGGGTACCCGCCGCTTTCATCGTCACGGCCCGATCGGGAGTGAGAGCGATCTTCCCAGCTGCCGCGCCGGGACCGGCTGGAAGCCCTTTCCCCAGCGGATTGGATTTCGACTCTTCATTCGTATCGAAAATCGGATAGAGATATTGCGCCAACTGCTCCGGCCCGATCCGCTGCACCGCTTCCTGCTTCGAGATGAGGCCTTCTCTGACCATATCGACCGCAATCTTCACCGCGGAGATACCGGTCCGTTTGCCAACCCGGGTTTGCAACATATAGAGCTTGCCCTCTTGGATCGTGAATTCCAAATCGAGCATGTCCCGGTAATGTTTTTCGAGCTTTTTGTAGGTATGCTCCAATTCCTTGTAGGCTTCCGGCACATTCTTCGCCAGCGCATTCACCGGAAGCGGAGTCCTGATGCCAGCCACGACATCCTCGCCTTGGGCATTCATCAAACACTCGCCAAAGAAATGCTTATCGCCAGAGGCCGGATCGCGCGTGAACGCCACACCCGTCCCGCTCGTCTCCCCCATGTTCCCGAATACCATTGCCACCACATTGATGGCGGTACCCCACGAGTCGGGAATCCCATAGAGACGCCGATAGGTGACGGACCGCGCGCCGAACCAGGACGAAAAGACGGCATTGACGGCCAAACGAAGCTGTTCGAGCGGCTCATCGGGGAACTCTTTCTTGGTCTCTTCCTTGATGAGCGCCTTGAAGCTGGCAACCAATTCCCGGAGATGCCGCGCATCGAGATGGGTTTCGTGCGCGGCACCCACCTCGGCCTTCTTGTGCTTGAGGATCGCTTCGAAATGTTCGCGCGGCACGCCCATGACGATGCTGCCGTACATGGACACAAAGCGCCGATAGCTATCCTGGGCAAACCGATCGTTACGAGTTTTTACCGCCAGCCCCTCGACCGTCTTGGTCGTCAGACCAACGTTCAGCACCGTGTCCATCATGCCCGGCATCGAGGCCCGTGCACCGGACCGGACGGAAACAAGCAACGGCCGTTCAGGGTCACCAAACCCCAAGCCCATCGACTTTTCGACCCGCTTGAGGGATTTCAGTGCAGCATCCCACATGCCGGGAGGGTACTGTTTTCCATTCTTGTAATATTCAACGCAAGCCTCAGTCGAAATTGTGAAGCCTGGCGGAACGGAGATGCCAAGATTCGTCATTTCAGCAAGTCCGGCTCCCTTGCCACCCAGGAGCTCTTTCATGTTGGAGGTTCCTTCGGCCTTGCCATCACCGAAGTAGTACACGTATTTCTTTGCCACGCTGCCCTCTCCTTCGTGTTGACTTCGAGTCAATTCAAATGGACAACCGATGCCCTATGGCTGGCGGCGGATTCGAGACGCAATCGATACCAGCCGACCAGATACCATTTCGCCACCAGCCCGAACGTAATCACTGCCACGACGACCAGCACCGAAAGGAGCAACCGATAGTCGGCGTGCCTCCCCTGATCGACATAATACTGCCCGTCCGGCCCTTGCCGAAACTTGATCTCTCGTTGCAGCTGATGAGTCTTGCCGGACGGATCGGACAGATGGATCCATTCCGAACAGAGAGGCACCGGTTCCACCGCTCCCGTAACCGAATGCCAGCCGAGCCGAAGACAAATATCCTGGTTGGAGTTGAAGACATCAGGGGTTGCTGCCAGTTCATCGAGGTTCATCCCGCTGACCCATAACCCGACCAGAACAATCGCATTACAGAGAACAATCATGGCAAGAGACACGCCGATGGCAAACCGACGAACTCTCTTCACCCGACGCTGATCGTCTACCGATGGTTGGGAAAGAGACGCTGTACCCATGGACTGCTCCATACCGTACTGCCCTTATGTTGGTTCTTCGCCTATCTCTCCCTCAGAATGGGACCCGCACTGGTCTCAGCCCGGCCATCTAGCAAAGCTGCAAAGATCCCTCAAAGCTCGCTCGTTTTCTCTCCAGGGATGGGGGCTGATTGATCTTTCACTGCGCCTAACTTTCTCACCCGCCCTACCCTCCGATTGCTTCGCAATCGATTTCCCGGGACGTGCCATTCGCCCAAGCGAGAACCCTTCTAATTCTCTCTTCACCTCTCAGATAAGGAGTGGTCAGGCTGCCCTTTACTGCGCGCATCGCATGAGCACATTCTGATCGTGCGCGTTCTGCGAGCAAGAAGGGCACCTGGCCGCTCCGGCTTCTACCCTCCTTGTACCACAATCTGCGAAAAGTCAGCGAATGAGCTGAAAAAATCGTCCACTTCCTGAAGCAACGACAACCGGTTACTCCGGATGGCCGAGTCCTCTGCATTGACCATCACTGCCGCGAAGAACGCATCGATAGTAGGCTTCAGACGCACCAACGCATCCAAAGCCTGGCTATATTTCCCACTCGTCATCGCCGACGTCATCTCTTCCCGCTCTTCTACAACGGCCTGGTACAGTGCCGACTCCGCGGGATGTTCGAACCGCGCCCTGTCGACTGGCTTACGATCCCACTGTTCTTTCTCGACGAGCCGGTGCGCACGCTTGAACCCGATGATCAAGGGATCGAATTCCGGCTTTGCGGTCACAGATTCAAGTGCCTGCATTCTCTGAACAAGATCCACAAGATCCAATGATTTGTCATGCGATTGCTTGAGCACTGCTTCGATGACATCGTCTCGCAACGCATGGGCCACCCTGGCATAGTGCCGAACCCGATCAAAAATGAATTCAACAATGCGGCGCCGGCCATCCTGCGAAGAGTCGGCTCCTCCCTTAAAGCCATCGCCGAGGACGAGGTCTCTCGCGGTATCGACATAACTTCCGATATCGAGGCGCAATTTTTCCTCAAGTATGATCCGGACTATCGCCGTCGTATTCCTGCGCAGGGCAAAGGGGTCTTCCGATCCAGTCGGCACGAGACCTACGTGAAAAAATGCTGCCACAGTATCCAGCCGGTCGGCCAATGATAGCACCTGACCAGCGATGCTCTTGGGCAATTCCCCTTCGATTGATCGTGGCAAATACTGTTCCCTGATGGCGCGACTCACCACCTCACATTCGCCGTCGTGTTTCGCGTACTCGCCTCCCATGACGCCCTGCAGTTCGGGAAATTCACCGACCACACCGGTAAGCAGGTCTGCCTTGCACAGATCCGCAGCTCTCTCGCAGGCCCTTTTGAGTTCGCCATCCTGTGGCCGCAAACTTGCGGCGATGAAGCCAGCCAACCTTCTAACCCGTAACTGTTTCTTCTCCATCGTACCGAGTTTCTGGTGAAACGTAACACCAGCCAGTTTCGCCACCCGCTCTTCGAGCTTCACTTTCCGGTCTTCGTCGAAAAAGAATTTTGCGTCGGCCAAACGCGCAGCAAGGACTCGCTCGTTGCCTTCACGAATCAATCCCATATCTTTGGCTCGATTGTTCGTCACCGCGATGAAATGAGGGACGAGCTTCCCGGTCTCTTTGTGCATCAAGGAAAAGAACCCCTGATGTTCTTTCATCGAGGTAATCAAAATCTCTTGCGGCACTTCTAAATAGGCAGGCTTGAAGGACCCAATAATGGCATTGGGATGTTCGGTCGTATAAACTGCCTGATCCAGCAAGGCCTCATCGACATTCAACCTGAAGCCGGCTTCCTCGCACAGAGTCGCGACCTGCTCTTCAATCATGTGGCGGCGGCGCTGTGGATCTGGAATAACCCCCTGACGTTCCAGGCCCTTCAGATAGGACGCGAAGTCTCGAACCGTAATCCCCTTCGCACTCCCTAACACCCGATGGCCTTCCGTCCGGTTACCGGCAGTAATTCCTGCAAATTTGATCGGAAGCGTGGCCTCTCCGTACAACGCCACCAACCATCGCACAGGTCGAGCGAACCGCGCGCCGGTGTTATTCCACTTCATCGCTTTCGGAAAAGACAGTTTCGCGATCAACTGAGGTAGAAGTTCTTTCAGAACCACATTGGCAAGGCGCCCGTCTTCCTGTTTCACCGCAAAAAGATATTCGCCTTTCGGAGTCTGGCGAAACTGTAGATCTTGAACCGCGACGCCTTGCCCTGCGGCAAATCCCGTTGCTGCTCTGGTCGGCTGGCCCGCAGAATCGAACGCCACCGCTTTGGAAGGCCCCATCGCTTCCTTGACCATAGAGGTTTGCTGCGTCGCAAGACCCTCAACCACCAGAGTCAAACGCCGTGGAGTACCCAGCGTACGGACGGATTGAAATGCGAGACGGTGGTCTTTGAACAGCTGCTCCGAGGAATCTTTGAGAGCAGCGAGGGCAGGAGCGATGAACTGGTAGGGAAGTTCTTCGACGCCGATCTCCAGCAACAACTCTGCAGCGGTCATTGGAGAAGAGCGATTCCCCTTCTTCGCAGGAAGAGCAGCGCGGCGAGGTTTCTGATTCTTTGTCATGAGTCTTTTTGCGTTCTATGAGCGGCGAACCACATCCTTGGAATGAATACGTGAAGTCTTCGCTCCGTCACGCCCTGCTCCACGATTAAGCAGCGGATGCCCCATTGCCGCCCGATCTTCGATGTAGCGTTCGGCACATTGCCGCGCCAGCGCACGAACCCGGGCAATATAGCCCGTACGCTCCGCCACACTGATCGCCCCTCGAGCGTCAAGAAGATTGAAGAGATGCGACGATTTGATACAAAACTCGTAGGCCGGGAGCGTCAACCGCTTCTCGCGATTCGCCAGCAGCCGTTTGCATTCCCCTTCATACGATTGAAACATGGCGATGAGCATCGCCACATCGCCCTCTTCGAAATTGTAGGTGGAGAATTGCACTTCGGTTTCGTGATGAATGTCTCCGTACGTGACGGAATCATTCCAGGCAAGATCGAACACGTTATTCACCTGTTGCAGATACATAGCGATGCGTTCGGTCCCGTAGGTGATTTCGACAGTAATGGGATTGAGCTCGATCCCGCCGATTTCCTGGAAGTACGTGAACTGGGTGATTTCCATTCCATCGAGACGCACTTCCCAGCCCAAGCCCCAGGCGCCGAGCGTCGGAGACTCCCAATCATCTTGAATGAAGCGGATGTCGTGTTGCTTCTGGTCGATCCCCAATTGAGCCAGGCTCTCTAAATACAACGCTTGAATGTTGTCTGGCGCCGGCTTCAACACGACCTGATATTGGTAGTAGTGCTGCATACGATTCGGATTCTCGCCGTATCGTCCATCGGTAGGACGTCGGCATGGCTGGGGATAGGCAGCCCGCCAAGGCTCCGGGCCGAGAGACCGGAGGAACGTGGCCGGATGAAAGGTGCCGGCCCCCATTTCCAGATCATAGGGTTGATGGATAATACAACCCTGCTCAGCCCAGTATCGATGTAACGTGAGAATGAGGTCCTGGAAAGTCACGAACAGTCCAGTCGTTGTAGGAAGGTCTGAACTCTAAAGCTAGACGCGTTGAAATGAGGAAAGAAGCTAACAGGAATTTGGAAGGGCTGTCAAGGCACAACCCCTCTAGGATCAATACGTTGCAAGATATCACATCCTGAGAATTGATGAACCGTGGAGGTCAGAGCACTTGAATGATCACACTCTTTTTTTCCACCGACTCTTGACTGGTGCAGCGCCGTACTTTATTGTTTTCATTCTTGATTAACTCACTCATAAATTAACGGACCTCCTTATGAAGCTGTCAAAAAAAAGCGAGTACGGACTTCGTGCACTGCTTGAGCTTACCCTCGTGCATGGCAAGATGACGCTCCAGCGCCATCACATCGCGACTCGCCAGCATATCCCGATTGAATTTCTTGAACAAATCCTCCTGGCATTGAAACGAGCCGGGCTTCTCTCTAGTCGCCGAGGAGCGAAGGGTGGCTATGCACTCATTAAACCCCCTGAAGAGATTACCCTCGGCCAAGTGATTCGCATTTTGGATGGCCCCCTCGCCCCCATCGGATGCGTGAGCAAGACCGCCTATCAGAAATGCGGAGACTGCCCCTATGCCGAGCACGCGCAGTGTCCGGTACAGCATGTGATGGGTTCGGTGCGTGATGCTATCGCGGGTATCCTGGACCACTACACGCTCGACGACTTCGCCTCCGGACATCGTAAAGGATAATCGTGGATCTCATCGTTCTCGTACTCATCACCTTTGTAGCAGCTACCGTCAATGGCGCCTTGGGGTACGGCTTTTCTTCAATTACCGTTCCCGTTGCACTGCTTTTTTATACCAATCGCATTCTGAACCCAGCCCTAGTGCTTGTAGAGTTCGTGATCAATGGCTATGTCCTCTTCATCAACCGCAAGAGCATTCCGACCATTTGGTGGCGCGTGGCGCCCATTTTGATCGGCCTCGTGGTCGGTGTGGCAATCGGCAGCTATATTCTCTCTCTCGTTCATCCGGCCTGGGTCAAGTTTGTCACCTACATCATGCTGTTGCCCTTGATTCTGCTCCAAGCTGCCGGTATCAGAAAGCCCATCCGAGCCGAAAAAGCCATTGCGATCCCCTTCGGTGTTGCAATCGGAACTCTATACTCCGTTACTACCATCTCAGGCCCTCCCCTTGCGGTGCTTTTCAACAATCAGGGATATGCCAAACAGGATTTCCGTGCCGCACTGGGGGTCATTCGAGTGGCAGAAGGGGTATTCACGGGAATTGCCTACTACTTTATTGGACTCTATAGCTACGAAAGCATGGCGATCATCCCCTATATCATTCCCAGCGTCCTGTTGGGCATTCCTCTTGGGAGCTATCTTATTCGTTTGATGGACCATGAAACGTTCAGACGGATCTGCATGGCCTTCGACGCCTTGATCGTCACATTCGGACTGTCTCGGGTTCTGACCGAATTAAACCTGACTACCGCATTCACCACCTACAGCATCTTCGCAATTGTCATGATGCTCAATGCCTACTTACTGTATCGATTTTTTCGAGACAGGACCGTTCCATAAGGAAAAAAAGGAACCCGGTGCAGGCACGTTAGACCTTCTTCATGTGGAACAACGTCAGGCCGGCTCTCAGCCTTGCTTTCGGAAGGATAGTGCGATGCATCCGAAACGTGGGAAGCTGTTCGACCGGTTCTTCCCAACACACGTGGAATCCGTGGGATAGACTCATCTGCCCGAGCTGGGCTGGGCCGATAACGAACGCAGAGCCTCCTTCTCGAAGTATTCGGTTGATCCTCATCAAGCGCTCAGCCAAACCTGCCGGTAGATCTCCACTGTCATAGGGCACCCAGTAATAGACCACGTCATAGGAGTGAGGGGCGTCCAGATCGTACAGTCCTTCGTCCGAAATGAATCGAATGCGCGAGAGCCAATCCCACCGCTGCAACTCGGCACAAACACTCCAGATCCGTTGTGCCTGCTTTTGCGCAAAGGCCGGGTACCGTACCAGCACGGTATAATCTCTCGGCCGATCAAACGAGAGACAGGTCGCCACCACGGCATCACCATTATCAATGAGCACACGCTGGGCTTGTGATATGACCACACCAATTTCGCGATCCTGCTCGGCGAGATCTTCGAGATAATCAGCCACGAAGGGCTGTGCGGCGCACTCACCGATTTCAGACTCGTCTTCCGGATAGAGCACGACTGCTCCGTACGCGTCAATAGGCGAGATGGGCGGAATCCCCTGGGTAAAGACGAATCGCCAGTCGATCGGGCTCATGACCATAGGCTCACCCGACTGATCCTGTCCTCCTTGCGGCAGGATCACGGACAATGTCGTCTCATGATCACGATCCTTCAGAACGATTTGCGACTCGGCAACCCTCACACTCCGATCATACGGAGCATATCGACCTCTTTTCTGGTTCGTATACGGCAGCCCGGAAGAATCTGATTCCACCGTCACCTTGTGCAATACACCACCTTGGATGGTCAAACATATCCTCGCGCACTGATCGAAATATCGAGTCGGCGGTGTTGAAGTCGGCAGCCAGATTACTTGATGAGACCATTCAGGATTCATGAAGAGACTGAACGGGTTACCCCCACCAGGCGCTTGCGGGGCAAAGAAACTGCTAAACAAGCGGAACGCGGCTTCCGACGGATAGGTAGGAATACCCCGATATCGTAAGGGTCGTGGCGCCAGCTTCCCTTCATTCTGATCGTCGTAGAGTCCGCGAATCAATTCGAAGATCGCGGACCCGGTTCCCGGTAACAGTGACTGGAAGAGTTCAACGACCGGAAGGAAATCGATAGCGGGCCAATTCATCGCCCCCATACAGGACATAAAGCGGGCCTGTTCGAAATCCCCATCTTCAAGCACGTAGAACGCATCTTTTCGCTGACGGATCACCGCCCGACCGGTCGAGTCGATCAAAAAGTCTTGATCCCGATAGAACAGTCTCACATCCTCGAGCGGAACCCGGAGAGCCTGAGCGGCCATCACCAGCAAATCGTCAGCCCCAAGCCGTTGCCAGCCTGGCTTTCCAGTCAGATTGAGTTGGGTTTCATTCACCAAACCGGCCGGCTTCAAGCCGACCCATTGACCCCAATCCAACCGTACTCTGGCGCGCTGGAGGACAAAATCTCCTGAGGCATCAGTCCCCCACTCACACTCATGCAGAGGGTTTCCTGATGAATCTGTTGCGAGAAACCGATGACCGTCAGGGCGATAGAAAATGAGATGCCCAGTTGACTGGCGGACAACCCGTCCACCCGCCTGTTCGAAATCCTGTGCAAAGGGGAAATTGCTTGCGAAGCGAAGATGACCAGAGGTGGTCAATGCGGCACGATGTGGATCAAGGGGCATCTACTCGCGGATTTGCCCGCTCCCCATGACGATAAACTTAAAGCAGGTCAATTCTTCCAGTCCCATCGGGCCTCGGGCATGGATGCGGGACGTACTGATCCCGATTTCTGCCCCAAGCCCGAACTGATAGCCATCGTTCAACCTGGTCGAGGCGTTCACCAATACCGCACCGGCATCGACCTCGCGCAAAAATCGCATCGCTTTCGGGTAGTCTGATGTGACGATCGCTTCCGTATGGCGTGACCCATACGTGGCAATATGCTCCATCGCTTCATCGAGGTGCTTGACCACTTTCACCGCGACGGTGAAATCCAGAAATTCTTTTCCAAAATCGTCGTCGCTCGCAGGCTTGGCCGACGATGACAGCTGGCAGGTTTTCTGACATCCACGAACCTCGACCTTGGCCGCCACTAATTTCTCAATGAAAGGGGAAAGCCAATGCCGCGCAATGCTCTGATGCACTAAGAGGGTCTCCACTGCATTACAGGTCGACGGTCGCTGCACCTTTGCGTTGAAGCAAATCCGTTCCGCCATGGCCGGATCGGCGTCGGCATCGACATAGATATGACACACACCGGCATCGTGCCTAATGACGGGAATCGTGGCATGCTCGGTGACGACGCGCATCAACGATTCACCGCCGCGCGGGATAATCAGATCAATGTAGCGATCTTGCTTCAGCAGAAGAGGAACGATGTCACGATCCGGCCGCGCGACGAAACTGATCGCCCCGGCGGGGACACCGGCTTTCTCTGCCGCCTCGGATAAGACCGTCGCAATTGCTGTATTTGAATGGATTGCCTCGCTTCCTCCTCGAAGCACGCAGGCATTCCCGGATTTCAAGCAGAGCGCGGCGGAGTCCGCCGTGACATTTGGGCGAGATTCATACACAATGCCGATCACACCGATCGGAACCCGCACGCGTCCCACTTGCATCCCATTCGGCCTCGTCCACATTTTCGGCATATCCCCGAGTGGATCGGGAAGCGCAGCCACCTCGCGCAGACCTGCGGCCATCTCAGCGATTCTCTTGTCCGTGAGACGTAACCGATCTGCCATCACTTTCTTTTCCGGCGCAGTTCCAAAGGCCTCCAGATCCAGTTCGTTCGCAGCCAGCAACGCGTCCTTCTGCTCTTCCAACGCCTCTGCCATCGCGAGTAGGGCCCGGTTCTTCACAGTAGTCGACAGCGTGGCTAGTCGGCCCGCCGCTCCTTTGGCTCGCGTGACTAATGTGTTGATATATTCTGGAATCGAGATGGGAGGAACCACGTCCACACCCATCGATTCGATGGGCTCGATCGACACTTCCGCCTGGTTTTTTGGATTAGACAGCATGCAGACCCTTACCACATATGTTGTGTGGACAGGATACAGCGGGAGTTTGAACGGGGTCAAGGCGGGTATTCACGGCCAACAGACTCAGGTCGGGCCTGAGGGTGAGCGAAGGTCCGCCTTAAGGCGCCACTCTCATCCTAGAAGCCTGTCCGAGTAATCGCTGGCAATGCGTGACACGCCGTATGTTCACGGCAGGGCCAGCGGTAATTCGGGCAGCCGGCGGCGTGTGTGGCCGATGCGTGGCTCACGGGTGGGAGTGTGATCGGCTG
>Ga0163153_10003028_pt1 | contig 23160 bp, 25 predicted proteins | sample OliLakLV19MP6IB1_FD_148629 | JGI IMG/M metagenome (GOLD analysis project Ga0163153, IMG submission 148629) | Freshwater microbial mat bacterial communities from Lake Vanda, McMurdo Dry Valleys, Antarctica - Oligotrophic Lake LV.19.MP6.IB-1 | ecosystem: Environmental > Aquatic > Freshwater >...
ACGCACGATCGTGTCGAGCCGCCGCTTGTCGGCGCCGGAACCTCATGGGAGTGATCGAAGTGGCGACACAGAAGACACACACGACGGCAGCGACGTGGGGTGCGCACACAACGATCCTCGACGTGCCGGCCGAACGGACCGGCAGCGACGGAAAGCGGGTGGCGTTGCGCGCGCGTGACGACGCCGGACAGTGGCGTGGCACATCGTGGGCTGCGTACGGCCGCGCGATCGAAGAGGTTGCCGCCGGGCTGCAGGCGCTCGGCGTCGTCCCGCAAGATCGGGTCGCGATTCTCTCGTGGAACCGGTCGGAATGGCAGGTCGCCGACCTGGCGATCCTCTCCGCGGGTGCGGTCAGCGTTCCGATTTACCCGACGAGCGCGGCGGTACAAGTGAAGTACGTGCTCGACCACTCGAGCAGCTCGGTGTGCTTCGTCGAGAATCGCGAACTGCTCGGACGCGTGCTCGAGCATCGGTCCGACCTCGGCGCGCTGAAGCACGTCGTCGTGTTCGAAGACGACCTCGCGCTCGACGACCCGGGAGTCATGTCGTTCGCGGAGTTGCGCGCCCTCGGAACTCAGGCGCTCGAACGCGACGTGGACATCGTCCAGCGCGCTCGTCGCGACGTGGACCTCGATAAGGTCGCGACACTCGTATATACGAGCGGTACGACCGGCCCGCCGAAGGGTGCCGTCATCACCCACCGGAACATCATGGCGATGCTCCGGGCAGTGACAAAGATCGTGCCCCTGTCGCCGGAGGACCGCTTCTTGTCGTTCCTGCCGCTCAGTCACATCACGGAGCGTTCGGTGTCGCACTTCGGCCTGATCGCGTCGGGCGGCGAGACGTGGTTCGCCCGCTCGATCTCGACGGTCACCGAGGACCTGCCGGACTGCCGGCCGACGATCTTCTTCGCGGTCCCGCGGTTGTGGGAGAAGATGCGCGACGGAATCGACGAACGGATCGCGCACGCGCCCGGCGTGCGCGGCAAGCTCGCACGCCGTTATCTCGAAGTCGCCCCGCTGCGAGCCCGCGAGCTCGAAACCGGTGTGCAGATGCCAGCTCGTCTGAAGGTCCAGTGGCGTGCGCTCGACGCGGTCGTCGGCGCGCAGATCCGTGCCCACGTCGGCCTCGACCGCGCGCGGATCCTGGTGTCGGGCGCGGCGCCGATCCATCCCGACATCCTGCGGTGGTTCCACGGGATCGGGTTGCCGGTCGCGGAGGGGTACGGCCAGACCGAGGTCGCGCTGGCCACCACTCTCAACCCGCCCGGTCACGCTCGCATCGGAACGGTCGGCCCTCCGTTGCCCGGCGTGTCGGTACGGATCGCCGACGACCGCGAGATCCTCATCAAGGGTGAAAACGTCTGTTCGGGCTATTGGCGCGACGACGTCGCGTCGCGTGCACTCGTCGACGACGAAGGCTGGCTGCACTCAGGCGACCTCGGAGTGTTCGACGACCACGGCTACGTCCGCGTGACCGGTCGGAAGAAGGACCTCATCATCACCGCGCATGGCAAGAACATCTCGCCCCAGGAGATCGAGACCGACCTCGAGTCCTCCCATCTGATCGGACAATCGGTCGTGATCGGCGACGGGCGCCGGTACCTGACTGCCCTCCTCGCGCTCGACACCGACACGGTGTGGCATTGGGCGCACGAGCACGGCAAGGACTACGTCGGGCTCGAGTCCTTGGCGGGCGATGCCGATCTCATGAGGGAGATTGGCGCGATCGTCGGCGAGGTCAACGGCCGGCACGCCCGCGTCGAGCACATCCGCAAGTGGCGGGTCCTGCCCCGCGAACTGACGATCGCCGGAGGCGAACTTACGCCGACGCTGAAGGTGAAGCGCGCGGTGGTGAACGAGCGATACGCGGACCTCATTGCCGACATGTACGCCGAGCCCTCCGTCACCGTGTAGCGAGGACCTTCGCCCCTTGGCGCACCGCTACCGGCGCCAGATCACGTCGTACCTCACGCACTGGAAAGGCAGTCCGACTCACACCGAGTCGTACGTGCCGCCGATGCGATCGCGCGCTTGGGCAAGGACGACCCGTACGACGCGCTGCTCCTGCTCGGCGACAACGTGTATCCCGCCGGCGACCCGACCAAGCTCCCGGTCACGGTGTTCGAACCATTCGGGCCCGTCCTCGACCAGGGCGCGGAACTGCTGGCGATTCTCGGCAACCACGACGTGAAGAACGGGAACGGCGCCGAACAGTTGCGGGTGCTCGGACAAACCGGCCCGCGGTGGGCGCGGACGTTCGGTGACACGCTGATCGTCGGGCTCGACTCGAACGATGTCGACAACGCCGAGCAGTACGCGTGGCTCGAGCCGACGTTGGCCGAGTCGACGGCCGAGTGGAAGGTCGTCGCGATTCACCATCCGCCCTACTCGGCCGGGTACCAAGGATCGAGCGTCGACGTGTGCGACCGGTTCTTGCCGCTCTTCGAGCGTTACGGCGTGGAGCTCGTGCTTTCCGGTCACGACCACGACTACCAGCGCAGCAACGTCATCAACGGTGTCACGTACGTCGTCACGGGCGGCGCGGCGGGAACCCGTCGTACCGGTGAAGCTGACTTCACGGCCGAGTCGTTCTCGTGGCATCACTTCGTCGAGGTCGACGTGTTCGCCGATCGCATCGTCGTGCGGGCCGTCAACCAAGATCTGCGCGTCGCCGACGACGCCGAGATCCGGCCCGCTCCGTAAAGGCCGAAAGTCCCGGGCGCTCGGGCCGTTCAGCGGTTCTCCCGCGGCGTCAGAACGCCGACGCTGAAACCAGAAGGTGCGTCCAACCGGAGGGAGGACGAGATGCAACGTATCGTCGTCGGTGTCGACGGTTCCGAGAACTCGCGGTGTGCGCTGCGCTGGGCGATTGCGGAAGCGCGCACGCGAAACGCGACCCTCGATGTCGTGCACGCCTGGCACATGCCGTACCTCGGGCCGTCGCCGTACGCCCCGGCCGACGTGGTCGATCCTGTCTTGTTCGAGGGCGAGGGCCGTTACGCGCTCACCCACGCGCTCGAAGCCGAGGACACGGAGGGCGTCGAAGTCCACGAAGTACTCGTTCCCGATCGCCCGTCCGCCGCTCTGATCGACGCCGCGAAAGGCGCCGACCTGTTGGTCGTAGGGGCCCGAGGCCGGGGCGGGTTCCTCGGCCTCCTCCTCGGTTCGGTGAGTCACCAAGTGGTGAGCCATGCGCCGTGCCCGGTCGTCGTGGTTCCGGGAGAAGGACATCGCGATGATCGTTGACCCGGGTGTTGTCCAAGAATTCCTTTCCCACAACCGCATTGTCGTCGTCGGTGCTTCCGACGACCCGAAGAGCTTCGGTGGCACCATCTACCGCGAGCTGCGCGACCACGGCTACGACGTCGCTGCGGTCAACCCCGCGCACGACGTTGTCGCCGGCGACCCGTGCTACCCGACGCTCGGCATCGTGCCGCACCCGATCGACGGTGCGATCGTCATGGTCAACCGCGACGCCGCCCTGGACGTAGTAGCGGAATGCGTGACCCTCGGCATCCCGCGGGTGTGGCTCTTCAAGGGGATTGGTTCGGCCGGCGCCGTCAGCGACGCGGCCGTCAACATGTGTCACGCGCACGGGATCGAAGTCGTTCCCGGCGCATGCCCGCTTATGTTCCTCGAGCCGGTCGGTTCATTCCACAAGGTGCACCGCACGTTCCGGCACATGAACGGTTCGCTCGTCCGTTAGAGATACCCGATCCCCTTGGCCTCCGCGGTGAGCTGGTCGCGAAAGCGCGGGTCGGCGATGCCGATCAGCGCCTTCGCCCGTTCGGATATCGAGCGCCCGCGCATCTCGGCGATGCCGTACTCGGTGACGATGTGGTCGACCGTGTTCTTCAGTGTCGTCACAACCGAGCCCGGTGTCAGGGTCGAACGGATACGCGAGATCTCGCCGCCGGCCGCGGTCGAGGGCAGGACGACGAACGCGAGCCCATGCGGCGAATACATCGCGCCGCGTGCGAAGTCGGCTTGGCCGCCACTCGACGACCAGTACCGGCCGCCGACCGTCTCCGACGCGCATTGGCCGATGAGGTCGACTTCGGTCGTGGCATTGATCGACACGAAGTGGTCCTCTTCGGCGATGACACGGGGATCGTTGACGTAGTCGACAGGAAGAAACTCGACGGCCGAGTTCTCGTGGAGGAAGTTGTACAGCTTCTGCGTGCCGAGCGCGAAGGTGGTGACGACCTTCCCGGGCGCGAGTCGCTTCTTGGTTCCGGTCACCACACCCTGCTCGACGAGATACATCAGCGGGTCGGAGAGCAGTTCGGTGTGGACCCCGAGGTTGCGGTGGTCACGCAATCCGGACAGCAACGCGTTCGGGATCGAGCCGATGCCCGCTTGAATCGTCGCGCCGTCGGGGATGCGCTCGACGACGTGTGCCGCAATCTGCGCGTCGACCGCCGACGGTGTCGACGGCGCGACCTCGACGAGCGGTCGATCCACTTCCGTCCAGCCGAGGACCTGGCTCTTGTGGATCTGGTTGCGACCAAACGTGCGTGGCATCCGGGCATTGACTTCGAGGAAGAACGGCACGTTGCCGATGAACGGCGCGACGTAGTCGCAGTTCGTGCCGAGCGAGAAGTAGCCGTGACGATCCATGGGCGCGGCGGCGGCGAGCACGAGCGAGCACTTCGTCGTCTCGCGCAGCAGTTTCGGGACTTCGCTGAAGTTGTTCGGCACCAACTCGCAGCCGCGCTCGTAGAACGCGGGCCGGGTCACGGGCGAGAGGAAGTACGACACGTGCAGCAGGCGGTCGCGCTGCCCGCCGTGGAGGTACGGCCGGTCGTGCAACGCGTGCATCTGATGGATCCGCACGCCGTCGAGGTCTTCGATGTGGGCCTCGATCGCGTCGAGAACGGACACGGGTTCGCCGTTGGCGAGCGGCACGATGAGGTCGGCGCCGGTTCCGATCGCGGCGAGAACGGCGTCGGGCGGTCCGGGAGCCGAGGGCACGGGTCCGAGCATCGCACGTGGCGCGCCGGGGGAGGGGCCGAAGTCCTACGGCTCGGGACCTTCGGCCCTGCCCGGTGGCCGGGCCGGGGTCCGATGATGGCTACATGGAGCTGGACCGCAACGGGCTGGAAGTATTGGACCGGGCCGAGTGCCTGCGTCTGGTTGCGGCCTCGACGCTCGGGCGCTTGGCGCTGAGCAGCGGTGCGCTGCCGTTGATCCTCCCGGTCAACTTCCTGCTCGACCGAGATCGCATCATCGTCCGCACGAGTCCCGGGTCCAAGTTGGACGCGGCTGTCGCCAACGCGGTCGTGGCCTTTGAGGTCGACGACATCGACGCGCTCTCGCACAGTGGGTGGAGCGTGTCGATCACGGGTCTGGCCCGTGAGGTGACGGATCCCGCCGATGTTGCGCACATCGCGGCCCTGCCGCTTGCACATTGGTCGCACGCAGACGGTCACGTCATTGCCATCTCGACCGACCTGGTGTCGGGCCGCCGCCTCCTGGCCGCGGGGCAGACGCGGAGCGCGTCGTGAAGCCGGTCGGCGCTCGCCGTGGAGTCGAACACCTCGACCGGGCCGAGTGCCTGCGCCGGCTCGGCGCGCATCGGGTCGGCCGGGTCGGGCTCTCGGTCGGCGGCCGCCCCGAGATCTTTCCGGTCAACTACGTGTTCGACGGGGAGGCAATCGTGTTCCGCACCGACCCGGGTACGAAACTCGACGCGGCCGGACGCGCGGACGTGTGTTTCGAGATCGACGAACTCGACCACGAATTCCACTCGGGTTGGAGCGTCGTCGCCCACGGTCGACTCGAAGAACTGACGCGCTATCTCGGGCCCGACGCCCAACGGGGCTTCGCGCTCCCGGTCGATCCGTGGGCCCAGGGCCTCAAGGCGCATTGGCTGCGCATCGTGCCCGGCTACGTGTCCGGCCGCCGGATCGGGCCCGCCTGACTCGGGACCTTCAGAGACTTGGGGGCGCGCCCTTGAATGCGTCGTCGCTCGGGCTCATCAGTCCCACGTTGTTGCCGTCGGGGTCTTCGACCACGCCGTAGCGCGCGCCCCAGAACGCGTCGAATGGCTCCTGGTGCCCGACGTACCCGGCGGCGGTGAGTTCCTCGTACAACTCGTCGACCGCTTCGCGCGTCGCCACCGAGAACACCATCACGCCCTTGGTCGCATCGGGCCCTTGCCAACCGGCGTCGTAGCTCCTGGTCAGCTCGATGCTGTCGAACTCGAGCTCGAGCCCGTTCGGCATCACGACCTGCACGTGATGGGCACCCCAATCGTGACTGTCGTCGATGGTGAGACCGAGGCGCCGGTAGAACTCGACGGTGGCCTGCATGTCTGTCACGAAGAGGTTGACGCCCGTGAGTGCGGGCCGAACTTCCGACATCGCACGAGGGTACTCTCGCCGCCGAACCATGCTCGACGAGCTGCTGGCGTGCCCGGGTGTCGAAGAGCGAACCGATCTGCGTTCGCCGGTGGGCTTCCTCGCGCTGCACGGCGGCCTCGAAGCGGGTACTGCGGAGATCGCTGCGGCCGCGGCCGCGGCCGCCGACGCGTCGCTGTACGCGGTCGTGCAACCCGATGACCTGCACTGGCACATCCCGTCGCATCGGTACGACCCCGAACACTCTGCCGGTCTGGCCCGCTTCCTCGGCCACGTCGACGTGGTGATCTCGATCCACGGGTTCGGTGGACTGCGCGGCGACGACGACCGCTGGATCACGGCGCTGCTCGGCGGCTCGAACCGCGACCTCGCCGCCCACGCGGCCGGGACACTCGGCGGCGCGCTGCCGCACTACCGGTGGATCGACGACGTCGACCGCATCCCGGCCCACTTGCGGGGCCTACATCCGAGGAACCCGGTCAACCGGGCCCGCAACGGCGGCGTGCAGATCGAACTGCCACCACGCATCCGCAGGCATCCCGACGTCGACGCGCTCACGGGCGCGCTGGCGGCGTTAGCCCGAGAGCAAGGGCAGGAGGTGTGACACGTCGTTGTACGTGCGCAACACGATGCGGTCGGGCGCGGCGACGATCTCGCTGATCGACGCGTTGTCGGCGCCGGAGAACGCGAACCGACGCGAACCGGTGATGCGGTGCAGGAGCTGTCCGATCACACCGCCGTGCGCGACGGCCATGACGCGTCCGCCGCGGTGCGCGTCGATGATGCGCTGCAACCCGCGCCAGGTGCGTTCGTCGAACGTGTCCTGCGCCTCGCCGTTGGGAATGACATCCCACCGTTCCTGCGTGAAGATCTGGGCGAAGATCGGATCGCCCGCCGCGGCGCGTACGCGGAACTCGCCCCCTTCCCAGTCGCCGAGGAACACCTCCCGCAGATCGGGTTCCTCGACCGGCGCGATGCCGATCCGTTCGGCAAGCGGCGCCGCGGTCTGGTGCGTACGCTGCAACGTCGTCACGTAGATCGCGTCGACCCGTTCGCTCTGGAGCCGATCCGCGAGTAGCACCGCTTGCTGCTCGCCGACGGGATCGAGGGGCGGGTCGCCGTGCCCGTCGCGCAGCGGGAACGGACGGTCAGGGTGCGCGGGCGCCGACTCGCCGTGGCGGACGAGCAACAAGGTCGTCGCGTCGGGCGTGGGGGTGAACCGGTGCTGGCGGAAGCCTTCAGGCGGTGTTTCGGCCATGAAGATCGAGGCTACCGGTAGCGTCCGAGCGTGCTCACCGAGTTGACGCCCCGCCCCGGACGCGGTCGGGTGACGAGCCTCGATCGCAGTGTCGGCGCGGCCGACGTGCGCCCCGACGGTCGAGCGCGGCTCGACGCACTCGCACGCTTCATCCAAGACGTCGGCGACGAGGACTCGACGACTGCCGATGTCGAGACCGGTATCTGGGTGATGCGGCGGTTGGCGCTGCGCATCGAGCGGGCACCGAAGTTCCGGTCGGTGCTCGCGCTGTCGACCTGGTGCAGCGGCGTCGGGCCGCGCTGGGCCGAGCGTCGCACCGACCTGGCCCTCGACGGTGACGTCGTCGTGTCGGCCGCGACACTGTGGGCCCACCTCGACCCCGCGACCTTCGCGCCGGCGCCGATCCCGCCCGGATTCGACGCGGTGTGGGGCGAGGCCGCGGCGGGCCGACGCGTGTCGGCACGACTGAGCCACGGGCCCGCGCCCGGCGCGGCGCCGCGGTCGGTCTGGCCGTTGCGAGCAACAGATATCGACATGCTCGGCCACGTCAACAACACGGCGTACTGGGCCGCCGCCGAGGAGGAACTTGTGCGCCGGGCGCAGACCCGAGTCGCGTGGGCCGAGATGGAGTTCAGAGGCGGGCTCGACGCCGGCGACGTGGTGGAACTGCACACCGCCGAACACGAAGGCGGGTTCGCGATCTGGTTTTTCGTCGGCGATGACGTGCGGGCGTCCGCGCTCGTAGGATCCACAACATGACCAAGGAGCTGAAGCTCGGGTACACGATCGGGTACTGGGGTGCGCAGCCGCCGGCGAACGTGCCGGAGGCGTTGCGGGAGGCGGAGCGGCTCGGCTTCGACTCGTGCTGGACCGCCGAGGCGTACGGCTCCGACGCGCTCACGCCGCTCGCGTGGTGGGGTGCGGCAACCGAAACGTTGAAGCTCGGCACGTCGATCTGTCAGCTGTCCGCGCGTTCACCCGCCGCGACCGCGATGGCCGCGCTGACGATGGACCACCTTTCCGGGGGACGCTTCATCCTCGGGCTGGGTGCGTCGGGCCCGCAGGTGGCCGAGGGGTGGTACGGCGATCTCTACTCCAAGCCGCTGGCCCGCACGCGCGAATACGTCGAGATCATCCGCCAGATCCTCGCGCGCGAAGCGCCGGTCGACTACGAGGGCAAGCACTACCAGATGCCCGTGCGCGGCGGCACCGGTCTCGGCAAGCCGCTCAAGTCGATCACGCACCCGTTGCGCGCCGATCTCCCGATCTACCTCGCGTCGGAGGGCCCGAAGAACGTCGCGCTCACCGCCGAGATCGCCGACGGCTGGATCGCGCTGTTCTACGGACCCCGCGTCGACGGGTTCTACCGTGCCGCGCTCGACGAGGGGTTCTCGCGTCCGACCGCGCGTCACACGCCGGATGAGTTCGAGGTCGCGTGCATCGTGCCTGTCATCGTCGACGACGACGTCGAGGCCGCGGCCGACGCGTACCGGCCGATGCTCGCGCTGTACATCGGCGGCATGGGTGCACGCGACCAGAACTTCCACAACGACGTGTTCGCGCGCATGGGTTACGAGAAGGAAGCGAAACAGATCCAGGACCTCTATCTCGACGGGAAGAAAGCCGAGGCGGTCGCGGCCGTGCCGACCCAACTCGTCGAAGACACCGCGCTGATCGGCCCCGTGGCGAAGATCCGCGACGACCTCGAGATGTGGCGCGAGTCCGTGGTGACGACACTGCTGGTGTCGGGCGGCGTACCGCAACTGCGCCAGATCGCCGAGCTGGTCCTCGGATGATCGAGCTGACCGCCGAGGAGGCCCGCGTTCTCGGCTGCCTCATGGAGAAAGCGGTCACGACTCCCGACAACTACCCACTGTCGCTGAACGCCGTCGCCGCCGCGTGCAACCAGACGACCAACCGCGACCCGATCACGCACTACGACGAGGCGCTCGTCGACCAGACCCTCGACGCGCTACGCGAGAAGGGCACCGCGCGCCGGGTCATGGCTACCGGCCAGCGGGTGGTCAAGCACAAGCACGTGGCCGACGAAGCCCTCGACCTCGACGCGGCCGAGTTCTCCGTCGTCGGTGTGCTCCTGCTGCGCGGACCGCAGACTCCCGGCGAGCTCAAGACCCGCACCGAACGCTGGCACCGGTTCCGTTCCCTCGACGATCTCGAAGAAGTACTCGGCCGTCTCGCCGAGCGCGGGTTCACGGTGCACCTCCCGCGCCGTCCCGGCCAGAAGGAAGCGCGCTGGAACCACCTGCTCGTCGCGGGTGGGGAAGTGCCGCCCGCCGACTATGTGCCGCCGCCCGTCCCCCAGTCCGCGCGGGTCGCGGCGCGCCCGGAACCGGTTGCCGAAACCGAACCCGAACGGGGCGCGCCGGCACCGGCCGAACCGGGCGCCCACTCGGTCGAAATCCGCGACCCGGCAACGGGCGAGGTGTTCCGTACCGTCGCGGTTACCGAAGCGGGCGAGATCGAGCAGAAGCTCGGCCGGGCGGCCAAGGCGCAGAAGGCGTGGGCCGATCGCTCGTACGACGACCGCGCCGCGGCGCTGCGCGCATTCCGCGAACTGCTCGCGACCGAAGCCGAGGAATGCGCGCAGATCACAACGCGCGAGGTGGGCAAGCCGATCTGCCAGTCGCGCCTCGAGATCACGGCCGTGCTCGACCGCATCGACTGGAACGTCGAGAACGTGGGCCGGGTACTCGCGCCGCGCACCGTATCGAGTGCCGGCGGCGTCGAAGAGCGCGTGACGAGCGAACCGGTCGGAGTCGTCGCGCACGTGAGCGCATGGAACTACCCGTATTTCGTCGGGTTGAACACCATCGTGCCCGCGCTCCTCGCCGGCAATGCCGTGCTGTACAAGCCGTCGGAGTACGCGACCCTCACCGGGCTGCGGATCATCGACCTCATGCACCGGGCCGGCCTGTCGGTCGATGTCGTGCAGTCGGTCGTCGGGTTGGGCCCGACGGGCGCCGCGCTCGTGGCGGCCGAGGTCGACATGGTGTGTTTCACCGGTTCACACGCGACCGGACGGCGCGTGCTACGGGCCGCGGCCGACCGCATGGTGCGCGTCCATCTCGAACTGGGCGGTAAGGACGCCGCCTACGTGTGCGACGACGTCGACCTCGACGCCGCCGCGCTCGGTATCGCCGAGGGCGCGTTCTACAACTGCGGGCAGTCGTGCAGCGCGACCGAACGGGTCTACGTGCACGAAGCGATCTGGGATGCGTTCCTCGCGACCTTCCTCGATGTCGTCGGCGCGTACAACGTCGGCGACCCGACCGACGAGCAGACCGACATCGGCCCGCTGGCCCGCGCCGGCCAGCTCGACGTGCTCGACGAGCAACTCGCGGACGCCATCGCCAAGGGGGCCAAGGTGCTGTGCGGCGGGAACCGTATCGGCCGGCCCGGGAACTGGTTCGAGCCGACCGTCGTCGTCGACGTCGCCGATCACATGGCGCTCATGCGCGACGAGTCGTTCGGCCCGGTGATCGGACTGCAACGAGTCCGCAACGACGCCGACGCGGTCGCCCACATGGACGACACCACCTACGGGCTCGGCGCGTCGGTCTTTTCACGCGATCGGGCGCGCGCCGATGCGATCCTCACCCAGCTCGACGTCGGCAACGCGTACTGGAACACCGCCGACCGCTCGACTGTGCGCCTGCCGTGGGCCGGTCGCCGCAACTCGGGCCTCGGCGTCTCGATGTCGGAGTCGGGAATCCGCAGCTTCGCCCGCGAAAAGGCGTGGCACATGCTTTCCTGGTCGGGCTCCGACTGATCGGCGTGCGACGACCGGTTGTCGATGTGTCGAGCCTTACGGCTCGTCGATGGCTTCGCCGATTTCGACGAAGACTTCGCCCTCGGGGATCGCGACCGGGATGTCTTCTTCGACGGCCGCGGGCGGAACGGTGGCGTCGGTGACGTACGAGGGTGCGGGTGCGGGAGCAGGTGCCGGAGCAGGTGCCGGTGTGGTCTCGGCGACAGGTGCAGGCGCCGGTGCGGGCGTCGGTGCGGGCGTCGGTGCGGGCGCGGGGGCCGCGGCGCTCGGTACCTGGGGGTCGACGAGGTTCCAGTCGGGTTCGGCCGGACTCACCACCGCAGGCGGCGGAACGGTGCTCGCCGGGGTCGCGTCATGCGCGTTGGCGCTGACGCTCGCGAACATGGCCATGCCCGCGACGAGACCGGCAACCGGAAGGATCACCTTGCGCCGCAACAGGTCGTTGCGGAGTTGTGCCGCTTCCTCGCGCGTGCAGCCGAGAAGATCGACGATGCGGACTTCGATCTCGCCGGCGTCGTCGCCCAACGCCGAGGCGAGCGCGCTGAGGTCGCCGGCGCGCAGCGGCACGGGCTCACCCTTCTTCGCGCCCCGCAGCTTCAGCAGCACGTCGACGTAGTTGCGCAACACCTCGTCGGCCGTTCCCGACGGATGCGCGAGCGCCTGGTTCCCGGCGACGATCCACCTGTCTTCGACCTGCACCGGCATCCGCAGCGGGATGTGCGCGGTCAGGTCGTCGCCGTAGCACTCGGCCAGCCGGACACAGACATGCGGTGGAACCGGCGTGGCCCCGCGCTCGTAGTCGCGCAGCTGGTCACGGGTGATGCCGGTTTCCGCGGCCACGGTGCGACGGTTCTTGCCCGCGCGCTTGCGCGCGGCCTGGAGCATTGCCCCGAGCCGGTCGGCCGGCAGGTCGTCGTCGAGCAGGAGGGCAACGATCTCGTTCTTCGGACTCACGTTCTTCATGCGGCTACGTCCTTCGGCCCTCTCTCGCCCGTGCGGATGCTCGACGCCGCCCGGGCCTGCGGTCTGCGCCTGGCCCTGTCCTCCATCGGCGAGTTCCCGGGGCCCATAAAGGGTCTAGACGCGGTGTGTGCCCCAGGCCCGGCGGTCCTCGCCGAGGGGGTCGCTGAGCAGTTCGACGGTGGTGTCGAAGCGCATCGTCGGCCGCTGATCCTGATCGTATGCGGGCCAGGTCGGCAGGCCGGTGTGGTTCGGGTCGCCGGTGCGGGCGAAGGCGATCCACGCCCGGTGCATGGCGTCGGCGATGGCTTGTCGCTCCGGCCCCGGACCGGTCATCATCTCGACCCCGGGTGCCGTCAGGTTGTCGAACGCGAACGTGATCTCGAGTGCGTGGGTCGACTTCAGGATCCCGCCGAACACCGGCGACTCCCACGTGAAGAGGTAGCACCACACCGGCGCGTGCGCCGACTGGGCGTCGAGCATCCACTGCACCGGCATGCGGAACACGGCGTCGCTCGCGACGTCGGTGAACACGTCGAGTGCGGGCACGTCGAGGCGGCGCGACCGGTAGTTCGCGACGATCGCCTCCGCGTTCGGCGCGATGAGCGACAGGCGTTCGGCGATACCCGCGTCGTCGACGGTGGTCAGTGTCGGGTCGACGAGGTTGAACAGTGTCATCTCGTGGCGGTTCGTGCCCGCCAGCACAGGAACACCGGCGTGGTTGCCGGCCGCGATCGTTTCGGTCGGAGGCTTCGGCAACACGGTGCCGTCGACGACCGGCTGAAAGTTGAGCGAACCCACCTGCATGCCGCCGATCGTGGGCACGATGTCGATGAGTTGTCGGGTCGTGATCGCCCGCAGCGCGTCGACGTCGCCCGCCTTCACGCCCAGTTCGTCGATCACGATCTGCGCGATCTCTGTCGCCCGCTCGCGCGACGACCACCACGACGACCCGCCGCTTTGCGCGATGGCCCGGTGAAACAGCCCGGCCGCCCGCGGCGTGCCGAGCAGCGTGCCGACGCTCCCCGCGCCGGCCGACTCGCCGAAGACCGTGACCTGGTCGGGGTCGCCACCGAACCCGATGATCGAGTCACGCACCCAGTCGAGCGCGGCCATCTGGTCGAGGACGGCCGCGTTGCCGGAGCCCTCGAACTCCTCACCGAAGAGGTCGGCGAGGTGCAGGTACCCGAACGCGCCGAGGCGGTAATTGATCGTGACGACGACGACGTCGCCGTGCCGGCAGAACTGTGAGCCGTCGTACCAGGGCGTATCGCCCGACCCGAAGATGAACGCGCCGCCGTGGATCCACAGCATGACCGGGCGGCGGGCGTCGTCGCACGCGGGCGTGTACACGTTGAGGTAGAGGCTGTCTTCGCTCGTGACCGGCTCGGTGCCGCCCATCATCATGTTCATGCCGAACGCGCCCTGCGCAGACTGCGCCGAGAACTGGGTCGCGTCGCGCACGCCGTCCCACGCGTCTTCACGTTCGGGGGCGAGCCACCGCCGCGCACCGACCGGCGGCGCCGCGTACGGGATGCCCTTGAACACGAGCACACCGTCGCGTTCGATGCCTTCGATCTTGCCGCTGCGCGTTGCTGCGATGGTCATCGATCGAGCTTCTCCCAGAGGATCGGGCTCGTCTCGTCGTCGACGGAGAGGAGCAGTTGTTCGGGTGAGTGTTTGTTGATGTGGCCGATGAGCATGTTGTAGACGCCGTAGCCCGTGAGCTGGCGTAGGCGGGGTGAGAAACCTTCGACGGTTTCGCGCGGGAGGCCGAGTTGCTGGTTCTCCTGCTGGCGGATGTACCCCGCGCAATAGTTCATCGCGATGCCGACCCGGCGTTCGTCGGTCTGGTTCGCGCCGCCGCCGTGCCACAGGCTGCCGTGCCAGACGAGCACCGAGCCCTTCGGCATTTCCGCCGAGATCGAGTCGTAGTGCGTGCCGTAGTCGGGGTTGTCGGCGCCGAGATGAGTGCCGGGGATGATGCGCGTCGCGCCGTTCGCCTCGGTGAAGTCGGTCAGCGCCCACATGGTGTTGCACACCGTCGGCGGGTGCGGCTTCGGCAGCGGGATCAGTTGGTCGTCGGCGTGGATCGGTTGCGCGGTCTCGCCGGGAAGAATGGCGATCGACGACAGGCTCGAGATGAGACAGCCGGGGTCGAGTACGCCGTCGACGATCGGCAGCACGTGTTCGTGCACGGGGATGCGCTGGTACAACTCGCCGTAGGCGAGCAGGTTGTAGACCCGCAACGTGTGGTGGCCCTCGAACGAATTGGGCGAAGGCTGCACGGCGAACGCCCGCTCGAGGCGCAGCAGATCGTCGTGCAACGCGTCGACCAAGTCGGGTTCGATCGCGTTCTCCACGATCGTGTACCCCTGCTCGGCGACTTCTTTTCGGTGCAGTTCGACCTCGACCACTATGGCTCCCTCGCTTGCCCAAAGCGGCCTTCGGCAGGTGGGAACTGCGCTCGTCCGCACGCAGCCACCAGACTACGCCGCATGGCCCTTTACGCACTTGGCGACCGTGAACCCGAAATCGACCCGGAAGCCTTCGTGCATCCGGAGGCCACGATCATCGGCAACGTTGTGATCGGGCCGGGGTCGACGATTTGGCCGCAGGCGGTGTTGCGGGGTGACCAGAGTCGGATCGTGATCGGCGCCCGCACCTCGGTGCAGGACGGTGCGGTGCTGCACTGCACCCGCAACCTCTGGACGACGGTCGGCGACGACTGCACCATCGGCCACCTCGCCCACCTCGAAGGCTGCACGGTCGAGGACCACGCGCTCATCGGCACCGGGTCGATCGTGTTGCACAAAGCGGTCGTGCGCAGTTGGGCGCTCGTCGGTGCCGGCGCGCTCGTGCCGAACAACATGGAGGTCCCGTCGCGCGCGATGGCCCTCGGCGTACCCGCCAAGATCCACGAGGGCCGCGTGACCGACGACAGTTACATCACCCATCCCGCGCACGAGTACCAGCTCAACTGGAAGCTCTACCGCGAAGAAATGCGCCGCATCGACTGACGGTTCCGCCGGGGTGGGGTCTAGACGTTCGCGCCGACGACGCTGCCGACGGCGAACGTCAACGCCATGGCGAGCGACGACCACGCGACAACGCGTACGACGGCGCGCGGCCAGGGCGCGCCGCCGAGCCGGGCGCCGGTGACGCCGAGTGCGACGAGGGCCGAGAGCGCGGTCACCGCGGTCACCGCGATGCGGACACTCTGCGGTGCGATCGTCATCGCGAGGACGGGGAGCAGCGCGCCGATCGTGAACGCGAGCGCCGACGTCCATGCCGCCTGCACGGGTCGGGCGCTCGACGTCTCCGTAATGCCCAGCTCGTCGCGCATGTGCGCGCCGACCGGGTCGTGGACCATGAGCTGTTCGGCGACCAGGCGCGCCAGGCCCGGTTCGACGCCGCGCGTCTCGTAGATGCGGGCCAGCTCGCGCAGTTCGGCGAGGTGGTTCTCCTCGATTGCCGCCGCCTCGAGGGATTCGTCGGCGCGTTCCGCGTCACGCTGCGAACTGACGGAGATGTACTCGCCCGCGGCCATCGACATCGCGCCCGCGACGAGTCCGGCCGCCGCGGCGGTGAACACTGCCGCTCGCGAGCTGTCGGCCGCGGCCACACCGATCACGAGGCTCGCGGTCGAGACGATGCCGTCGTTGGCTCCCAGTACGGCGGCGCGTAGCCACCCAGACCTGTGGCTTCGGTGGTGTTCCGGGCCAATGGGATGAGCCCCACGAGGAGTCTCCATTCGCGGGAAGGTACTGTGCGGGCCGACCAAAAGCTGTGAGTACCGGAGGCTGCAATGCCCGAAGCCGTGATCGTCGCGACCGCCCGCACGCCTATCGGGCGCGCCAACAAGGGTTCGCTCGTCGAGTGCCGCCCCGACGACCTGTCGGCGCTGATCCTCGGCGCGGTGCTCGACAAGGTCCCGCAGCTCGACCGCCAGACGGTCGAAGACGTCATCTGGGGCTGTGGCCAGCCCGCCGGTGAGGCCGGGTTCAACGTGGCGCGTGTCGCCGCGATCATCGCCGGTGTCGACGTGCCCGGCGTGACCGTCAACCGGTACTGCTCGTCGTCGCTGCAGACGATCCGCATGGCCGCGCACGCGATCAAGGCGGGCGAGGGTGACGTGTTCGTCGCCGGTGGTGTCGAAACCGTCAGCCGCTTCGCGATGGGTGCCGCCGACTCCGGTGGTCCCAACGAGAAGTTCGGCGATGCCCGCGGCCGCACCAAGGCGCGCAACGAGGGCGGCCAGGGCCCGTGGACGCCCGGCGCGGGCCTGCCCGACGTGTACATCGCCATGGGCCAGACGGCCGAGAACGTCGTCGAAGCCGAGAACGTGTCGCGCGAAGAGATGGACGAGTGGGGCGCCCGCTCGCAGCAACGCGCGGTCGAGGCGCAGGAAAGCGGCTACTTCGAGCGCGAGATCACGCCCGTCACCCTTGCCGACGGCACGGTCGTGACCAAGGACGACGGCCCCCGCGCCGGCACGACCGTCGAGAAGCTCTCGCAGCTGAAGCCCGTGTTCCGGCCCGACGGCAAGGTCACGGCCGGCAACGCGTGCCCGCTGAACGACGGCGCGGCCGCGGTGGTCGTCATGAGCGACACGAAGGCGAGCCAGCTCGGCATCACCCCGTTGGCGCGCATCGTCGCGAGCGGTGTGAGCGCGTTGAATCCCGAGATCATGGGCCTCGGTCCGATCGAGGCGAGCCGCCAGGCGTTGAAGCGGGCGAGCCTCACGATGGACGACATCGACCTCGTCGAAATCAACGAGGCGTTCGCGGCCCAGGTCATCCCGAGCGCGAAGCACCTCGGCATTCCCTACGAGAAGCTCAACGCCCGGGGCGGGGCCATTGCACTCGGCCACCCGTTCGGCATGACCGGTGCCCGCATCATGACGACGCTCATCAACGGCCTCCAGACCGACGGCTCGCGCTACGGCCTCGAGACCATGTGCGTCGGTGGCGGCCAGGGCATGGCGATGATCATCGAGCGCCTGTAGGACTCGGCGGTCCGTACTGCCAGAATTTCCCGAATCGTACTAGTAGGGCCAAAAGGCCTAGCCTCACTCCGTCACCGCGTTGTCACGCACAGAAACGGAGTGGTACGTCATGGATTCGATTTCGGGGGGCTGGACCGGAAACAAGGTTCGGCACGCGTTCGCTGCGCTACTCGGCGCGGTATTGGTAACTACAACACTCGTACCCGGGCCGGCGGGCGCCGCGCCCGCCGGAAGCCGTCCGATCACGTTCACCCTCTCGGGCGGACTGACACTCGAAACGCCCGGTGGCCTGTTCACGATCCCGATCGACGGATCGGCTTCGGGAACGATCGCGGGTCACGACATCGAACTGCCGGCGTCGGGCGTCGTGCTCGCGGGGAACCAGTCGCAGTTCCAGGGTCTCGACGTCTTCATCTCGCTCGAGGCCGCCGGCGATCTCGCCGGGGTCATCAATCCCGACACCGGTGCACTGGACGTCTCCGGTGCGTTGCTCGCCAAGATGTCGGTGCCCGCGGCCGGGGTGAACGACTGCCCGATCGGCCCGACCTTCATCTCGCTCTCGACGCCCAACGGCTACGACGAAGCCACGGGTGAGGCGTCGCTGGCGGACAACCAACTCGTGCTGTCTGCGGTCCCCGGCATCCCCGCGTGCGGTGGACCGGGGATTGCGGGGATCATCAACAGCTCCCTCGGGCTCGAGGGCGGGGGCAGCACGCCCGGCCAGGTCACACTGGCAGTGGACGTCGTGGCGACGCCGCGCGTCGTCGACCACCAGATCACCGGACGCCGCGGGCTGCTCACGACCAACGCTTCGGGTTCGGTGCGCACGCTGACCGTGAACAGCAACGACCCCGTCTTGAAGCAACTCGAAACCGACCCGCGCGCCGAGGGCGGCTCGGTGCGCATCATCACCGCCACGACCGACAAGACCTTCGACCTCCCGAGCGGAGGCTGGACGCGTTTGTCGGGCGGCTACCGCTACCTCGACGCGGGCGGGACCGTGACCAAGGTGAAGATCTTCACCACCAGGGGCGAACTCGTCGTGACGGGCAAGGGCACGCAGCTCCCGACGCTCGCGAGTAACCCGGGACCGGTCACGGTCGTGTTGTCGATCGGCAACGAGAACTTCTGCGCCCGCTTCGGCGGTCGTGTGACATTTGTCGCGAACTCGCGCTTCGCGGGCGTGAACGCACCCCGCCCGGCGGCCTGTCCGGCCTGAGTCAGCCAGACCGGCCCGGCCTCAAGGCCGGGCCGGTTACGGTCGAAATTCGATGCGGGTGGGCTTGGGTTCCCGAGGAGCGCGGCTCTGACACGCATTGCCGATATCACCAGCAGAGCGCCGGCGGTCACGATCGCGCGCGCCGCCGCCGGGAGCCCGCGCGAAGAGGTGGCACAGGCGGTGGCGCAGGCGATCGCCGAGATCCGCTTGCCCGAACCGCCGCCGATCATGGCGAAGTCGGCCGCGGTGGATCGAGTTGGGGCCATGTTGCGCTTCGAACACGCGACGGCGACTCCGTCGACCGTCGCATCCGCTCGGAGGGCGTACAGCTCATGACCGACGCCATTGGTTCACTGGTTTCCGGCGCGGCGCGTGCGCGCGGGGTGTTCGACGACGCCGCGGTGGCGCTGTCGAGCGCCATGTTGCCGATGGAGCCGAGCGGTCCTCAGACACCGGCGCCCGGCCCGGACGAGTCGCCGGTGAATACGCCACCACGCGATACCGGCGTCGACGTGGCCGACCAAATGGTCACGATGATGGTCGCGAGTCACATGCACGGTGCCAACATCGCCGCGCTGCGGTCGGCCCTGGACATGTACAAGGACGTCCTCGACCTCGTACGCAAGTAGAGCGACTACTCGTACTGCTTGCGCAGCTCGGCCATGCCGGCGTTGTTGCCGGTGTACGACACGGGCTGTTCGATCATCCACGCGATCCCGCGCGCGGCGAGTTCCGACGGCAGCCAACTCGAATGGTCGAGTTCGGGCGCGTTGTAGAGGAACCCTTCCGACGCGACCGGTTGGTCAATGCGGAACGTGTTCACCGCGATGTTGTCTGGTGCCAGCTGGACCGCGGTCGACATCGTCATGTGCTCCATCGCGACCTTGGCCATGCCGTACGCCATGAGGCCCGGGAAGTAGGTGAGCGCGGCCAGCGACGACACGTTCACGATCGCGCCGCCGCCTCGGGCCTTCATGTGCGGGACGACGGCGATCGTCGCGACGAGCGGCGCGCGCATGTCGACCTGCATCACCAGATCGAAGCGTTTCATCGCGAGTTCGAGGTCGCCGGGGAAGGTGATCGCCGCGTTGTTGACGAGGATGTCGATGCCCCCGAAGTACGCGACCGTGCGCTCGACCATGCCGTCGATCTCGGCGTCGTGCGCGAGGTTGGTAGGCACCGCGAGCGCGTCGCCGCCCGCGTCGGTGATACGGCGCACGGTGTCGTCGATGGTGCCCGGGATGGGGAGCGGCGCGGCGTCGGTCGCCCGGGCCGCGCACACCACCTTGCACCCGTGCTCCGCGAGCAACACGGCCGTGGCCGCGCCCACACCACGGCTGGCTCCGGTGACGATGGCGATCTTGCCGGCGAGGTCCATCGACCGAAGCTAGAGCGCGGGGAGCTCTTGGTGCACGGTGAGGTTGCCCTCGTAGAGGTCGCCGTCGGCCTCCATACGTTCCAGCACGTCCGGCGCTTCGAAGGTGAGCGCGTCGGGGTCGCCCGCCGCGAGCGCGTCGTCGACCTCGTTCCACGTGACAGGCGCCGAGACCCGCGGCCGTTCCTGGATGCGCATCGAGTACACGGACACGGTCGTCTTGGCCGAGTCGTTCTGGCTCCAGTCGACGAACACGCGGCCGGGTCGCTTGTCCTTGGCCATGTCGACCGTCACGCGCTTGGGATCGCGCGACTCGAGCAGCCGGCCGAGCGCGAGCGCGAACCGTTTCGTCTCGTCGTCATTGGCGATGCCCGTGTTCAACGGAATCGAGAGGTGCATGCCCTTGCCGCCCGACGTCTTGGCCAAGAGTTCGAGGCCGAGCTGCTCGACGATGTCGCGCAGTTCGAGCGCGACGCGCGCACAGTCGAGCACCGACGCCTTGGGTCCCGGGTCGAGGTCGATCACGACGGCGGTCGGGTGCGTCGGGTCGGCGACCGTCCACTGGTGCGTGTGCAGCTCGAGTGCGGCCAGGTTCGCGAGCCAGATGAGCGCGGGCAGTTCCTCGATCATGCACCCCTGGTGGCCGCCGCCGCCGACGACCGTTTCGGTGCGCACCCAGTCGGGATGGTGAGGTGGGCACCGCTTCTCGAAGAAGCGCTCGCCCCCGACGCCGTCGGGGGCCCGCACCAGCGTCGGCGGCCGCCCCGCGAGATGGGGGAGCAGCACCGGGGCGATGCGGCGGTAGTAGTCGATGACCTGGCCTTTGGTGAAGCCGTTCCCCCAAGACCCTGAAGCCGGAAACAACACCTTGTCGAGATTCGAGAGCACCAGCTCCCGGCCCTCGACCTCGACCTCGACCGTCGTTCTCCCTGCCATACCTACAATGGACCCTATGCCCAGTGCGATCTGGACCGGGGCGATCAGCTTCGGTCTCGTCCAGGTTCCCGTCCGCATGGTGACTGCCACCCGCAGCAAGGACGTGAGCTTCAACCAGCTCGAAGCAGGCACCGGCGCCCGCATCCGCTACCGCAAGGTGTCGGATGCGACCGGCGAAGAAGTACCGGCCGACAAGATCCGGCGCGGCTACGAGATCTCGAAGGGCCGGTACGTCATCGTCGAAGGCGACGAGCTCGACGTGCTCAAGCCCAAGGGCACGCACACGATCGAGATCGAAGAGTTCGTCGACCTCGCCGAGATCGACCCGATCTACTTCGAGCAGCCGTACTACCTCGTGCCCGACGATCGGGGCGCCAAGCCGTACAAGCTGCTAGCCCAGGCGATGGCCGACCGGAACAAGGTAGCGATCGGCCGCGTCATCATGCGCAGCAAGGAACGGCTCGTCGCGATCCGTCCCGTCGACGGCATGCTGTGCGTCGAGACGATGCGTTACGCCGACGAGGTCGTCGCACGCGAAGACCTCATTGCCGACGTCGACGTCGAGTTGACCGACCGCGAGAAGCTCATGGCCGAGCAGCTCATCGAGTCACTCGCCGTCGATCACTTCGACCCCGAGAAGTACCACGACGAGTACCGCATCCAGCTGATGGATCTCATCGAGCGCAAGGCCGCGGGCGAGGAGATCACCGCCGCGCCCGAGGTGGAGGCGCCGGCCAAGGTGCTCGACCTCGTCGCGGCGCTCGAAGCGTCACTCGCCAAGGCCGACACCGCCAAGGACCGTTACCCCAGCGCGACCAAGGCCACCAAGAAGGCGGCCAAGGCCCCGGCCAAGAAGAAGCGCACCGCCTAAGCCTCGGCGTCGCCGGGAGCTCGCCGGAGTGGTGACGATCTCACGCGCGAGCGCCGGCGAGCCCCACAGTCGGAACCCGACCGAGAATTACGGGGGGGTTTGGCCGACTCGGGCCCAGGCGGCGGCGACGCGGACCCGCAGGTCGTCGTCATGGCGGCGCTTTTCGATCTTGGTCAGGCTCGGGTCGACGCCGGTCGACGGGGCGATCGCGGCGAGGCCCCGGAGGCCGTAGTAGCGCACACACGCGTCTTTGTCGTCGAGGGCCCGCTCCAACAGGTCGCGCAGCTCCGAGCGCCGGGCGTAGGCCATCGCCCGCGCCGCGGCCCGCCGCACGGCGCGCGACTGGTCGTCGAGGGCCGCGGTCCACGGTCCGCGCGCGGCCGTGATGTCGCCGCCCTCGAAGCGCGCTACCGCGACCCGGCGCTGCGCCGCGTCGGGAGACGACGCGGCGCTGATGAGCTTCGCGAGTCCGCGGTCGTCGGGGCGGATGTCGCCCAACTCGGCGCGCGCCCGTTCGAGTTGCCGATCGGGGACCGGCGGGCGCTCCGGTACGAAGCCGGACCTCACCTCGTCGAACAGCGGGAGCAACACTTCGTGCCAGTGTTCCGCGTCGGCGATCGTGACCGCCACGATTCCCGGTGCGAGTTGCACCGACATGACGTCGGGGAACCGGTCGAACAGCGCGACGACGCGCGCGTCGGTTCCGGGCGACGTGCGGCCGACGGTCGCGTTCCCGCCGGTTCCGGGACCAGTGAGGAACCGGACCTCGGTGGGAAGCCCGCCCACTTCCATCACCATCGTGTCGTCGAACGTGTCGCCGAGTGTGCGCGAATGCGCGGGTGCAGCATCGGCGGTGGTTTCCTCGGCTGCGGTCTCCGCATCGCTCGTGAACTCGACGTCGACCTTGAACCGGCCGCCACGCCATCCGAACGAAACGACCAGGTCGGGTTCGAGTGCGTCGGTGAACCAACCGGTGCCGGGCCCGACCGCGGCCGCGAGCGCGACGTCGTCGTCGACGGTCCACGACGTGTCGGAAAAGAACCGCTGGAGGTGACCGCGCGCCCTGGGCACCACGGACACGGGCGTGTTGGCAAAGCCCACACGCGCTACGCGTTCGACGGCCGCCGTAGTGAACCGTCGCCGGACCACCTCCGCCCGGCCCCGTTCTCGGTCCGAAGGCATCCGGGAAACTTAGCCTCGATCCACCGATCGGTGACCGGGGTCGCCCGGCTGCGGGTCGCGTGGCGGGTGGTTCGGGTTGCGGCGTGATTTGAGTGCGGCGCGATCGGCGGATCGTGCCGGTGCGGCGGCGCGAAGCGTGTTGTTGTGCGCGTCGGGGCGTGTTGGGTCACGAGTTGCCGGTTCTCGTGGGGTCGCGG
>Ga0163153_10003030_pt1 | contig 23141 bp, 22 predicted proteins | sample OliLakLV19MP6IB1_FD_148629 | JGI IMG/M metagenome (GOLD analysis project Ga0163153, IMG submission 148629) | Freshwater microbial mat bacterial communities from Lake Vanda, McMurdo Dry Valleys, Antarctica - Oligotrophic Lake LV.19.MP6.IB-1 | ecosystem: Environmental > Aquatic > Freshwater >...
CTGGACTACGACGTCGCCGAGGTGGACGCCGACGCGGACTTTTGGCTCGCAGGTTTCGGCAAGTTCGAAGGCTGCCTCGACGGCTGCAAGGCTCGAGCCGAACTCCAGCATGAAGCCGTCTCCAGCGGTGTTGAAGACGCGGCCACCGTGTTTCGCGGCGATCGCTTCGATTACCTTACGCAGGGCCGCGACCTCCGCCGTTGTGCGTGCCTCGTCAGCCTCCGTCCGCGCGGAGTATCCGGCGACGTCGAGGGCCACGATGGTGGCGAGTTTGCGGGTAGTGTCTGTCACGTAGCGGACGAGTCCACGGGCGTCTCGTCCCACGCTTTCTTCTGTGCCGCGAGCACCTTCGGTTTCATTGGATGATTACGAAAAAACAGTGCGCTGTTTCTCAAACCGCGTTCGATGGTCCAGGCCGGGTCAAGGGCACGCAGGCGCCTTACGCTGTCATGCGCGGCGTCGCCCTGGCCCAACAATTCGCAAACATACGATCTGCAAAGCAGGGCTGCAGTGAAGGTTGGCATCAGGCGAAGCGAATCATCCAACGCTGTCAGCGCCAAAGGCAATCTTTCTGCCTTTACATGAACAAAAGCGTCCCAGATCAGCGCGTTGTATTGGTAAGGTGACTGGGGCGAGAGCGCCTCTTGCGCGCGCAGGGCACGTTGAGCCTCGTCCAACCGGTTCAGCATGCCGTAGATCGCGCCGAGTCCCAATTGTGCGATGGCATTGTTGGGGTTGATCCTGGCTGCCTGTTCGACATAGGTGACGCCTTCTTCCGGTTTGCCAAACCAGGCGAGCGCCCAGCCTACCCACAACAATACCGCAGGACGGGCGGCATCGAGTTCGAGTGCGCGCGAAATGTGTTTTTGGCCGCGGGGAAACCAGTCCTCGAGCTTGTGCCCGGAGCACACCATGCCGCTCAATGCAAACGCTAACGTTGCGTGCGCGCTGCCACTGTCGGGTGCCAGTTCAACCGCTTTTTCCGCTTCCGCGATCGCCAGGGGCCAATAGCCGCGACCGGTGGCCATCGCCGCACGTGTCATGGCCTCCCAGGCGTTCAGGTTTCCGGGTTTGCGCAGCGCGCGCTCCATTTCGATGCGCAGGATCTGGGTTCCCAAATGCGCGGCAACTTCCGTGACCAGGTCTTCCTGCAGGTTTGCAAGTTCGCTCAAAGGCCGGTCGAATTTCTGTGTCCAGAGGATTGCGCCGTTATCGGCCTCGAGGAGTTGCGCCGTCACACGCAGGTTGTCACCGACGCGGCGCACATTGCCTTCCATCAGATAGCGCACGCCAAGCTTACGGCCGATCTGCGCTACGTCCGCCGCGTTATTGCGGAACGCCGCGGCGGAACCCGAGGCCAAAATCCTGATCGCGCGACTGAGCGAGAGCGCGGCGATGATGTCCTCGACCATGCCGATTGCGAAGATGTCGTCGTCCTTCAGGCCCGAGCGGTTTGTGAAGGGCAGCACAGCCAGCGCCGGGCGAACTCCTTTCTCGCCTTTGGTTGTTGGTCCAGTTGGGACTGCAGCCGGTGACACAACGTTTTGAACTTGCAGGGCGCTTGCCTGTTCCGGCGTTCGCAGTTTGCCCGTCAGGCGGCGCACATCTGCCAGAAAACTCTGCCACGCCTTGTCGGTGGGTGCGCCGTCCCAATGCGTCAGCTCGGCCGTCTGTGTGAGTTCAAACATGATTGGCCGTTCGCACGGCTCAATCATCGCCGGAACAAGGGTCTTGTTTCGATCAGCGTGCGTGGCCTCGGCGCGCACCCAGCGGGAGTCGACCGACTTTTTCGACCACAAAACAATGACGGCCTTGGCCGACTTCAATGCGGCTTCCATCGCTTCGTCGTAGGCGTCGCCCGAGCGCAGCGCGACGTCCCACCAGACGGACAGGCCTTCACGTTCGAACGATTCGGCGAACTTGCGCGCCACGGCCTTATCTTCGCGTGCGTAGGAGAGGAACACGCCTTTCTGCGCTGACGCGGCTGCGGCGAACGCGAAGGCCTCGATGGTCTCGGCCATCTTGTCGAGCTTCAACATCCCACACGATTGGAGCCGCTGCGCGATCGGTCCACGAATGGACTGGCGCACTGCGCCAGATACCAGAGCGCCGCCGGGATCGCTGCGCGCCATCAACCGTGCGGCGACGTTGACGCCGTGGCCGAGGAGGTCGCCGTTGGGCTGGACTACGACGTCGCCGAGGTGGACGCCGACGCGGACTTTTGGCTCGCAGGTTTCGGCAAGTTCGAAGGCTGCCTCGACGGCTGCAAGGCTCGAGCCGAACTCCAGCATGAAGCCGTCGCCGGCGGTGTTGAAGACGCGGCCGCCGTGTTTCGCGGCGATGGTCTCGATGACCTTACGCAGCGCCGCCACTTCCGCCGTTGTGCGTGCCTCGTCAGCCTCCGTCCGCGCGGAGTATCCGGCGACGTCGAGGGCCACGATGGTGGCGAGTTTGCGGGCGGTGTCGGTCACTGGAAGAACTTGTCTTTGGGGAAGTCGCGATGCTTTTCGCATTCCGCTCGGAAGTCATACGGGACGACTTCGGCGCAGTCGGGCCAATTCTGTGTCTGCAGCCAGTACTCGACCAGCCCCAGCCGCGCGCAGAGCTTGACGAAGCGCGGGTCGGCGCGCAGTTCGGGAAAAGCGGTCATGAACAGGGGTGTCGTGGTGTAGGCCAGATAACCCAACTGGTCCCTCGGGCCTCCAGTTGGGCCCAGTTTGGACCGCTCGAGCAGCGCATAAATTTCATCAACGAAACCGAACCGTGCGGCGAACACCATGGCGAACCCCGCCTCGATGTGTCCGGTTTCATCGACGATGCGTCGCAGGGAATCAAGCCAACGCAGACGGCTTTCCGGCGTTGGGTCTCGCATCGTGCGGGCGAGGTTGACGACGCCGATGAGCTCTCGAAGCGAATATTTCGCCAACCGCTGCGGCTCAACCATGCGATCAACAGCAGCCCAATTCCCGGCGACTGCATAGGCTATGATCAAACTCGCGGCGATGTCATATGTATCAGGCCAGCGCTCCAACGCCTCCTCCATGGCCGCGATACCCTCGGCGTACCGCCCGGCCCGCCAAAGGGGTAAGCCTACAGCGAGTGTGTCGCGGTCATTCTGTTTATCAAGCTCGCGAAGGGCTAAGGCGGCCTTGATCGCGTCACGCGTCTGGCCGACGCTCTCGTAGAATACAGACAAAAACAAGTTTAAGTGCACAGATGTCGCTGCTTTGCCTGCCTGTTTAATGATTGCCGCCGTCGTGACGAAATCGCCGAACGGGTTCAGCACAAGCAGCCTAGCATGCATGGCCAACATGTTCTGGGGATCGAGATCAAGACAGGTTTGAGCGATTTGTTCGATCTCCGGGCGCAGGTTGGCGCGTTCAGGAAATGTTTTCTGTCGTGCTTGAGCTGCGCGCCCGACGGCCAGCGCTCCCCAGGCCGGTGCGAACGCCGGCGCAATCCGCGTGATGGCTTCAAGCGTTGCGATGCTCTCTGCAGGCGGGAAAAACATGTTTGCGCCGCCGCCTCGTGCTTTCAGGTAGAGGTCATAGATCGCCGGGTCAATCGCCGCCGTTTTCGTGTGAAAGAACGTGGTGTTCAGCGCCTGTGCGATAGCCTCTGATATTTCGTCCTGCACCGCAAAGATGTCTTCGAGGCCACGATCAAATTTGTCGGACCAGAGGGTGGAGCGGCTCGCGGCTTCCGTGAGGTGCGCGGCAATGCGCACCTTGTTGCCGGCGCGACGGATAGATCCGTCGAGCACATGCGTCGCGCCCAATGTTTGCGCCGCCTTCGCCTTGTCGGCCCCCCGAAACTGAAAACTCGAAATGCGCCCGATCACTTTCAAGCCGGCGCCGCGCGCGATGCGACCGAGAATGTCTTCGCTGACGCCGTCGGAGAAGAATGCCATTTCAGCATCGCTGGAAAGATTGTCGAAGGGCAACACGGCCAGGACCGGTTCAGAACTTTCCGACAGTTGCGCTGCGACAGCTGACGAGACTGCTGCCAGAGCAAAGGCCTCGATCGTCTCGGCCATCTTGTCGAGCTTGAGCATGCCTTGCGATTGCAAGCGTTCAGCGACGGGCCCACGAATGGACTGGCGCACTGCGCCCGATACGAGTGCACCGCCGGGATCGCTGCGCGCCATCAACCGTGCGGCGACATTAACGCCGTGGCCGAGGAGGTCGCCGTTGGGCTGGACTACGACGTCGCCGAGGTGGACGCCGACGCGGACTTTTGGCACACAGGTTTCGGCGAGTTCGAAGGCGGCTTCGACGGCTGCAAGGCTCGAGCCGAACTCGAGCATAAAGCCGTCTCCGGCGGTGTTGAAGACGCGTCCGCCATACTTCGCGGCGATGGTCTCGATGACCTTGCGGAGTGCGGCCACTTCAGCCGTCGTGCGCGCCTCGTCGGCTTCGGTCCGCGCCGAGTACCCGGCGACGTCGAGGGCTACGATCGTGGCGAGTTTGCGGGCGGTGTCGGTCATGAAGGCTTTCGGCTGGGCGGTTCGGGTTTCGCAGCATGCTATACATGGACGCCGGTCAATGCCAACCAGCGGCGTCAGAGCGCCCACGTTCCGGTCTAGTCGCCCTCGAGGTGGCTGCTATAGCCGGCCACAGCGGCAGAGTGAATGACGGTGAGTTTGCGATGCAAGGGAGCCAGAATAGCAATATCGGGCTTCCAAAAACAGCCTTTAATGCGCTCCTTGCGTGGGATTCCCAACTGTATTATTGTAATACATGCCAATGCCCGGATGACACATTATGAGCCTTTCAGTGCGCTTGGAACCTGAACTCGATGCGCGCGTCGCCGCCGAGTCGCGACGACGTGGGGTGACCAAATCCGAAGTGGTCAAGGATGCGTTGGAGCGTGTGCTGGGCTTGAAAAATCCGCTTGATCTGCTCAACCAGGTTCGCAGTGCAAAGCCGATGCGCCGGTCCAGCGCTTCGACGGCGACTGGTGCAGGGCTGAAAGCAAAGTTGCGTGCGAAACGTTCTTCTTGATGCGGGGCCGCAGGTCGCGCTGTTTGCACCCGATGATTTGCATCATGTACGATTCTATTCTCTGCTGAGGAAACTCGCCAGTGAGGGCGTGCGGCTGATAACGACATGGCCCTGCGTTGTCGAGGCTGCCTGTCTGCTTGATCCGCCGCACAGATATGAACTGCTGCAATGGATCGAGCTTGGCGGGGCGCAGGTCTATCCCTTTGATGCCCACCATCTGGGTCACATCATACGATGGATGCGCCGCTATTCCGACGGTAAGCGTGAAATGGACCTGGCGGACGCGTCTCTTTACTGGCTGGCGAGCGAGACCGGCGTCAATGAAGTCATGACGGTGGATGTTGCCGATTTCCGCCGCTATCGGCTGCCGGACGGGGCGCATTTCGAATTGCTTTGAGGACTACACAGGTTCACTCGATCATGCCGCGAACGGAATATGGCAAGGTCGTCAACCGCTTGTTGCTTGAGTGTTTTGGCGATTTTTATGGTGCATGACCGGCACCATGCGGCGTCAAAGTCCATCAGGCGGCTTACGTTTCGGCAATGGGGACAGTAGTGTGCCGTGGGGAAGTTTTTGGGTGGGGCGTAGTCAACAGTTATGGGCGTTGAGGTGCACGGCTTTTGCGACGAGCGATTTCATACGTTGCGTGATGCATTTATTGCCAACTTCGACGAGGGGCTGGAGATCGGCGCTTCGCTGGGTGTGACCTGGCGCGGCCGCATGGTCGTTGATCTGTGGGGCGGGTGGGCGAATCCGAAAAAGACGAGGCGTTGGAAGAGGAGCACCATCGTTCCGGTGGCCTCCGTTACCAAGATCATGCTGCTGATGTCCGTGTTGATGCTGGTTGATCGTAGACGGATCAAGCTGGATGAACCGGTTTGCCGCTATTGGCCCGCGTTCGCGCAAGGCGGCAAGGACAAGGTCACGGTGCGCGATTTCATCACGCATCAGGGCGGCGTGCCCGGGTTCGTGCCGAACGCGACTTTTGATGAGTTGCTGGACTGGAAGCGGGCGACGGCGCACCTCGCGGCTCAGCCGCACCGCTTCGGCGGCAAGAAGGTGCTGTGCTATCATCCAATTACCTACGGCTATGTGCTGGGCGAATTGATCCGGCGCGTTGACGGGCGCATGCCGGCACGGTTCTTTCGCGAAGAAATTGCGCAAAAGGCGAACGCGGATTTTCATATGGGCCTGTCGTCATGGTTGGATCTTTTTCGGGTGGCGGAGCCAACACCATTTCCTCCTCCGACGCTGGAAGACAACCCGTTGGCTTTCGAACTCATCAGCAGCTCACCGCTTCTTGAGGGCAATACTCGGACCTGGAAATTCGTCTCAGCCTCAATCCCGTCTTTTCTGGGTTTCGGCAACGGCCGGTCAATTGCCCGGATATGCGCTATTTTTTCGATGCAGGGACGCCTTGGCTGGCGGCGCTATCTTTCCAAGCGGATGGTCGCCGAGGCGGCGCGGGAACAGATTTATGGCGAGGATCTCTATATCGGCATGATCAGATGGGGGCTGGGGTTTGGGCTGGACAGCAAGGATTATCCGGCGCCGTCACCGACAAGTTTTCATTGGGGCGGTGCCGGTGGCTCTTGGGGGGTAATGGACCCCAAGTCGCAGGTCAGCCTAGGCTATGCGCCCAACAATTTCCTGAGCGGCGCAGGTGCTGCTATGGACCCAAGGCTGGCGCGCTTCAACGCGGCGCTGACGAAGCTGATTCCCACGCTGTCGCGGTGAGTCAGAAAACCGGCTCGCCCCACCAAACCTGTCATCCCGCACGCGCTGCAGCACACTTCGTGCTGCTCCGCAGATGCGGGACCCACACGTGGTGGTGAGTTTTCAAACCACCTTCGACTTTTTATCTCGTCCACGCTGAACCCCGTGTGGGTCCCGTGTCAGCGGGATGACCAGAGTATTTTTTTTGCGTCAAATGATCAAAGCGCGGGCAGCAGCTTTGCGCTTACTTCGACGAAACGATGCAGGCGCGGGTCGAGTTTGAGCTGGTCGTTTGCGCCTTCCGGAACCACCCAGTTGTTTGGCGTGTAGCCCAGGCTGATGCCGGCCCTGGGATCCATCAATCCCCACGAGCCTCCGAAGCCGCCCCAATGCATGGACGTGGGCGTTGGCGCCGGAAATTCCCGGCTGTCGAGCCCGAATCCTATGCCCCAACGAATTTTCCCAAGATAGGGGTCGGGCCCGTAGGCTTGCTCCGTGCCGGCAAGTGCAATAATTTCCGGCGACAGGATGCGCTGTCCGTCCCAGACACCATTGTTGCCGACGATGCCGCAGGCCAGCGCAATGGAGCGGCCATTGCCGAAGCCGGTGCCGCCGGGATTTTCGGCGCAAGCCCGCGCCCAAGAAAATGCATCGGACTGGTCGACGGCGTTCAAAAGTTTCCCTGCCATGCCATCCATGTCAAAGCCACCCGGCGGCATCTCTGGTCGCGCCATTCGGCCCAGCTGATCGTACGATGACAAACCCAAAAGGAAATCGGCGCCGGTCTTGGCCAGCACCTCTTCGTTCAGGAACTGGCGCGGTCCGCGCCCGTCAGCGCGGCGGATGAGTTCGCCGACAAGAAAGCCATATGTAATTGCGTGATAGCAAATTTTCCGCGCACCACCGAACCAATGCGGCTCGGCCGCGACGCGTGCGGCCGCTTGCGCCCAGTCGCAGAACGCGGCGCTGGTCATCGGTGGATCGAGGCCCGGCACCCCTGCCTGATGGGTGATTGCGTCACGCACGGTGACGGCCTCCTTGCCGCCTTGAGCGAACTCGGGCCAATAATGCGCCACAAGCTGACCGAGATCGAGCAGGCCGCGATCAAGCGCGACCAGCACGCCGATACCCAGTATAATCTTCGTCGTCGAAGCGACGGGAACGATGGTGTCGCGTTGCCATGGCACCGTGCGCCCGGCATCGGCAAAGCCCGCCCAGAGATCGACGACCACCTTCCCGCGATGGGTGACGGCAAGCGACGAACCGATTTCAAGGCCCGCGTCGAAGTTGGCGTTGAAGGCGTCTTTGAAGGGCAGAAAGCGCTCGTCGCAAAAGCCGTGGATATCGGTTGGCATTTCAATTCGTTCCATGTCGCCCTGACCCTAGCAGGCGTCCCCTCATCCGTCTAGCCGTTTACGCGTCGATCCACCTTCTCCCGCAAGCGGGTGAAGGTGGCGCGGGCCGCATCTTCGCGGCCCGTGACGGATGAGGGGCTAATTGAGTCCCGGAGCGACCTTCGCGAGAGCATCTGAAAAGCGTTGAAGGCGCGGGTCGAGAGATGCCAGGTCCACGATCCAGTTGTTGGGTGCATACCCCAGACTGAGGCGCGACTTCGGGTCCATCATCGCCCAGGAACCGCCATAGCCGCCCCAGTGGAAAGCCGTAGGTGTCGGTGCCGGAAACAGGATGCTGTGCAAGCCGAAACCTAACCCCATCCGCAACCAGCCGAAAGCGGGTTCCTCCGCAAATACCTGTTCCGTCGCAGCCTCTTCGACAATTTTACCGGAGAGAAAACGCTTTCCGTTCAATTCGCCGTCCATGGCCATGATGGCACAGACCTGGGCAATCGAGCGGCCGTTGCCGCATCCGCCGCCACCCGGGGATTCCGCCGAGAGTCGCTCCCAACTCATTGTGTCGCCGGGACCAATCGATGTGAGCACGCGCACAACCAATTTGCTATCTGGAAATTTCGGTGGCGTGTCCGGTTGCTTCAATTCCGCCAATCGGTGGAAGTCCGCCTTCGACCTCAGAACGATTTGAAAGTCGGCGCCGATTTTCTCCGCGATCTCTTCGCGAAAGAACTGCGACGCCATACGTCCGTCGACACGGCGTATGATCTCGCCCAGCAGAAACCCGTATGTGTTGTTGTGATAACAGAGCACTTTGCGGCCTTCGAACCAGTGCGGTTCCGCAGCAAGGCGCGCCGTGATGCCGGCCCAGTCGTGCGCGGCTTCGAACGGAACGGGCGGGTCGAATCCAGGCACACCGCCCTGATGCGTTATCGCATCGCGAACGGTGACCTTGTCCTTGCCCCCTTGCGCGAACTCGGGCCAGTAACGCGCGACCGGTTCGTCGAGTTCGACTAGCCCGCGATCGACGAGCATCAAGAGCGAGATGATCGTCATGATTTTCGTTGTCGACGTCACCCGGACGATGGTGTCATTCTGCCAGGGCTGAGTTTTGCCGACGTCGCGCCAACCAGCCCAAAGGTCGACGACCAATTTCCCCTGATGGGTGACCGCCAGCGACGAGCCGAGTTCCAGCCCGGCATCGAAGTTGGCGCGAAAGGCGTCTTTGAGCGGCGAAAATTGTTCGTCGCAGAAGCCGTGGATTTCAGTTGGCATTTCAATTCACTCCATGTCGCCGTGACCTTACGTAAAGTTCGGCGCCCGGCGCTGCATTTGGGACATGACGGCTTCGATCTGGTTGGGCTTGCCGCCGAGTGCGTCTTGTTCGCGCGATTCGGCGAGGAGGCCTTCGGCGTCGGGCATCACCGGCAGAGCGTTCATCAGGCGCTTGGCGGCGCGGATGGCGTCGGGATTTTTCTGCGTGATTTCCCGCGCGCTCTCCAGCGCCTCGGCATGTGGGTTTGCGGTGAGCCGCGTTGCCAGGCCCATCTTGAACGCCTCCTCACCGGTGAAGATGCGGCCGGTGTAGGTGAGGTCGCGCATGATGTCGTCGCGCACGAGATTGCGCAGCAACAGCGTGCCAGCCATGTCGGGAACCAGACCCCATTTGATTTCCATGACCGAAAGTTTTGTGTCAGGCGCCACGTAGCGCATGTCGGCGCCGAGGGTGAGCTGAAAGCCTCCGCCAAAAGCCACACCGTGCACTGCGGCGATCACGGGAACTGGAACTTCGCGCCAGACCCAGGCGGCATATTGCGGGCGGTTGGCGATGCCGTGAGTGCGCGGAAGCAGGCGGCCCTGAGGCCTGGTCTCGCGGCCGGCATCGGCTGCGCGCTGAAAGTTGCCGGTGTCAAGGCCGGCACAAAAGGCTTTGCCCTCGCCCGACAGGACGACTGCGCGCAGGCCGCGTTCCTCTTTGAGGCGCTGACCTGCTGCGATGATGGCGTCGAACATGGCGTCGTCGAGTGCGTTCATTTTGTCGGCGCGCACGAAACGCACGTCGGCGACGCCCTGGTCGATGGAGACGGTTACGCGGTCGTTCATGGGGTGGCCTTTTGGTTGTGGAACCTTCTAACATGTCTGATAGTGTTGCAGGACGTCAAATCGAGGATCAAATGATCAAAGTTCATCATCTCAACAGTTCGCGTTCGCACCGGGTGTTGTGGCTTATGGAAGAGCTTGAGGTTCCCTATGAGATTGTGTCGTACAAGCGCGACGCCACGACGCGCCTGGCGCCGCCGGAGCTGAAAGACATTCACCCGCTGGGCAAGTCGCCGGTGGTCACGGATGACGATCTTGTGGTGGCGGAGTCCGGCGCGATCATCGAGTATCTGTGCAAAGTTCACGGCAAGGGCAGGCTTTGGCCGGCGGACAAGTCGCCGCAATGGGTTGAGCACGCCCACTGGATGCATTTCTCCGAAGGCTCCGCGATGTTGCCGTTCATGCTGTCACTGTATGTGCGAATGCTGGGAGAGGGGGGCGCACCCTTGCAGCCGCGAATCGACAGCGAGATCACTAATCATTTGTCGTATATGGAAGGTGCGTTGGCGGGGCGCCAGTTCTTTACGGGCGACCAACTATCGGCAGCGGACATTCATTTGTCGTTTGTCCTTGAAGGGGCAAACGTTTCAGGGCGGCTGGCGGATTATCCGCGACTGAAAGATTTTATTTCGCGCATGCATGAGAGGCCCGCGTACAAACGCGCCATTGCCAAGGGTGGCCCTATTGAACTGACGCGGCGATGAATTACTTGGCATAGACGGGAGGCAGGAGCAAACAATGGTGAATATCGGCATTCCGGAAGCCGGACGTGCCAGCATCGCGCAGGGCTTGTCACGCGTGTTGGCCGATACGTATACGCTTTATCTGAAGACCCATAACTACCACTGGAACGTGACAGGCCCGCAGTTCAACGATCTGCACGCGATGTTTATGGTTCAGTACACGGAGCTGTGGACGTCGGTGGATTTGATCGCGGAGCGCATTCGCGCTCTGGGGCACTTTGCGCCCGGGTCGTATGGTGCATTCGGAAAGCTTTCGTCGATCAAGGAAGACGACGGCGTTCCGGCAGCGGGAACCATGATTGAAAACCTGTTGCAGGGTCACGAGGCTGTCGCGCGCACATGCCGCGAGGTGTTCCCCGTCGCCGAACAAGCCAGCGATCAGCCGACGCTCGATCTGTTGACCCAGCGCATACAGGTACATGAGAAGACCGCGTGGATGCTGCGCAGCCTTCTTGGCCGTTAGTGGGTTAGTGCCGTTTTGCCCGGATCAGCGTTTCGCGGAAGGCGCGGCGGATGGCGGTGCTTAGTGTGCCGGCGACGCTTCCCGGTGACTGCAGACGCCGCATGGAGCCTATTGGCATGGCGCCGCCTGACGTGTGCGCGGCGGCGATGGTGCTGCACTTGCCGCTAAAGCCCGCGCCTTCGCAAACTTCCCAGCTTTGCGCTCCGTCAACGACAAGACTTGCGGCGGTTGTGCCCCAACCGCTGGCGGCCATGTCGGGTGTATCCCTGGCAACGACGCGTGCTGTGCCGTTGTAGCCCGAGCCGGTGTACAAGGTGATGACCGAGGGTGAGGATTGCGGTGCGCGGGCAATGTATTCGCCGGCTTTGGGGTCGAAGGAACTGAAGATCGTTTCAAAACTGACGCTTGCCGTTTCGTAATGTTCCACTTGGGCCAGGCATGATACCAACTGGAAACTTCCCGGGATGGCGTGAAGTTCGGTTTTGCCTTTCAGGTTGTACACCACACCCTCGACAGTGTCGGTGGAACTCACAATTACAAAATGGATTTTGCGGCCGTTCTTTTCGCGGGCCCCGGACGAGTCAAGCACGACGTCGTTGGAGCCTGATGACTGCAGTGCCAACTTCCAGAATTCCGGTGTCAACTGTTGATCGATTGCGGCGTTGATATCGGCCTGCGAATATGATTTCGAGTCCGGTGTTTCAAAGACCAGGACAAGGCACATGCCGGTCAGGCTTTTTTCCGTGACATCGGGTGCTGAAGTGACCAAGGCCACTTGCTCAAGTTCCTTTGGCCGCTCACTTTTCCATCCATCCGGGATCGTGACCGTGAAACGGGCTTTGGGATCGCGATAGTCTGTTGCGCTGGCCGGCGGCGTGGCCACGGCTAAAGCAAGCAGAACTGTGAGAGCGAAAGCGTTGCGAAGCATTGACCAATCCTCAAGGTGCGCCGCCATTTTGTAGCATGGCCATATTTGACCGGAATATCGATTCCAGACGCGCCGGAGGTTAATTGTTGGTTCTTTGGCAAGCGCGCATCCTGGGTTTGGGCCGGGACGTGGTAGAGAGGCCAAGCATGCAGAACTTAATTGTCCGCTCGGGCCGCGCCGATCTCGCCGTTTCGATGGCGGGAGAGGGGGATGCGCTTGTGTTTCTGCACGCAGGTGTGGCCGACCGGCGGATGTGGTGGGGGCAGCTGTCGGCATTCGCGGATTCGCACACAGTGATCGCCTATGACCGGCGCGGATTTGGCGAGACGGTGTGTACAGCGGAGAGTTACCGCAATGTGCGCGATCTTGACCTGGTGCTGGAGGCGGTTGGGGTGGAGCACGCCGTCCTGGTTGGCTGTTCGCAAGGCGGGCGCATCGCCGTCGACTACGCGTTGAGTTATGCGGAACGAGTGAGCGGACTGGTTTTGGTGGCACCGGCCATCAGCAGGGCGCCTGACCCCGAGACTTATCCGGCGAAGATCCAGAAGCTGGTGGATGAGATCGACAAGGCCGAACGCGGCGAGGACATTGATTGGTTGAACCGGCTGGAAGCTCATGCATGGCTGGATGGGCCGGGGGAGAAAGAGGGACGGGTTGGCGGCACTGTGCGCGAGTTGTTTCTGGACATGAACGGTGTGGCGTTGCGCGCGGGCCCGGCGGGGCAAGAGACGGGAGCGGTCAATGCCAATGTGCGTTTCGGCGAGCTCAGGATGCCGATTGAGTTTGTCTCAGGCGCGCTCGATTTCCCCCACATCAACGAGCGCAGCCGCCGGTTGAGCCACGTCGCGTCCCAGGCGCGGGTGTCGGTGATGCCGGGCGTGGCGCATTTGCCGAGCCTGGAGCAACCGGCACGGTTCAATACGCTGTTGCGCCGGCTGCTCAAGAAGTTCGATCAGTAGACGACGACGGTGCGGATGGACTCGCCACGCGCCATGAGGTCGAAGCCTTCGTTGATGCGCTCGAGCGGCAGGCGGTGGGTGATGAGATCGTCGATGTTGATTTTCTTGTCCATGTACCAGTCGACAATTTTGGGCACGTCGGAGCGCCCGCGCGCGCCGCCGAAGGCCGAGCCTTGCCAGACGCGGCCTGTAACCAGCTGAAACGGCCTGGTCGAGATTTCCTGGCCGGCTCCGGCGACGCCGATGATGGTCGATTTGCCCCAACCCTTGTGACAGCACTCCAACGCCTGGCGCATCAGCGTCGTGTTGCCGACGCATTCGAAGCTGTAGTCAGCGCCGCCTTTGGTGAGTTCGACCAGGTGGCCGACGAGGTCGCCGGTGACGGCCTTGGGATTGACGAAATGGGTCATGCCGAAGCGCTGGCCCAGGGCTTGGCGCGCTGGGTTGACGTCGACGCCCACGATCATATCGGCGCCCGCGAGCCTGGCGCCTTGGATGACGTTGAGGCCGATGCCGCCCAGACCGAAGACGACGACGTTGGCGCCGGGCTCGACTTTGGCGGTGAAGATGACAGCGCCGATGCCTGTGGTGACGCCGCAGCCGATGTAGCAGATTGTGTCGAAGGGCGCGTCTTTGCGGACTTTCGCCAGAGCGATTTCCGGGAGCACAGTGAAATTCGAAAACGTCGAGCAGCCCATATAGTGCAGCACCGGCCGGCCGTTGAGCCGGAAGCGCGAAGTGCCGTCGGGCATCATGCCGCGCCCCTGGGTGATGCGGATCTTCTGGCAGAGATTGGTTTTGCGGCTGAGGCAATAGTCGCACTCGCGGCATTCGGGGGTGTAGAGCGGGATTACGTGATCGCCGGGCGCCAGCGAGGCAACGCCCGCGCCGACCTCGCGCACGATGCCGGCCCCTTCGTGGCCGAGGATCGCCGGGAACTGCCCTTCGGGGTCGTCGCCGGAGAGCGTGAATTTGTCGGTGTGGCAGATACCGGTGGCCTTGAGCTCAACCAGCACTTCGCCGGCGCGCGGGCCGTCGAGGGTGACGGTTTCGATGGTGAGGGGTTTGCCGGCAGAATGGGCTACGGCGGCGCGAGTTTGCATGGGTGGGGGTCCTTGAAGCGTTTGGCGTTGGCGGCTGTCCTATTTCGCCGGAAAATCCGGATGAAACAAGCCGCAAACATTTGAGACACCAGTACACAGGACAGTGTCCCAAAAACACTGTCTCACTTGTCTTGTTCTGTCCTGATTGCCTCAAACCACCCAATTCGAGACGCAATTCCAGTTCAAGTCGCAGCGCCGGGCGGTTCGGCCACCCGTGCGAATGTTATAATCGGAAGCGATATCAGTACAAAGAGTGAACTTATCTGCCGGTGTCAAGCGGCGCGGAGCGGTCACGACATGTTGAAGTGTGCGGAAATGGAACCTTGGCATATTCACCGGAGCTGGCGATGATCTCGCCATCACGATTGGGGTATGCGGGGGCATATGGTTGGAATTTCGGGGAATTTTTGTCGCGTTGTTGCGGGCTGCAGCCTTGCGCTTTGCATTGTGGCGCCAACGCTTGCCCGGCCGCAGCGCCCGGCCGCTCTTGCGTTCGAGGCGGGCGACGAACGCTTCGCTGCCCAAAGGGCGCCCGATGCTTTCGGCTTGGCGCAGTTTTTCGGATAACGCCTCATCCCCGCCCGCTTGCAGAGCCTCGCGCGCACCGGGTTGAGCGCGACATAGCGCAGGGCTGCGCCGAGATGATCCTCGTCCATCGCGACGCATCCGAACCGCCCTTGCCAGAAATGTCCGCAGCACTTCTGCCGCGCATGCACGTGGCCCGCGTAGTATCGGTGCAGCGGTGCGAGCGCGCGCCGCAGCGCATCGGGATCGGGAGGAACGAGAATCAGATGGACGTGATTGGGCATCAGCACCCAAGCCCAGACTTCGACACCGGCGGCGGCCGCATGCTCGGGCCAAGCAGGTCGCGATAGAGCTGATAGTCGCCGACGCTGAAAAACGTGCGCGCCCGGCCGTTGCCGCGTTGCGTGACGTGGTGCGGCAGGCCGGGAAACACGGCGCGAGCGAGGCGGGCCATGAGGGAGGTTAGCTCGAAGGAGCAGGGGCGTCAATTAAGTGCACTGACTCATTAACTAAGCCCGGAGGTTCTGCGAATGCTTTTCCCCATTGAATGGAATGATTCCGGTCCATGTCGACTTAGGCAGGTTGTCTGCCTGTGGGATGGCCCCATGTAGGGGACTGCGCCTGCACAAGCAGGCCGGGGGACATGGACAATTCTATTCTCGTAAAGGTACAGAGTCAGATGAAACGCAACCCCCCCACTGTCTTAAGCCCGTCTTTGGCCGCGCGTTTTGGCGCTGTGGCCATGGGCGCCGTGTTCGCGCAGGCGCTGGCGTTGCCTGCAACTGCTGCCCCGGCGCCAGGCGATGTCATCGACTTCACTGACTACCGCTCGGGCCCGGTCGATGCCTGGTTGCGCGCCAAAGGGTTCGTCTTTGAACGCGATGCGAAGGACAAAAGCAGCGTCGAATACAAAGCCGATGCGCGTGGTCTGGAAGTTTCGGCCCTGCGTCCTGCTCACGGACTGCTTGTTAACCGGACTGCCGGTGGCAAGGCGTATTCCTTCATTGAGATCGAATGGGGCGTCTCCAAACATCCGGAAGGCGCGTCGTACGAGAAGAAGGTCAACAACGAGGCCATCATGGTCCAGGTGATTTTCGGCACGGAGAAAAAATCTTCCGGCTCGGCCTTCGCGCCTGACATTCCATATTTCGTCGGTCTGTTCCTGTGCAAGGGCGACCGGGCCGGGCATGCCTATTCCGGGCGCTATTACCAGGAAGGCGGGCGATATGTCTGTCTCAACAACGCACCTCCGGCGGGCCAAGCTGTGGTCTCGCGCTATAATCTGAAAGAGGGCGTGCGCGCGGCTTTCGGCGATAATGTTGGCGGGGCCGTCACCGGCTACTCGATCGGGGTCGATACCTCGTCGTCAACCGGAGAAGGCAAGTCGAGCGCCTTCATCAAGCGCATCCGCTTCGTTTCGTAAGAGGGATTTGTTTGGCCCGCCCACATCGAAGAGATCGATGTGGGCGGGTTTTCTATTAGATGAGCCACACCACGGCGACCAGTACTACTCCTGCGATCCAGGCGGTTTCGGCCAGCATGAGGCCTACGGGGCGGAAGCCTACTTCTATGAGTTTCTTGAAGCTGGTTTTCATGCCAAGGGCAGCTATGGCGGTGACGAGGCACCATCTTGAGATGTCGTTGATGGCTTGGCCTGCGTCTTTTGGGATCAGGCCGGTCGAGTTGATCGCGACCAGCACCGCAAAGCCTATGAGAAACGTGGGCAGCAGGGTCGCCCGGCGCTTTTCGCCGGCAGCGCCGGTGCGGGCGATGACGAGGGCGATGATGAGGACGACCGGCAAAAGCATCGCCACGCGCAGCATCTTGACGTAGGTCGCGATGTCGCCGGTCTCGGGCGAGATCATGTAGCCGGCACCCACGACCTGGGCCACATCGTGGATCGTGCCGCCGAGGAAGATGCCCGCGATTTCGTGGTTGAAGCCGGCGTAACCCACGAAGAGCGGGTAGGCGATCATCGCCAGCGTCGACAGGGCCGTGACCGAGATGGCGGCGAGGATGGTGTCGCGCTCAGTCTGCGGGGTGCGGGGCAGGACCGAGGCGATGGCAAGTGCTGCCGCGACGCCGCAAATGGCGACGGCGCCGCCGGAGAGGACGGCGAAGGTCGGGGTCAGTTTGAGGGCGCGGGCGAGTGCGAGGCCAACAAGGATGGTGGTGGTGACCCCGGCGATGACCATGAGAACGGGGCCTGCGCCCAGGCTCGCGATCTGGTCGAAGGTGATGCGCACGCCGAGGAGTGCTACGCCGAGCCGGAGGATGGTGCGCGAGGCGAACTCGATGCCCGCGACGCAGCGGCCTTCCTCGTGCAGGAAATGAAATGCCATGCCGATGAGCAGGGCAAACAGCATCACCGGGGCGCCGTAGTGGTCGGAGAGAAAGGTGGAGGCGAGGCCAATTGTCAGCGCCACGAGGACGCCGGGATAGATCGCGTGCAGCAGGGCGCCGCGCGGCAGGCGGCTCAGGAGAGACGGGGGGGCGCTGGTCTCGGCCCTGGTGATGCCTTCCATCGAGTCGAGATATTCGAGTTGCTCGAGCTCGGAGCGGCGCAAGGGGCGGTGCGGGTCGGACATGGGGCTCGTTCAGGCTGGTGTCGAAACAAAATCGAATCTGTGGCATAAGAACAGTTCCTGCAACGCCAACAAGGAGAAGTTTCATGGCCAAGGGTCAAATGCGCAGCAACCGCGAGAAGAAAAAGCCGAAAGCCAATGCCAAAGTCAAAACCATCGCCGCGAATCCTCAGGGGTCGCAGACAACCACAGTGAATATCGGCAAGGGCTCCAAGTCGAAGTAAGGCTGCGCGAGGTCAAGCATAGCAGCGGCGCGCGCGGTCTCGATTTAGACTCCCCCCATGCACCAGTGATTCGGGATCCGGTGCAAAACGGGGAGTGGTTGGATGAGAAAAGTTGCTGCGCTCGGCGCATTTTTGGCGGTGGCGGCGTGTTCGTCGCTCAGCGCCGAGCAGAACCGGCCGCTGGAGACGGCGATCCACGGCGACGCCTATCGCATCACCTCCATCCCCGACGCGACCTCGCCAGAACTGTTCGTGGCGTTGGCGTTTTCGGGCGGCGGCAAGCGTTCGTCGGCGTTTGGCTATGGTGTGCTGACCGGGTTGCGCGAAGTCAGTGCCGACTTTGGGCTGGGGGCGCGGCGGCTGAGCGAAGAGATCGATGTGGTCACGGGTGTTTCGGGCGGAAGCTTTACGGCGTCGGCCTTTGCGCTCAAGCGCGAGGCGCTGTTTGAAACCTACGTTGACGGCTTTTTGAAATACGATCTCAACGCCGACATCTTCGGGATGTATTTGCTGCCGTGGCATTGGGATTGGGCGTTCAACCCCGAGTGGGGCTCCAATGACGAGATGGCGCGCATCTATGACGAGCTGTTGTTTCAGGGCGCCGATTATGGGGTGCTGGCAAAGCTCGGGCGGCCGTTCCTGGGTGTGCAGGCGACAGACTTCGCCAACGAGACGCCCTTCATTTTCAGTCAGGAGAGCTTTGACTGGATTTGCTCCGACATCACCTCGCTGCCGGTGGCGCGCGCGGTGGCTGCGTCCAATGGCTTTCCGGTGCTGTTTTCGCCAATCAGTCTGCGCAACTATTCCGCCGACGAAACGCAATCATGCACGCGGCCTGCGTGGGTGGACGACTATCTGAAAATCGACGATGAGTTTTCGCGCCGGCGGCATTTGGCGGAAGTCGCTTCGTCCTATTTAGACAAGCGCGATGATGCCTATGTGCATCTTCTGGATGGCGGCGTGTCGGACAATCTGGCGCTGCGCGGGCTCATTCAGTTGATGGCACCGGCGACCGAAGCGTCGGCGCTTGACGGCGCGCGTGTGAAGCAGGTGCGCCATGTGCTGATCGTCAGTGTCGACGGACAGGCGGAAGCCGACCGGGAACTGAGCGATGTGCCCTATCTTGACAGCGTTTTCCGGATTTTGGGGGCGGTAACGTCAACCGTCATCGACCGCTATGGTTTTGAAACCATGATTCATGCCCGCGAAATGACCGAGCGGCTGGCGGGACGGCTGGCGCGGCTGGATTGTCCGACCCCGGCGCCTTGCAGAAGCGTGACGCCGCATTTTGTTCATGTCTCGCTCGCGGATCTGGCCGAAAACGAGGGGCGCACGAAGCTGGCGTCGATCCCGACTGGATTGACGATCGCCGATGAAGATGTCGATGCACTGATCGCTGCCGGCCACGACGCGGTGTTGTGCGACGCGGGCATGCGCCGCTTCTTCCAGAGCCTGCCGAACGTGCGCATGCCCGAAACGCCGCGACGTTGCCGCGCTGCGCAATAGGCTTGGAGCGCCGTCCTCTCACCCTTTTTTCGGAAGGCCAAAAAAAGGGTGAGGGATGACGATTTCGCCCTAACGCGCCGCCTTCACCTTTGCCGCGCGTTCGTCTTTGTCGTGTGCGAGATAGCGCAGGATCGGCGAGAGCACGATCAGCCCGGCGCCGAGTGCTAAGCCCACAAGACCGATCATCTCGAACACTTCGACATAGGTCGCCAGTGCCTTGCCCGGATCGAGCACTTGTCCGGCCACAGTTTCGGTCGCCATCAGCTCGGCCACCTTGCCGCCGACATACTGCGCCCAGGACGAGGCCAGAAACCAGGTCGCCATGATCGTCGACACCACCGCAGCGGGGGCGAGTTTCGTCATCTGCGACAGGCCGACGGGTGAAATGCATAACTCGCCCGTCGTGTGCAGCAAATAGGCAAAGACCAGGAAGACAAGCGGCACGCGGAAGTTTTCATCCGCGAACTGTGCGCCCCAGACGAGAACAAAGAACCCGGCGCCCACCTGCAAGAGCGCCAGACCGAATTTGAGGGCCGGGTTGGGATCGAGGTCAAACCGTCCGAGATAGGCCCACAAGGCTGAGAAGGCCGGTGCCATCAGCAAAATGAACCCGGCATTGAACGATTGCGTTTGCGCTGCGGTCAACGAGTAATTCAAGATGAAATCCCCGTTCGCTACTCCTGGAATAGCTACCGATCCGACGGGCAAAAACGTATTGCGCTCGGTGAACAAATTGATCGACGATCCTGCCTGCTCGAACAACGTCCAAAACACGACGGAGGCGCCTATCAAAAACAACGCCAGGATCATGCGCTGCGCCTCAATAAAGGTGCACTGCGTTATCATGAAGACGAGCAAATAGCTCAACACCACGAACGAGCCTGCGGCCAGCATGTAGCCGACATATTCGTTCTGCTGCACGATCAGCCACACAAGCCCGACGCCTACGATGCCGCTCAGATAGATGAACCATTCCAGGTTGATCGGGCCGAGGAATGGCCGAGTGATCCGCTCGGGATTGGGAGGCTCGCCTTTGCCTTCGAGCAACGGCTTGCCGAGACCGAAGACAATGAAGCCCAACGCCATGCCGACGCCGGCCGCGCCGAAGCCCGCCCACCATCCGATATTGATGCCGAGCCAGCCGCAGGCAATGGCGGCCCAAAACGCGCCCAGATTGATGCCGTAGTAGTAAAGCGTGAACCCGGGATCGCGGCGCGGGTCGCCGGTGGAATAGAGTTGGCCAACGATCGTGGAGATATTCGCTTTCAAAAAACCAACGCCCATGATGATGAGTGCCAGCGCCAGGAAAAAGATGTCGGTGTAAATCCGGTCGGCATGTTTGACCGACAATTTGAAGGAACCCTTCGTGAGGATCGACGGGATCGGCGCACCTTCGGGCAAGCCCTTGATTTCAAGCCCGCCATCTGTCGAGGCGCCATAGGCGTACTTCTTGCCGTCGACCATCAAACCCACCTGGCGCGCTTCCATGCGGCCCTGGACGTCAAAGACGTATTGCTGGCCCTGATAGGTCAGCACCTGCTGCGCCGGCGGACCTTCGATACCCATGGTGAAGTGACCGGCCACCAACAAGATGGCGCCGAAAGCGATCGCCTTGCGAGTGCCCAGAAACTTGTCCGCCATGAAGCCGCCGATCAACGGCAGCAAATAGACAAGGGACGTATAGGCGCCGTATTGCCGGGCCGCGACCCCATCGTCGAACAGAAAATGCTGGGTCATGAAGAAGATCAGCAAGCCGCGCATGCCGTAGTAGGAAAAGCGCTCCCACATTTCGGCGAAGAACAGGATGAACAATCCTTTGGGATGGCGGGACAGCTGCCACAAAACCGGAACGGCAGTGGCGACGGTGATGACGATGCCGGCCAGAAAGACGATATCCATTAAACTCTTCCTCGAGTGAGCACTGTTTCCAGCCGGCAAAAGACCACGTGGTTGGGCGAACCACAAGCGCTTGACGCGAAAGTGCTTCGGAGTGTGGCGGTTGGACCTTTGTCTTTCTTAACGATGCAAGCGGCGGCATTGGCGTTGGTCGCAAAGAAGCCTATGGGTTGTGCCAGTGCAAGCATGTTCGTGAGACCGGTGAAACTGTTGAGTTATTGTCACTATCGCGGAACGTCTTGATGAACCCACGCTGGAGATGTGCGACAACTCGCGTTAGGGGAAGCTTTCGGGGTGGCTTGATGAAGAGTTTCATTGCAGCGGCGATGACGTTTGTTGCGCTCATTCTGGCGGCGATTGTCATCCTTGATCGCACGGGCGTTGAGCCGAGCGGAAATTCGCTCGGTGGCGCAAGCATTGCTGTCGCGTACTACGTTGAAAATGACGTGGCGGGGGATGCGGCCAAGCAGACTGCCATGACGATGCGGGATATTCTGTTGTCGTTGAAAGGCGCTGGCGTCAACGATGATGACATTGCCTGGACTGCGGTGCGCAACGACCTGGTGAGAAGCGAAAGTGCTCCGGAGCGCTTTTTCTCGTATCAATCCATCTCTGTAAGCGTGAACGATCTGAGGCTGGTTAGCAGGATTCTGGATGGCGTTTCAAAAGCAGGCGCGAACTATTGGATGGTCACTTACAAAGGGTCCGGCGAACAAAGCAAAGCCTTTGAGGGCGTGGCGCACAAGATTGCACTGAGCGATGCAAATGCCGCGGCAAATGTGTACCAGACCGGCAGCAGCTTTGGTGATGGCAGCAAGGTGGCGGATCAAGATGCGCGCAGCAATTTCACCGGGGCCGCTCACCGTGGACGCGGTTATGAGGATTTGATTTTGCAAGTTGGGAGCGTCACCGTTGCAGACTCACAGGTTGCACTGCCCCACGAAATTTTTGCCACAAGGCCGCCCAGGCGGGATTAGCGGCCTGCCGGGACCGAATTGCCGTTAGCGCTTGCAGCAGTGAGAGTGAGCCTCTAGCGTTGCGCAGGCCACACAACTGCAATCGGAATTACCCATGCTCGGACGTCTCAATCATGTCGCTATTGCCGTGCCGGATATTGGGGCGGCGGCTAATGTTTACCGCGGAACCTTTGTCATGGGTGCCAAGGTTTCGAAGGCTGTGGCACAGCCTGACCATGGGGTGACGACGGTGTTTGTGGAGTTGGAAAATACAAAGATTGAGCTCCTGGAGCCATTGGGCGACAAGTCGCCTATCGCCAATTTTCTGAAAAAAAATCCATCGGGCGGTATCCATCACGTTTGCTATGAGGTGGAAGACATCTACGCCGCGCGGGATCTGATGGTGGCGCAAGGTGCGACCATCACCGGTGACGGCGAGCCCAAAATGGGAGCGCATGGCAAGCCGGTTATTTTCCTGCACCCCAAAGATTTCAACGGCACGCTCATAGAGTTGGAGCAAGTCTAAAAGATGGGAATTGCCGGGTCGCTGATGGTGATTTCAATCGGCTGGTGGCTGGCTTTTTTTGCGATGCTGCCGATCGGGGTGCGTTCGCAACTTGAAGATGGACATGTTGTGCCGGGTAGCGAGCCGTCTGCCCCCGTTGCACCGCATTTGCTTTGGAAGGGGATTGCGGCGCTTGGAATATCACTTGTTGTTTGGGCTGTGTTGTTCGTGGTGATCGAGTACCAGCTCGTGAGCCTTGGCCTTCCTGCACCGGCAAAATAAAAAGCGAGGCCGCGCAGTGTCCGCGCCTCGCTTTCGCCAGATCGGCCAGATAGCGTGTCCCTTAAGGCCACACCCTTCCGGTTTCCTCCCTAACCTGGGCCGCCCCTTTTTGAGGGCGATGATTAACTTACGCGCCTTACGCAATTCTGTCATCATTTCTGCAGGGTAATCAGCAATTCTCATTTTGAAGTTTCAGGCATCTGCAGTCCATTGATTGGCGGGTTTGCGGTTGGGTGTGGTTTGGGGGCGTTATCCGTCGCGGACGGGTGGCGGGAGCTCGCACGTGCGCAGTGTCTC
>Ga0163153_10003031_pt1 | contig 23132 bp, 20 predicted proteins | sample OliLakLV19MP6IB1_FD_148629 | JGI IMG/M metagenome (GOLD analysis project Ga0163153, IMG submission 148629) | Freshwater microbial mat bacterial communities from Lake Vanda, McMurdo Dry Valleys, Antarctica - Oligotrophic Lake LV.19.MP6.IB-1 | ecosystem: Environmental > Aquatic > Freshwater >...
CTATCAGGTGCTCCTCTGGTTCGGGGCGATGGGCTGTTCGCAACGCCATCTTCCACGTTCAGAAGGGCACCTGTTTGCGTGTCCCGACAGCCGAATCAGTTCGGGCGATCGGTGGATCCGGGCTTAGCTCCCCGGAACGACACGGCTGGCGACGCTTGTTCGCCCGACCTCGCCCGGCCGCAGCTACCAGCCAGTGGGTCCGTGGGGGCTCGACCCGCCGAGGAACGGCTTGAGGTCGTCTAGCTTCGGGTCGGTACGTGGGGCAGCAGGAGTTCCAGGTGCTTGATCGGATCGCTCTCATCTAGCCTGCATTCCGCGAAGTCAAGGTGTGCCACGAGGTCGTGACGCTGGGGACCCCGGTAGCCCTCGACGGCTCTCCGGACCGCGGCCAGGAACTCACGATGCCTGGTGATCGCACGCCAGTCGCGTGACCGCCTTTGGAATTCGGCCAGCGTGCCTGCTCGTCGTAGCGGCGTCTGGCCTCGGCCATGGCTGCCTCCCAGCGACGCTGACGGTCCGCAGCCTCATGCTGGCGCTCCTGCTCCCGCCACTCGGCATGGAGCCGGTGGATCTCGATGGCGCGGAACACGCGGGGCAGCTTCGCCTCGACGCTGATGGTCTTGGCGTCGCGGTGCCGGTCGCCGCTGTACCCCATGCCAGGCCCCTCGACGACGAGCTCAAGGACGCCGCTGCCAACGAACTCCGAGGTGCGTGCGTCGAGCCACGCCGGCCGTGTCCTGCGGCCACCCCAGCGACGAGGCTCGACCGCCTTGTCGCTGCGAGCCGACACCTCCTGGATCCGGATCGCGTAGGTGCCGGCGGATGACCCGAGTACCAGGTGTCCTCGGCTGATCGCGCGCGACGGTACGCGTCTGCCTCGATCGTCGCCTGCGCCTTGCTCAAGAGCTTCAGGCCGCGTCGGGGAGCCTCGTCCACGATCGCCTTCAGGATGCGGGCGGCGCGGGCCAAGTTCTCGTTGCTCACCAGCTGCCGATCTCGATCCGCAAGGAATGCCTTCACGGTCGGGTGGTATCTCGGCACCTGCGAAGGGACCGGCACCGGTACTTCGTCGACGAGGTCCTCGAACTGCCGGACGAGGATGATCTCCTTTCGCCTGTCGGCCCACGGGCCGGTTGCGCGCATCTCGAGCCGCCAACCCCTGGGCCGGCTGGCCGAATGCTCGCTCATCTTCACCAGTTGCTCGTGGGCCATCTCGCTTTCGCCACCCTCAGGGAGGACGAGTCGGCCGTCGCCTGCCTGCACTCGGCGTATCAGCTCATTGACCTCGGCGTCGGTCGGCGGCATCCCGGGATGCGTTGCCAGCCATGCAAGGCCACCCTTGGTGATCGAGGCCGACCACGAGACGCCGTGACCTTTGATGGCAATCAGCCCACGGCGCTCCAGCGCACGAGCGACAATCAGCCGCTCGTAGCCCTCCTCGTCGCCGCCTATTGGGCAACCGTCCTCGACCCACCGGAGCACCTCAACCTGCTTCTGGTTCAGCCGCGCAGGGTTCCTTCCCATGTGCCACCTCTCTGTGCGGAGGACGATGATGCTTGGCGTGACTTGACCGGCATTCTCGCGAGGACTGGAGCCACAACGCCGCGAGCCCGGACGGGCGGACCAAAAGGGACTGACGGCTACAGGTCAGGGGTGGATCGTCAGGGTCCGGCGAGGCGTCTATGAGGTCGCACCGATCTGGGCGACGCGTGGGTCGTTTGTGGCCGACCGCTTCGCTGGACTCGGACTGCTGAGCACCCTGGCCCAGCGTGAGCCTGATCTTGGCAGAGGGGCGATGGCCGGGCTCGAGGCCGGGGCGATCCAAGGTCACCGACTACGGCCAGATCACAGCCTATGGGGTCATGAGCACGCCCGGTCCGTGGTCGACGGCAAGGTCGTCAGCTACGGCGCGTCGCGTCGGCCAACGACATCGCCGCCTGGCTCACCGAGGGCTGATCCGCCAGCAAAGGACGTCGGACGTGTCGCACCTCAAGCCCCTCCAGGAACACCTCAACCGCTGGACGCTCGGCTACGTCGGGCTGGCGATCGAGCGCTGTGGTCCACAGCCGGTTCTCAACGGCGCCTTCGGCACCGTGCCGCTGAGCGTCGGAGACTGGCTCCGCTGCACGTCGATCGCGGAGATCGCCTCGTCCGGATTATGTGGCCGCGGTGGCGCGGGGTACCCGGCCGCCGGGAAATGGCGGACGGCCCTCTCACGGAAGCGCCGCACCGCTACGTCGTGGTCAATGGCTACGGCGCCGATCCGGCCACGCGGACCGATCGCTTCCTGCTGGAGCGCGATCCATACGTAGTCATCGAGGGCGCCGTCATCGCGGCCTTCGCCATCCGCGCGAGCGAGGCGATCATCGCAGTCCGGGCCGGCGCCACCGAGGCGATCCGCCGGCTCGAGTCGGCCATCGGCGCCGCCGCGACGCGGGCTTCATCGGCGTCGACGTGCTCGGCTCCGGACACGACATCGCGGTCACCGTCCGGCTCGTCCAGGGCGCCTACGACCTGGGCGAGGAGACCGTCCTGCTGAACGCCCTCGAGGGCAAGCGCGGCCAGCCCGAGCAGCGCCCGCCCCACCCGGCCGAGCGCGGCCTCGACGGGATGCCGACGGTCGTCCACAACGACCAGACGGTGGCCGCCGTCCCGTGGATCATCCGCGACGGCGCCGAGGCGTTCGCGGCGACGGGCGCACCCGACAGTCCCGGCACGATCCTCGTCCAACTTCGGACCCCGGCCGGCAACGGCATCGCGGAGGTGCCAGAGCGTCGTATCGCTTCCGCCAGAGCCTCGCCGCCCGCGAGGGACGGCTCGACGAGGCCCGACGGGCGGTCAGACTGGCTTGAGCGCGTCAACCTCGGCTCGGGCAGCCGCCTTGTCGGTGAACCAGGTGGCGTCGATGGCTGTGTAGTTCGCCCATTCGGCCGGCAGCGACTCCTCGGGGAAGATCGCATCCACCGGACATTCGGGCTCACAGGCCCCGCAGTCGATGCACTCATTCGGATCGATGAACAGCTTGCGATCCGTACCTTCGTCGAAATGGATGCAGTCGACGGGACAGACCGAGACGCACGACTGGTCGAGCACGTCGATGCACGGCTCGGCGATCACATAGGTCATTCGAGTCCTTTCCCTGCGCACTCACCGTCTCGGGACCGAGCACGGTGTGCAGCGGAAAGAGAGGTGGTTCCACCTTCGGAGCCAGTGAAGCCACCGGAGCCAGTGAAGCCACCGGACCCAGCCACCGGCTCCCCGATTCCCGATCTAGTGGGAACAGCCTTTCGGTGAGCCGGCATCGTCGGCGGTGCGGAAGCTGGTGCCGCAGCCGCAGGCCGCGACGGCATTGGGGTTGTTGACCGTGAAGCCGGCGCCCATGAGCGTATCGACGTAATCGATCTGGGCGCCCTGCAGCAGGTCGATGCTCTTGCCATCGACATAGACGGTGACGCCGTTGACCTTGAGGACCTTGTCCTCGGCGGTTGGGGCGTCCTCGAGCATCATCCCGTACTTGTAGCCGGAGCAGCCGCCGCTGTAGACGTAGACGCGCAGGCCGATGTTTGGGTTGGCCTCTTGGGCCGCGATCTCACGGAGCTTCAGGGTGGCGGCGTTGGTCAGATTGAGTACCGTGGTCGGCTGGACCTCGCTCGACTGGACCTCAAGCATCTGCTGCGGCCTCCTCTGAAGGGTCAAGTTCCGTGATGGCGTCCGGGTCATGGTGACGATTCCGGCTAGTCGCCACATCGTACGTGTGGTGACGAGTTTTGACAAGTAACCCGCCTAAATCCCGGGTCACCCTTCGATCCCCTCGCCGACGGTGGCGATACCAGCCCATCGGCTCGGCGTGGTGGCTCGGGAGGTACTCGTCGCGCTCACTACATCAGGTCGCGCTCACCACATCAGGTCGCGCTCACCACATCAGGCCGGCTTCCTTGGGGTCCCAGCGCTCGGCCAGCAGGGTGACCGTGACGTCGTGGTCGACCACGGTCTCGGTCTGCTCCTTGACCTGGGCGATCATCGAACCGGCGTACGGGCAGAAGGGCGTGGTCAGGATCATCTTCACCTCGGTCGAGTCCGGGGCGAGGATGATCTGCTTGATGAGCGCCAGTTCCACGACGTTCATGCCGATCTCAGGGTCGACGACCTGGCGCAGGGCGTCGAGGATGGCGAGCTCCGTGGCACGGCGCTCGGCGTTGAAGGCGGGCGGCGCGACGTCAGAGGTGGCGCTGCTTGTCTCGTTGATCATCGCCAAATCCTACTACCGCGCTCGGAAATAACCAACAGGTGAACCGTGGGTGACTGAGACGAGGGGATCCTCCGCCGGCGTCGGGTCGGTGTGCCACCACAGGTGGGTCATGGCGCATACGCCATCGTCGGCCTCGACGATCAACGACGCATCTTCCTCGCCGTGCCCCGGGGCCAGCCAGAGCTGGCTGTGCGAGGCGAGGCGGTAGCCGTCGCGGTGGTGGTCGAGCCACAGGTCGTCGCGATCAGATCAGGACGTTGGCCGGACGTCCGGCACGGCGTCGGCTGGGTCCGGCCCGGCGTCAGCTGGGTCGACGACCACGTCGAGGGCGGCCCAGGCTGTTCGGAGCGCCCGCTCCACCGCGTCCGGCGTGGCGGCCCGGGCGAACAGGAAGCCGAGGTATCGATCTCCCTCGGGCAGCGGAACCAGCGTCTCGCCGCGGGGCACGGTGATCGTCAGGCCGTCGATCCCCGGCACAGCTCGCGCGCCGGCCTGGCCGCGCACCTCCCGGAGCCGGCCGGCCCGGCGGATGGGCAGCATGAGCACTCCCGAGGCGGACCGCTCCCGATCGTGGGGCGGCAGATCCAGGCCTGCGGCGTGGCGCAGGATCAGCTCCTCCAGGGTGATCCCGGCGCCGAACCGGAGCGTCCGGGCACACAACCCGCCGATCGACCGGGCGGCGACTTCGAGGACCCAGGCGCCGTCAGCATTGAGGCGGACCTCGGCGTGGACGGGACCCTCGCGCAGACCCAGCGCCCGAGTCGCCCGGGCGGCGGCCAACTCGACCTCGCGCTGCCGGCCGGCATCGAGCCGAGAGGGCGTGACGTACAGGGTCTCCTCGAAGAACGGACCGTCGAGCGGGTCCGGCTTGTCGAAGATGGCGAGCACCTTGAGCGTACCGGCCCGGAGCAGGCCCTCCAGCGCAACCTCGACCCCCGGGATGAAGTCTTCGACCAGCACCAGCGCCGCCTGGTCTGCGACGGAGGTTGCGGGCTCGCCAACGTGGCCGGAGTGGCCGTCGGCGTCGCCGGCGTCGCCGCGCCCGTCCGTGTCGCAGCCCACGATGCCGGCCACCCGCCGGAACGCGGCCACGAACGCCGCCGGGTCATCCGCTCGGATGACGCCCTGGCTACCGGATCGGCCGAGCGGCTTGAGGACGCACGGATAGCGGGTCCTGGTGGCCAGCGTGACGAGCTGGGGTGGAGAGAGCGTGGCCGGATGCGTTGCGAAGCCGGGTGTCGGCAGGCCGGCCGCCGCGAAGGCCTGGCGTGCCCGTGCCTTGTCCCGGCTGCGTTCGACCGCCGCGACCGGGTTGTGCGGCAGGCCCAGCCGCTCGGCTGCCACGGCGGCGACCAGCGTCGATCCGTCGTCGACGCCGACCACGGCATCGAGCGGATGGTCCGCGGCGTACCGCTCGATCGTCGCAGCGCCTCGCGCCGGGTCACCCAGCTGGACCCGGAGCGTGCGGCCGCCGGTCAGTGCTTCGAGCGCATTGCGCCGCTCCGCCCCGACTACGACCTCCAGGCCCAACCGATCCGCCGCGGCCAGAAAGTCGGCCGTCCGATAGGTGCGCGTCGGCAGGAGCAGCAGGATCCGGGTCATCGTCTTGATTCTGCGCCTCGCGCGGCCAGGTAGCCAGAGCCAGCCGCGGTCTCGCGCCCACGACCTCGTACGCGGGGATCCCACGCTCGACCCCGGGAGTCAACTGGCGTGGGATGCCGCCCGTGGACGTGCCCCTCCTGCTCATCACCCCCGAAGCCCAGGCCAAGATCGCGGCCGCCGCGAAAGAGCGCCGGCCATGGGTCCCCCCCGCCAGGCCGACATCTTCTAAGAGCACGGCCGAGTTCTGCGCACCCCGAGTCAGTCCCGGCTCGATCCGTGGGCTGCTCCAGCGGGAGTGCTTCAGCCTCTTTTCCGACGCGCTGTTCGCCGATCTGTTCACCGATGTGGGGCGCCGTTCGATCCCGCCGCTGATCGTGGCGGTGGTCATGGTCCTCCAACGCCTGGAGGGCTGCTCGGACCGCGAGGCGGTCGAGCAAGGGGATGAACGTCAGCTCCGATGCCGCGCAAGCCTTGAAGACCTGCCTCAAGTAGAACGGTGCCGGAACCGCAGAACGGGTCCAGGACGACTGCATCGGGCCGTAGGGCAAGCTGCCGCAGAATCGTCCCGGGATCCAGTGAAGCATCTTGGCCGGGTACCACTTCGGGTTTCGCGGGTGCCCGTTCGGTCCCTTTCGATAAAGCTCTACCGGCTTGGATCAGGGGCCACGGCCTCATTTCGATCGAGGACGGCGAGTAGCTCGCGCCATTCGCCGTCACTCATGTCTTCGGGCCTCACGAGATCGGACGTCGGCACGGCGGCGCGGATCACGCGGATAGCCTTGGAGGAGAGGCTGACACCCTCGAGCCTGTGAATGCGAAATGCCTCGGCCGTCTGCGGGACCCAGGCCTTCAGGAGCTCTAGCAACACCAGCGCGTAGGCGCGGATTTCCAGCTGTGCGTCCGGAGACGCCCGCACCTCGACGAAGTGCAGAAGGTTGTGGAGGTCGATCTTCCAGTACCACTGCGTGTAATGACCCAGGGTCAAGTTCATGCGTGCCAGCTCACGGGCAAGCCCTAAGCCATCAGGCGTCTCCAAAGGGTCCGCGAGCAGCGTCTCATATCCTTCGTAGGCCGTCTCAGCGTTGTGCCGTAGCAGGTCGAGAACTCTCGACGCCCGTTCGGGAGGCAAGACTCCCGAACGACCCTGCCGGGCTGTCTGTGATTGCGCAGCCAGGTCGCCGATGCGCGGTACGTAGAACTCTCGGTCGAGAACGGAGTATCGGCCCGAGTACTCGTTCACACTCGCAGTCCTGTGGCGAATCCACTGCCGGGCGACGAAGATGGGCAGCTTCACGTGCAGCTTGATCTCACACATCTCGAACGGCGACGTGTGCCGATGGCGCATCAAGTAGCCAATCAATCCGGCATCCGTGCGCTGCTTCGTCGTCCCACGTCCGTAGGAGACTCTGGCGGCTTGGACCACAGACGAGTCGTCGCCCATGTAGTCGATCACGCGTATGAACCCGTGATCGAGCACTGGAATCGGCTCGTACAGGATGTCTTCGAGCGCAGGGGCCACGACGCGTCGAGTTGGGCTGCGAACTGCACGGAGTGACTCGATCTCTGCTTGTGCGTCACTCGGAAGCCCTGCCATCCCCGTATGCAGCCCAGAGCGGTCGCCGTCAGCCATGGCCGGAGTCTACGCGACGAGTAGCAGGCCAGGGTGGTCTCGTCACGCCAGCCCTCTGCCGTCGCGACGGCAGAGGGCTTGAGCAGGTGCCAGCCTGACCGCCCTCGCTCGATCGCGTCCGGCACGGCCAGCCGAACGACCGCGCGCAGCCGCTCCGCCGCGTCCCTCGGCGTCGCCGATCACCTGTGCCAAGCGGGCGTGAGCAGCCCTTCGTGCGCGCGGGCCGCTGCCCGCATACAGGGCGGAGGCGTACTGTAGATATCGTGAACGTTGCGATCGCGACGGATCTCGATCATGCCACCGATGCCTTTCGGGACGTCCGTGCACGGCCGCGACCCCCGTGGCCGCGGGTCGGCGACCGGAGGGACAGCTCTCCGAATGCCTCCTCGACGATCGATTGCTGCTGGGTCCGGTGCGCGGCGTGGTACCCCTCGGCCGGGCTCGATCGCTCGGGTCGCGAGACGTCGACGATCGGGACGTTCCCGGGGACAAGTTCGAGAAGCTTGGGCAGCACGAACTTGCGGGCACCCATGTTGCGCGGCTCCTCCTGGGCCCAGACCACCGTCTCGAGCGACGGGTAGCGGGCGACCAGCCGCCGCACCTGCTCGCCGGGAAACGGGTAGAGAAGCTCGACTCGACCGATGGCCACGTCGTGTGCCTCTGCGCGCTTTGGCGAGAGCAGCAGGTCGTAGTAGAGACGGCCGCTGCACAGCACAAGCCGGCGGACGTCGCTGCGTGATGCCGCGCGGTCCGGATCGTCGAGGACGGCCTCGAACCGGCCGGCGGTCAACTCGTCAACGCTGGAGGTCGCGGCCGGAAGCCTCAGCAGGCTCTTGGGCGTCATCAGCACCAGCGGTCGTACGATCGGGCGGAGGCCCTGGTCGCGCAGCAGATGAAAGTACTGGGCGGGCGTCGTGCAGTTCGCGACCCGAATGTTGTCCTCTGCTCCTAAGGACAGGTAGCGCTCAAGACGCGCGCTCGAGTGCTCCGGTCCTTGGCCCTCGTAGCCGTGCGGTAGCAGGAGGGTCAGCCGAGAGGTCTCGCCCCACTTCGCCAGCCCCGCGATGATGAACTGGTCGATCACGACCTCGCCGCCGTTGGCAAAGTCCCCGTACTGCGCCTCCCAGAGGACGAGGGTCTCCGGCGCCTCCACGGCATAGCCGTACTCGAACCCGAGGCAGGCCAGCTCCGAGAGGGGGCTGTTGTGCAGCTCGAATGAGGCCCGAGCGCCGGACAGATGCTGGATCGGCGTGAACTGCCGCCCATCCCCGGCATCGTGGAGCACGAGATGGCGCTGGCTGAACGTCCCTCGTTCGGTGTCCTGGCCGGTCAGGCGAATCGGCGTACCGTCGAGCAGGAGTGACCCGAGCGCGAGCGCTTCCGCCTGCGCCCACGGGATCCTGCCGTCCGGGCCGAGCGCCGCGCGCCGCCGGTCGAGCTGGCGGATCAACTTGGGATGAACGGTGAAGTCCTCGGGCCAGCGGAGGAGCTCGTCGTTGATGGTTCGCAGGCGGCTTGCGCGGACCGCCGTTGCGGGAACCTCCGTCGAGCCGCGGGTCCTGCGTCGCGGACCGACCAGATTCGCCGCCGGCCGGGGCTCGGTCGCCCCAGGTTCCGCGACGGCCTCCCGCTCGCCGTCCTTCACCCCGCTCGCCACCGACTCCTGGATCTCCGCCAGGCGTGCCTGCGCAGCCCTGAGCATCGCCTCTCCGGTGCTGAGCTCGAGGGTGCCCTCCTCGACGAGGCGCCGCAGGTAGAGCTCGCGGACCGTCGGGTGCTCGGCGATCCGAGCGTACATCAGCGGTTGCGTATAGGCCGGCTCGTCCTCCTCGTTGTGGCCGTGGCGACGGTAGCCCACGACGTGGATGACGAAGTCGCCGTGAAACCGTTCGCGGTAGGCGACGGCGAGCTCTACCGCCGCCAGGCAAGCCTCCGGATCGTCGGCGTTGACGTGGGCGATCGGCACGTCGAAGCCCTTGGCAAGATCACTCGCGTAGTCGGTCGAACGGCTGTCTCTCGGCTCGACCGTGAAGCCGAGCTGATTGTCGGCGATGAGGTGGGTCGTCCCGCCGGTCGTGTAGCCGGCGAGACGCGCGAGATTGAGCGTCTCGGCGACCACGCCCTGCGCAGCAAACCCGGCGTCTCCATGGATCAGCACGGGCACCGCGAGGCGGACGTCCCGGCTCACCGTAGGTCCCTTGCGATCGCTTTGCTCGGCGCGCGCCCGGCCCTCGACCACGGGGTCGACTGCCTCGAGGTGGCTCGGGTTGGACGAGAGCGTCACCAGGATCGGGCCACTCGCGGTCTGATGGACGCCGTCCGCGCCGCGGTGGTACTTGACGTCGCTCGTCTCACCCTCGGGCGGGAGGTCGGCCTGGGCCGTTGGGTGGCTGCGCTCGAACTCGTCGAGGATCACGGCGTCGGGGACGCCCACCACCTGGACGAGGACGTTCAGGCGACCCCGATGGGCCATTCCGAGCTCGACCGTCCTGGCGCCGGCCCGTCCGACCAGCTCGATGATCTGGTGCAGCATCGGGACGAGGACATCGAGGCCCTCGATCGAGAACCGCTTCTGCCCCAGGTACGCACGCTGGAGAAAGTGCTCGAAGGCCTCCACGGCCGTCAGCCGGGTGAGGAGTTGCCGCTTGTCGTCCGCGGTGAAGGGGACCCGGTGCGTCCCCGTCTCGATCGTCTTGCGCAGCCACGCCCGCTCGTCGTGGCTGTTGATGTGCTCGACCTCGTAGGCGATCGTTCCGCAGTAGGTGCGACGCATCTCCGGCAGGACATCCGCCAGGGTTGCTCCCGGCAGATCGACACGCAGCAGGTCGGCCGGGACGCGCGCCAGCCCCTCCGAGGTGAGGCCCCAGGCCTCCGGTTCCAGGGCCGGCTCACCGGGCGGGGTGCTGCCGAGCGGGTCGAGATCGGCGGCCCGGTGGCCGAATTGGCGGTAGGAGTGGACGAGGGCGACACCGGCGGCGGTTTCGGCCAGGCTGCTGGTCACGGCGGGAGACGCCACGCCGGCGGTCGCGGGCGTGACCGTCGTGGCCGTCGCCGAGACCACCGACCGCGGGATCTCCAGGCAATCCGCGACGTAGCCGTAGAAGTCGTCCGCGCCTCCGAGCAGCTCTTCCACCGTCGCCAGGAAGCGGCCCGATTCGGCGCCCTGGATGATCCGATGGTCGTAGGTGCTGCTGACCGTCATCGCGCTCCCGCCGGCGACCTTGCGGATCGCACCGGTGGCGACGATCACGCCCTGGCCCGGCATCAGGCGAGGGACGGACGCGGTCGTGCCCACCGTCCCCGGGTTGGTGAGCGTGATGCCGGCGCCCACGAGGTCGTCGGCCGAGAGGCGGCTGTCTCTTGCCCGCCCCACCAGATCGTCGTAGGCGGCCACGAAGGCCGCGAAGTCGAGCTCGTCGGCACCCCGGACCACAGGAACGACCAGAAATGGCTGACCGTCGCGGGTCAGGACGTCCACCGCCAGCCCGAGATCGATCGCGCTCGCGTCGACCCGGTGCGGCCGCCCGTCGATCTCCACGAAGTGGGCGGCGAGCGTCGGATGGACTGCTCCCGCCTGGGCGATGGCATACGCGATCAGGTGGGTGAACGACAGGCGGCGCGGGGCCAGGGCCGCGTTGAGTTGGCGCCGCAGCGCAACCATGACATCGACCGGCATGTCGCGGAACGAGGTCGCGGCCGGGACGGTGAGGCTCTGGGTCATGTTGGCGACGAGGCGCGCGCCGATCCCCTGGATCGGAATCGGGACGGCACTATCCCCGCCACGGACCTCGGCGCGACCGCGTACGGGGGTGCTCATGCGCACTGACGGTAGCCTCATTCTGCCCATCGCGCACTCGGACGGAAGACGGTGCCTCGGATGACGGAACTCGTCCTCATGCCGCTCGCCCAGTCGGTACCCATCCGGGACGGCGCGGGAGGAGGTCGGGACCGCCGGCCATGTCCTCCCGTGAAGGCACGGCGCACGTCAAGGCACGGCGGACGTCCTGCCGGCGAGGCCACGGGCGACGCCTACTCGATGACGATCTCGAGCCGCCGATGCGCCTCTCGCAGCGCGGCCTCGGCCTCCGCCGGCGTCTCAGCCCGGGCGAACATGAAGCCGAGGTAGCGATCTCCGTCCGGGAGGGGCACGACCCGACCGCCGGGCGGGATCGTGATGACAAGGCCGTCGATCCCCGGGACCGCGATCGCCTCGGCTCGACCGTTGACCTCGCGGAGCGTCCCGGCGCGCGGGATCGGGAGCATCATCACACCAGCAGCCGCGTGCTCACGCTCGAGCGACGGAAGGGGCAGCCCCGCCGCGTGGCGGATGATCAGCTCCTCGAGCGGAACGCCGGTCCCGAAATGGAGTGTGCGTGCGCACAGCCAGCCGATCGATCGGGCGGCGACCTCGAGCACCCACGCTCCGCGCTCGTTCAGGCGGATCTCGGCGTGGACCGGGCCCTCGGTCAGGCCGATCGCCCGCGTCGCGGCGGCGGCGGTCGCCTGGACGAGCGACTGACATCGTCGAGCTCGATGGACTCAAACGCTCGAGACGCGTCTTTTCAGTCGACGATTTTGCGCAGGCGTTGGGATTGACGAAGAAGGTTGGCGAGCTTGCAGAGGCAGAGGGGCATCACCCTGCGCTGCTGACCGAATTGGGTCGGACGACGGTCACATGGTGGACGCACAAGATCAAGGGCCTGCATCGCAACGATTTCATCATGGCGGCGAAAACGGACGACCTGTATCAGAAATGAATCGATCCGTTACCCCCGGGGAGATATCGTCAAATGTTGTGGAAGAGCCCTGGTCAGGCGGTGGCGGACTCCTCGGTGAAGGTCGGCTCGTCCTAGGCCGGCAGCGCATCCTTTCCTGCAGCTGACCGTCGATGAACCGGGCACCGGCCCCGGACGATTGGGACGAGATGCGGGGCGTTGATCCGGCGCCAGGGTACCGCCGAGCGGGTCGGCGTTCGGACCCGGCCCGCTCGGCAGACTTCGGGACTACCATGGCGCGGATGGATGCACCGATGACGTTCGATGGCCGCCCGGGACCGACCGACACGTTGGGTCGGGCGATGCGCGACCTCCGCATCTCGGTCACCGACCGCTGCAACTTCCGGTGCACCTATTGCATGCCCAAGGAGATCTTCGGCAAGGACTACGCGTTCCTCCCGCGCGACCAGATCCTGTCCTTCGAAGAGATCGAGCGACTGGCGCGGGCGTTCGTCGCGGGCGGCGTCGAGAAGTTGCGGATCACCGGCGGAGAGCCGCTGGTGCGCCGGGGCCTGCCCGACCTCATCGCGATGCTGGCGGTCATCCGCCAGCCGGACGGGCGTGCCCTCGACCTGACCCTGACGACCAATGGCTCCGCCCTGCGTGTGCTCGCCCGACCGCTCGCCGATGCCGGCCTGCAGCGGGTGACGGTCAGCCTGGACTCCCTCGATGACGAAGTGTTCGGGGCGATGAACGGCATCGACTTCCCGGTCGCGAAGGTGCTCGACGGGATCGCCGCCGCGATGGAAGCCGGGCTCGCGCCGGTCAAGGTGAACATGGTCGTCCGGCGTGGCATCAACGAGACGAGCGTGGTGCCGATGGCCGCCTGGGCGCGTGAAGCGGGGGTCATCCTGCGCTTCATCGAGTACATGGACGTCGGCCACTCCAATGGCTGGCGGATGGACGATGTCCTCCCGGCCGCAGAGCTCCTCGGGATCCTGGCGTCGGTCTGGCCGGTCGAGCCGGCCGACCCGCTCTACCGGGGAGAGGTCGCGAACCGCTGGCGGTACGTCGATGGCGGTGGCGAGTTCGGGGTCATCGCGTCGGTCACGGAGCCGTTCTGCCGCGATTGCACGCGCGCGCGCATTTCGGCCGAGGGCCAGCTCTACACGTGCCTGTTCGCGGTCGAAGGCCATGACCTGCGCGCGGTGCTCCGGTCCGATGCGACCGATGCCGAGCTGGCGGCCCACATCGAGACGATCTGGACGAGGCGCGGGGACCGCTACTCCGAGTTGCGCTCGGCGGCCACTGCGAACCTGCCCCGGATCGAGATGTTCGCGATGGGCGGCTGAGCCGACCGGCCGTTCGGGCCGACCCGCCGGAATTTCGGTGGATCCGGGATTAGGCGATACTGCACCCATGGACACGAGCCCTGCCGTCGGCCAGGCATCCGGAGCCAGCGCGGTCGTCCGCGAGCGGGACTGGCAGGCGGCCCTCGAGGGTGCCGTGACGCGGCTTGACGACGCGACGGAAGGCCGGCGCACGTGCGACCTCGCCTTCGTGTTCGCGAACTTCGTTTACCAGGACGAGTTCCCGGCGCTGCTCCGGGCCGCCCGGGCGGCTACCGGGGCGGCCCATGTCATTGGCTCGTCGGGCTGGGGCGTCATCGGCGCAGGCCGAGAGATCGAGGCCGAACCGGCGCTCGCGCTCGCCACGTTCACGCTGCCGGGCGCCACGGTCACGCCCTTGCGCATCGATCAGCGCACGCTCGATGGTCTCGGTGACCCATCGGCGTGGTACGCCCACAGCGGGCTCGATCGGGACCAGGTCGGCGGCTGGCTCGTCCTGGCCGACCCGTTTTCGATCGACGCCGAGCGGCTGGTTGAGGGCCTCTCGGCAGCCTTTCCGGAGGCACCGCCGATCGGCGGGCTGGCATCGGGCGACCCACGCCGGCGCACCACCCATCTGTTCCTCGACGACGAAGTGTACGAGGATGGCGCCGTCCTGATCGCCGTGGGCGGCGAGTGGGAGATTCTCGCGGTCGTGTCGCAGGGTGCCGAGCCGATCGGCAAGACGTGGACGGTGACCGACGCGGATGGCCACGTCCTGCGATCGATCGGCGGACAGCCGGCCTTTGAAGTGCTCGCCCGGACCCTGCTCGACCTGCCAGAGCCGATGCGAGCTCGGGCTGGGCGGAACCTCCTCATCGGCCTCGCGATGGATGAGTACCACGATCAGTTCGAGCGTGGCGACTTCCTCATCCGCAACCTTGTCGGAAGCAACCGCGAAACAGGCGAGCTCATGGTGGGCACGCATCCCCGAGTCGGCCAGACGATCCAGTTCCAGGTCCGCGACCCGATGGCCGCCGACGAGGAGCTGCGGCTGCTGCTCGACCGGGCGGTCGTGGCGCTACGTGGGCGCAGGCCGGCCGGCGCTCTCATCTGCACATGCAACGGCCGGGGCGTAGGGCTGTTCGGCGTACCTGACCACGACGCGGCGCTCGTGGCCGACCGGCTCCGCGGCGTGCCGATGGCCGGCCTGTTCTGCAATGGGGAGATCGGGCCGGTCGGCCGTCGGCCCTTTGTCCACGGCTTCACGGCCAGCATCGGCCTGCTCGTCCCGAAACGTCAGGACTGAGTCCAGCGGCTCGCTGGCTCCTGCGCGGTCGCTCTCCCGGGGTGCGTTCCGGCTCTGACAAGCGCCCGCGGGCTCTCGTCTGCTCCCCACGGGGGCACGAAACCCGGATCGGCCGGTCAGCGATCCCCGGGAGGGCAAACTACGGCGATGGTGCGATCAGCGGGGTGCGTTGTTCTTCGAGGCCGTCGAGCTGCACCGCCGAACTGCCCCTCGCTTCCAACCTCGCGAACTGCGCTCACGGAAGGTGTAACATCCGCGGACCGGGCAGGCCGGGCGACGAAAGTGAGGCGGCGGTGGCAAAGGTTCTCTGTGTCCTGTACGACGATCCCGTTGACGGGCATCCGCGGTCGTACGCTCGAGACGCGATACCCAGGATCGAGCGCTACTACGATGGTCAGACCACGCCGACCCCTGAGCGGATCGACTTCGAGCCGGGTGAGCTTCTCGGCAGCGTTTCCGGGGAGCTCGGGCTGCGCCGGTTCCTCGACGAACGCGGCCACGCGTTTGTTGTCACGTCGGACAAGGACGGGCCGGACTCGGTCTTCGAGCGCGAGCTCGCGGACGCTGAGATCATCATCTCCCAGCCGTTCTGGCCTGCCTACCTGACGGCTGAGAGGATCGCCAAGGCGCCCGGGCTGAAACTCGCGGTCACGGCGGGGATAGGCTCGGACCACGTTGATCTGGAAGCGGCGATCGAGCGTGGGCTCACGGTCGCCGAGGTCACCTATTCCAACAGTATCAGCGTGTCCGAGCATGTGGTCATGATGATCCTGTCGCTGGTGCGCAACTACATCCCGTCGTACCAGTGGGTCGTCAAGGGCGGCTGGAACATCGCCGACTGCGTCGCCCGGTCATACGACCTCGAAGGAATGCAAGTCGGGACAGTCGCTGCCGGCCGGATCGGTTCGGCTGTACTCAGGCGGCTGAAGCCGTTCGAGGTGGGACTGCACTACACCGATCGACACCGACTCCCGGAAGAGGTTGAGCGCGACCTCGGCGTGACCTACCACCCGGACGTCGAGTCGATGGTGCGTGTCTGCGACGTGGTCACGATCAACGCACCCCTGCATCCTGAGACCGAGCACCTCTTCGACGACGCCCTCATCGCCAAGATGAAGCGCGGCGCCTACATCGTCAACACCGCCCGGGGCAAGATCTGCGACCGCGATGCGATCGCGCGGGCGCTGGAAAGCGGCCAGCTTGCCGGGTATGCCGGAGACGTCTGGTTCCCGCAGCCGGCTCCCAGGGATCACCCCTGGCGGTCGATGCCCCACCACGGGATGACACCCCACGTGTCAGGCTCGTCTCTGTCCGCGCAAGCCCGCTATGCGGCCGGAGTGCGCGAGATCCTGGAGTGCTGGTTTGATGGTCGTCCGATACGCGAGGAATACCTGATCGTCGATCGCGGCACGCTGGCGGGCGCCGGCGCTCATGCGTACAGTGCCGGCGACGCCACCGGCGGCTCCGACGAAGCAGCACGCTTCAAGGACTCGTAGCCCGACGAACGGCTGGCAATGAAGCTCGGCCAGCGGGACCTTGCGCGACGGGGGCGAGCATACCCGCAGGATAGCCAGTCGCGATCCCCAGCCGTACGGCCTCGGTCCGGCTTCAGCCCGCGAGCGGGACGATCCGGCCCTCCGCGTCGATGGTCGCCTGCCGACGTAGACGCTTCAGTTCGGCACCGGGGACCTGGTCGCGAGCGCGATAGCTGGAGCGCACGAGCGGCCCAGATTCGACGTGCTTGAAGCCGAGCGCCAGGGCCTCCACCTTCATCTCGGCGAACTCGTCGGGGTGGTAGTAGCGCTCCAGCGGCAGGTGCTGGAGCGATGGCCGCAGGTACTGCCCGATGGTCAGGATGTCGCAGTCGACCTCGCGCAACGCGACGAACGCCTCGTGCAGCTCGGCGCGATCCTCGCCAAGGCCGACCATCAGCGAGCTCTTGGTGTGGACCGGGTAGCCGATCTCGCGGGCCATCGCCTTGGCGTGATCGAGCACGCCCAGGGTGCGCTCCCAGCGCGCGCGCTTGCGGACCGGCTTCTGGAGGCGGCGGACGGTCTCCAGGTTGTGGTTGAGGATGTCCGGCTTTGCCTCCATCACCACCCGCAGGGATTCGTCGTTGCCGTTGAAGTCCGGGATCAGGACCTCGATGCCCATGCCCGGCGAGGTCTCGCGCATCTGGCGGATCGTCTCGGCGAAGACGCTCGCGCCACCGTCCGGCAGGTCGTCACGGGCGACGCTGGTGACCACGACGTGCTCCAGGCCGAGGGTGCCGATCGCCTCGGCGACACGTCGCGGCTCGTCGTCGTCGAACCAGGTCGGCCGGCCGGTCTTGACCGCACAGAAGCCACAGGCCCGGGTACAGGTGTCGCCCAGGATCATGATCGTGGCAGTGCGCTCGTCCCAGCACTCCCCGATGTTGGGGCAGTGCGCTTCCTCGCAGATCGTGTTCAGGGAGAGGCCGCGGAGGAGGCCCTTGAGGTCGTGGTAGTTGTCGCCCGACGGCAGACGCGAGCGAATCCAGTCTGGGTGTCGGCGCAGTGCGGTCGAGCCGTCGGCCGCCGGTTCGCCGATCAGTCCGCCGCTCATGGCGATGGTCGGCAGTTCCGCCGAATGGCCATGCCCGGAGCCTCCGGGCGGGCTGAACATCGGGAGTTCACGAGTCATCGTCGAAGTGTACGACGGCCTCGTGTTTCGGACCGGATCGGTGCCGACAAGCTGGAGCGGATCGCGGCGGTAGCCCGGGTGCCTTCGACCTCGATGAGCAGCAGGTACCAGTCGGCGGCGGCATCGAAGCTTGGACGTTCCGCTTCGCTGAGCTCGTCGAGCGGAAGTGTGATCGTCAACCCGTCGGGCGCAGCGCCCCGGCCGGAGTCGTGGCACGGCGCGCCGGTTGCCCAGCCGTCGCGGTCGGGCGCGATCGTGAGACTCATCGCGGCGCGCCGGCCGCCTCTACGCGTCGTGGAAGATCAGGTCGCGATCCCGGACGTGATCGTTGACCTCGAGGGCAACGTCGTCCCCTGGGCCTGCGCGGTCGACCCTCGCGTGCTCGACCTCCATCGACGCAACGACCTGGACGAGGTCGGTGGTGTGACCGCGAATGTGGATCTTGTCGCCCAGGCCGAGCGGCGCGCTCAAGCGGACTGCGGCAACCGAGCGATGTTGATTGCGGCCCCGGCCGTCGACGGGAGCGAGCCATCGCTTCACCGCTGCGTGTTCGATCACAAGTGGATCTCGGCTGCTGCGGAGTGAAGCGCGGGCACCATCGCCTCGCCGTCCCCGGCACTGGATCGGCGGTCGAGCTGACGTCGTCGTCTCGCCGACGATCTCCTCAGGCCGTCGGCCCGCTCGCCCGCCCGCGGAGCCACGGGATCAGTCCACCGGCCAGCAACAGGGTGACCTGCCGACCGGACAGTCGGTGCTGGGTAACGAATACCTCGCCGCGGGTGGCGTTGCGGACCTTGACCTCGGTGCCCGAGGCGATCGCATCCCGAATGCCCTCGATGACGAGGACGTCGTCCCGCACGACCCGCTCATAGTCCTCGGGGTCAACGAACTCCAGCGCCAGCACCCCGAAACTCGCCAGGTTCTGCCAGTGGATGCGGGCGAAGGAGACGGCGAGGACCGCGCGTAGGCCGAGGTAGCGCGGCGCGATCACGGCATGCTCCCGCGAGGATCCCTGTCCGTAGTTGGCGCCGCCGACCACGATGTGGCCGCTGCCGTCCCTGGTGGCGAGGGCCCGAGCCGGGTAGCTCTCGTCGATCGGCAGGAAGGCGAACTCGGCCAGCCTGGGGATGTTGCTGCGGTAGGGCAGCACCCGCTCCCCGGCCGGCAGGATCTCGTCGGTCGACACGTCATCGCCGACCTTGAGTGCGACCGGGGCCTCGATCCGGTCGGGCAGCGGGTCGAAGTCGGGCAGCGCTGAGATGTTCGACCCGATGACCAGCTCGACCCGCCGGGCCTCCTCCGCCGGCAGCGGCGGCTCGAGCATCGCGAGGTTCACGCTGGAGCGGACCGGCAGATCGACGTGCGGGTAGGCGATGCCGAGCAGCCGCGGCAGATCGCGTGGATCGGTGATCTCGCCCGTCAGCGCGGCCGCGGCGGCGGTCTCCGGCGAGCACAGGTAGACCGAGTCCTCCCTCGTCCCGGACCGGCCCGGGAAGTTGCGGGGAAACGTCCGCAGGCTGTTCCGCCCGGTCGCCGGCGCCTGGCCCATACCGATGCAGCCCATGCAGCCGGACTGGTGGAGCCGCGCGCCGGCCGCGACCAAGTCGAGCGTGGCGCCCATGTCCGTGAGGTCCTGCAGGATCTGCCGCGACGAGGGGTTGACGTCGAAGGAGACGCGCGGGTGGGTCTGCCTCCCGCGAACGATCGCGGCGACGACGGCGAAGTCGCGTAGCCCTGGGTTGGCCGACGAGCCGACGACGACCTGCGCGACCTCTCGGCCGGCCACCTCGCGGACCGGGACGACGTTGCCTGGTGAGCTTGGCAGCGCGATCAGCGGCTCGAGGGCGGACAGATCGATCTCCTCGGACACGTCGTACGTCGCGTCGTCGTCGGCGAGGAGCTCGACGAAATCGGCTTCGCGCTGCTCGGCACGAAGGAACGTCCGGACCTGATCATCGGCCGGGAAGACCGTGCTCGTGGCGCCCAGCTCAGCCCCCATGTTCGCGATCACGTGCCGGTCCATCGCCGCGAGATGCGCCAGACCAGGACCGTGATACTCGATGATCCGGTTGACGCCGCCCTTGACGCCGTGCCGGCGGAGCATCTCGAGGATGACGTCCTTGGCGCTGACCCAGGCCGGCAGCTCGCCGGTCAGGCGGACCCCCCAGACCTCGGGCATCCGCAGGTAGACCGGTTCGCCGGCGATCGCCATCGCCACCTCGACGCCACCGAGCCCGATCGCCAGCATGCCCAGCGAGCCGGCCGCCGGAGTGTGGCTGTCCGAGCCGACCATCGTCTTGCCCGGGATGCCGAAGCGCTGCATGTGCGTGGGGTGGGAGATGCCGTTGCCGGCCTTCGAGTACCACAGACCGAAGCGTTTACAGCCCGAGCGCAGAAACTCGTGGTCCTCGGCGTTCTTGCTGTCGGTCTGCAGGAGGTTGTGGTCGACGTACTGCACCGACACCTCGGTTCGCGCCCGGTCGAGGCCGAGCGCATCGAGCTCGAGCATGACCATCGTCCCGGTGGCGTCCTGGGTGAGCGTCTGGTCGATGCGCAGGCCGATCTCGCTCCCGATGGTGGGGTCGCCAGAGACCAGGTGGGATGCGATGAGCTTCTGGGTGACGTTCTGGCCTATGGCGTGCCTCCTGAATGTATCGTAGAGCTTGGACGACAGGCGCGCATCACCGGATGACCAGGGTCTTCTCGATGATGCGCGCCTGCTCCGCCCGATGTGCGGCACGTGAGCCCTCGGCAGGACTGGACGCTCCCGGCGGGCGACGTCGACCCGGACGTTGTCCTCCGCGCCCAGCGCGAGGAAGCGCTCGAGGCGGGCGCTCGAGGCGGGCGCTCGAGTGCTCGGGCCCCTGGCCTTCGTAGCCGTGCGGCAGGAGCAGCGTGAGGCGGGAGGTCTGGCCCCACTTGGCGAGGCCGGCGATGAGGAACTGGTCGATGATCACCTCGGCGCCGTTGACGAAGTCGCCGTACTGGGCCTCCCACAGCACGAGCGTCTCCGGCGCCTCGACCGCGTAGCCGTATTCGAAGCCGAGACAGCCGTATTCCGACAGCGGGCTGTCGTGCAGCTCCAGCGGTGCCTTCGCCTGGGCCTGTGAAGTCCGGCGGCCAGCTCAGCAGATCCTTCTCGATGACCTGCAGGCGATCGCGCGGGACGGACGTCTTGGGCGGCCGCACCCTTGGGCGACCGGCGGCCCCCAAGGCTGCGGTGGTCGCTGTGTCCGCCAGGGCCCCCGACGTACCTCAGGGTGCAAGCTAGGCGGGCCTCACGGCGCGACGATGAACCGACACCCCAGGAACTCGACTGTGCGTGGCTCGACCGGTGTGGCGGTGAAGTCCACGGGCACAGCCCGCAGATGGATCGTGGCAACGGGCCATGTCGCCACGGTGACGGGCCCCATCGCGGCCCGGAGCCGAACCGTCTGCCGGCCGATGGGCGCGTCGCGGGTGCGACGGCCGGACAGCGATGGACGGAACGGCCCGATCCCGACGGTCCGGAGGAGCGCGCCGCTCGTTCGAGCGATGTCGGGTACGTCGAGCTCGAGCGTCTCGAGCCGGACGGACGCCCCGAGTGGGTGGGTCTGGGCGGCTCGGGCGGCACGCTCGGCCGCCGTCCACTCGGCGGCCGTCACGTCGTGCTCGATGAGGAACGGCGGCGTTGCCGGTCCGAGCTCCCGAGGCGCGGCGAGCCGCCAGCGGACGACCGCGCCGTCGGGCCGTCGGCGCTCGCCGTCGATCGGCGCTGCCAGGTTCGCGCCCCGGGCGTTCAGCCGGGCGACGTCCTCGTCGATCGCGTCTGTGGCAACGGCCCACGTCGCGAGCCCACCGCCCCCGTCGAGTGCCCGGAGCGATGGCGCGCCGATCCACGATCGGGCGGCGAGGTCGCGGTCGAACACCCCGATCAGCTCGAGGTAGGAATCCCCGAGCCAGACGAGCCGGTTGTACGTCCCGAGGGCGTCGTGGCGTCCGCCACCGCCGGGAGCCAGCCCGACCGTGCGTTCGAGGTCGGCGGCCGCCGCATCAGGGTCTGCGCAGGCGATGACGAGGTGGTCGATCCGCGTGAGCATGGCGCCAGCCTATCGCCACATGGTGCCGACCGCTACCATCCTGATCGGACTCGCTGTCACCGACGAGGATGCGTTGCGAAGCCGGGTGTCGGCAGGCCGGCCGCCGCGAAGGCCTGGCGTGCCCGTGCCTTGTCCCGGCTGCGTTCGACCGCCGCGACCGGGTTGTGCGACAGGAGCAGCAGGGTCCGGGTCATCGTCTCGATTCTGCGCCGCGCGCGCCCGGCGGGCCAGGTTCGACCTCGGGAGGCAACTGGCGTAGGATGCTGCCCGTGGACGTGCCCCTCCTGCTCATCACCCCGGAAGCCCAGGCGAAGATCGCGGCCGCCGCGAAAAGCGCCGGCCACCCGGACGCGCGACTGCGCGTGGCGATCACCGCTCGCCGCGGGCCGAGCTTCACCTACAGCTTCTCCCTCGTTTCGCCGAACGAGGTCGACCCGACCGACCTTGTGGTCGACACGCCCCAGGGCGTGGTGTACGTGGCGGCCGCCGACGCCGACCAGCTGCGCGGCGCCACGATCGGACTGGACACGTCCGCGGTCGGCGGCGCCATCGCGATCGACAACCCGAACGCCGGCTGGGCCGATCCGCTCGCGGCACGCGTTCAGGCCGTGCTGGACACGCAGGTGAACCCGGGCGTCGCGGCCCACGGCGGCTACATCGACCTGCTCGAGGTCCGCGACGGAACCGCCTTCATCTCGATGGGCGGTGGCTGCGTCGGCTGCGCCCAGGTGGACGTCACGCTTCGCCAGGGGGTCGAGGTCTCGATCAGGCAGGCCGTGCCCGAGATCATCGCGATCATCGACACGACCGATCACGCCTCCGGCGAGAACCCGTACTACCAGGCCGCCAAGAAGTAGGGCCGCCCGGCTCCCAAGACGGCGGGCTCGTCTGGCCGCGGGCCGAGTGTCGCGCCGTAGGACTTCCTGCTTCGCCGGGCAGAGCCGCCCTATCCGTGCGGAGTGAGACGAGCAGCAGGGTGACCCATCGAGGGCTCCCGAGTCCTACCGCCGAGCCACACCCCTCGTGCTTGAACGGGCGGTCAGGGCGCTGCCCACGGTGGCCCTCGAGATAACGGGCATTGGCTCCCAGGATTCCCCCGATACCGATCAGGACTGTGGGCTCAGCAAGCATGACGCCTTGAGATCCATCAGGGTCCCCGCCATGCCTACCCACGAATTCGTGTGCGTCGCCTGCATCCGCCGGCCCAGACGGCAACAGCGGCCTAGGATGGCGATCGCGTTCGACTCGGTGATCGGGAAGGGGCCTCCAGATGGCTAATGTGCTGTGCATTCTCTACGACGACCCCGTGGCAGGCTACCCGACATCGTACGCTCGTGACGCGATCCCGAGGATCGAGCGCTACCCCGATGGTCAGGCCACGCCCTCCCCTGAGCGCATCGACTTCACGCCGGGCGAGCTGCTCGGCAGCGTGTCGGGCGAGCTCGGGCTGCGGCGGTTCCTCGAGGAGCGCGGGCACCGGCTGATCGTGACCTCTGACAAGGACGGGCCGGACTCCGTCTTCGAGCGCGAGCTGCCCGCGGCGGAGATCGTGATCT